>JABLTK010058970.1_pt1 | contig 67993 bp, 44 predicted proteins | sample 7160131 | NCBI WGS metagenome assembly JABLTK01 (sample SAMN14651221, study PRJNA627086) | human gut metagenome | isolation source: feces | host: Homo sapiens | reverse complement strand
TTAGTGGCGATGGCAACCCAGACTATCTTATTAAAGAAGTTGTTGGAAATTCTATAAAATGGACAGAACTTCACTATGAAGAAAAAAATATCACTGCAAAAGTTGATTCCACCACTCTTGAACCAATATATAAAGATGCAAGAGGTAACACACTTGTAAAACAATCTAATTCTGGTGATATTTATAGCGTTTCAACAATTGCAAACGCATATCTCACAGAAATGAAACACACTGTAGACAGCAACACTCAAAACGTTTATGTTTACTATGACGTTAAAAAAGTTGGAAACAACTATTACTATACCGCCCCAATCGGTCGTCAAGATGTTATTACATCTTCTGACGGAGACACAAAAACAACCAAAGTTGAAGACACACTTTATTTTGGTGAAATCAGCAACTTCGATGATTTGAAAAATGCAGGAAAAATTATGCTTGGTTCTGATATTTATTCAAGCAGATCTGCATTGGCTTCTGCATATAGAAATGCGCTTGGCTCTAAAATCATTTTAAACTGCTATTATTATCTCCCTACAATTGGATATAATGGCGAACCAACCGAACTTCATTTCAGACAATATATCAGAAATTATGAAACCTCAAACGAAACAAAAACTGTTACAGAGTTTTATTATGAATCTGGTGGTAAATATTATCGTTTTGAAGGAACTCCTGTTGTTGACGAAACTGGCGGAGTTGGAATTAGCACTGATTTCTTCTTTATCAACGAAGAAGGAATCAAGATTAACAATAAGTTAAAACTTACTAGATATGAATCTTTAACCGGCAATACTCTTTCAAATTTGAGATATAATGACCCAACACACTATGTTGCAAATAAAAACTTTAAAAACACATTTACTCTTGATGGTGAAACTTATACTCAAATTGAAACATCAAATAAATATTCTTATAACGGAAAAGAATATGGAATTCTTTCAAGGGCAACAACAAACCAAATTGGAAGAACCATTTCAATGTATCTTTCAGATGGAACAAATTCATTTGTTGAAACCAAACTTTATTTTGATGGCACAAACTATTTTAAAATTGTTGGTTCAACCTATGTTTATTACAGCGATGGCGAACAAGTTGATGAAAATGGCAACCCTGTTCAAAAAGTTGACCTTTTCGATATTTATGATACAAACGCTATATCATTCAAAACAAAAGGAACTGGATCTTATCTTGACAGAATCACAGTAACTGAACTTTTTGATGGAGGCCAAGTTACTGTAACGAAAAATACAACACAAAGAACTTTCAATGGCATAAGGGGCGTTACAACCACAACAACAAGCTATTTGTGCTATGTTGTCAACTCGTATGCAAAATATGATGAAGATGGAAAAGTTGAAGAAAACTATTATCCAATTCTTGGAAGAGGTTTAAAAGAGCAACTTGTACTTAAACATAATCCCACAACATCAAATGTTTATAATTATAAGACAGATGACGGAAAACTTCTTTATGTGCATGAAAGAACTCAGGCAGTTTATGACTTTAAAACAGCGCTTATAAGAAGTGCAGAAACAATTTCTGGAAACGTTGATGTTACAGTTCTTGGAAAATATATCGTTACAAATGATCAATCAGATCCAAAGATATATCCTTCATTCTCTTCTCTTCTCACTTTCACAGAAGATCAAGCATTCATTTTGGACAGAAATGCTAACGGCGAATATAACTACTATTCAATGGACTATACCGTAACTAAAAATGCAATTGAAGGTTTCCCAGGAATAACCTTGCTTGCTGGTCTTCCATACCCTAACCCAGTTTTAAGTTTCCAAGTTCGCCACAAGGCATATGAAACACCAATCATTAACATTGCTCTTGATGTGAACAACTCATATTATGTTGAGGTTGTTGGTTCAAACATTTTGTCAGACGAATCAAACCTTGTTCGTGACTTTACAACCTATGCTTTCCGTGACACTCTTGAAAACCTTACTCAAAACGACTATCTTGATAAAACATATTGGATTCTTGACCGAACAAACTTCAATCCTATTTATGCTTTTGTTGAGTCTGACAGTGACGATTATGACATTAAAATTAGCGGTGTTTGCTATAATTATTATATCTACACCCCAGAAACAAACGAAAATGGCGACGTTGTTAGAGTTCCATCTGAACTTACAATTCAAAACATTGGACTAAATGACAACGAAGATGTGATCTATGCAAGCACCATTCAAGGTGCAAATGGAAAATATTATAAGCCATTATATATGCTTCAAACTGGCTCGACTGGTTCAAAGCAAATGCGCAAGATTACAACCGACGATGTGCTTTTGTGGAAAACAAGTTCAACAGAAATTTCGGGCGCTCCAACCTATGATATTCACTCGTACACCCAAGGAAAAGACGGTATCATCTATTTCAACTCGGGTTCTTCAAACGATGAAAACATCATTTGTAATGGTTTAAATGGCATTTCTGCTGGTGCAACAAAAAGTTCAAACGGATTCTTTAACTATGACGACGTAATGATCAGTGGTGTTACCTATGCATATAGAACACTTGCTTCTCAGGTGAATAACTCTTCAAACATGTCGGGTTATCAATTCGATAAGATGATCAACATTTTGAATGCTTTCAACTCGAAAGATGCCTATTTCCTTACTGGAAAAGAATCTGCTGTTTTGGTTGCAAGCCCAATTGTAAAACTTAATGACGACGCTGGAAACACCTATATCTATCGTTTCAGAGAATGGAAAATTTATTCGCGTTATAACAGTGAAGTTCTCTATTACAATCGTGGCGTGACTGAAAGTTTGGAAGACCGCTACAACGCAATTTTGCGTTTCACTTCGGAAGAAGCAGGCTATTTTGTAATGTTCCCTGTTTATGAAAGAGTTTTCAATATTGACACTGGAACTGCTGTTATTGATGGCGCAATCAACCAAGGTGGCGGAGTTAACGTTGCATATAACAATGGTGACGAACTTGATGTTAAAAATTCATATGATGATAAACTCTATTTCGTGAACTATTATAAGACAGAATATCAAGGAAAAGAGGGTTATTTCTATGGAAGTTTGCAAGGCTATCCTTTCCTCTATTTCACCGGTGAGTTTATTGGTGGTGACACAACAAAACCTGTTTTTTCAAGACTTGATAATGTATATGTTTCAGAATATGATGGAACGCTTGCATTTAAAAGATCAAGGTATGTTTCAGGGAAAGTTCCACTTTTCTTCCAGATTGATTCTGGCAAAGTGAACTTCATGAACTTGATAACCTCGTTCGAAGAAGGAAAACCTGGTCTTGTTCTTCTTTCAAACGAAAATGGACAATACTCATATTTTGGCTTTGGAAACCGCAAGAGTTATGAAAATGACAAGGGATTCTATCTTGACAAAGACCGCTCAGGAGACCTTCAATTTCTTGACATTATCAATGTTTCATTCTCTGCGACATTCTTCTATGATGAAATCAATCAATCTGCGTCAACTTCTTCTGTTCCACTTCACTATAATAGTAAGACAAGAATTTTCACATCGCTTGATATTGATAAATTTGATAAAGGCAACAAAAACTTTAAAGCAACTTTGCTTCAATATAATATGAAATATAACTCTATTCTTTTTGAGAATGACACTATTTTCAAATTGTTTGGAGAAACACTTTATAAATGCGAATGCACTGATAGTTGCGGTTGCGGAAAAAATTGTTTGTGCAACACCTATTCAACAAGTGTTACATTGTCATCTCTTCTTCAGGGTGGCGACAAGGTTGCTTCTTCAACCTATAACATTTTCACAGTTATCAAACGTGTTGACAACCCACTTGTAAACGAACTTTATGTCAGCCGTCTTGGTTCGCTTTCTGCTGGTGAACTTGTTAAAGACGAAAACGGAAATCTTTATTCAACTCAACAATTTAAAACAGCCTATATCGACCGTGACTCACATGTTGAACTTCAAGCAGTTCCACAAAGTGGCTATCGTTTCGAGGGCTGGTATAAATGTGTCTATGACAAAGAAGGCGGTTTTTGGTATACAACTGATGAAAAAGTTACAAATTCTGGTGATATCTATTCTGACGAAATTCTCCAAGCCGTTTATAATGAGGATACTAAACACTATTACTATGTAACTTCATTCTACTCTACTTATAAATATAAATACTACGAGGGCGACGAAGAAAAAGTTAAAGAAGTTACAATCTACTATTACGATTCAAACAAAAAAGAAGAAGCAGTTGTTCCAACAAGAATGCTCGACAAAGTTCGTGGCTATTTCATTAACACTGGAACAAACTCTGCTCCAAACTATGTTCAAGTTTATCCAAAAGGCGTGAACATTGGTGCTTTTGAATATTATTATGAGGCAAACTTCATCAACCGTGTTGATTTGAGCCGATATGATGTTGAAGAAAGAACCTATCTTTCATCAATCAGACAAGAAGACATTGAAGATGCTGGCTACACTGAGACTTGGTATTTCCTTAGCAATGCCGTCATCTTCTTCAATCCAAACAACAACAGATATTATCGTTCAAGAGAATCTGGAAACGTTGTTATTGAAGGCAACAAATTGATCATCAAAACTCTTCACTCTAACATTCGTTATGTTGCGAAGTTTATTGAAACTTATAACGAATATATCTTTGCTGAAGATGAAGAGTCATCAGGAATCAAAATTCAAGCGGTTTACTATTCTAATAGTGACACAAAAACCGATGCCGACGGATATCCAATCATCCGAACCGACGTTGATGGCGTAAACCACACCGCTGGAAAGAGCACAGAAATCAAATATGACTATATTGCAGGAAGCGTGGACAGAAATCTCTTCCCTCTTTATGAAGAGAAAAAGAACAAAAAAACATTGCTTTCAGATAATATGGCAGTTGGAAAATATCAAGATGAAAACGGAAACAAAACCTATCAACCTTTCAGAAATCTGATAAATGGTGTTTGGGGTGCTGTTGGTGACACCTATCGAGTGAACGAAGAAGATCCAATAATTGATGGAAAACTCAATTTGAAGAGCATGTATTTCGACGTTGACACAACTGTTCACATTGTTGTTCGCGTTAAATCTGACTTTGAACTTTCAATTCACTCTCTTGGTGTAAACTCACGCTATACCCTTGTTCCAATTTTCAGCCCAACACAAAGTTTCATTGAAGAAAACCAAAAAGCAAATAGCGAAGATAAGATAGATTATTTATATTATATATTTAAATTAACTTACAATCGCGACCCTAACAACCGTTATAGCAGTTACATTGTTCACCCAAACCGTGGCGAGAACATGGCATATGACGCTTTGGTTGGAAACTATATAACTTTCTATAAACAATATTTCAATTTCTATGATAACAATGGAAATATCATAAACTATACAGTAAACAATGCAACAGGCAAAATCAGACTTTCTACTTACTATTTGAGTCAAATATGCACAGAAGCAACAATTGTAAGTGAAGTTGCTGGAAAAGAATATGACAATATTGAAAAGGCACTTTATGATTTGTGCTTAAAAATGAAAAAGCCTGGAACAGTTTATTGCGAAAGCGTATATCTAAAAGCAAATGTTGAAGGCTTTGAAATAGGAAAATATTCAAAACTTGAAGATATTTTCAGCATATTAAAACAGATATTGAAACAATCTGGAAAATCTGCTCCATATATCATTCGAAGTGGACAAAGAAACTTCATCAACCTTTCAACAATTCCAATTTTCAACTATACCATTCAAGCACTTTTAATTGACAGCGAAGGTGACCAAATTAAATATGACGAAAAGACAAACAAAATCATTTTGCCATCGCTCAAACTTGATTTGGACAATTGCCCACTCGCTCTTGCAAACGCACTTTACACAACTGGTGGAATAAACGGAAAAACTTATCTTGGAACCGGAACAACAATTGATATTTCTGGTGACCCATATATTTATAAGCGCTATGATGATGGCAATGTTTCAATCACAACCATGCCATTTGATTCGCGTCACACAGAAATTGAATATGCTCTTGGTGAAGGCGGAAAGCCAAATCCAACACTTTTCCAAGACCTTACATTTGTTCAAAACTCTATCATTCTTTTTGAAGGAATTCAAAAAGCACCATCTGGTTATTTGTTTGCTGGTTGGTATGAACAAAAATATGACCGAGACAATGACACATGGTCGGAACTTGTGTTCATGAGTAACGATGAGCAAGCCCCATATGTTTCGCTTGCAACTGCCGACACTGTTGTTGTTGCAATCTATAAACGTGCTGTTGAGGTTACATTTGAATATGATAACCGCGAAATGGCATATGAAATGAGCAACGGACTTGTTGACAGCACTGGAAACAAACTTACAATTGTAGACAATCCAAGTGGAGGAATTGTAACTCTTTCAGGAAAATTCTTCTTTGATGCAAAAATCGAAGCAATCCTCTCTCCTGCTGGTGGCTATCGTTTCAATGGTATCAACTATACAGCAACCGCATATGACCGTGATGCAAACGGAGAAATCTTGAAAGATGAAGACAACAATGTTCTTTCTCACCTTGTTGCAGAAGGAAATTCGCTAGGCAAATATTTCAAATTCTCCAACTATATCGGAAAAGGAAAGTTCACAGAATGCGAAGCCGACGATGATGGAAACACCTATACCACAGCAATTTTAAACTCAATTTTGAAAGTTGAGTTCAACCTTAACACTGCAATTCGTTCTTCATCAGACGACCATGCAGTTGTTTGCGATAAACTTGTTTTGAGAATGGCAACAAAGAAACTTACACTTGTATACTTCTCTGTTGAAAACTTCATGGCAGTTATGGAAGGCAAAGGCAGATATGCCCTTAACACTGGATATAACTTTGCACTCATCAGAAAGTCGTCCGGTGCACTTATAGAAGAAGTTTTGTTCCAAACAATTTCAACCTATGGTGCTTCAATCAACTATACCGAACAATGGACAATTGGAAAAGACAGCACAAATGCAGACATCATGTATGACTTGTCTTCTGACCTTTCTGTATATGGATATTTCGATAACGACCTTGTTGACAGCCTTGTTCTTGTAACAATGAAAGATGAAGCCTCAACAAACACAATCCGTGAGTGGTATCTTAACGGAAACATGAGCCAAGACAAATACACTGCCTACTATCCAGAACTTTCATCTAACTATAATATTAAAACAAGTGGCATTGATGCTTTCTATAAGTTTGACATTGAATTTGAATATGCAGGTTCAGCGGAACTTGAAACATTCAACGGAAAAGAATATTTCGCTCTTGCAAGAGACAATGCAGTTTACTATGCAAAAGCAATCATCGACACTGGAAACCTTGTAACAAATATCAGCCACCGCACAGTTGAAAACATTCATGACATTTCAAATGCAAACAGTTCAACTGTTCCAACAGGTGCAACTGTAAACACCCTTCTTTCATTCAACGGTCGTCTTCAAAACGCCGATGGCGCAGGTTCAACTCTTGAAAATGACGCTATTGCTGCCGACCTTGAAAGAACCTATGTTTTCGAAACTGGTTCAACAATCAACCTTAAAGCATATTCTTCTTTCATTATTGTTGATGGAAAATTATATGTGTTTGTTGGTTGGTTTTATAAATCCAGCGAATCTGATTCAACTGTATATCTCATCAGTTATAACAGTTCAATTTATGGCAAAACTCCAAAAGGATATTTCGAAGCAATCTATGTAAGAGCAAATGCTGTTAACTATAAAGTTACTCCAAACATGGAAAATGCCGACATCACTTTTGAAAGCGTTCAACAAATTGATGAAATCAGATTCTCTAACCAACATACTGAAAGCAGTCAAAGAACCAAAAATGTTGCAATTTACAATGAAGCAAATGGCGTAAGTTATTCAACCGATACTTTCGCAACAAGCGAAAACTCTGTGAAATATGTTCTTGTTGGTGCCGACCTTCGTTTCACTGTAACCCCAATCATTGAACACATGATCGAATCTTGTGTTGTTGTTGGAAAACTTCAAGGAAACCTTAATATCACCGCTTCTGACAACCCAGATTTCACAAATGCAAAAGACTATGTTGTTTCTGCAATTGAAGCAAACGACTATGTTGAAATCACTGCACAAGTTCAAAAAGGCTATATAATCAAAATCAAACAAACAATTTATAGCAGTTTTGACATGTCAACCGATGGTAAAGACCTCACCGACCCTGACGACTCAACCTATTCATATATCCACACCACCCTTCGTGACAGTGCAATGACAAGTTACGACACTTTAAACGAAATTGTTGTTCCAATCAACACAACTGTTGAGTTCAGAAACACAACCGACAAATACTATTTCATTGGATATTTCATAAATGGTGAAATTGTTTCAAAAGTTGATGAAAAATATCTTGAAACCTATTCACAAAAAATTACAGGAAATCTTATTATCGAAGCACGCTATACCTATTATAACTATGTTGCAGTAACTGACATTCTTTCATCATCAAATTCAAGAATCTCAGGAAGTTTCGAATATACCCTTTCCTATATCAACCCAAGAACAAACCTTCTTGTAAAACATAAAAACGTTAGAGAAGTTTATGCTGTTCCTGCTGGAATTGTTGCAGACCTTAAACTTGACACAAAATGGAACTCTAACCCATTCAAATTTGTTGGCTTCAAACTTCTCAACACCTATGGATATAAAATTTCAACTCTTTCAACCGAAGAAGAAACAAAAGTTTCACTTACACTTGACAAACGCTATGCATTTAACAATGCATCATCTTCTGTCAAACTTGATGGTGTAACTGGTGTTCAATTTGTTTATATCGGTGCTGTATATGAAACAGCAACAACCCTTACAATCAAAAGAAACATCACTCTTGGCGTTGGCAAACTTTATGAAACCGACGGCGCTGGCAAAAACATGACCGTTGAACAACTTAACGGAATGTTTAACATTTTTGTTGAATACACCGACCCATCGGGCGTTTCTCAAAGAATCAGCATGCCATCAAACCTTTCAAGCCTCAATTCTCTTTCTGGAATTGAAATCAAGAAAGGAACTTCATTCAACATTATCCCTGTTCTTGACCCTGCAATCAAACACCGCTATATGGTTTATGATTTCGAGTTCAAAGACAGTGGAATTTCAAAGAAACATCTTGTAACCGTAAATGACGACGGAACATATACAGTTGAAGGCAACTCAACATTCACAAGCCTTGAATTTACAGTGTACTTCCGCCCTTGCAAAATTGTTACTCTTGTGAAAGAGATTCTTGATGAAGAGTCAGACGATCCAAACGTTGTTGTTGACTATTCATATACCGATTCAAACAGACAAACTGCAACTGGTTCAATTTCAGACACAAGCCTTGTATATTTGAATGTTAACGAATCAGACACAAGCATCAACCTTTCTGCTTCTGTTTCAAACAGCGACTATTATATGTTTGTTGGTTGGTATATAGACGGCGAATATGCTGGAAAAGACCTTTCAACAACAATTACAAATGCAAGTGTAATAACTGCAAAATTTGTTCGAATTGTTTCAATTGAAAAAGTGAAGAGAACTCTTACAAGCATTTCAGGAAACGAAACTGACATCACAAATAACAGCGCATATGGAAACATCTATATCACTGGAAACTTTGTTGAAGGAAATGCTTATTCTGTTGAAACAAAAACCTTGAACGAAGTTAAAAATGGTGCAAAGATTGTTGCCGGAACAAAACTTTCTCTTTACACAGAGAGAAACGATAGTCTCCACTTCTTGCGTTTCATGATTTTGAAAGGCAACACCTATGATTATTACAGCCTTGACAATAACAACGCAGACAAAGAAAGTGATGGCTATTCTGCCGTTACAACTGAAATTACAACCGACATTTCAATTTCTGTTGACTTTGAAAATGAATATGACATTACTTATCACATTTCAACAATCAACTCAGAATCAGCAATTGGTGACGGCTTAACACTTCTGAATAACGAAGCAACAAACAAAGTAACCGCTCATGCATACTATAATTCTGCAAAAGACAATGTTGTGTTCTATGCAACCTTATTAGACAACTATGCACTAAGAAGCATTACAATAAATGGATATGCTGTTGAATTTGTTCAAGATGGCGACAAATACACTTGCCCTATCCCAGCAAGTCAAGTTGGAAAGAATCTTGTTGTTAAACTTAATGTTTATGAATACACAACCGTTCGTGTTTATGTTTCTCTTGGTGGAACAAAACCTGTAAATCCTTCTGGACTTCTTGTAAGCATCAACGGAACAAACATGGAACCAGGCTATTCAAGCGGATATGTTCAAAATACTCAAATATATGCATACGACGCTCTCAACATTGGTGTCCGTGTTCAAACATATACCTATGGTTCAAAAACCTATAAATTTGATGGCTTCTATCTCTATGATGGTTCAAGTTTGTCAACTTCTGTTTCACCAATCGCGTTTGCAACATCATTTAGAATCTATGCAAACAAGAGCATTTCAATTGTTGCAAAATTTGAACCAAGCAAAATGCCAGTAACTGTTACAACCAAATATTTGAATGATAATGGTTCAACCAATTTCCAAGGTTGGTATGCTCGTGTGAACGACACATCTTCCGCTTTTGGCTATCGTGACATTTTGGTTTCAAAATCATATTATGATAAGAATAGTTTGAATGGTAAGTTCTCTATCATCACAGCAGAATATTCTACATATGAAACCGAAACTGTTGGTTCACTTTCAGGAGTTACAAGTTCAGGACATGCAGAAATTTACACAAACTCTTCCTCACTCAGTGCAATAAGCACAACTGTATCAAGAAGCGACGCATCAAGTTTTGTTGCAAACAATTTGGTTTCAGGAAATTCAAGATATTCAATCAATTATATTGCAGACAAAGGATACAGCGTAACCACAGACGGCGCAGTTTCACAAAAACACTTCCTTGTTGAAGTGATAACAAAACTCAACCGTGTTGATTCAAACCGCATTTCAGCAAATTCAACCGACCTTGTACAGATTGTAGAAGAAAACAAAACTGTAAATGTAAAAATTACAATTCCTTCAACAATTGGCAGTGAACTTGATTATTCAATCCTTCCAAACAACATTGAGAAAACTCCAATCAAAGGAACTCTTAAAACTGGAACATTAACATTCACAGTGACTGTTCCTGTTGGTTCGGCAATCTATTTGTCATATCGTCTTGCAAAATTTGAAAAGTTTATCAATTATAGCGTGAAAACAAACAGCGCAACAACCTATTATTCAACTGCTCAACTTGCATACAGAATTCCACAAAATGCAACAAGCATTGAAATTGTTGCAAACTTTGCAAAAGCCTATACTTCAACAATCTATGAAAACGACAACAGCAAAGGCTCTGCCTCACTTGAAATTATTGAAGATGGTGCACAAGAAGTTCTTTATGTTGACGCAAACGACGGATATTCAGTTTCAGCAATCTATGTTGCAGAGATTTCTGAAAACGGAACAATTGGCTCGTTTGTAGATGTTTTGAACAACGCAACCAACCTTGCAAACTATCTGGGCACAGTAAATGCAGTTGTTCTTGACTCAACAGCAGACTCATTTGGTGACAAATATATCACTTCTGTTGAATATACTTTTGCGCCAATCAAGCACATTGCTTTCAAGATTGAATATAAGAAAATCACAACTGTGGAATATAAGTTTGTGAAAGATTATAACGTAACTGAAACTTACAAAAAATATTACACCGAAGACCAAACCCCTCTCACACTTGCAGAAATTGAGAGGTTGAATCTTCCAGCAAAATCAACCGATTCTAAATATGCATTTGCAAACTATACATATAACAGCGAAATTATCACTGATACAACAAAAATTGACCTTGTTGACAACAACATTATCATTTTTGTAAACTTCAACCGCGGATATAACTTGCAGGTTCGCGTAAATCTTGTGAAAGATGGTGGCGCCGACTATGCAACCCCATCAAACGGCATTACAGTTACACTTGATGATGGTCTTAACACTCTTGTCGCAACCGACCAAATCAGCAACGTGTTTGCATATTTGCTCATCAATGCAATTTCTGTTAAAACTGTTGATGCAAACAACTATTATGAATTTGTTGGTTACTATTCATCAAAATATCAAAGTTCATCAACTCTTCTTTCAACAATTGCAACCTATTCATTTGGTGCAAAAGACATTGCTTCTCTTTCATCAGAAGAAATTGATGGTGAAACAGTTCTCATCATCTATGCAACTTTGAAAGAGCGCATTCAAACTCTTACTGTTGAAAAAGATTATGAAATGGACAACTTCAACCTCTATCACGACGGAACAAAACTTGACACAAAAACAACAAACCAAATTGTTTCAAGCGGAGCAAACGGAAACATTGCTTATAGATTTGACGACAATGGAAACTATGTCCTCACCTATCCATATAGCATTCTTTCAAGTGATTTGAAGTTTGAAATTAAACAAGAAGGCTTCAACGAAATTACTGATGACCCAATGATTTTGAACAACCTTGTTTCAACATCTGTGTTCTATGAAAAACAAATTGGCGATTCGTTCTATCGTTTCGACAACTTCTATAACGAAAATGACTTTGCAGTTGGAACAAAATATTCTGCTTCATACACAATCAATTTCAAAGATTATCGTATTGGTGGAAAAATTGTTGCGAAACTTGTAAAACTCAATCAAATTGAATTTATCTATGATATTTCAGACGAAAATATCATAATCAAAATTCAACTTTTGAATGTTGTTGGGGGAACTGCAAACTATATTGATGTTGCTTCAAGCAACGGAAAAGCAACTGTTGGCGAAGCAATTCTCACCTATCGTGCAGAAGAAAGAACCGCACTTCGCGTGTTCGTTGACTTCAAAGATTATATTGGCGAAAAGCAATTCTCATCTATCTTGGTATCAGATAAAGATGAAGACATGCTTTCAAAAATTCTTTCATCAGCCGACCAAATTGCAACAATTTCTTGGGCAACAAAACTTTCAAACTATACAGCAGTTTCAAAATATATGAACGCTGAAAACCCATTCAATGGATATATTTCAGCAAACAAGACATCTGCTTTCAACTTTACACCAACATCGAACATGTCATTTGTTGCTGACTTCATTGGTGGCTTTATCGACTTTGACCGTTCATATATCTCATCTGCATTCTATACTCCAGGTTCAGAAAGTGGTGCATATTCAAGACTTGATTCTGCTTCAACAATCAACGGAAAAGGATTCCAATTCCGTGCAGACACTGTTGGAACAAGAAAATATACATATGTATATGATTCAAGACAAGAACACTCAACAAGCACATCATATATCGACCAATCAAATGAAAATAAGACTCTTACAGTTGGAAAAACCTCAGTTGTTTCAGCAGGACAACTCAATTTCCACTCTATCTTCATTCCATATGCTTTCGTGGAACTTGATGCGCAAATTGTTTTAAAATCTCAAAATGGTGTTGGATATATTGCATTTGATAACTTTGCTTCTTCAACAAATGGACGCAAACCTCTTCAAATGAACGGTCAAACAACTTCAAGAGAGCAACTCAATTCAAAAGCAATAGATGCGAAAAAAGGCGTAGAGTTCTCTGCTCCTGCAATCGAGGGATTTATTTTCAAAGGCTTTGCAATTGTTTCAGTAGCATATTCAAGTGCCTATGACATTATGCAACTCAGTGGTGAAAACGGAATTGTTGGTGCTGAAACATTGAATATTATTGGCTATGACCACTATACTGTTGAAATGATTGGCAACCAAAAAACAATCACTCGTTTCTTCTCAAAGAAAATTGCAGTTTCTGGTCAAACAAGAGTAATTGCAATTTATGAACCAAGAGTTTATATCATTAAGGTTAACACCTATAAATACTATGAAGACAACGAACTTGGTGACACCGACGAAAATAGAATGTTTGAAGACCAAACAGCTCTCGACAATAAAGAATATTCTCCAATCGACGCAGCAACAATCAAAGGTTCACTTCTTGTTCAACATGACCAAAGCATTAAAATCACATCAATCAACTATCAATTCATTCAATTTGCCGGAATTTCAACAATCAGTGCTTTGGACTCAAAGAATATCAGATTTGCATATGACACCGGTGCAGGAACAAATATTCTTGATATTGATGATGTTTTGAATGATAACTCTAAATATTACACAAATCTCAGCGACTATAAAAAATATCTTCACGAAAAAGAAATTGATTCATCCAAAGACACTGGAAAGAACATGTTTGTTGGAAAATTGAACTCTAAAATTGTTGTTCCTGGACAAATCAAACAAGATGACGGCGAAGAAGTTTTCGTGACATCTGCTTCAAGAAACAACTTCTATGCACTTCATGTTACACAAGACTTCACAGTAAACTTCTTCTATACTGCCCTTTCCTATAATCTTCTCATCGACCTTGCAGAAACCGAATCAACCTATGTTTATGGTGCATTGGCCGGAGGAAACGGAAAAGGAAACTCTTCAACATATCTTGCATACTCCGAAGAGGTTCGTTCTACTGCTGGTTGGAAAAACCCATCTGCCGGAACCTATATCTATGAAGTTGACTATGGAACAAACAACAAAAACAGTGGAAACAACTCATACAAAATCACAATTGATGAAAAAGACCCATTTGTTTATGTTGCAAACGACAATAATGGCGTTGATCTTAAATATCCAACAAAGATTTCTGAAAGACTTATCATGCTTACAGACGTTGAAAACGATATCACTAAAAAGTATCTTTTCTATAAAAAGAACTCTGCTGGTGAAACAAACAAACCAGGTGTTGAAGTTAAAATTGCAAAATGCGAGGGCAACAGCGTTAAAGGCGAAACAATTGTTCTTGATGCAGTAACAGGACTTGTTTCTGCAAACAACTCACTTCGAAAATATGGTCTTGATCATAACATGCCTGATTTTGATTCAAACGGAAGACCAACACTTCGAAATATTTATAACTATATTCAATTCAGTGGTGGAACCCCTACTCTCAAGAAAAACTTGTTCACAATCATCATCAATGGTGAAACAAAACAAATTATTGATTCTCAAAGTGTTTCTAGCAAAAATATTTCAATTGACCTTCTCAATTCAACAATTCAAATTAAATATAAAATTATTGCAACCGAAAATGGTTTCCCAGAAGTGACTGTTGTTCAAAAAGACTCAACAAACAGTGAATGTTCGCTTCCATCAACAATTTCAAAAGCAGAACTCAAAAACACAACAATAACCAAAAACAAACAAACTGCTGGCGAAGCAAACGAAGGAAAAACATCTCTTGTCGGCTTCAACCTTGCTCTGTTCGAAGATGATTCAATTTTTGAAGACGGAAACTTTGTTCTTGGAAACATTGATGTTAAACTTCGCATGCTTTGGCAAACAATGTCAAAACCAGTTGATGTCAGCGTTGCTATCAATGAAGGAAACGGAACTCAACTTACTGGTCAAGTTGGAAACGGCCTTAACAACAAACCTATTTCCGACACTTCTGAAAACGAATGTGGTTCAACCGGAAATGGATATTTGAAAGGCAATCACAACAGCGAAATCATGTCATATCAAATCTTCATTGTTAAAAATGGATATATGTATGTGAACTATTTGCAAGAAATTATTGATAAAACCAAAGACACAGACAAAGGAGCAGCAGCCTTTGCTGCATATGTTTACTATAAAATCTTTGGACAACCTGTTGGTAATGTTGATGAATATGGAAAGATCATGGCAACAGACGACTTGTATGTTGAAGGTGCTGGAACGGTTTCAGGACAAAAACTTGGAAATGGCGCAACAGGACACATTCTTGACACTCTTGACACAATGTTCCTTCTTTCCCTTCTCGACCTTTACACCGACTTCAAAATTTATACAAGTGCAGATAATATTGACAAAATGACCGATGATGAGAAATCACAATATTTCGTAAAATATATCGACAATGTTCTTGAATATCGTGTTGTTGATGCCTATGAACTTTATTCTAATAATGTTGATGGAAACTTCTTCAACAACTGCATGAACACAAACGACCTTGTTATCACACAATGCTTCCTTGAAGAGCATCAAAGCAAACAGGTGAACCACTATGGTGGCTGGCTTGGCTGGCTTTGGACTGCTGACAAAGGATATTCATACTATCGTGCAGCATCTGCAGAATATACAGTTTCAAAAGACAATGGTTCATTTGCTTCTGACTATACTAACGATCTTACTTTGGTTAACGGTAAAACAGACACTAAAATTAAAGACCCATCATTTGGTCAAAACATTGTGTCAATCTTCAACTCTGCAAAAGGAAAAGCAGGAACCTATAACCGTTTCATCACAATTGGATTTGCTCCAAGCGATGATGAATTTTCAAGAAACGAAAGCATTTCTGCAAAAACCAGAATCTATACCGACGCTGGAAAACGAGTTCTTACATCACTCTATGACTATCAACCAGTTCCAATTGTAAATGCTGTCTTCGATGTATTCATGACGTTGCTCACAATGGCAAACCCTATTGGCTATGTTGTTATGGTTATTGACAATGTTCTTTGCATCTTCCAACCAGACAGAAGAGGAATTCAAGACATGTTCATGAACATGTTCTAATAAAGGATAAAAACTATGAAAAATAAACTTATAAAAATTTTAACAACAATTTTTTGCCTTACATTTGTTTTATTTGGCTATATTTTGGGTGGCAAAGCAGAGTTTAATCGCTCTGCTTCTGCCCTGTCCTTTTATGCATCGCAAGAAGCAAAGAACAAAACAGGTCATGCAATTGAAGACGAAACTTCTGAAACAAACAACGAAGAATCAACTCCTTTTTTGGTTGACCCAACCATAATGGAAAATAAAGGCGACTTTGTATATGTCTATGACAATGCCGACTCTTCTTTAAAAGTAATAGACAAAAAAACTGCCGAATTCAGGGCTGAAAACACTGTTTTAAAAACAAAATTTGTTCCAACTGATATTTTGATTGTTGATAAATATATTTTGCTTATAAACACAATAACCAGCCAAATTCAATGTGTTCTCTCTTCTGATTTTTCTGAATATGAAGTTGATGCAACACTGATTGTTAAAATTGAAAACGCTTTCAAAATCTTGGTTGTGAATGTTGCAGGTCAAGACCAAATTTTGATTTGCCCTGAAAATCCAATTGAAAACAATCTTCATCTTATTGCTCTTGAAAAAGACCAAAATGAGAACAGGCTTCAAATAAAATCAGAAACCGAGTTCAAAATTTCAAACCGATATGATAGTTTTGCTTCATATGAAAACATTTTCGCATGTGAATATAACGGCAACTTGTTTTTGATTTTGTTCAACAATAACACAATGTTGTCTTTCGAATATGACATGGTAACAAAACCTGAAGAAATAACTTTATCTCGTGCTGTGAACGGCTTTGACCAAATGGACAAACTTTCAGATTTTGGAGCAATAACTTTTGAAAATGGCGAAAAAATGTTTGCAATTGAACTTGAAAATTCAATCAAATTTTATTCGCTTAACATTTCAACAACCCGAACCGATTTGACCTATATTGAAAACAAAGATATTGCGATTGATGAAAACTTTGCACTCACCCACCTTTGTGCAGACCAAAACACTTTTGCACTTTTATCTTCTGCTCTTCAACAAGTCAAAATTTACACCTTTACAGGAAGTTTTGCTGATTTTAACATACAAACTCAAACAAAGAAAAATCCAAACATTGAAAATGTATTTTGGACTGATTATGACAAGTTTGTTTATGTTAAAGCAACAACAAATATAAATTTGTTTGACTTTCCATATAGTAAAACACAAATTGTCCAAATTCCAGAAGACAAAACAATGACAATCATTGGTGAGGGCAAAATTTCTGATGGAGACGCAATCAAAGGATATTATTTCGTAATGTTCTCAACTGCTGACACCAACTTTTATGGCTATGTTCGTTCTTCACAAGTTTCACAACTTGAAAAATCAACCTTTTCCTCACCAAAAGTCACTGTCCTCACAAACACTGCACTTTTAAAAATGCCATCATTTGTACGCGACAGCATTAACACTGAAATCATGCTTTTAAAAGCAACCGCCGACGTTTCTGTTGCAGAGGGCGAAAGCGGACTTTATTCATTCTCTTCAATGGGAACAAAGTTTTTGCGTGTAATTGTGAAAGATGGTGACAATTCATATGAAGGCTTCATTGATGCATCTCGTGCACGCCCAAGAACAGTTAAAGGCGAAAGAGTAATCACCAACGCATCAATAAAGAAAAATAACAGTGAAGTTTTCACTTCCGAAGACAACACAAGCGAAATTATCACCCTTCTTGATAAAGGCGCAAGAGTTCGTGTTGAAGGAAAAAGAAACACAAAAACCAATCTTACAAAAATTTCATTCAATGACAATGCAGGAAACAAACACACTGGCTATGTCTATAACTATAACCTTCAAACCGACACTTGGACAATGCTTCAAATTCTTGGAATGACACTTGTCATTGTAAACACAATTTTACTTGTTGTTATAATTTGCATTAAAAACAAAGTTACAAAATAAGGAATCCAAATGATAAAACGCACAAAAATTTATAAATTTAAAAACGGTGCAACTCTCATCTATAAACAGCGAAAGGCCTTTGATATTACTGCTGTGAACGTTGGCTTTTTCGCTGGATATGGATATTGCGAAGGAAAACATGGTCTTCCTCATCTTCTTGAACACATGCTCATGAAGCAAACCGACCACAGAAGCCAAGAACAAGTGATCGAGGATAAAGTGAAAATCACACCACTAAACGCTTTCACAAGTCCTGATTTTCTTGTTACAACTTTTTCCGAGTCGAACCGAAGAGTTGAAAAATGTTTTGAATTTGCAAGCGACTGCTTGCTTAGTTCAAACTTTGACAAAGACCGTTTTGAAAAAGAAAAAAATGTTGTTCTTGAAGAAAGAAAAGATCGCGAAACACAAGCAATGTTCGATTTCGACTATCAATCAGCAAACTTTATTCGTTATTTAAGCACTGTTCAACCGGGCTATATTTTTGGCTCACCAGAAGAACTGAAATCATATACCATTGACGACTTGAACGAATACAGAAAGAAAAATTTTGTTGCAGATAAGTTTATTCTTTCAGTTTGCACTTCCCTTTCTTTTGGCAAAATCAAAAAACTGGCAAAGAAATATTTTGTTGATAAACTTGCCGTTTCTGAAACAAAATCTGAACTTTTGCCACCACTTGACAAAAACATTAAACTTGATCAAAGCATGAAGGTTTATCAAACTCCTGAAAAGAACTATCAAGTTAAAGTATATTTTTCTTTGAAAACTGAAATAGACGAGTTCAGAATCAGTCAACTTGTGTTCATGGCACTAAGACCCCTAAACAACATGAATGACATGTTCTATTATAATGCAAGAAAACTTGGACTTGTATATTCTTCCTATGCTCTCAGTTCAGTTGACAATCTTTCAACCGACAACGCAGTTGTTGTTCAATTTTCAACAAGCAAATTTGAAAATATTTCAAAGATTTTTGACCTTTTGAATGAGTCTATCATAAAACTTAAAAATGGAATTATAACTCAAGAATATCTTGATCAATGCAAAGACAATGCAATCATCAAACTTGACAGCGAACATTACACTTCTTATAGAAACAATGTAACTGACAACTTGGAAATCTATCAAAATCGCAGAAAGATTGAAAAAATTCCAAAGAAAACCAAAATCAAAGAAATAAATGCAATCACTCTTGATCGCGTAAACTCAATGATCAACCGCATTTTTGATAAAAACAATAAACTCTATATCTTCATGGAAGGAAATTTCGAAGGTATCACGGTTCCAACAATTGAAGAATATAAAGAACAAATCTACAAAAACGTTGATTAGTTTTTACTTTCAACAAATTTTTATATAAACGAAAATATATTTTCATTTTATTTAAAACATTTTACAAAAAAAAATAAAGCAAAAAAAATGCCCACAGGGCGTGGGCTTATTTTTTGTATGCAAAAATTTTACAATGTCACAAAGTGGCATTTTTTATAATGCATTTGTGTTTGCAGATTCAACAATGTGGAAAGGAGATGATTTTTCTTCTTCGTTTTCCTCCCTTTCCTCTTCACTTTCTTGCATGATTGTTGAAATTGAAACTTCATAGGCAGTTTTGCTTATCACAGTTTCTTCATCAATCTTTTTTTGATAAATTCGGCTTTGAATGCGACCTTTGATTGAAACTTTTTCACCAATTTGAAGGTCACCAGCAAAACGAGCATTTCTTCCCCAAGCAATGCAAGGAAGATAGTCGCTTTTGTTATATGCGCGGTTCACTGCAATCAAAACATCAGTAATTTCTCTGCCAAAAGGTGTTGTTCGATAGATTGGCTCTTTGCAAACATAGCCGGTCATTTCAATTTGGTTTCCGTTCAAAATTTGTTCGGCTGGAACAATTTCCCTTGCAAAAATTGTAAGAATAAGACGGCTTTTTTCTCCTTCTAATTTGTTATAAGAGCGAAGTTGACCAATAATTCCAATTTCCTCATCTTTGTTTGCAATTTCTGGCAAAAGTCGCTCTGAAATTGTGACAGGAAGAACATCAACTTGTGATGAAAGACGTTTCACCAAAATGTCAACCTCATAAAATCCTTCTCCGAGCACTGTGTGAGAGAAAACTGGCTCGCTTGCAAGTTTTCCTTTAATTTCAACTTGATTGTTTTTTTCATAATTGTTTATCATATCATACCTCTTTATTTTGTTTGGGCTATACCCTCTTTTGCACTCCGTTGTTATCAATTGTATAGTTGTTTTCATAAACAAGTCCGCTTAAATTCACCATGCTGTAACCTTGGCTTTTCAAAAATTCAATCACAAGTGGAAGAGCCTCTAAAATGTGGTCGCTGTTGTTGTGGAAAAGGATGATTGAACCATTTTTAACACCACTTTTAACGCGGGTTAAAATTTGCTTAGCAGTCAAGCCTTTCCAGTCAAGTGAATCAACATCCCATTGAATGGTTTGAAGATTGAGTTTTTCAGCAGTCATTAAAAGTTGGTCGTTATAGTCGCCATATGGCGGGCGGAAAAAGCGAACTGGCTTACCCGTAATGTTTGTGATAAGTTTCGAACTCACCATAAGTTCACTTTCTTGGCTTGCTGGTGAAAGAGTGCTCATTTTTGGATGTGTGTTCGAATGTGTTCCAATGTCAAGACCGGCGCCGTCAATTTCTTTGATTTTGTCTTGATATTTTTCACTCCAAAAGCCAACCAAAAAGAATGTTCCACCAACCTCATTTTTCTTTAAAATTTCAATGATTTTGCTGGTTTTGTCTGCTCCCCATGCAGCATCAAAAGTAAGTGCAACTTTTTTCTCACTTGTTGCAACGCTGTAAATCGGAACTTTTCTTTCACTATATCCAAAGAAAACGGTTTGCGCGTTTGTAACCGACAGCATTGCACAGAGTGCAACACACACCAAAAGCAAGGTGACGAAAATTTTTACTGGACGAATGGAAAAACATTTTATTTTCATATTCGAAGTTACTCTCCTATTCTATATCATTTGACAAATTCATCAAAACTTTAAAAAATTGAAAAATGTCGGAAAATTGTGTGTTTTGAAAGAAAATGACGATATGGTTTTTGTTTCTATTTAAGGCTATGCTTCCAAGTTTATCAATATGCAAAACAATCCATAATTTACTGACTGCAACAACAAATAAATATTAAAAATATAGATTAACTATCATAATCAAAATTATGACCAACATTAAAAAAATATTGCAATGATATAAAATTTTGCACAAAAAAAGTGAGCCGAAACTCACTTTATTTTTTTTGTTTTAATCAATTGTGATTGTCACATTTTTTGTGAATGTGTTGTCTTTTTCAACAAAGGTGATTTTAAGTGTCACACTTCCAGAAGAAACATTTGAAAGGATAACTCCTGCGCTTGTTTTTTCAAGTGTCACCCCTTCAATTTCAAAGGTTGCATCACTTGCTGAAAGGCGTTTTGTTCCGATAAGTTGACCATTGGTGTCAACAATTTTTGCAAGCACCAAAATGTTTTCAAATTTCAAAACAGAACCCTCTACAAGCGAATCTTGATAAACCTCAATGCTTTCAATTTGAGCAATTGACATTTCGTTTAAAACAATCACAAGTCTTTGGGTTTCACCATTATATGTGAACTCGATATATGTGTTTGAACTGTTAGACAAGATTTTTAAGTTTTCATCGATATTTGATGATTTGCTTGAAATCATTCCATTGTTGATTGCAATGATTTGTTTTGACTTATCGCTCCAAAGTTCTTCAATATAAAGACCACGAAGGTCAACCTTGTCGCCAACATATTGATGGGTTGTTTGTTGTGAAAGTTTTGCAGAAACCAAATGTGGTGGCTCTGGTGGCTTTCTCAAAACAAAGAATGTTATAACGCCGGCAGTGATAAGCGCAAGGAAAACACAAATCAGCGAAATGATAATTGGTTTTTTAGGAGGCTTTACTTTGAAATGTTTAATATCAAGGTTGATTGAGAAGTCAAGACTCTTTTTATATTCACCAATATCGTTTGGGTCTTTTGCGCCCTCATCTGAATATTTTTGTTTAAGGTCGGCCAAGCGACGTCTTCTTTCAAGTTCGGCAGCAATTTCATCTTCTGTCATGCCCTCGAACTCGTTTTCTTCTTGTTGTTCAGGTTCAGGATTAGCCTCTTGTTGAACATTGCTCAAATCTTCATAGACCGATGAAGTATTGCTTTTTTGTTCTTTTCCTTTGAAAAAAGAGAACAATCCTCTTTTTTGCTTTTTGTTTTGAACAGGTTGGCTTGCTTCATTAGTTGATTGCTCTTCTGTGCTATCATTTGAAGAATTTTCTTCTAGATTATCTTCGGCTGGCAATTCGCCTTTTTCACGCAAAATTTCGTTTCTTGCTTTATTAAGTTCAGAAAAATCAATTTTGCTTATGTGTGAATTGATATTTTTGTTTTCTTGTTGATTTTTAGTTTGTGAATAGTTTTCATTTTCTGAAACTGCTTCATTTTTTGTTTCAAAATCATCATTCAAGCCCAAAGATTCTTCAATTGAACCATAGTCTGGTGCATTTGCGCTTTCAGGTTGAGGTTTTTCCGTTTCTTGCTTTTTATCAGTTTCATTTGATTGTTCATATGCATCAGCAGTGCCCTGTTCTTCTTGAATTTCATGGTCATCTTCATGAAGAGGTTCTGGGTTGATTGATTGAACATTGTTTTGGGTCTTGGTGGTTTTATCTAAGATTGAAAAAGATTCTGGATGTTCATCTTTAATGATTGAAACGTCTTGCTTTCCAGCAATCAAGTTGCCTTTTTTGTCATATGCCGACAAATCAATGCCAATAAAGTTATAAAGGTTAATGTGATGTTTTTTTGAAAGGATTTTTGCCTTTTTATAATTTTCCGGGTCTGAAATTTTAAATTCTTTCAAACGGTCTTGAATCATTTTAAGGTTTTGTTTTCTAACCTCACGTTCAAGGCGTGCATCAGAAGAAACAACTCGAGCATTCGAGTTTTGTTTCAACATTTTTTCAAATTTATTTTGACCTGCCAAATTTGTTTCTCCTGTTTAGTATGCACATTTATCTCTTTTGCTATAAGTATAGCAAATATATTTTTCAATAGCAAACAATTTTAAAGTGTTCTTACGAATGCTGAAAGTATAATTGCATTTCCAATTGACATGCTCTTTCCTTTTGATGCTCTTGTGTCTTCTTCAATATTAGAAGCTGAAACTGCAACATAGTTTTCATCAACGGTTTGAACAACAACATCTGTGCTTGGTTTTGCAAGACCCGCAGTCAGAACTTCGGTTCCGCTTGAATCTTTACCTTTAAGGTCAAACACCTTTACGCCTTTTCTGTATCTTGCAAGAACATCAATTTCGTTCACATTTAATTTTTTCGCAAATGCTTTGTTTGAAACCAAAATCACATTGTCATCTTTGCTGATTTGTGAAACAAACACAACGCTGTCACCTTCTGAAAGAGCAATGCCTTTAACACCCGCAGAAATTCTTCCTTGAACAGGAATATCATCTTTTGAAGCGTTAAGCCCCATTCCTTGTTTTGTTACAAACAAAATGGTTGTGTTTGGTTTGTCTTCTTCAATCTTGATTACTTTGTCGCCCTCTTTAAGTTTGATTGCCTGATATGCTGTTTTCAAAAGTTGATATTCAGAAACTGGGGTTTTCTTTATCATTCCACCTTCTGTGAAGAACAACAAGTCTTTTGAAAGAAGATTTGCCTCGGTTTCCATGAAATATACAATCTTTTCATCTGGCAATGCAGATGGCATGATTTTGTTAAGTGGAGTTCCTTTGTCACGGAACTTATTGTCACCAAGAAGACCGACATCAATTTTATAGGCATTTCCTTTGTCAGAGAAGCCAAGAACGGTTTTGTCTGACATTGTATCAATGCTTGCAATCAAAACTTCATGAAGACCTGATTTGTCGTTCCAAACTTTAGAAGTTTGGCTGAAATGACGTGTGCTCATGCATTTGATTGTTCCAAGTGCGGTTGAGCAAACAACAACATTTTCAGAAGGGCCTTTGCTTGTTGCAGAAGAAGCAGTTGAAACTTCATAGTCATCTTCACTTGCCAAAATGTCTGACTTTCTTCCGTCTTTGAACTTTTTGCGAATCTCTCCCATTTCCTCTTTTACAATTTCAAATTGAAGACGTTTGCTTGAAAGGATTTTAGTGAGTTCTGCAATGCGCTTTTCAAGTTCCAAAAGTTCTTGTTCAAGTTTGAACACTTCAAGCGATGTGAGACGTGCAAGACGCATGTCCAAAATTGCTTGGGCTTGTTTGTCTGAAAGTGAAAATCTTTCGCGAAGACGTGTTTTTGCAACTGTAACATTTTCACTTGTCTTGATAATTCTTACAACTTCATCAATGTTTCTAACCGCAATGATAAGTCCTTGCAAAATGTGTTGACGCTCTTTTGCTGCGTCAAGGTCAAATTTAGTACGTTTATAGATAACTTCTCTTTGGAAGTTCACATAATATGCCAAAATGTCGATAAGACCCATTTGTTGTGGTCTTCCGTCGGCAATTGCAACCATGTTAATTCCATATGAAACCTGCATGTCTGTATATTTGAACAAGCAGTTTAAAACCTTTTTATAGTCGGTGTCTTTTTTAAGTTTGATAACAATTCTGTCACCAGTTTTATCAGACTCGTCAACAATGTCATTGATTCCAGATAAAATGTCTTTCTTGCTTTCTTTAAGTTCCAAAATCTTTTGTTCAAGTTTTGCTTTGTTCACTTGATATGGAATCTCGGTTATAACAATATTTTTCTTGTCGCCAGAGTCATTTTCAATGTGCACTTTTGAGCGAATCAAAATTTTGCCTTTACCAGTTGCATAGGCTTGTTTAAGTTCGTCTCCACCAATGATATATCCCCCGGTTGGAAAATCTGGTGCTTTGATGATTTTCATCATTTCATCAAGAGTAATGTCTGGGTTGTCAATATATGCAATTGCGCCCGAAATTGTTTCTGCAAGGTTGTGTGGAGGAATGTTTGTTGCAAGACCAACCGCAATTCCAGATGCACCATTCACAAGCAAGTTTGGAAATCTTGAAGGAAGCAAAACTGGCTCTTGAAGAGTGTCATCATAGTTCCATTGCCAAGGCACAGTGTTTTTTTCAAGGTCACGAAGCATTTCAAGAGCAAGTGGAGCCATTCTAATTTCAGTATAACGCATAGCAGCCGCGCTGTCACCATCAATCGAACCAAAGTTTCCGTGACCATCAAGAAGAGGTGCACGAAGGTTAAAGTCTTGTGCCAAACGAACCATTGCGTCATAAACCGAAGTGTCACCATGAGGGTGATATTTACCAAGACAGTCACCAACAACTTTTGCAGATTTTTTGTGCGGTTTGTCTGGGGTTAAATTTTGCTCATACATTGTGTATAAAATTCTGCGTTGAACAGGTTTAAGACCATCTTCAACACGAGGAAGCGCACGGTCAAGAATAACATGCTCTGAATATGGAAGCATGCTTTCATGCATGACAACATCAAGTGTTTTATCAACAACATTTTTACCAATTCCGGCAGAAATAAGAAGTTGTTGTTTAAGTTTTTTCTTGTTTTCTTTCTTTTCTTCGTCGGTTGAGCCCTCAACAAGGTCATCAGCAACGCCATTGTCAATAATGTCTTCAATGTCAACCTGCTCGCCAGTTGAAGGAATGGTTACTTTTTGTTCTTCGTCAAGGTTTTTGTTTTCTAAATCTTTGTTCTCATTATCACTCATTTTGTTCTCATTATCACTCATTTCGTTTTTCCTTATTCGATGTTATTTTTGTTAAAGTCGGCATTTTCAATGATATATTGCTTTCTTGCGTCAATGTTATCACCCATCAAAATAGTAATCATTTTTTCAGCCTCGGCAGCATCATCAATTGTAACTCTAACAAGTGAACGGTTCGCAGGATCCATTGTTGTTTCCCAAAGTTGTTCTGGATCCATTTCACCAAGACCTTTATAACGTTGAATGTCATATGGCTTTCCGCCAAGTCTTTCAATTACTTCTGGAAGTTCGGCATCTGAATAGACATATTCTTGTTTGCCACGCTTTTTGACGAGATAAAGTGGAGGCATTCCAATGAATAAGTGTCCTTGGTTGATAAGTTCACGCATATAGCGATAGAAAAATGTAATCAAAATTGCACGAATGTGTGCACCGTCTTGGTCGGCATCGGCAAGGATGATAACTTTGTGATAGCGAAGCCCGTCAAGGTTCACATCTCCAATTCCAACGCCAAGAGCAGAAATAATGGTTTTAATTTCTTCGTTTGCCAAAACTTGCTCAATTCTTTTCTTTTCAGAGTTAAGTGGCTTTCCACGAAGAGGCAAAATTGCCTGGAAATGACGGTCTCTGCCCTGCTTTGCAGAACCACCCGCAGAATCACCCTCTACGATAAAGAGTTCGTTGTTCACATAGTTTCTTCCCGAGCATGCTGCAAGTTTTCCAACAAGGTTATAGTTTTCAGCAGAGTTTTTCTGTCTTGCTGATTCTTTTGCTTTTCTTGATGCCTCTCTAACTTTTGCGGCACCAATTGCTTTTTCAATGATGCATGTGAAAATTTTTCCAGTTCCACGAGCATTGAAATATTTTGTAAGTTCGTTCACCGTTACGGTTTCAACAGCGGGTTTTGCTTCTGGGTTTCCAAGTTTTGCTTTGGTTTGACCTTCAAATTGAATGTTCTTCATTTTGATTGAAATGATTGCAGTGAGACCTTCTCTGAAATCTTCACCCATCAAATTTTGGTCTTTGTCTTTAAGGTTTCCGTTCTTTCTTGCAAGGTCGTTCATAACACGAGTAAGTCCGCTCTTGAAACCAATTTCATGAGTTCCACCTTCGGTTGTTGAAATGTTATTTACAAAACTGAAAACGCTTTCTGCATATGAGTCGGTGTGTTGCATTGCAATTTCAACTTTGATTCCGTCTTCTTCACCCTCATAGATGATTGGGTCATCATAAAGAGCAGTTTTGCCCTCGTTGATATATTTCACGAAATCTTTAAGACCGCCGTCATATTTATAGGTTTTCACAACTGCTTGGTCTTCGCCTTCTCTTGCATCAACAAAAACAATTTCAAGACCTTTGTTCAAAAACGCAAGTTCTTTAAGACGTTTTGAAACAGTGTCAGCAGAAAACTCAACAGTTTCAAAAATGCTGTCATCTGGCAAAAATGTTACGGTTGTTCCAGTAACATTTGATTTTCCAATTTCAGTTAGTGGTTGAACAGTGTGTCCACCTTTAAGTTTGCCATTCACTTTTGTAAGCGCAAACTTGATTTCATATTTCTTTCCATCACGCTCAACAACAACATTGCACCACTTTGAAAGTGCGTTCACAACCGACGCACCAACACCATGAAGTCCACCCGAATATGCATAGTTTTCGTTATTAAACTTTCCGCCAGCATGAAGTTCGGTGTAAACAACTTCAACTGCGCTTTTTTTCAAAACTGGGTGCATGTCAACAGGGATTCCACGTCCGTTGTCTTCAACAGTAACAGAACCGTCTTTATTGAGTGTCACGATAATACGGTTGCAAAATCCGTTTGCAGCCTCGTCAATTGCGTTGTCAACAATTTCCCAAATAAGGTGATGCAATCCTTTTGGGCCAGTTGTTCCAATATACATTCCAGGACGAAGACGAACAGCGTCTAGCCCTTCCAAAACTTGAATATCTTTTGCTTGATAACTTTTATTCATTGTTTCCTTTCCTATAATATAATTTCTTATATAGTATAACAAATTATGCTTCTTCAAAGCAAACCATTTTTTTGTTTTTTCGCCAAAAATCCCACAATTTTCAAATATTTTTTGCAAAATAACAAAAGCATTAAATAAAATCACGCAAAAATCATAAACTATCATAAAGGAGAAAATCATGAAAATTTTACTCACTGGTGGCGGAACTGCCGGTCATGTTATGCCTCACCTTGCACTTTTAAATGATTTCAGAAAGAATTTCGACCAATTAGTGTATGTTGGAAGCATTTCCGGAATGGAAAAAGATATCATTGAAAAACAAAAAGACATTGTTTATCATGGCGTGGAAACAACAAAGTTTGTGCGAAAAAAATTGTGGAGAAATTTGCTAATCCCTTTCAAACTTATAAAGGGCATTCATCAAAGCAAAAAAATCATAAAACAAGAAAAACCAAATGTGGTTTTCAGCAAAGGTGGCTATGTTTCGCTTCCTGTTGTGATTGCTTCAAAAAGATGCAAAGTTCCAGTTGTTGCCCACGAAAGCGACCTTGAAATGGGGCTTGCAAACAAACTTTCAAAACCATATTGCAAAGTGATTTGCACATCTTTTGAAAAAACTGCACAAAAATGCAAAAAAGCAGTTTGCACAGGTTCTCCAATACGAACAGACATGGTAAAAAGCAAAGCAGAAGCAATGAAAAAACTTGGCATAGACACAAACAAACCAATTCTTGTAATCACCGGTGGAAGCCTTGGTTCTCGCTTCATAAACAATAAAGTATGGAGCGAAATTAAAGATTTGACCGAAACTTTCTTTGTCATTCACTTGACCGGCAAAAACAACATAAATGATAGATATAAAAATGAAAAAGATTACAAGCAAATCGACTTTACAATGGACATGGGAAGCATTTTATCTTCTGCTGACATTGTTGTTTCGCGTGCTGGTTCAAACACAATTTTTGAACTTGCAGTAATGCGAAAACCAATGCTTTTGATTCCTCTTCCAAAAGGAAATTCTCGTGGCGACCAAGTAGACAACGCAAAATATTTCAACAGCCAAGGCATTGCAAATTTCGTGACAGAAGATCAACTTGATTCTGAACGTCTTTCAAAGCATATTTTGCAAACCTATAAAGAAAAAGACAAGTTGATTTCAAATCTTAAAAAATCAAAAATAGAGCCTGGAAACAAAAAGATTTTAGAAATCATAATAAGTAACACAAAACCAAATGTTCAAAACGCCAAATTTAAAGAAAAAACAAATAATTAGCAACAAAAAAAGGATACAAAATGTATCCTTTTTATTAAGATTTTTTCCATCTTTTAAGCGTTGGAAAAACTTTTGTGCAAAATTCTTTCATTTGTTCGTTTGTCATGTTCGCCTGCGCACCAAATTGTGAGCACATATTTATGCATTCTTCCATTGAAACTTTGTCTATAAATTCGCCATTGTCATAGCAATATTTGCAATAATCTTCATTGATTGTGCCATCTTTATTTTTTCCAAGTTGATTTCTTGATTTAATAGGCATGGCACAACTTTGACAAATTCTATTTTTCATTTTTCTTTTTTTTCTTTTTACCTTTTTGTGCTTTTTCTTCTTTGAGTTCTTTGATTTTCTCATCAATAAGAGCGTTTTCTTTGTCTTCTTCTCTTGCATGAGTCATTCCTGTTACATAGGAAATTGGCAAGCAGAAAACCATTCCACGAGCAGAAGATTGATAATCGGTTGCTTGATAAATTGCCTTCATGATAGGAACAACAACCTCTTCTTTCACAATGATTAAAACAACCTCATTTTCTGGGTCAATTTTAATTCCAAAAAATTTCTTTTCGGTTGAACCTCTGCCCTTTCCAGACAAAACAACACCGCCTTCTGCACCAGCACTTTTTGCAGCAAAAATCACTTCTTCGCTATATCCGCGCTGAACAATTGCAACAACAAGTTTAAAACTTCCGTCATCAAAAATTTCATCATCAAAACTTTTCATATCAGTCTCCTATAAACTTTGCTTTTGCGCCAAGATATCCATCAATATCAATGGCGAAAGATTTTCCATTTCCGGGTTTTGCAAGTGAAAATTCAATTGCAACACTTTTCATCACTTTTTTGGTGTCTTCTTGCCTTGAAATTGCAAAAATAACAGACATATCTTTTGTTCCAACTTTAAGCGATGCAAACATGCTATATCTTGAAATTCCCGTTCCACGAACAATTGAAACAACTCTTGCCTGCTTGTCTTCAATCTTTTTTGAAACAGCAGATTCAAGTTCTCTTGAAACAATGAAAACGCACATGGACATTTCATTGATTTCGCTCAGTTTTATTGTTTTTTTCTTTTGTGGTTTAACCTTTAATTTGTCCACTTCCGTCCTCCTTCATTGCTTCAAGTTGTTTTTCAAAAATCTTTTCATATTCTTTTGATTTTTCATTGTGTTTTTCTTTCAAAAGTTGACGGTGATTATATTCTTTTTCAAGTTTTTCAATGTTAGAAAACATGTCAATTCCATATGAAATTCGAAGTGCTTTTTTATATTCTTTGTTCTCGTGTGCTGTAAGTTTAATCTTATAAATAACGCCCAAAATTTCAAGCACCAAAATTGGCATAAGTCCAACCGAAGCAATAAGACCAAAGCCTTGAACTCCGTTTCCATTTCCGCTTGCAAAACCAATCATCATTGGCAAAATGAACGCAGCACACATTGGCCCCGACGCAACACCGCCCGAGTCGAACGCAATTGACACAAACGAAGTGCTTGAAAATGGCATTATCAAAAGCACCAAGCCATAGCCAATTCCAACAATCCACCAAATTGAAAGATTGCAAAGAATTTTCACAACAAAAAGCGAAACTGCAAACATCATTGCAATTGCAATTGCAAAAACAACTGAACCTTTTTTAATGTTTCCTTGTGTAACCTCGTCAACTTGCGAGCCAAGAACTTGAACCGCTGGCTCTGTGAAAGTGATTAAAAATCCAACAATAACCGCAAAAACAATCGCAAATGTCTTGCTTTTTGTTGACAAAAATTTGCCCACAGCAGTGCCCATTTCCATGATTCCAAAATCAATTCCAAAAAGGAAAAGATAAAGTCCAACAAAGGTTATGATACTGCTTACGATAAGTGAGATTTTTTTCTTTTTTGGAAGTTTCAAAAAGCAAATATCAAAAATAAAGAAAATCAAAAGCAAAGGAAGCATTCCGAGCATTGCGTTTAAAAGCACATCAAGAAAAATGTTCAAAGAAGAATCCGAAACTTGAACATCTCCGCCCCTTCCACTTGTGATAAGTCCTAAAAATGCAACTGCCAAAATTGGGCCAAGAGATGCAATTCCGATAACGCCAAAGTTGTCACTGTTCGTTTTTGAATTTTTGTTTTTTGCAATGCCCGAAGCAAGTGCAAGCAAAAATGGCGATGTCACAATTCCGGTTGTCGAACCACCCGCATCAAAAGCAATTGCAACAAGGCTGTCTGGAATAAAAATACAAACAATAAAGATGATTGCAAAAGTTATCAAAATCACAATTTTATAGTTTATGGATTTTATAATTCTGAAAAGTGCAAACGCAACAAAAGCACCAACGCCGGCGCCAATCATGAAGATGAAGAGGAACTTGTTCACATTCACCCCATTTTCAATAACTTGGCTTGCAAGAACGTTCACGTCTGGTTCTGCAATTGTTGCAACAAGTCCAAAAATAAACGCAAAAAGCAAAATCACTGTCATTTTCGAAAATTTATTCACCGAGTCGCCAACATAGCCACCCATTTTCATGACCGAGCCATCAATACCCGACAAAAACAAAACTTCGCCAACAACAATAATTGCCATTGAGCCGATAAATTTTAAAAGCAAATTTGTTTCAAAATGTGCAAAAGAAAAATGCAGAACCAGAACCACCAACAAAATTGGCAGAACTCCCAGCCCCACATCTTTAAATTTTGAAAACAAATATTTCACTATTTTCTATCTCCAATCAACAGAACCAATAACATCGGCATCAAAGCGACGTTTATTTTTTCCGCGAGGTTTTCGATTGATTGTCTTTTTCACAGCAGGCTTAACAGCAGGTGCAACTGGTTTTGCAGGCGCTGTTGCTGGAACTGTGTGAATTTTGATATCAATTGTATTCGCGTTTGGAGTTGCAGAAACCGATACTTTTGGATGTTCGTTGTTCTCACGTGGCTCTGCACGAAGAGTTGGTTTGTCTTGAACAACATGAACATTTACTTCTGGTTTCTTTTGCTCTTGTTCTGGTTTTTTTCTTGCCAAAATAAAGTCTTCTTCTGCCTCATCTTCCTCTTTAATTTCCTCTTTGGTTACAGGCGGAACAATTGGCTTTTTGGCTTCATTTGCCTTTCTTTTCTTTTCAATATCTTCAAACATTCTTGCAAAAGTGCTTTTTGCTTTTGCAACATCATCATCTGAAAAATTGTTTGTTGTCTTTTTCTTCTCTGGTTCAACAATTTTGGTGCTTTTTGTGAAGAAATCATCAAAATCGCCATATGAATTTCTGTCTTCATCACTTGCAGACGAAACATATTTTGAAACTGGTGAACTTTTGAAAACTGGTTCAACCTTTGAAGAACTTGGAGCAGGTTTTGGCTCTGGTTTTGGTTCTTCTTTTTCAGGCTCGTTTTTGGTGAGCGAAGACTTGAACATATCTGCATCATAAACAGGATTGTTGCTTTGAACTTTTTCAACTTTTCTCCAATCTTTGAAATGTTTAAGGTCAACAACCGAAGAAGAAGGCTTGTTAAAAGGACCAGTATATCTGGCTTGACTTGGAACCTTTTCAACGCTTTGGTTGCTATAAACACGAGAAACGCCGGTTTTGCTTTGCTCTTTATTTTCCTCTCTCACTTCTTCAAGCGCTTTTTTGAACGCTCTTTTCTTTTCAAGACTATCGAAAAAATCAAACATATTTTTCCCCACCTGTTTTGTTTATGACTAAATTATATATTATATATTGTATTTTTCCAAACAAAAAAAGGCAAATTTTTCAAATTAGCAAAAATTTTTTATGTTCAACAAAAATCTCGCCAAATTATAAAAAATAAAAATATCAAACATATGTTCGAAATTGGTTGATTTTTATTTATGTTTAGTTTATAATCAAATCAAAGCGAGGCAAAAACAATGAAAAAATATATCACACTTGCAATCATGCTTACTCTTCTAGACGGAAAGGTTCACAAAGCAAAGCAACTTTCAGAAAAATTTGAAGCATCACTCAAAACAATTTACAGAAGCATTGACACACTGCTTGAAGCAGGAATGCCCCTTTCTGTAACACTTGGAAGAAACGGCGGTTTCAGTTTGATAGACACAAGCAGAATTGACTCTGGATTTTTCACGAACAATGAACTTTGTTCTTTCCTTTCCTATATTGGCGCAAACCCAGGAAAATTTGACGGCATCACAAACACATCACTTTTCGAGCGCATTAAAAATTCTTGCAACAAAAATTCAGCATCAATAATTGAAAAAAGCCAACAAGTTGTCATTGACACCGACGTTTGGGGTTCTGCTGGAAACTTTACAACCAATCAAGAACTTATAAGCGAAGCAATTGAAAACATGTTTAAACTTAAAATAGAATATGCAGAAAAAGAAAACTCAACACGAACAATTCATCCCTATGCCCTTGTTTTCAAAACTGGGTCTTGGTATGTTTATTCTTTTTGCGAACTCAAAAACAGTTTTAGATTATTTAAACTTTCGCGAATAAAGAAAATTGAAGTTTTGCCAGACAAGTTCGAACGCCAAAATATAAATTGTTTAAACAAGCCATGGAACACATCTTTTCAAAAAAATCTTGAAAAAATCACAATCACTCTCGAAGTGAAAAATTCTTTCATTCCAGAACTATACGATTGGCTTGGTGGCGACTTTGCTTTTATAAATAAAGGCGAATCAACCTCAACAATTTCAACCGTTGTTTTCAACTCATATGGTCTCATCCACCGCATCATGCAATATGGAAACAACATCACTGTGTTGTCTCCAACAAGTCTGATTTCAGACATTAAAAATGAGTGCGAATCCATCTATAAAAAATACCAAACCTATGCAAATTATAGCAATGCAGTCTTATAAAAAACGACATGATATTTTGATTAAAAATTGACATATTTTAAAGTCTAAAAAAGATAACAAAACATAGCATTTGTTCGAATAAAAAACATGTTCTAAAACCCATTTATGAAAAGAACGAAATTTATTAGTTAAACATACATAAAGCCACCAATGATGTTTTGGTGGCTTTAATAAAAAACGCAAAATGTGATATCACAGCATGAAAATTACGCAAATTTACTGCAATTTTGTAAAAATTATTTGAAAAGTTTGGTTATATATTCTTTTTTAACATTGTTTTGATTTTCAAAGTTTTTTAAGCCTTCATCAATCAAACAATCAACAAATTCATCCATGGTTTTAAACACGCTTGGAACAAAGAAATAATACGCAAGCGAACCAGGAATGGCATTGATTTCGTTCAGATAAACATTGTTCTTTTTGTCCATCAAAAAGTCAACTCTGCAAACCCCAAAAAGACCAAGTTCGTCATATGCTTTCTTTGCAATGTTTTTGATTTGCACAGACAATTTTTCAGGCAAAGAAGTATCAAATTTTTTGTTTTCAGACAAATAGCCACCAGCCTTTGTTGGTTGCGATTTTTGTGAATTTTTTCCACCATTTTTTGCCGGCAAATTTTTATCATTTCCAATATATTTATCTTTGAAAGACAAAATCTCATCACTTCTAATTGGCTTGTCAATTTCGCTTACAATTGACTTTCCGTCTTTTCTCATGCATGCCACATTAAACTCTGTCATCTTGTCTAAAATTGCTTTTTCAATAAGCAAGTTTTCGTCAAATTCAAAGGCAGTTTCCAAACCGTTTTCAAGTTCAGTTTGGTTTTTTGCAACCGCAATTCCAATGCTACTTCCAAGAGTCGCTGGCTTAATAATCATTGGATAACCAAGATTTTTTGCACTTTTAAAAATAAATTCTTTGTTTGTCTTCCAGACTTGTTTTGTTGCTTTAAAATATTTCAAACAAGGAACAGAAAGTCCTGCAAAGCAATATTTTGACAATAGTTTATCCATGCAAATGCCAAGTGCCGTGTGACTTCCCGCCGAAGACGGAATTTTGCAAACGTCAAACAAAGATAAATATGTTCCTCCCTCTCCAAGTCCGCCATGACAGCAGTTTAAAACAGCAAAAACATCTGCTTTATTTTCAAAAAGACCTTTTTTATAAAAAATGCTTTTATGATTTGATTTGAAATATGCCGGATAAAATTTGTCTTTCAAGTGAGTTTTTTCAAAATTTGCAAACATATGCGACGTCATTTTTTTGCCCGCAAAATAAAACCACTCTTCACTTGCCGAAACATAAACAGGAACAAGATTATATTTCCCATTTTGGTAGCGGTTTTTAATGATAAGAGCGGTTATAATTGAAATGTCGTGTTCGAACGATTTTCCGCCAAACACCAATAAAATATTTTTCATTCTCCCTCCACTTTTGTGGAAGAAAGACCATTAGTTATAGTTGTCTGGCAAATCGTTTTCAAACAAAACAACGTCACCAGGTTTTGTGATTTCTGAAAGAAGCGATGTTGCTTGATGCAAACTTCCTGCACGAAGAATTTTGTCTTCTGGCATGTTTTCTTCTTTCAAGCCGGCAAGCAAACTTTCATAGTTTGTTGTTCCGTTAATAATCACAAAGTCGGCACTTTTTGCAATCATTTTTCCAAGTTCTTTGTTCGATTCAACTTGTTCTTTTCCAAGTTCAACAAGTCCAGGAGTGATAACAACTTTTGTGCCACTATAATTTGTCAATACTTCAAGGGCAGCCTTTGAACCTTCCACACTACCATTATATGCATCGTCAATAATAACAAGTGCACCGTTTGATGGAACAAGCGCCATTCTGTGTGGAGATGGAACCAAAAGTTCAATTCCTTTCAAAACTTCTTCAATTGTCATTCCAAGCGACAAGCAAACCGAAACACAAAGCATAATGTTTGAAACATTGTGTTTTCCAAGAAGCCCTGCGTGGGTTTTATATTCTTTTTTATCAAGAACAATTGTAAACGAAACGCCACGATTGTCATATTCAAGGTTTTTTGCAAAAAGTCTGCTTTTCTCATCAAAGCCAAAGCACATTTGTTTTTCAGCAGTGCATTTGTCAAACAGGATTTTGCATTTTTCACAGTCACCATTAAAAAACATTTTGCCGTTTGTTTTGCAAATATAATCTGAAAGTTCGCCTTTTGTTGCAATCAAATTTTCCTCACTTCCAAAAGTCAAAAGGTGTTGATTTCCAAGACCAGTGATAATTCCAATGTTTGGTTTTACAATATAGCAAAGTTCTTTAATGTCGCCAACATATCTTGCACCCATTTCTGCAATGAAAATGTCATAGCCTTCAAGCGAGTTTTCAAGAATGGTTTTCGAAACTCCAAGAGGAGTGTTGTAACTTTGTGGGGTTTGAAGAACCTTATATTTGATTGAAAGAAGCGTTGTTAAAATGTTCTTCACCGAGGTTTTTGCATAACTTCCAGTAATTCCAATTTTTACAAGGTTTTTGTCAGCATCAAGTTTTGCAGTTGCCTTTTTCACAAATCTGCGGTTGTGAAGTTTTTCGAATGGCAAAGTAATATAATATGCAAGGCAAACAAGAAGTGGAACAAACATTGGAATAAGTCCAACTGCGCCATGTTTGAAATATGGAATATATAAAAATGAAATATTTAAAATTACAACAGTCAAAATAAAAACAAGAATCGAATAGACAACAACAAGTCTTGTCATTCGCTTTGTATATTTAAGCGGAACTTTTTGCGAAGTTGAATATTGGTTCACAATATAAACAATGCAGAAAATTAAATAGAAAACCAGTCCAAGATATGTCATGATTTTATAAATGAAAAAGTCTTCAAGCAAAACATTCGTAATAAGCAGTGCCGCGCAAGACAAGAAAGACAAAACAACAAGTCTTCCCCATTCGTTCCCTTTGTTATCTTTTATCCATTTGAAATAGCCTTTCATTCGATATGATGAAAGTTGCAAAACATGCAAAAATTTATATCCAACAAAAGCCATCAAAATTGCGTTTGTAACCGAAATTGCCATAACAAGCCAAAAAGTGAGCCATGTGTCAAACCCAAATGGTGCAGGCATGTCTGCAAGATTGCCTGTGTTTTCAAGAATAAGTTGTGAAAAATTCATACAGTTTTCTCCTTCTTTTATTTTATAATAAAAAAACAAATATCGCAACCAATTTGGCATTTATCTTGAAAAAGTGAACTTGTAAAGAAATAAATATCACACAAACAAATTCAATACAAATGAAAGCAATTAAATATGCCTAAACAAAACGAAAGTTTAATGCCTACCGAAAATTGCATAAATGAAAAATAAAAGACAAGTAATCGTCAACAAAAATATCTTTTTCTTACAACGACGTTTTAAAACATTGATTAAACACACATGAAAATTTCGCAAAACAAAATCTTAAACAATCAAAATTACAATTTTAAATTTGATAAAAATTATTGGTTAAATTTGATTTTAATAATAGCACATCCTAAACTTTATCGCCGACAACCATCTCACCCGCACTTACTTTTTAATCTTGCAAAATAAACTTTTTGAAACAATCATAGAACAATTCAAAGTTGTCAAGATACGCAAAATGCCCTGCATTTTTGACGACAACAAGTTTACTATCCTTTAAAAGCCTTTTATACTTTTTTGCCATATATAGTGGTGTTTCGGTGTCTTTTTCACCCCAAAATAGCAAAATTTGCGTTTTTATTTTGCTTGCATCTTTTTTCAAATCTTGATTTACAATATTTATAAAAGTTTGTTTCATCGTACTTGAAAGTGCTTTATAATCATTTGAGCCAAATTTTTCAAGAACACTTGCGTCCTTCTTTTTTCGCAAAACTTGACGCTTTAATTTTTTATATTTTGCAACTTTCAAATAATATCCAAGACCATGCCTTGGCTTTATTCCCGCACCGTCAATAATCATAATTTTATTCACCAATAGCGGATATTGGCATGCAAGCAAAACTGCAACACGCGCACCAAAAGAATGGCAAACAATATCAACGCTTTTTCCTTTTGCTACTTTAACAATCAAATCAACAAGGTCGTTCACATAGTCTTGAACATAATATGGTTTGCTTGGCTCGGGCGTGTTTCCAAAACCCGCGAAAGAAACAAAAACCATATTGCGGTCAATTTCAGCAATATGGTTCTTCATAATAGCAAAGGAGTTTTTGTCACCACCCCAGCCGTGTAAAAAAAATATAAATTTTCCTTTCCCAGAAACAAAATCAAAATCCATTTCAAACAAAATTTCAAAAAATCTTAAAGTGCTTTGTGCATTACAATGGCATCTTCTTCACCATAGTATTTTTCTCTTTTGCTTAAAACAGAAAAGTTCATTGAACTGTAAAGAGCAAGTGCTGGCGCGTTGTTCTCGTTCACTTCAAGAAACAATTCTTTAACACCCTTCTCTTTCATTATATTTTCAAGTTCTTTTAAAAGTTCTTTTGCAAAACCTTGTCTGCGCCAATTTTCATCAACACAAACTTGCAAAATGTCAGACTGATCAAATGACACAGTTGCCGAAACAAAGCAAACAACTTTGTCATCAATTTTACCTTGCAAAACAAGATAGTTTTTACTTCTTAAAATATATCCAAAATCTTGATGTTCAAGTTTTTCAAGACACGATTTTTGAAGAGCGTCAAGTTCTCCAAAATCATTTATGGTTGCAATAGAAAATTTCATTATTTCACTCCTTTAAGTTTGTTTTCACGTTGAATCTCTGCCTGAGAAGCACGCAAATATAACGGTCTAATTTCAGAAATTGAAACATTTTTACCATTTATAATTGCATCAATCTTGTCAAATGAAAGTTGATTTTCAAGTTTAACTTTAAAACCATTTATATTCAATTTTTCAAACAATTTTTGGTCACAAACAACATATGAAAGTTTTTTGTCAAGGTCAGAAATCAAGACGCAATCTTCTTTTTCGTTTGCCGTTTTAACATAGACATAGTTTGAAAATCCAACCAAAACAATGTTTTGTTTTTTATCAAAATAATCGAAAGAATCAAATTGTTTATATTTCACATTTTTTGTGATGCCAAGACCTTTGGCAACCGACACAGCAACACGAATGCCCGTGAAACTTCCTGGACCAACATTCACACAAATTTCATCAATGTTTGCAATGTCTGTTTTTGCGCTTTTCAAAACCTCGTCAACAAGAGTCATGAAAATGTCGGCTTTTGCACCTGTGCTTATCTTTTCACAAATAAGTTTGCCATTTTCAAGCAAGGCAACCTTTTGTGCATATGAAGCATCTAAAATTAAAGTTTTCATCATTTTCTCCTAAAAAGAAATTTCTCTTTTGTTGTCTCCAAGTTTTTTGATGTTTACAACAATTGTACTGTCATCAAAAAAGTCAGAAGCACGCTCTGGCCACTCTATAAAGCAAACGCCCGAGCCATAGAAATATTCTTCAAAACCAATATTATAAAGTTCATTTGGATTTTCAAGCCTGTAAAGATCAAAGTGATAAATTGGAAAATCGTCAAGCGAATATTCGTTCACAATTGTAAAGGTTGGGCTTGTCACTTGGTCCGGGTCGCCATGAAGAGCCTTCACAACACCTTTCACAAAAGCGGTTTTACCAGCACCAAGGTCTCCAACCAAAAGCACAATTTGTCCAGGTTCTATAGTTCTTGCAAATTCTGCTGCAATTTTATTTGTGTCTTCAACACTGTTAGAAATATATTTTTTCATCATATCACCCTGCTTGTTCCAATTCGAATTGCACCTGCGCGTATAAGTTCCTCTGCTTGTGCCTTTGAGCGTATTCCACCACTTGCTTTCACTGCGCACCTGCCCTCTAACATTTCATGAATAAATGAAACATCTTCAACATTTGCACCGCCATTGCCATAACCAGTCGAAGTCATCACATAGTCAACTTTGGCTTTAATGCACGCTTTGCAAACATTTTTGATTTCTTCTCTCGTAAGATAGCAAGTTTCAATAACCGCTTTCAAAATTCTTCCTTTTGAAATTCGAACAATTCTTGAAAGTTCATCTTTAATATATCCAAAATCATTTTCTTTTGCTTTTGCAATATTTATCACAATGTCAAGTTCATCGGCACCATCTGCAATTGCGTTTCTTGCTTCTTCAACTTTTGTTGCAATTTTATTCGCACCAAGAGGAAACCCAACAACCGACACAATTTTAATGTCCGGCTTTGAACATTTTGAAATAATGTCTTTTGCAACAAACACATTTGTTGGGTTCACACAAACAGCATAATAGTTGTTTTTAATTGCAATGTTCACAAGTGTTTTAATGTCAGAATCAATTGCTCTTGGGTCAAGCAAAGTGAACTCAACAGCATCATTTACGAATGCAGGTTGACTTGTTTCAACATATTTTTCTTTTCTTCTAAAAAACATATTTTCTCCAATTTTTATAGTTTTGAACGCGTTTTTTAATGTTATAAACACATTTTTGCGTTTTTTTAGATTATCACTTTATATAAAATCTTTTTGCTTGCTGGTTTTGTTTGCGAAATCGTGAATGCATCTTTCAACATCACAAGACTTTCAGAAAACTTTTTGTTTTCAATATTATAGAAGATTCTTGCAATGAAATCTCCTTCTGATATTTTATCTCCCTCTCCAACAAGGAGAACAATCCCTGCGTTTTTATCATCAATTTTATCATTTTTAAATGCAAGGTTTTTATATGCATTTACAACTCTTGAAATTACAATATCTTTCACATATCCACTTTTGTTTGCCGATAGATATGAAACATGAACACCATCAAGAAGTTTGTCTGGCGTGTGTTTAAAGTCTACAAATTCGCCACCATATTCAGCAATAATTTCTCTGAATTTGTTTAGCGCATTTCCAGAATTGATTGCATCATCAAACATTTTTGAAGCATCAACTCTTGTAATTTTTGAGTCAGCCAAAATAAGCGCATTTATAACAAGTTCTTTCGAAACATCAAGAAGTTTTGAAGCATAAAGAGATTTCTCACATCTGATTACTGAAAGTGCTTCTTCAACCTCAACTCGAAGCCCAACCGAAGAGCCAAGAGGTTGATCAAGGTTGCTTATCACTGCCGAGACTTTAAAGCCCGCAAGTTTTGCACTTTCAACAAGATACTTTGCAAGGGTTTCGGCATAGATTTCAGATTGAAACATTGCACCCTCTCCGGTTTTAACATCAAAAACAATTGCGCTTGCACCTGTCGCAATCTTTTTTGCAAGTATTGATGCGGCGGTGAAAGGAATTGAATTGATTCGAAATTTTATTGCAAGTTTATAAAGTCTTTTATCAAGAATTGCAAAGTTATCCTCTTCAATAACACCAGCATTTGTTTTGTTTATAATTTGAACAAGTCTGTCACGAGAAATCTTTGCATTGAATCCGTCAAACAACATAAACCTATCAAGTGAGTTGTTAAATGTTCCATAGGTGCTTGAAAGTGATTTCACATTTTTCACACCAAGAGAAGCCAAAACAGACATGAATATCAAAGTGCTTGCATCAGAATATTCCCCTGCACTGTGTTTGTCAAGAACAAAGCCAACATCTTTTTGAATGCCAAGTTTGTTTCCAAAAGAAGCAAGCGCATCGGCAAGATAAAATGTTTCTTCATATGAAAAATTGTCAACATCAATGGTTTTCAAAAAATCAATCATTTTTGCATCATTATATTTGCCTTGATAATATGACAAAATAATAAGATCAATTTCTTCTTTTGAAAGTGACATTCCTAGAGTTTTTTTATAAAGCAAATCTTGAATATTCATATTTTTCTCCTTATCATATTATACCCGTTTTATTCCTAGGTGGCAACTTTTTAGCACGTGTATATTATAAATAATATTTGAAATAATTTATTGCATGGAACGAAGCAAACTTGCAAGATTTCTTGACAACTCCACTCTTGGTGTTTTGTGGATGTTTTTCTGTTATCTCACATTGAAAAAGTATATTGCAAATAAAATTTTATGCCTCATTATATCAATTGCTTTAACATTTATTTTTGTAAAAATTATTGTTGTCATTCAAAGCAAAAAATATCGAAAATTGGGGCTGAAAAAAAGCGAAGAAAAACAAATTGAAAATCTGACATATTATTTGAAAAGCCAAACGAAAATCAAACAAAACGCCTTTATAAAATCATTGTTTTCTGTCGATATTTTATCACAAAAAAATCAGTATTTTTTACTCAAAAATAACACAGCAATCTTGAATAAAATTTCACAAACAAGTGTTAATGATGAAGATATTTTCACGGTCATATCAAACACGGAGTTTTTAAAGAAAAACAAGACAAAAGAAGTTGCAATCATCTGTTCAAACGTAAATGAAAGTGCAAAACAGATTGTTAAAAATGTTAAAGATTTTAAGATATCATTCATCACCCCAGACATTCTTTTTGCTATCGTAAAAAATAAGCAATATAATTTACCACAAACAGAAAAAACGCAAATTATTAAAAGAAAACATGAATATTCATATCTATTTTGCCGTACACAAGCAAAAAATATGTTGAAAGTTTCAATTATATTATATATATTGTCAATGATAATTCCATATTCAAAGCACTATGTTTATATTGCTTTTATCTCTTTTATTCTTTCAATTATTCTTTTCATTTTTGGAAAACCAAAGCAAGAAGAGCAAAAAACTAGCCTTTTAAGCCTGTATAAAAATGAAAATGATAACGATAAAATTGAGACAAAAAATCATGTTTGATTTATTGCTATCAAACATTATTAAAGCATAAATTCGGCAATAAAAAATAGACCATAATTTGGTCTATTTTTTATATTACAATTTGTAATCATTTTTATCTTATATTTTTATGACATATTTTATCTTTTAACAACAAGTTTATTCTTTTCAAGATGCTCAATAAGACCATTCAAAAATTGGTCAATTTCTGTTCCTTCAAGAGTATGGTCTTTTCCGCAAAGTTCATATGAAACAGTAACATTTTTTGTTCCGGTTGTTTGCGAATCAGCCTCATAGATATCTTTCAAAATATAGCCATTTGAAATTTTTGAACGATATTTATTAAGCACTTGTTCAAGTTCGCCATAAAGCATAGAAGCAGGAACTGAAACGCTTACATCAAGTTTAACGCTTTGGAATTTTGAAGGAACTTTTGCTTTTTTGAAGAAGCCATGTTTTCCTGCAAGGACTCCAAAATCAAGTTCAAGACAAACCATGTTAAGACGCTTATCAATTGATTTTGAAACCCTTGGATTAAGAACACCAACATATCCAAAATCATCTTCTCTTGAAACAATTCTGAATGTATTGTATGGGTGCATGTATGATGGTTTCTCACCCTCTTTAAGCCAAAGATCAAGTTGAAGTTCGTTTTTAGCATAGTCAATAACAAATCTTTTGAGTTCTTCAAAAAGGTTTTCAATGCTTTCAGTTTGACTTGCAAAAACAACAGCAAGATGTTTTTCTTCATTTACAAGTTTTTCTTCATTCAAACTTGGAGCAACTCTTCCAACTTCAAACACACGAATATCTGAAAGAACATTTCGGTTTTCTGAAACAACTTTAAGCATTGTTGGAAGAAGTTCACTTCTGATTCCGCTTTGACCAGCATTTGAACTGTCAAGAAGTTTAACAATACTTTCACTTTCAATGAAATGTGCTTTGTTAAAGTCGGCAAAGTTCCAAATGTGAGATTGAACCTCAACTGCATTATATTTCACAGCAAGAAGTTTTTTCACTTCATATTCTTCACGAACTTGAACATTAAGTTCAACTGGCGAAGGATTAAAACTGAGTGGTGCTGGAACAATGTTGTCATAGCCATACATTCTTGCAATTTCTTCAACCAAATCTTCTTTCATTGAAACATCTTTGGTTGCACGATATGTTGGAACATGTGCAGTTATAACCTCTCCGTTTTGTTCAACGCCAAAACCAAGAGCAGAAAGAACTTTTACAATTTGTTCGTCACTGATTTGTGCACCAATTCTTCGAGAAATGAATTCTGATGTGATATTGATTATCTTTTTATCATATTTCTTTGTATAAACATCTGAAAATGCGCTTGAAACAACAATATCTTTGTCAATATGACGCAAAATTTCCAAAAGTCTTCCAAGAGCAACGCTTGTAAGTTCTGGGTCAAGTGATTTTTCATAGCGTTGAGATGCGTCAGTCACAAGACCAATTGCACGGCTTGTTTTTCTTATCATTACTGGGTCAAAGTTTGCACCTTCAAACAAAACATTTGTTGTTGTGTCTGAAATTGATGATTTAAGTCCGCCTTTAATTCCTGCAATTGCAACAGGAACTTTTTTGTCATCTGCAATTACAATTGCGCCTTCTGGAATGTCGTGTTCTTCACCTTCAAGGGTCAAGAGTTTGTCACCTTTTTGTGCTTTCAAAACTTTTATGCCCGAGACAACATCATGGTCAAAAGCATGCATTGGTTGACCAGTTTCAAGCATTACATAGTTTGTAATGTCTGCCAAAAGATTGATATCTCTCATTCCGGCATAACACAAACGGATTGCCATTTTCATTGGCGATTTTTTCACTGTCACATTGTCAACAGAAATTGCACCATAGCGATAGCAATCCTCGTTCAGATTTTCAACTGGAATTTTTTCAAGACCATCAAATTTTGAAAGGTCAAGAGTTTCAAGTGGTTTAAGTTGCTTGTCAAAAATTGCAGCAAATTCACGAGCCAAACCATAGTGACCCCAAAGGTCAGGACGGTTTGTTAATGTTTTGTTGTCAATTTCAAGAACAACATCATCAACTGGCCAAACATTTTTAATGTCTTCACCAAGTGTTACATTTTCGGTCACTTCCATGATTCCATCATCGTCGGCACCAATTCCAAGTTCGGCAGCACTGCAACACATTCCGAAAGATTCAACACCAACAAGTTTTGCAGGTTTAATTTTCATTCCTGAAACACAGCCACCCACAGTTGCAACGCATGTAACAAGACCTTCTCTTGCATTTGGCGCACCACAAACAATTTGAAGAACTTCTTTGCCAACATCAACTTTCAAAATGTGAAGATGATTTGATTCTGGATGATTTTTGCATTCAATAATCTTTCCAAAAACAACGCCATAGGTGTCTTTTCCCTTTTCTTCATAGCCTTCAATTTCGGCAGTTGCAAGGTTGAATCTTTTCACAAGTTCTTCGGTAGAGATTCCGTCAAGATCAACAAAATCTTTAATCCAATTCATTGAAATATACATTGTCTTCTCCTCCTATATCTTTGTTCCATATTGGCTTAAAAGTTTAATATTTCCGCTGTTAAGATAACGGATATCTTCAAGACCAGTTCTAATCATAACCAAACGGTCAAAGCCAAGACCAAACGCAAAGCCGTTATATTTGTCTGGGTCAATTCCTGCCATTTTCAAAACATTAGGATGAATCATACCGCATGGGCAAAGTTCAAGCCATCCAGTTTTTGAACAAGAGTTGCAACCCTTTCCACCACAGAATGGGCATGTTGCATCAAGTTCGAAACTTGGTTCAGTGAATGGGAAAAATCCAGGACGAAGACGAACGTTCACATCTTTTTTGAACACGCCTTTAAGCATTTGTTTCATGAAATAGATAAGGTTTGCAACAGAAACGTTTTCATCAACAACAACGCCTTCAACTTGAAAGAATGTGTTTTCATGGGTTGCATCAAGCGCTTCGTTTCTAAAACATCTTCCTGGAAAAATAACACGACATTTTGGCCCATGTGTTCTCAAAATGCGGTTTTGTGCAGCAGAAGTTTGAGTTTTCAAAACCTCGCCATTGTCAAGCCAGAAAGTGTCTTGCATGTCACGTGCTGGGTGCGATGCAGGAACGTTTACAGAGTCAAAGTTGTTATATTCGGTTTCAATTTCATTTCCATCTTCAACAATAAAGCCCATTGAAACAAAAGTGTCAATGATTTGTTTTTGAAGAATGGTTCTTGGTGAAAGTGCTCCGGTTTTCAAATCAACTGGCAAAGTATAGTCAATTTTCTTGTCATTTTTGAGTTCTTCTTCAAGAGCAAGAGCCTCAACCTTTTCTTTCAAATTTTTTGCAGTTTCTTCAACGTTTGTTTTAAGGTCGTTGATAAGCATTCCAATTTCTTTCTTTTGTTCGTTTGGAACAAGACGGAAATCAGCTATTAAATTTGTGATTTTTCCTTTTTTTCCAAGAAAGTCAAGACGCAAAGATTCTACATCGGCAAGCGATTTTACATTTTTGCAGAACTCTTCAAATTCTTCTTTAAGTTTTAAGATTTTCTCTTTCATTTTTCTTCTCCTTTAAAAAAAATAAAAGCGCCCATGGAGATTATCTCTCCAAGGACGCGTTGAAAGCGTGGTACCACCTTGTTTCACACAAAAAGTGTCTCGTTTCAGCCTTTCACGGAGGCAACCGACTTGCCATTTCCTGCAAGCAACTCATATGCCGAAATTCATTTTCAACTGAACCATATGTTGCCTTCCAGCCACGAGCAACACTCTCTTCATGGAAATTGAAAACTACTTTACATAGTCATCGTCTTTATAATAATTTAATTATAAACCAAAAAGATTCAAAGTCAAGCATATTTTATTTTTCTTCTAGAACATGTTTAACTTTCTTTTTCATTGAAAAGCGATAAACAACCAATTTTTTGCCAATGTGGCAAACAGGTTCTGCTTTAAGTTTGGTTGAAATTTCTTCAAGCATTGCTTTATAGTCTTCATCACTTGATAACACTGAAATTTTCACAAGTTCTTTTGCGTCAAGTTCCATTGAAATTTGAGCAAGAACATTGTCTGTAATTCCATCTTTGCCAACAATGACAGTTGCATCAATTTGACTTGCAAGTGCACGAAGTTTTGCACGAGTTTTAGAATCCATTATTTTCTCCTTTAATCTGGGAAATATTCAAAGTCAACATCTTTAACACGTACAATGCTTCCTTCAACTGCCCCACGTTTTTTAAGTTCTTTGATAATTCCCTTGTCTTTCAAAACTTTTTGGAAATATGCAAAAGATGTATAGTCATCTACAACAATATTTCGAACAAGTTCATCAATAAATCCGCCAGAAAGCACAAACGCACCATCATCTGCACGAGTGATTTCATATCTATTTTCATCTGGACGAGTGTATACAAATGGTGTAAATTCAAGGGGCTTCTTTGGTGGAAGCGCTTGAAGTGCTTTATACACAACATTCAAAAGTCCATCAAGATTTCGGTTTGAAACCGCAGAAATTTCAACAACTTCATATTTTGTTTTAAGTCTTGAAAGATGTTTCTTGAAGTCAGAAATTTGTTTTTCTGTTGCAAGGTCACACTTGTTCAAAACAACAATTTGTGGAAGAGATGAAACTACTTTTCCATATTTTTTAAGTTCGTTGTTTACAATTTTAAAATCAGAATATGGGTCGCGGTCTTCACTTCCTGAAACGTCAATAACATGAAGCAAAAGTCTTGTTCTTTCAATATGACGAAGGAAATAATGTCCAAGACCAACACCCTCACTTGCACCCTCGATGATTCCAGGAATGTCGGCAATCACAAAACTCTTATCATATACTTTTGCAACGCCAATGTTTGGTGAAAGTGTTGTGAAATGATAGTTTGCAATTTTGGGTTTTGCAGAAGTGAGCATTGAAAGAAGTGTACTCTTTCCGACATTTGGAAAACCAATAAGACCAACATCTGCAATTGTTTTAAGTTCCAAAATCACTTGTTTTTCTTCGGTAAGTTGACCGGTTTGTGAAAATGCAGGTGCTTGACGTTTGCTTGTTTTAAAGTGATAGTTTCCTTTTCCACCTTCACCACCAACAAGCGCTGTAACCTTATCACCATCTTTGAAAAGGTCTGCAAGAATGCCTCCGGTTTCGGCATCTTTTATAACTGTTCCGCATGGAACTTTGATGATAAGATTTTTTCCGCATTTACCTGTGCAGTTTCCACTTCCACCATTGGTTCCGTCTTCTGCGCGATAATGTTTTGTGAATTTGAAATCTGCAAGGGTGTCAAGTTGATGGTCGGCAACAAAAATAATGTCGCCACCTTTTCCACCATCGCCACCGTCGGGGCCACCTTTTCGAACAAATTTTTCAGTGTGAAAAGAGGTCTTGCCATTTCCGCCCTGACCTGCTTTGATATAGATTTTTACTCTGTCAACAAACATTTTCTTTTCCTTTATTTTTTCGACTTTTGATTTTTATTATAAAACTTGCAGTCTTCTTTAAAATTGCAAATTTCGCATTTTGGACTGCGGGACGAACAAACATATCTTCCATGCAAAACAAGTGCATAGTGCGTGTTTATCCAATATTTTTTAGGAATCACTTTTTCAAGTTGCTTTTGAGTTTTTTCAGGCGTGTTTGCATTTGCAAGACCAAGCCTGTTTGAAACTCGGAAAACATGGGTGTCAACCGCAATTGCTGGAACGCGGTATACCATTGAAACAACAACATTTGCTGTTTTTTCGCCAACCCCACGAAGACTTTTCAATTCTTCTTTTGTTTTGGGAAACTCTCCACCAAACCTTGTTTCAATGTCTTGCGAAAGACTTTTCAGCGCAATTGCCTTGTTGTGATAGAACCCACAACTGCGAATTTCATTTTCAATAGACTCAAGTGGAAGCGATGCAATGTCTTTTGCCGAAGGATATTTTGCAAACAAATGCTTTGTAACCTCGTTCACCCTTTTGTCTGTGCACTGCGCCGAAAGCACAACTGCAACCAAAAGTTGAAAAGGCGAATCGAAGTTTAGTTCACATTTTGCATCTTTATATTCTTCTTGAATTTTTTCTATAAGACTGTTTTTGCTCATTATCTGATATTCTTTGTTTTTTCATAGATTTGTTCAAGGTGAAGAAGCATTACTGCGTCATTAAAGTTTCTGATATTGAGCCCAGTAAGTTTTTGAATTTTGTCTATGCGATAAAGCAAAGTGTTTCTGTGCATGAACGCATTTCTGCTCGTTTCGCTAATGTTAAGATTGTTAGCAAAAAAAGCATCAATACTTTGACGAAGTTCAACATCTTTGAAAACATCAATCATGTTCTTTGTCAAAAACGCATCTGCAATTTCAACCTTTTGGTCGCCATTAAGATATTTATAAACCTTTTCCATGAAATCGCATTTTTTTGTTGATTTTTTATTGTCTGCCGAAATTGCCATTTCTCTCTCCTTTGTTTTTCATTCATATAATAGTATAACAAAATCTTTGTAAAAATCAATTGTTTATATCACTTTGGTGAAACTATTTTTATCAAAAATAAAAATTTCGCCACTCTTTAACAAATTGTTTAAAATCTCATCTGACAAATTTTCAAACTCTTGAACGCCTGCAACCCTAACCTGCATCTCGGTTTCTGATTCAAGTTTTTGCTTTGACATTACATCTGAAAAACATTGGTCAAGTTTGATTTGTCTTTTTAAAATTTTTTCAAATTGATTTTTAGATTTTTTGACAAGTTCATAGTCTTTCAAAAAATAATTATATCCATCAAAATATAAGATATAATCCTTTTCAAAATGCTTGAAAAAGTCAAGGGCATACATATCGATTGGATTTTTCTCAATTTCATTTATGCCAGAAATTTTTGTGTTTTTGCCATAACTGAAATAGAAATATTGATTTGCTTTGCCAACGTGAAAAACATCGTTTTCAACCATAATCACACTTGAAAGTGTGTTTTTTTCTTTAAAAAGCGTTGAAATTGAGTTTTTTATGAACAAGCAATCTTCTTCTTTCTCATTTTTAAAAAGGTCATCAATCAAAAACAATGTTGGACTTTTAATGAACGCTCTTGCAATGGTGAACACTTTTCTTTGTGCAGATGATAGTTTCTTCATTTTTGTTTTAATGTCAACATCAAGACCAAACTTTTGCATTGTTTCTTTCACTATACTTTCATCATATTCTTTTTGAAGAACTTTGAACAAAAACTCAAAATTCTTTTCAACACTTTTGCCCATAAACACAACAGGCTCTGACGGAATATATGAAATGTTTCTTTCTTCAAGCGAAAGGGTTTCTGCGTTTTTACCATTCATGAAAATTGTTCCCGCATATTGCTTTTCAAGCCCAGAAACAACGCGAAGAAGGCTGGTTTTGCCAGCGCCCTCTCCACCAACAAGCGAAAGAATTTCTCCATTTTTTAAAGCACAGGAAAAGTCGACCACAGAAAGTGGACGCTTGATATAGCCAAAGCAAAGATGATTTATTCTTATTTCCATACTTATATTTTACACTATTTTTCAGAATTTGAAAATCTTTTTATGAATATAGTTTAACATGAAAAACAATCTATTAAAAACACTCACAAGCACTCTTATCTTTCTAAATATCATATTTTTAATGATGTTGTTTTTCTCTATTGGCAAAAATGCAAGAATAGACCAAGCATTCTCACCGCGCCAAACCGCAAAAATTCAAATTACAGTTTTGGAAGAATCATCACTCATTCCAATCAACAACGCAACAGTTTGCATTGTTGACTCACGCCACTATGAAAAAACGAACAAACATGGCAGGACAAGCATTATAAGCGTTCCAATCATTCCATCAAACAATTTTTCAATGACAACACTTCCGCAATTTGGATATCTCACAATTCTAGTTTATAAAACTGGCTATTCAGACAATTTGACACTGAACTATCCCATTCTTCCTGAAACACTTTCGGTTGGGCTTACAATCAAAATGCGCCCCATTATAAATGAAGAAGACCTTGAACCAACTGTTTTAAGCACCGCGCCAAATATTGATTGGTGCAAAAAATTGATAAAACTTTACAAAAAAAATTAAAATGGCTTTTATTTGTTTGGCTAAATTTTTTGCATATGATATAATCATACTACCAATTAGGGAGGAAAAAATTATGAGAATTGATATTTTAGAAAGAGGATACAAGGCAAAAGACAAACTCAAAGACCTTATTGAGAAAAAAGTTAATCGTTTTGAAAAATATGTTGGCGAAGACTCTTCATGCAAAGTTGTTTTATCTTCAAGAAACGACAACAGTTATAAAATGGAAGTTACACTCACCGCTAAAAATCTTTTTGTAAGAAGCGAAGTTGAATCAGACAACATGTATGTTAATATTGACACTTGCTTGTCAAAAATTGAAAGACAAATTGTTAAACATCAAGACAAATTGTCAACAGCAAAGAAAGGCGGATTCATTGATCCTGCTGAACTTTTGTTCTTTGACGAACTTCCAAAATTCAGAAAACCAGTAATCTCAAAACGCAAACACTATGACCTTCACCCAATGAGCGAAGCAGAAGCAATGGAACAACTTGACCTTGTTGACCATGATTTCTATGTTTTCTTGAACGAGAAAACACAAAAAGTAAGTGTTCTCTATCGCCGTGGTGATGATGATTATGGCGTTATCGAAACAAACATCTAAAAAAATAAATAACAATAAAAAAAGAGTTCAAAATTTGAACTCTTTTTTATTTTGTCCTCACCTATTTTTCATCTTTTGAAAACACAAACTTGCCATCTTTGAACGAAACAACAACTTTGTCACCATCGTTAATGTTGCCCATCAAAATTTCTTCGGCAAGGTTGTCCTCAATGTTTTGTTCAATATAACGTTTAAGAGGTCTTGCACCATATTCTTTGTTATAACCTTTGTCAAAAATCTCTTGCATTGCACCATTTGTAAATTTAAGTTCAATGTTTTTGTTTGCAAGTTTTTTGTTGAGGTTTTCAATCATAATGTTTGCAATTTTAATGATATTGTCTTTTGTGAGATAATCAAACACAACAGTCACATCAATACGGTTCAAGAACTCTGGTTTAAATTTCTCTTTAAGAGCGTTCAAAAGATGTTCGTGGAAGTTTTCGGTTTCAGTTTTCTCATCTCCAAAACCAAGTTTGTTTGATTTTTGAAGATCGCTTACACCAACGTTACTTGTCAAAATGATAACAGTGTTTTTGAAACTTACGGTTCTGCCTTGGCTGTCTGTTAAACGACCATCATCAAGAACCTGTAAAAGCATGTTGAACACATCTGGATGAGCCTTTTCAATTTCATCAAAAAGCACAACAGAATATGGTTTTCTTCTAACCTGCTCTGTAAGTTGTCCGCCGTCATCATGACCAATATATCCAGGAGGTGCACCAATAAGTTTTGAAACTGAGTGTGCTTCCATATATTCACTCATATCAAGACGAATAACTGTGTTTTCATCATCAAAAAGTGCTTCGGCAAGTGCTTTTGTAAGTTCGGTTTTACCAACACCAGTTGGGCCAAGGAAAATGAACGAACCAATTGGACGTTTTGGGTCTTTAAGTCCTGCTCTTGCTCTTCGAATTGCTTTTGAAACAGCCTTAATGGCCTCGTCTTGACCGATAACACGTTTGTGAAGAGTGTCTTCAAGATGCAAAAGTTTATCTTTCTCGCTTTCAGTAAGTTTTGTTACAGGAATCTTTGTCCAACTTGAAACAACACGCGCAATGTCTTCTGAGGTGATTACCCCTTCTTGGCTTTGTTTTTGATTGTTCCATTCTTTACGAAGGCGCTCAATTTCTTGTTTGCACTTGTCTGCTTTGTCCTTATAGATTTTAGCACCATCATAGTTTTCAGTTCTGCGTGCTTCTTCTTTCATAAGTTCAATGTTTGCAAGTTCGTCTTCAAGTTCTTTAAGTTTTGGAGATGCAACCGATGCCCCAACTCTTGCATGCGAACATGCTTCATCAATAAGGTCAATTGCTTTGTCTGGCAAACTTCTGTCCATAATATAACGAACCGACAAGTTGACAGCGGCCTTAATTGCGTCGTCTGTGATTTTAACTTTGTGGAAGGCTTCATATGAATCACGAATGCCTTGCAAAATTTTGATTGTGTCTTCTTCGCTTGGTTGGTCAACAATAATTGGTTGAAATCTTCTTTCAAGCGCTTTGTCTTTTTCAATAAATTTACGATATTCTTCGGTTGTGGTTGCACCAATGGTTTGCATTTCACCACGAGCAAGATATGGTTTTAACATATCCGATGGAGAAACCTCGCCATCTTTGCTTCCGGCTTGAGCAAGCATGTGAATTTCATCAATAAACACAATAATGTTCTTTTGAGAAATGATTGTTTCAATGGCATTTTTCAATTTTTCTTCCATTGATCCACGATATTTTGTTCCCGCCATAAGCGAACCAATTTCAAGTGAAAAGATGGTTTTTCCTTTCAAAACTTCAGGAACATCACCCTTTACAATTGCTTGTGCAAGACCTTCAACAACAGCCGACTTACCAACACCGGCTTCACCAATCAAAACTGGGTTATTTTTGGTTTTTCTGCAAAGAATTTCAATGATACGCTCGGTTTCCTTTTCACGACCGATGATAGGATCCATTTTTCCAAGTCTTGCGCGCTCGGTTAAATCTATTCCCATATCACGAAGAACTTCGGGAAGTTTTGCATTCACATTTTTTGACTTTGAGTCTTTGTTTTTTTCATATGAGTTGGTTGTTGAACTGCTTGATGATGCATAGTTTGCATAATCGTCATCAATTTCTTCACCATTGATAACTGCAAGCGTACGCATTGCAAGTTCTTTAACATCAACCGACAAACCTTGTTCAAGAATGCTTACTGCCATGCATCCCGAGTCTGCCAAAAGTGCATAAAGCACATGTTCGGTTACCAAATAGCCAAGTTGTGCTTCATAGCAAATTGTTGATGCTGTGCGAATAATGTCCTTCACACGAGGGGTATATTCAAGAGTAACTTTGCCAACAAAAGAGCCTCTTGAAACTCTTGTTTGTTTTATCATTTTTAAAATTGCACTTTTAGTTGCTCCTGCATCTTCCAAAAGACGCTGTGCAACACATCCGTCTGTGCTTGCAAGACCATATAAAAGGTGCTCGGTTCCAACTTGTGTTTCGCCAAGAGAATATGCAAGTTTAACAGCATTATCAAGTGCTTTTTTAACGTTTGGTGTCATTGGAAAATTTATCATAATAATCTCTCCTATTTAATTCTCAAATTCAGAAGGGTTTTTGCAACAAATTTTGCCCTTGTTGTTTTTTCTTCGGTTTCAGAAAGCGCTTCTTGTTTTGCAATTTTCGTAAGACTAGAAGGAAGAGCATCAAACAAAAGCCTGTCGATAAGTGCATTGTCACTGAACTTTAAAAATCCAAGACAAACACCCATTTTCACTTCGCCGATATATTTCATAAACTCGCCAGCCGAAAGCAAAAATGCATTTGTCAAAATTCCATAGGCTCTGAAAACTCGGTCTTTAAGTTCAAATTGTTTTTCGCGAACAAGATTGTCTCTTTCCGCAAGTTCCAAGTTTGCAACTTTAATTGCACACTCGGTCACTTTTTGAATGATTTCTTTTTCTTGAACCCCAAGACTGCGGGCGTTTGAAATTTGATAAATATAACTGAGTGCCTCACTGCCCTCTCCAAAAACCCCACGAACTGTGAGCCCTTGGCTTTTGAGCATTGAAATCACATCTTCAATTTTGTTTGAAATTGTAAGTGCTGGCAAAAACATCATTACTGATGCACGCATTCCCGTGCCAATGTTAGTGATGCAACTGTTCAAAAACCCATAGGTTACATCATATGCAACATCAAGTTTTTCAATCAGTTTGTCATCAATCGCAGACAAAATCTGATAGGCTTTGTCAAGCGATAAACCCTTCAAGAAACACTGCGCACGGATATGGTCTTCTTCATTGACCATTATAGAAACGGTTTCGTCATCAGACAAAATCACCGCTCCACTCACTTTGTTGTTGAGAAGTTTTGTTGAAATGAGATGTTTTTCTTGCATCACTTCGGCATCAAGCGCTGGAAGTTGCTCCATTGTAAACAACTTATAGTCTCCAAGAGGAAGCACAACCGATGACACTTGGTTTATCACCTCATATCCCGATTTTTCACTCATCTTGCCTGGAAAATTGAAGCCCGAAAGACATCTTGCAAGGCGAATTCGCGATGATAAAATTACATTTGAATCTGTCATGGAATCTCCTCCGCCAGACGTTCTCTTCTTTCTTTAAGTTGGTTTGCCAAAATGTAGTCACGGTTTTGAGCAGCCTTTTGTTCTTGTTCAAAAAGTCTTGCAATTTCACGTTTTTTTGCTGCTTTCGTTGCTTCTTTTGAAGGAACTTTTCCGGTGTGAACACACCTTCCGTGAACATCAATAGCAAAGTCTTTTAAATATGGATAAAATGTTTTATAACACTCAAAGCAACCAACAAAGCCTGTGTGCAAAAAATCATCAAGCGTTGTTCCGCATTTTCTGCAAACAAGTGTTTCGGTTTGATTAAAGTCACTGTTCCAGTCTTGTTTAACCTGTTGCAAGTTGTTTTGAGCCGAAATAAGTGGATTTATAAACATTTTATTCCTCCTTTTGTTTCATAAGCGTTGTAAGCACATTTTTAAACGATTTTGCACGAATGTTGTCTTTGATTGTAAAAGGCATTGCAAGTGAAGAATCTGAAAGCGCACTGAAAATGATTTCTTTTTCTTTTTGAGAAATGATGTTTTCATTTTTCAGTTTGTCCAAAATTTGAGAAAGGCGCTTTTGCGAAAGTTCATCTCCAACACTTTCCAAAATAAGATTGCTAACATATTCATCGTTATCAAGATTGATTTTGCTGATTTTTATAAAGCCCCCGCCACCACGACGACTTTCTTTCACAAAACCTTTATCAATTGTGAATCTTGTTTCAAGAACATAGTTGATTTGACTTGGTGCACACGAAAAGAAACTTGCAAGTTCGTTTCTTGAAATGTCAACACTTTCATCATCTCCCATTGTCTTTAAAATGAACTGTTCAATAATGTCGCTTATGTTTGCCATAACTTCTCCTTTATCTAACTTTATATCCCTTTTTTCTGTTTTAACGAATTCATTATAACACAAAGGTCAAAGAAAGTCAAACATATTTTCAAAATATATCAAAAATTTTTTCTTGTCAATAGTTTGTGACAAAAAATTCGAAACTATGGCTTTATAAACAAAATGTTTTTGTTCTTTTTCAAGGCATAATCAACTGTGGATTTTGTTCCACCCTTTTGATTGTCAAAGCACGCAATCACAAGGTCTGCCTTGTCAACCATAAAGTGATTTCTTTTTATGAAGCAACCTTGATAATAGTTTGTTGAAACGAAAACTGGGTTTGCTCTTGAAAGAATATCATTATATCGTTGTTTGTCCACCTCGCCCCATTTTTCAGGCTGATTTTTGCATGGAATTGCAAGCACAAGGTCAACATTTGGAACTTTATTTTTAACGGCAAGAACACTGTCGCAAGCAAAGGTGTCAAACCCCAAAGCAACACCGCTTATAAATGTTTCAAACCCACACTTTGCGCAAACAGCAACCAGATTTAAAAGTTTTGCTTTAAACTCTTTGCACATGTCGCAATCTTCATTATATCCCCATGGCAAATGGTTTGGCCTATGCCCAGTAAAGCAAATTGTTTTTCCGCCAATGTTTTTCAAAAATGTTTCAAGTTCACTTTTGCTCATTTTTTCAAAGAAAGCAATGTTTGAACTTTTAAAAATGTTTTCTTGAATTTCAACACTCATACCCTTTTCCTCATATATCATAAAAATAGCACAAAAGAAAAAATATGTCAAACATATGTTCGACATATTTAATTCTCGTATATTTTGCACAATCAACCTTTAAACAGAATAACAAACGTGTTGAAAAATGGTTTCAAATATACAAGGAAACCAACTGCAAGCAAAATTACGCAAGCACCAATTGTTCCAACCCAAATCACAAATTTCTTTTCAGAAAGTCTGAAATATGCATTCAAAATGCTGAAAAGCACAAACAAAACAATTACACCAATTGTAATAAACAAACAAGGTTTCACAAGTTTTGGTGAATATGAAATTGTGATATTGTTGGTTTCACTTTCAATTTCAAAAGTCATGAAATTGTAGAACGCATTTTTAACTTCAACTTGTTTTCCGTTTACAGTTGCGTTCATATTTGCAAGGTTCACATATGGAACAAAAAGATATTTTTGACCAGTTGTGTTGTCAAAAGAAATGTTGATTTTGTCTTTTGTTGTTTCAAGGTTAACATTGCTTGTCAAGAAATAGTTTTCATAAATCATTTTGAAAGTTGCAATGTCAAAATCTGCAAAGGCAAGTTTTGAAACAATGTCTTCTTTTGTAAAGTTTTTTCCAAAAGCGGTTTCGTTTGTTTCATTTCTTTCAATCACAAACTCAATGTCGTTTGTAACGTTAACACCAAAGTCATTGAGCCCTGAAAGAATCTTTTTCGTTTCGCCATTAACCAAAATTTCAGCCTCGCCATCAGTAACTGCATAAAGCATTTTTCCAATTGATGAATATACAGAAACAATAAATCTGTCATTTTCTGCATCTTCAACAACGCCAACTGAAAGTTTTTTCATAATGTCGGTTGTTTGGCTGAAAATTGCTTTATAGATGATGTTTTGAATTTCAACAAGGTCAGTTTTGTCTGCAAGAACAGTTGAAAGGTCAACATTTGTTGTGAAAGCACTTTTCGCTTCAAGTGCAAGTTCATAAAGTTTAACTTTTTCAATTTTTTTGGTTACTTCGTTTTCATAGTCAAACTCTTTGATAAAAGTATAATAATCATCATCCAAAGTTTCTTTTGAAAGAACATAACGGTTGCCGAGCAAAAGGTCGGTCATATAGGTTCCACCAGCAGAATATAAAACTGTTGAACGAGTGTTATATCCCAAATGATGATATGCTTGATATTGCTCTTCACTTGAAATGTGAATCCAAGTGCTCATTGAAGCATAGTCAGTAAGATATGCAAAGTTATAGTTATAAAGCATTTCTCTGTCTTTAAGTTTATAGCCATTTTCCAAATCTTTTGTGTCGATATAGAATGCGTTTTGAACACGAGTTGTTGTATCAATTTTGTCAACAATTGGAGATCCAAGATATCCAACCATGAGCATAACAACTTGAAGCATACACAAAGTGAAAATCAAAACCCCACCCTTCATTTTTCCAAATTCAAGGCGCTTGTCTTTTGTTCGAAGTGCAAGTTCAATTGCTGCATATGACAATGCAAACATCAAGAAATAATATGTAAAGCCGATAAAGTCAATAGCCCTCAAAAGTTGAATATTAATTCCAAGAAGCATGCAACAAATTATCATTCCAACCGCAAAAATAAGAAACACTGGAAGCAAAGATTGCACAGCATTGAAAAATCTTTTTTTCTTTGGTTTTTCTGAAACAATCTCTCCTTCTGCTGGCTTTTCAGCAACTTCTTTTGCAGGTTTTACATTTGCGGTTTGCTTTTCATCAAGAAGATATTTGTTGATATAGTAAAGCGACCCCATGATCATGAGCATAATCAAAACAAAGCCATAGCGAAGTGGAAAGCTATAGAAACTTCCTGTGTGCCACATTTTGTTGATTGGTTCAATAATAAGACCGGCGCCACAAATCACAAATGAAAGCATAAAGAATAAAACATTTCTTTTGTCTTGTTTATATTTAAGCATAAGTCGCATGAAGAACACAACTGGAAGCGCATACATAATGATAACAACAAGTTTGCTGAAAAAGTAACGATAAAGTTCACTTCTTCCATAATCAGTTCCACCAGAAAAACGATGTCCGCCAAGCGATGTCACCATTGATGGGATAAATGTAACCATGCTGATAAGAAGACTAATAAAGATTGCATAGAAAAGATTTGATGCAACTTTCATTCTTTTAGATTTCTCGCATGCTGTGAAAACATATACAGTTGCAACAACAACGGTTCCAACCAAAACCATATATGTGATATAATAACTCAAAATAAGCATATATGAAAGCACAATAACAAACCAGAAAATCTTTCCATTTTCAACAAGTTCTTTTGCAGACAAAATCAAAAGTGGAAACAAAATCATAAGGTCAAGCCAACCAATGTTTGTAAAGTGAACCATTGTCCAACCCGAAAATGTCCAAACAATTGCAAACATAAGCAAAATCCATTGGTTGATTTTTGGGAAAAATCTTTTAAAACAGAAATATGCCGTTGTTGCCATAAGTGCCAAACGCACAATGAACAAAAGCGAAATTCCCGTCATGATATAATCTCTTGGGAAAATTCCAATAAGCCAACTTATTGGTGATAAAAATCCGTTTAAAACAAAACTTGAAAAAAGGCTTCCACCTGCTCCAAGATTAAACGAAACCATGAAACTGCCCCTTCCGTGAAGCCAGTCCCAAAGTCCTGTATATGCAGGAATCAGTCCGTCACTGCAATCAATATAACAAATTGACTCCTTGCCAAATGGTGCAATCCCCTTGCAGACCATTGCAATAAGATAAACAAAAATCGAAATCAAAGCCGGCAAAGAATATTCCAAAACTTTAAGCCATTTTTGTTTCTTGGTTAAAATAGTTTTAGTTTCCATTATAACTCCTTAAAATATTGATACCTTTAAATATTTTACCAAATTAAACGACGCTTGTCATTTAAAATCTAACAATAAAAAATAAAAAAATATAAAAAACACTTTACAAAATCAAAATTATGACATATAATAGGTTCACTTGTGCGAGGGTGGCGGAATAGGCAGACGCGCTTGTTTAAGGGGCAAGTGATGAGAGTCGTAAGGGTTCAAGTCCCTTTCCTCGCACCAATACAACAAAAAAGAGAGGAACAATCCTCTCTTTTTTCATGCAAAAATATAAAAGTGACTTTACACCCTTTCGGGTTCAAAACCTGTCGGTTCCAGACCGAACATTTCATGTTCTCCCCGGCTTTGGCTAAAAAGTGTTATCAACACTTTTCTTAACGCATCGCCCCTTTCCTCGCACCAAATAAAAAATAACTAGACCAGAAATGGCCTAGTTTTTTATTTACCTCTTCACTATTCACTTTTCACTAATCACTAAAAAAACGCCCACCATGTGGTGGGTGCTTTTTTATTGTAATTCTTCCTCGTCGTCGATTTTCATTTTTGTTTTTGCCTTTGATTTTCTTGAAAGTGCTTTGTTTCGAAGAATAGCATAATTGTTTTTATCGAAGCAATCAATAACCTTTGATTTTTCTTGAAGGGTGTCAACATAGTTCAAAATTGCTTCTGGAAGATAAATATAATAGTCTCCTTTATCAGACAACACAAATTGCTCAACATTAACTTTCTTCATTTGCTCTGCAAAAAGGTCTGCGGTGCGTTCAGCAAACAATGTGTCAACCAAACGAAGTTCCTCATTTTTTACAAGGATATTTTCAACAATGTCTTCACTTGAAACAAGACCTTTATCTTTTGCAAGGCGTAAAACTTCAATATAATCTGCAACATATTTCTTTCTCAAATCTTTTGAAAGACGCACGAAAGAAACATTTGGTTCGCTGTAAATTTGATAAATAATATTGTTCTCATCGCCATTCCATTTAATATCTTTAAGTGCTGGTGGCAAGATATAGAACATTCCAGGACGACGCAAAATGTTTTCCTTTGCAATTGCTTTGAGTGCATTCAAATTCATTTCACGAAGTCTGTCACTTTGTTGTTTATTGAGCCCAAGATTTTTAGCGTTTGCAAGAATTTTCCAACAAGCATCAGCAACCAAAAAGTTATAGTCACGATGATTCTTCAAAATTTCCTCATCTGTCATGTCGCCTTTGTCAAATTTATTGAAGAAAGCATCCAAAAGTTTTTGCTTTCCAAGAGGCAAACTCTTCTTTTCTTCCATTGCAAGAAGCCCAGCAAGTGTTGAGATTGACAAATACAATGTTTTTCCACTTATTCCTGGATCAGCCAAGAAACGTGCATTTGTATCAATTTCAAAATTTTCACAGAAGTCAATGTCATCTTGAATGAAATATAAAAGCGAATCAGCAGGCATGATTGTAATTGCTCTTTCATAGAAATTTTTAATGCCATGACGAGCATCTTGCAAAGTGAATTGGTTTTTGTCTGCCAAGAATCTTAACATAAGTTTTTCTTCTGGGTCAAGTTCCAAATAGTCTAAATATGCAGACAACTTGTCTTGCATTGCAAGAACGTTGCAATACTCTTCATATTTTTTCACATTTTTTGTTGGCACAGTTTCAGATTTAAACCCATATTGATATTCAAGCATGGTCAAAATTATATTGAACTTTTCAATTGACACCTCAATTGCCTCATATGGGATTTCTGAAAACTTTTGAATATCTTCATTATTTAAAAATGGATAGTGCAGTTTTCCAACAAGTGTGCTTTCATCGTCTTCAAAGAAAAATGATCTTATTGCTTCTTTATCCATCATATACAAAACCCTCTTTATGCTTCAAGTATATCACAAATAAACAAAAAGTCAATATCGACTTTTTTTTGCAAGGCAAAGGCATAATAGCCAGAAAAACACACATGCAAAAGAAAAAACAACCCGCAAAGGTTGTTTTTCTTATCGTTTCATTTTCTTTTATTTCATAATCTCATTTGATTTGATTTCGCGAAGTTTTCTTTTTGATCTTACAAAATATACCGCAGTTACAGATGCACCGGTAGCAAGCAAAACAAGCAAAATTGGAATGATGATTACAAATGAAATGTAACTTGCATCACGAACAGTTTGAATTTTTGTTACAATTTCGCCTTGTTTGTTCAAAGAAGCAAGAAATTCTTTTGTAACGTCGATCACAATAGAGTTGTCATCAACTTTAACATTTTCGAGTTTGTCTGCGCGAACATTGTTTATATAAACATTTTTAAGTTCATATGAAAAATCGATTTTATATGAAATTGTAATCTTGTCACCAACACGAACAGTGTCAAATGAAAGGTTATCAATTGTTGCATTCTTAGAGGTTGATTTAACCTTGATTGCAACATCAGATTTCACAAACACAAGCCCAAGAGAAACATCTTCGTTTGCAATTGTTTTTGTGATAATGTTTTTATCAGCAGGGTTTGTGTTTTCAAGAGTAAACTTTGAAAATTCATAGCCACGATAGTTGTATGCAGTAACTCTGATTTTGTTTCCAGAAGCAAGAGTTCTCAAAAATTCGGTAACTTTATAATATGAATCAACAACTCTGCTATCTTCATTCAAAATTTCAACATCAAAATATCCCGCACCTTTTGAAAGTTCATCGATATAAACGCTTGCTTTATAAAGTCTTGAATAGATTGCTTTCACATAAACTGTTTTTCCAGTTCCATATACATAGTCTTTTGTGAAAGTTTGACCCAAAACATAGTCTTCAAAAGCACTGTTTGTTTGGTTGTAAATTTGATATTTTTCAATTTTATAGTCAGCATTAAGAGAGCCAACAACTGTGTCGATTCTTGTGATAATGTCGCCAAGACGAACACGATTTGATTTTTGTCCATTCACAAAAATCACAGAGTTTGCGTCATAGTGTGAAAGTCTTTCATTATTTCCGTCAACAGCATAAACTTCAAGAACATAGAATTCTTTTTCAAATTTGATTTTAATGTCACGGTTTTGGTTTAAAGAAGAAAGAGTAATTTTGTTGTTTTCAACTTCAAATTTAGAAACACTTTCAATGTCAGAAACAACATATCCTTCGTCTGCAAGAGCATAAATTTCAAGTTTTTCAATTGCTGAAACATAAACTGTCAATTTTCCGTTCACATATTTGTCTTCTTCAACAGCAATTTCGTTGATATATGCAACAATTTGTCCGTTTTCAGAACCAGTAACTTCAACTTTATAAAGTTTGTCGAAGATGATATTTACGTTTACAACGCCGTTTTTTGCATATTTAGCATAGAAATCAGCGCCCAATGTTTGGTTGTTTTCTTGAATTGAAAGAAGGTCAAAATCGTCATATTGTTCGGTTTCGTTGTTGAAAAGTCTGCAAGCAAAATAGCGATAGTCATTGTCAGATGAAATTGTAAGTTTGATTCCAAAAGTCTCGTCAACCTTTCCGATTGTTGCAAGAGTGCTGAGGTGTGCATTTTTGTCAAAGTTTTCAATTTCTGCCATGTTTCTGTTAACGGCAAGGAAATTGATTGTATAGTTCACTTTTTCATATTCAACAGCAACTGTGTGTGATGAAACCCCAAGAGTTTCAAACTTAAATTCACCCTCTGTTGATGTTTTTGAAGGTTCTTTTCCTTGTTCAAGGTTAAGTCCAGTATAAACTTTTACAGATTTTATAGCATAGTGTGCAACTTGTACAACTTTAATGTCATATTTCTCACCTTGATAAAGGTCAATTTTGTTTTTCACCAAAACGCCAGAAACATAAAGTTTTCCAAATGTTTCAACAGAAGCATCAAGTTTAAGTTCAGTGCTGTTTGCACTTCTTATTGAAAGCAAAGAAATTTGACCACCAGAAAGATATTTATCTTTGTTTTCATTGGCATAAATATTGCTTACTAAAAGTTTTAAATCAAATGAAGAAGCATATTCGGTTCCAAGAGCCTCAAATCCATTTTCTTCTGCGGTGTTATAAACATTCCAAGCAGAGAAAAGACCATCGGCGCAAACAACCGTCAAATTAAGTTCGTCGCCATTTGCATTTTCAAGTTTGTTATCGGTTTGGTTATAATAAATTTCACCATTATATTCGGTTTCACCATTCATCACTTTGTCACCACTGTTCACAAAGTTGATTTGGATTTTTGCCCCAGCATTTTCAGCAAGGGCAATTTTTGGAGCAAAAGTAAAAGTAAAGCAAAGCATTGAAACAAATGCAAAAGCAAGACAAAGCAAAACAGAAATTTTAGATTTTTTATTTATGGTTTTCATTATGCTTCTCCTCCTTCTTTATTTGTTTCTTTTGGTTTTGTTGTTCTTTTCTTTGGTGCAGGTTTATCTGCTTTCTCTGCTGTTGCCTTTTTGGTTGCAGGCTTTGAAGCAGTTTTGGCTGTTTTTGGTTTTTCTGCTGTTTTTGTTGCAGTTTTGCCAGCACTTTTTGTTGTTGTCTTTTTTGCAGTTGCCTTAGGTTTTTCTGTTTCATCAACCTTCTTGGTTGCAATCTTTTTTGCAGGTGCTTTCTTTGGTTTTTCTTCAAGCGCCTTTTCAGCAACAATTTCTTCTTTTTGTTTTTCAAGAAGGGCTTTTTGTCTTTCCTCTTCTTTTCTTTGTTCTTCTTCTTTTTTGAGCACTGCATCTTGTTGTTTCTTTCTAAGTTTTTTAATTTCTTCTGAATTGTTGTTTGTCATGATTGAAAGAACAACGATAACAGCACCAAATCCAAGAGCCAAAAGCAAATAAATCACAAACAAAGCAATATATGCCCCGTTGATTTTTGAATCAACTTTAACATTAAGGGTATCGTTGTTTACAAAGAAGTCGTAAACATTTTTGTTTACATGAATTGTAATAATTCCGTTTTCACCATAAATTGCAACAGGTTTTTCTTCGCCAGCGTTAAGTTCGCGAACAAATTGTTCTGCTGATTTGCCATTCACTGTGAAACTTTTAATTTTATATCCATCTGAAAGGTTTGCATTGATAATGAATGTGTCACCAATTTTAAAGTTGTTTGAACTCAAACTCAATCTTCCGTTTTTAACAACACTTTCGCCTGCAATTTTGATGTCTGTTTTAATATAATCATATATAACAGCAAGACTGCGGTTTCCTTTCATAGCGATATATGCAGTTGTTTGACCAGGTGTATATAGGTCATCAACAATAAGACCATCAAAGCCAACAAATGTCATATAGTCAATGTTTGGAACAGTCACAGTCAAAATTGTGCCATAGTCAAAAGATTTTGAAAGGTCTTCAACCAAAACGCCGTCTTCATAAACTTGGAAAGTGTTTTCAGTTGCATATGCTTTTTGCATTACAATCGACAATTGGCAGTTTTGAATGAACACACCATAAAAGTCGATTTTGCCATCAACAACATATTTGTCAACAAAATCCGAAGTAATGTCAAGGTTTTTAACAATGTCTGCATTGTTAGCATCGCTCACATTTTTAATGTCGCCAGTTTTAGAGCGAAGTTGCCAAGACAAGAATTTATAATTTTGATAACTGAAAATGTTTTTAAATTTGATCAAATCAATTTTGTCGCCAATAATAACATGATCAGCAACAGGGGTGTTATAATATGCTCCAATATGAGTAATTTCAAGGGTTATAGGCTCGTTTCCAAGGCGTTCGAAAACAGAGTTCACAATGTTAAAGCGAATTTCGTATGAAACTGGTTCAAAGAAAATCGCAACAGAAACATCTTTATATTCAACAGTCACAGAAAAATTAGAATCATACAAAGATTCACCATCATATTCATAATGAGAGAACTCATAATATTTTTCAGCGGTTGGAACAACAAAGATTTTTGTTCCAGCAGAATAATATTCGCCCGAAACAAAGTTCACAAAATCACCAGCGCTATTTTTTGCAACAACATCAAATGCGCCAAAAGCCAAGCAAGAATTGTCAACCGAAACAGAAACCATTTTCTTATATGCATATCTTGCAACAATTTCAAGGGTTCCCTCTTTAACATATTTTGCAATGAACTCGTCATCAAATTGCAAAGAAGCAATGCTTCTTCCGTTTGAAACATTCTCTTCGCTTGTTCCATCACTAATGAAATAGCCAACAAATTCAAGATGCTCACTTTCTCTGTCAGGTGCAACAACATTGTTTGTTTCATCAAACAAAGTTTCGTGTGCAGAAACAGAAATAGCGTCAAGATTTACGCCCATATTATTTGTCAAAAGTGTGTTATCTGAAAGTTTTGTCACGCCATCAGCGGAATATTCGGTTGCAACTTTAACAGTGAAAGTTTTTGCAACGAAATCAACAACAACATTTGTTTCAGCAGTTGTTGGTGCAATTGTAAATGTTTGGTTTGCAGATTCAGCAAGTGCAGTTCCGTCAACTGAAATTTGATTTAAAACAAAATTTTCATTTGGCAAAACTGTAACCTTCACACTGCAAGTGTTTTCTGGATCATCAACAACGCTTTTCAAAATCAAATATTTCTCATTTGACTCTTTAACCAAAATATTGTCAAGACCATCATATGTGTTTCCCTCATATGAAAGGTTTGCCGTTCCGTTTGTAACAGTCAAGTTTATCACATAATAGTTGTCGTTTTCAGCCTTTGCAAAGTTTGCAAAAGAAGAAACACCAAATCCAAGCGACAAAACAAAACTTGCCATAACAAAAACTAAAACAGCGAAAAATCCATTCAGTTTTTTCAAGTTTGAATTACTCATAAGATTGCTCCTTATTTTTTACTATCAATAGTTTAAAGTTTTTTGAAAATCAAGTCAAACGAAAATAGGATAAATTTTAAATTTATTTTCTCTATTTTGTATAAATACAATTACAATAACAAAAAATCTACAAAAATAAAAAACTCATCACGAGTTTTCTATCTTGTCAAATCCAACAGCCATAAGCCCGAATTTATCTATTGATTCTGGCTTTAATGTCTTTGCAATTTCGTCTTCAATACGGTCGGTTGTAAGGCTTTTTGTGAAACCAGTTCTTTCCTTTCCAATCATGTCAACAAGTTCTTTCACAGTTTCAAAAAACAACATTTCACGAATGGAAACCTTCATGCTCTTTTCACCCGCATAAATTGTAAGAATGTTTCCTTCTTTATATGCCTTGTGGTCTTTGTCATCAAGAACAACAACAAAGTTGCATTTGCCGTCTTCCATTCTTTGAAAAGTTTCTTCATTAACTTCAATTTGATAAATGTCTTTCATATTCTTTCCTCAAAATTATTATACAAAATTTTCAATATTCAAGCAAGTAAAATAACACTGTTTTTTATAAATTTTACAATACACAAAATCAACATCAAAAATAAAAAATTATCACAAACTAAATAGCGAATTGTCAAAACAAAGTTTTAAAATAGTGTAAAGTAAATAGCAAAAAATCACAACAAAGATTTCAAATCAAATTGCAACAATCTCAATCACAATTAAAACCAAAAGTTGCGGGAAAATGTTCTGCAACGAATAAGATACTTGTGACAAAAAATGTGTAAAACAATTGCTAAAAGCCACATAAAATAATTGTTAAAAATCTTGTTAAAAGGCAGTTCAAATCATTATCAAAATAAAAGCAAACACAAACACTACTATGCACTATAAAAAACAAAATTAAAAGCAAAAAAATATTGCTTAGAGTCTATTGCTTAGACAAGAAAATCTTGTTAAAAATTATGCGTTTTTGCAATCAAATTCAAATAAAAAATTTGATTATAAATTTCCACAATTACAACAACTTTTCTAGCAAACAATCATTTTTTACAAAAATCTAATTTTATAAATTTTCTTGCAGTTTTGCACTTTTTGAACATATTTTTGCGTTTCTTCAAACTGAATTTGCGTTTTTTTGAGCATTTTATTTTCACCAATCCAGTTTTTCACAACACCCTCTCCTGCATTATAGCAAGCAAGAACTGCAACCTCATCATCAAATTTTGTGAATAAATATGACAAATATTTTGTGCCAATTTTAATGTTTGTTTCAGGCTCATAAAGCATGCTTTCATCAAACTCAAAATCAAAATAAGTTTCACAGATCCATTTGCCTGTTGCCGGCAGAATTATTTTTTAAGATAATAGGTTTAAATATAATTTTAGGTTTAATTGCGACTATTTTATTTGAAACTATACCAGGTCCTATTTTAAGTATTTTTGGTACTAATAGTCTAAATCCAGAATTATACAAGGAATTTGGAATTATGACAATGCGCATTTATCTATTGCTTATTA
>JABLTK010079593.1_pt1 | contig 68235 bp, 64 predicted proteins | sample 7160131 | NCBI WGS metagenome assembly JABLTK01 (sample SAMN14651221, study PRJNA627086) | human gut metagenome | isolation source: feces | host: Homo sapiens | reverse complement strand
CGGAAGGCTATACCCACGTGCGCACGGCGCAAAAGGCCGCGGCGGCTATCCATTATAAGGTGCAGTGCCCCGCTGCCTTTGCGGCGGGCGCAGCGGCTGCGGGCGCGGTCTGCGCCGCGGGTTCGGGATTGCCATCCTCGGTGGGACGGAACTGTTCAAAGCTTTCGCCGGGGTTGCCGATGACGCACACGTTGTACAGGCAGGGTACATCGTCGCCCTCCTCAAAGAAATAGCCCAGCAGCGTGCCCGCTGCCTTCGCTTCCTCTTCAAAAGAGGCCTTATCGGTTTCATAGGTGAACAGCACATCGCCGATTTCTACCTTGTCGCCGGGGTGCTTTCTGATTTCGTTGATGACGCAGCTTTCAACGGTATTGCCCTGACGGGGCATAATGACTGGAACTGCCATATGCAATGCATCCTCCCGTTTCTAAAATGTAGTAACTATGGTGCTAACATGGGTCTTTGGGTCGTTATCAGGTTATATAACTTCTATATAACCCGTATGCTTTTATTTTATCAGCGTGGATACAAAGAATCAATACTTGAACACTGATTTTTTGAATCCTTAACATCGCTTAACAATGCATTCCGGCAGAAAACGACCTTACAAACCCTTGATCTTTCTCCGATATTGGATTTGATCTGTTTTCGGTACAATGGACATAATGAGTGAGGAAAGAGGGAGAATGCATGAGTATATTTGACGTGCTTACGATGCTTGGGGGGCTGAGCCTGTTTCTGTTCGGAATGACGCTGATGGGACAGGCGCTGGAGCGCCGCGCGGGCGGCAGCCTGAAGGCGATTCTGGGAAGGCTGACCGATGGCAAGATCGCAGGTCTGCTGACCGGTCTTGCCGTGACGGCGGTAATTCAATCATCGTCCGCCACCACCGTAATGGTGGTCGGCTTCGTCAATTCGGGGATCATGGCGCTCAAGCAATCGATCAACGTGATCATGGGCGCGAACATCGGCACCACGGTTACGGCGTGGATTTTGAGCCTGAGCGGCATTCAGGGCAGCAACGTATTCGTTCAGCTGCTCAAGCCGTCCTCCTTTACGCCGGTGCTGGCGGTAATCGGCGTCATTCTGTACATGTTTACAAAGAGCAGCCGCAAAAAGGATACCGGCATGATTCTGCTGGGCTTTGCCACGCTGATGTTCGGCATGGAAACCATGACCGGCGCGGTGAGCGGTCTGCGCGACGTTCCGTCCTTCCAGCAATTGTTCGTTCTCTTCCAGAATCCGATTCTCGGCGTTCTGGCGGGCGCGATTCTGACCGGCATCATTCAATCCTCCTCCGCCTCCGTCGGTATTCTGCAGGCGCTGGCGGCGACCGGTCAGGTGACCTTCGGCGCGGCGGTGCCGATCATCATGGGGCAGAACATCGGCACCTGCGTTACGGCGCTGATTTCCTCCGTGGGCACGAACCGCAACGCGCGCCGCGCGGCGCTGGTGCATCTGATGTTCAATATCATCGGCACGGTGGTCTGGCTGAGCGTATTCGTTCTGATCAAGGCGATCTTTGCGCCCGCGATTCTGAACGAGAGCGCCACGCTCTCCGGCATCGCCATCGTGCATACCGCGTTCAACATGGGCTGCACGGTATTGATGCTGCCCGCTTCCGATCTGCTGGAAGCACTGGTCAAGCGCATCGTTCCGGATGCAAAGGGCGTGGATATGACCTCCGAGTTGGACGATCGTCTGCTCAACACGCCGCCGATCGCGCTGGAAAAATGCCGTCTGACCACGATCGCCATGGCGAAGGACGCCGTGGGCGCGATGAAAGACGCATTGCGCTGCATCGATTCATATGGACCGCAGCTGGCTGCCAGCGTTCGGGCGCGCGAGGAGCATTCCGACCATTATGAGGATGTGCTCGGCACCTATCTTGTAAAGCTGTCCAGCCGCCAGATCGATGAGCGGGACAGCGCCGAAGCCGCCGCGCTGCTCAAGAGCATCGGCGATTTCGAACGCATTTCGGATCACGCCGTGAACCTGATCGATTCGATCGAGGAAATCCGCGAAAAGAAGATTTCGTTTACCGATGATGCGCGCCGCGAGCTGCGCACGATGAGCGCCGCCGTCGATGAAATTCTGGATCTGGCGTTTGAAGCGTTCCGTTCCCGCGATGTGGATAACGCGCACAACATCGAACCGCTGGAGCAGGTAATCGATCATCTGAAGGACAGCCTGCGCACGCACCACATCGCGCGGATGCAGGCGGGCCATTGCTCCATTCTGGCGGGCTTTGTCTGGAGCGACATCATCACCGATCTGGAGCGCGTATCCGACCATTGCTCCAACATTGGCGGCTGCGTGATCGATATTGCGGAAAACAATCTGAATCTGCATGAATCGCTGAAGCGCGCGCAGTCCGAGGATGCGCTCTATCAGCGCACGTACCGCGCCTATTCCGCCAAGTATGCGCTACCGGAGCCCGCACAGGCGGCATCGGAGCGCCGGTAAACATTTTTACAAATTGCGAATAGCTGCGCCTGCGTTTTTCTGCTATGATATGCATAACAAGCAATATTTGGAGGTTTGCATATGATCTGGTGCGTAGAGGACGATCAGGCGATTCGCGATTTGATGATCTATACGCTGAATGTATCCGGCTTTGAGGCGCGCGGCTTCACAAACGGCGAAGAAATGCTGAAGGCGCTGGACACCGAAAGGCCGGAAATGATCCTTCTGGACATCATGCTGCCCGGCGAGGACGGCATTTCCATTCTGAAAAGGCTGAAGGGCAGCGCCATCACGCGGGATATTCCGGTGGTGATCGCTTCGGCGAAGGGCACGGAATTCGATAAGGTAATCGGTCTGGATCTGGGGGCGGACGATTATCTGGCGAAGCCGTTCGGCATGATGGAAATGATTTCCCGCGTGCGCGCCGTGCTGCGCAGGGTCGCGCCGAAAAACGAAGCGGATGTGCTTCGGGCGGGGCGGCTGGAAATGAACCGCACGGATCATACCGTAACGGCGGACGGCGTGCGCATTTCGCTGACCGTCAAGGAATATGATCTGCTGGAAAAATTCATGGAATATCCCGGACGCGCCTTCACGCGCGACGGGCTGCTCGCCGAGGTGTGGGGGCTGGATTTCATCGGCGAAACGCGCACCGTGGACGTACACATCGGCACGCTGCGCGGCAAGCTCCTATCCTGCCGCGATTACATCGAAACCGTGCGCGGCGTGGGCTATCGATTGGAGGTTAAACCATGACGCAACGCATTTTTCGTTCGTTTCTGATCATCGGAACGGCGATTTTGCTGGCGACGCTGGTATTGATTTTCGGCGTGCTGTACGTGCATTTCACAAACGTACAGATGCGCTCGCTGCAGCAGCAGACCGCGCTCGTCGCGCAGGGCATCGCGCACGAGGGAAACGCGTATTTTACCGATCTGCCCTCCAATGAAATCCGCATCACCTGGATCGGCGCGGACGGCGCTGTGCTGTACGATACGCAGTCGGATAAGGAAGCGATGGAAAACCATCTGCAGCGCGAGGAGATCCTGCAGGCGATGCAGAACGGCACGGGCACGGCTACGCGCTATTCCACCACGATGACGGAGCGGATGGACTATGCGGCGCAGAAGCTGCCGGACGGCAGCTTTGTTCGCCTGTCCGGCGCGCAGCTGACGGTTCCGGTTCTGCTGCTTTCCATGATTCAACCGATTCTGGCGATCGCGGCGATCGCGCTGATTCTATCTCTGGTACTCGCCTACCGGCTGACCCGACGGGTGATTCAGCCGCTGAACGATGTGAATCTGGATGATCCGCTGTCGAGCCGGCATCTGGAGGAGATCGAACCGCTGCTGCGCCGTCTGGACAGCCAGCAAAAGCAGCTGCGGATGCAGAAAAGAGAACTGGAGCGCCGGAAGAACGAATTCGCTACCGCCACGGACGGAATGCAGGACGGGCTGATTCTGCTGGACGATGCGGGCGTGGTGCTTTCCATCAACCGCACCGCGGCGCGCCTGCTGGGCGTGAGCCGTTTCTGCATCGGCAAGGATATGCTGACGCTGAACAATTCCGTTGAAATGCAGGAGCTTCTGCGCAAATGTCTGGACGGGCAGCATACGCAATTGATCGTGCCCATCGGCGCATCGCCCTACCGCGTGGAGGCCGCACCGGTCAGCTCGGAGGAATATGTAACCGGCGCGGCGCTGACGATCCACGATATCACCGAAGCGGAAAAGGCCGAGGCGCTGCGCCGCGAATTTACCGCGAACGTATCGCATGAACTGAAAACCCCGCTGCAAACCATTTCCGGATGCGCGGAGCTGATGAAGGATGGTCTTGTCAGAAAGGGCGATGAACAGAATTTCGCCGCGCAGATCTATTCGGAAGCACAGCGCATGATCCGTCTGGTGGACGATATCATTCGCCTGTCCAAGCTGGATGAAGGCGGATTGGAAATGCAGAAGGAGGATATCGATCTGCTTGCGCTGGCGCAGTCGGCGGCGGAGAGCGCGGGCGATGCGGCGCGGGATATGCAGGTCGCGATCACTTGCACCGGCGATTCGGCGAAGGTTCGCTGCGTGAAGGCGCTCGCGATTAGCATCGTACAGAATCTGGTGGACAACGCGGTAAAATACAACCGTGCAAACGGGCGCGTGGAAATCCATGTGGAGGATCGCGCGCAGGAAGCGGTGCTGACGGTGCGGGACACGGGCATCGGCATTCCGGAGGAAAGCCGCGATCGGATTTTTGAACGCTTCTACCGCGTGGATAAGAGCCATTCCCGCGCGATCGGCGGCACGGGGCTGGGGCTTTCGATCGTCAAGCACGCCGCCCGCCTGATCGGCGCGCGCATCGAACTTCAAAGCGCCTTGGACGAAGGATCAACCTTTACGGTGTTTATTCCAAAAAATTGATGTTCGGTAAATTACCGCTTGCCTTTTGGGCGGATATAATGTATAATTTACTATCATTTATCTACCGAGGGGATGGGTAAAATTGTCTGCACGCAATTCTGCAAAGGCCATCGTAATCAACCGCGGCAAGCTGCTGGTGAACCGATGCGTATCCCGCTTCGGCGAATACTACACGCTGCCCGGCGGCGGTCAGAAAACGGGCGAAATGCTGACCGACACCGTGCATCGCGAGGTGCTTGAGGAAACCGGCTATTCCGTAACCGCAATCCGCATGTCCGGCATATACGAGCGCATATCCGAGGGGCGCGACGAGGGCATGTGTCACAAGATCTATTTCATCTTTCTGTGCCGTCTGAACAGCGGCGAACAGCTGCCGCCCTCCGAAACCGATCGCTTTCAAATCAGTTCGGAATGGATTCCGCTGCAGGAAGTGGGATCGCGCAATCTGTTTCCCCGCGCCATCCGCGATAACATCCGCAATCTGACCGGATACGCGGAAACCTTCTACATCGGTTCCGAAAAGGATCGCTAATAGTTCTCCAAAATCTCACGATTTTGTCGAGTGGGAGGAGGGCTGCGGATTTCTGAAACCCAAAAGGTTTCCGGGCGGAATCCTGACGGGCGGAATTGTTTTTTTCATCTCTGATGAAAAAAACACAAATTCACCGCGCATGTCGCTGAATTTGATTTTAATGGTGTTTCTGCGTCAAATAATAGATGATGTATTAAAACGGACGTCGGTTTTGACCGGCGTCCGTTTTAATACGTTTTGATCTACAGCATTTTTTTCGCCGCTTCCAACGTTTCCGCTGGGCCGCTGCCCTGCGCGAAATCGGGTCTGCCGCCGCCCTTTCCGCCGAGCGGCTTTACCGCGTCCGCAAGCAGCTTGCCCATATGGATATCCACATCATCGCTTCGGGCAAACAGCAGGCTGCACTTCTCCCCCGTTCCCGCCGCCAGCAGCGCAATTCTGTTCGGTTCGCGAATGATCGCGGAAGCCGCATCCTTCAGCGCCGCCATATCGCCGTCGACGTGCTCCGTAATCAGCAAATGTCCCTCCTGCGTATGCGCCGCCCGTTCAACCCAGCTGTGCGCGTCGCTCAGTATCTTTTCCCTGCGCAGCGCATTCAGCGCGTGCTCCGCTTCCTTCAGCCGGTTTTGCAGGGAAAGCACCGTTTCCGCAAGCTTCTCCGGACGCGTGGACAGTGCGTTTGCCGCCGCCCATGCCGCATCGTAATTTGCGCGGTAATCCTGATAGGCGCGCATTCCGCACACGAACGTAAGCCGGAGCTTTCCGCGCGCGGGGGCCGCGGATACGATCTTTACGAGGCCGATCTGCCCCGTGGAGGATGGATGCGTGCCGCCGCACGCTACCATTTCGAAATCCCCCATCGCCACGATGCGCACATGTTCTTTCACCGTGGGCGCTTTGCGCAGCGGAAGGCGCGCAAGCTCATCCGCGTCGGGAAACCAGCAGCGCACCGGATGATCCTGCTGAATGCGAATGTTCACATAGTCCTCGATCCGCCGGATTAAGGCATCGTCCGCGTGCGTGGTTCCATCCGCGAATTCCACATCGATCGAGGATGTTTCCGCGCCCAGATGCAGCCCGATCGTCATGCCGCCGGTCAGCGCGTACACCGCGCCCGCGATCATGTGCTCGCCGCCGTGCTGCTGCATGTGATCGAATCTGCGCGCCCAGTCGATTTTGCCGTGCACGCGATCACCGACGGATAATTCTCCGTCGATTTCATGCCATACCTCGCCGTCCGCATCCACAAATACGTCCGTGACGCGCGCGCCGTTCAGCATACCCGTATCAAACGGCTGCCCGCCGGAGGTGGGATAAAACGCGGATCGGTTCAGCGCCGCGATCCGTTTTCCATTGCGCACAGAAACCTTCTCCACAACGCCGTCAAATTCCGTCAGATAAGCGTTATCATAATACAGTCGTTCCGTCATAATATCATCTCCATATGCTATGATACACGATAGACGGCCATATGTGCAATACCCCTATTAAGATTTCGGCAATTCCTTGACTTTTCGGGTGCATCTGCTATAATATCAGCATGATACGTCATTCTGCGTTGATTGAAAGAGTAGCCCTTTGGATTGCGCCGCAGAGAAGGATGCATATGGTGGAAGCATCCGCGCGATCGATCGGCGAAGGACATTCATGAGCAGCCGCGCCGCGGCGGTTCGCCCCCGTTAACGGGCGGATGAGATGGATACGATCGCTTTGATCGATCCAAAGCAGGGTGGCACCGCGATTCTTCGCCCCTACAACGATGGGACGGAGGATTTTTTTATTCCAAATTCTACAATAAAGGAGACGGAAATATGCTGACACAGGCACCCAAGGGCACGCTGGATCTGCTGCCCCAGGACGCGTACAGATGGCAGATCATCGATCGCAACATGCGCCGAATCTGTGAAAACGCGGGCTACCGCGAAATCCGCACGCCCATATTTGAACATACCGAGCTGTTTCAGCGCGGCGTGGGCGATACCACGGATGTGGTGCAGAAGGAAATGTACACCTTTGAGGACAAGGGCAAGCGTTCCATCACGCTAAAGCCCGAAGGCACCGCGGGCGCGGCGCGCGCCTTCATCGAAAACCATCTGGGCGATACGCTGCCCTGCAAGATGTACTACGCCGCCTGCCCGTGCTTCCGCTATGAAAAGCCGCAATCCGGCCGCCTGCGCCAGTTCCACCAGAACGGCGTGGAGGTATTCGGCGCGAAGGATGCGAGTCTGGACGCGGAGATCATTTCGCTGGCGCTGGAAATGCTGAAGGCGAACGGCATCGGCGATCTGAAGCTTTCGATCAATTCCATCGGCTGCCCCGAATGCCGCAAGGCGTATCACGAAAAGCTGAAGGCCTATCTGGAACCGAAGCTCGGCACGCTGTGCAAAACCTGTCAGGATCGCTTCGCCCGCAATCCGCTGCGCATTCTGGATTGCAAGGAAGATTCCGATAAGCTGACCGACGCGCCCGCCATGCTGGATAACCTCTGCCCCGACTGCGCGGAGCATTTTGAAAAGCTGAAAAAGTATCTGGACGCGCTGGGCATTGAATATACGATCGATCCCCGCATCGTGCGCGGATTGGATTATTACACGAAGACCGTGTTTGAAATCATCACCGAAACACCGCAGGGCAATCTTACCGTGTGCGGCGGCGGTCGCTACGATGGCATGGTGAAGGATCTGGGCGGACAGGATACCCCCGGCATGGGCTTCGGCATGGGCATCGAACGCATGATCATGGTGCAGGATATGCGCGGCATCGCGCCCGAAGCGCCGCCGGTTTACGATGCGTTCGTGGTCACCATGGGCGATGAAGCGCGCATCGAGGGCATGAAGCTGGTGGCAGAGCTGCGCGCGCAGAACATCAAGGCCGATCTGGATCACGCCGCGCGCAGCATGAAGGCGCAGTTCAAATACGCCAACAAGCTGAATGTGAAAAAGGTAATCGTGATCGCGGGCGACGAGCTTGCCAAGGGCGTCGTCAAGCTGCGCGATATGGAAAACAGCACCGAATGCGAAGTGGCGCGCGATCAGATCGCCGCAACGCTTCTGAATGCTTCGAATTTGAATGCTTCTAATGCAGAAGGAGGAAACTGAAATGCTTTCGTACAAGCGCGATCATTATTGCGGCCTGATCACCCGCGAAATGGCCGGTAAAACCGTGCATCTTTCCGGCTGGGTTCAGCGCACGCGCGATCTGGGCGGTCTGGTATTCGTATGGCTGCGCGACCGCGAAGGTCTGGTGCAGCTGGTATTCGATGGAACGGATTGCTCCCCCGAACTGCTTGCGCTGGCGCAGTCGCTGCGCAGCGAATATGTACTGACCGTGTCCGGCGAGGTTCGCCTGCGCGATGAAGCCGCCATCAACCGCGATCTGAAAACCGGCGAGGTGGAAATCGTGGTGCGCGACGCCGTGCTTCTGAACAAATCCGAAACTCCGCCCATCTATATCGATGATAAGGCCGATGAAAACGAACTGGTTCGCCTGAAGTATCGCTATCTGGATCTGCGCAGACCCTCCATGTATGAAAAGCTGCGCATCCGCAGCCGCGTGGTCACCTGCATCCGCAATGCGCTGGACGAACAGGGCTTCAACGAAGTGGAAACCCCCATTCTGTCCAAATCCACGCCCGAAGGCGCGCGCGATTTTCTGGTGCCCAGCCGCCTGCACCCCGGCACGTTCTACGCCCTGCCGCAGAGCCCGCAGATTTACAAGCAGCTTCTGATGCTGGCGGGATTCGATAAGTATTATCAGATCGCCCGCTGCTTCCGCGATGAGGACAACCGTGCCGACCGTCAGCCGGAATTTACCCAGTGCGATATCGAAATGTCCTTCATCGATGAAGAGGATATCTACGCCGTGGTGGAAAAGGTATACGCGAAGATTTTCAAGGATATCAAGGGCGTGGAGCTCCAGCTGCCCCTGCCGCGCATGACCTGGCACGAAGCCATGGAAAATTACGGGTCCGATAAGCCGGACACCCGCTTTGAAATGAAGCTGGTGAACATTTCCGATGCGGTGCGCAACAGCGGATTCGTGGTGTTCGACAGCGCCATTGAAAACGGCGGCCGCGTATGCGCCATCAACGCGAAGGGACTCGCCGGAATGACCCGCAAGGAAATCGATTCCTTCGGCGAATTCGTAAAGACCTATCGCGCGAAGGGTCTGCCCTACATGACCTTCACCGCGGACGGCAATGTAAAGAGCAGCTTCAACAAGCACATGACCCCCGAACTGGTGGAAGCCGTGCGCAATGCGATGCACGCCGAGCCGGGCGACATCATCTTCTTCGGCGCGGATAAGAAAAACGTGGTATGGCAGTCGCTGGGCGCGCTGCGCTGCGAAATCGCGCGCCGCCACGGCCTGATCGACCACAACAAATACAACCTGTTCTGGGTAACGGAATTCCCGCTGTTTGAGTACAGCGAGGAGGAGCAGCGCTACGTCGCCGCGCATCATCCCTTCACCAGCTGGTATCCGGAGGACAACTGCTATCTGGAAACCGATAAGGAAAAGGTGCGCTCCCGCGCTTACGATCTGGTTATGAACGGCATCGAACTGGCTTCCGGTTCCATCCGTATCCATCGTTCCGATATGCAGGCGCAGATGTTTGAAATGATCGGTCTTTCCGATGAAGAAGCGCATCATCGCTTCGGCTTCCTGCTGGACGCGTTCAAGTACGGCGCGCCGCCGCACGGCGGTCTGGCGTTCGGCATCGACCGTCTGGTGATGCTGCTGACCGACAGCGACAGCCTGCGCGATATCATCGCCTTCCCGAAGGCCACCAGCGCAAACTGCCTGATGATGGAAACGCCCGCGGACGTTCGTCCGGATCAGCTGGAAACCCTCAAGATCCAGTGCGTGCTGCCTGAAGAGAACTGATTAAATAAACCAAGCGGCTGTGCGGAACAGGATATGTTCCGCACAGCCGTTATTTTACATTCCATTCTGTTCTTTTTTCAGCAGATCGCCAACCCCGCCGCCGGGATGGGTCAGCCGCAGATCATCCTTCGTATACCCGCTCACGCGCATGATGGTAAACGCCACCGCATCCCAAACCGCCGCGATGGTATTGCAGCTGGCGGACGCACACATATCCCAGATATCCGCTTCGTGTTCGCATTGTATCTTAAAATAGATATCGGATTGCCGTGCCAGCACGGAATCATCCCTCTGGCTCACGCCGATGATCGTCGCGCCCTTTGCTCTGCAGCAGGGAATGTAATTCAGGATTTCCGGGGTGTTGCCGCTCTTGGAAAACAGCACAGCCACATCGCCCTTCTGGATCACTCCCATGCCGCCATGAATGGAATTCCCCGGCGCGCAGAAGGTTGCGGGAACCTCTACCACGCACAACGTATGCGCGACGCGCTCCGCAAGCGTGCCCGATGTGCCGCAGCCCGCAGTGATCACCTTATGCCCCTCCGGCTTTACGCGCAGCAAACGATCGATCACCTGCGCCATCACATCGCGATCCAGCGATCGCTTCACGGCAATGATGTTGTTGATTTCGATGTCCAGAATGCGGTCGATGGACGCATCATATCTGCTCATTCGCTTATTCCCCCCCGCTTTTTCAGATCGTCCGCGGCGCGGCGAACGGCAGCCACCATTTCATCCAGCAGCTGCGCGGGATGATCGGATTTCAATATGCCCGAAGCAGCGCCAGCCGCATCGGAACCCGCCATGATGTATTCGTATACGTCCTCCGGCTTCGTGATGCCCGCCGCGATTTCGGTCAGTATGGAAGGATCGATCGCCTTTACCGCCTGCACCGTCCGCGTGACATAGCCCATATCCGCGCTCTGCCCCGACCCGATCAATTCGGTCGGCTCCGGATTCATGATGTCCGGGTGCAGCTGCGCCACCGCCATTGCTTCCTCTGTGGTATTTGCGCATACGAAGGACAGAAGCCCAACTTCGCTGCAGCGGTCGATCGTGCCCTTGATATCCCCCAGCGCCATCGGTTTTTCGCAATGGTTGATCACCACACCGTGCGCGCCCGCCGCCTTTAAGCCCTCCGGCAGCACCATGCCCATGCCGCGGCCGGGGCGGATGTTATCCATATAGGGCGCGATGACGGTCAAATGCGGAAAGCGTTCCGCGATCGTTTTGATGTTCATGTAGGATGCGATGAACAGTACATCCACATCGTATTTCACCGCAGCCTTCTCGCACAGTTCCGCGTATGCGATTTCTTCTTCGCCGTAAATGTAACATTTCACGCCCGTTTCAAAATAGGGCGTTCTGATCTTTTTCTTCATGTGTATGCGTCCTCCGCTTCAGGGCGATCAATCTCGACCGTCGATAAGAAAATAATAGAATATCGTGCGTTCGTTGTCAATAGATATTTGTGATAAATTTTCTGTTCAAATCATTAATTATTTCGATGTATGCTTGTTTCACTTTTTCTTTTCTTTGTTTTCGATATCCATTTTCTAAATTTGGCATCCAACGGGCACGATAGGATTTCAGATACATTTTACTTATATTCCACCTGCATTTAGGTGGCAATGAAAGCAAATTTCTGCTATAATATAGCCATGAACGAAAGAGAGAATACGGGCATGATTAATTTTAATGAAATCAAGGGCTTCATCAGCGATATGGACGGCGTTATCTACCACGGCAACAAGATTCTGCCCGGCGTAGTGGAATTTATCGACTGGCTGAAGCGAGAAAAGAAGGAATATCTGTTCCTGACGAACAACAGCGGCTGCACGCGGCGGGAACTGCACCAGAAGCTCAAGCGCATGGGGCTGGATGTTCCGGAGGAGCACTTCTATACCAGTGCACTGGCGACGGCGGAATTTTTGAAGGCGCAGGCGCCGGGCTGCTCCGTTTACGCCATCGGCGAAGCAGGACTTTTAAATGCGCTGTACGATGCGGGCATCACCATGAACGATGTAAATCCCGATTATGTGGTCGTCGGCGAAGGCAAAGCGTATTCGCTGGATACGCTTACGAAGGCGGTAAATCTGGTAATGAATGGTGCAAAGCTGATCGGCGCGAACAGCGATGTTTCCGGCCCGATTGAAAACGGCATCGCACCCGCCTGCCGCGCGCTGGTCGCCCCCATCGAAATGGCGACCGGCAAGCAGGCGTACTTCTGCGGCAAGCCGAATCCGCTGATGATGCGCACGGGACTGCGCATTCTGAACTGCCATTCGGCGGAAGCCGTAATGATCGGCGATCGCATGGATACCGATGTGATCTCCGGCATGGAATGCGGCATGTCCACGGTATTGGTGCTTTCCGGCATTTCCACGCTCGATACGCTGAATCATTACGCCTATCGCCCGACCGCCGTATTGGAAGGCGTGGGCAGCATCGTTGCGGAAGCGGAAGCGCAGCGCGCGAAGTAAAGGCGTATTATTTAAAGGCTCCTTTTAGAAGGGGAGCCTTTTTAATTTCCCTATTGCAATCCGAAATACCTTATGCTATAATCATTTCAGAATTGGTCTGACAATTATACCAATTGCAGAAAGGGAGCAAATACCATGGGCAAGAAAATCTTTATCATTCACACCAGCAACGTAAGCTATTATGATCTGCAGAAGCTCTGCGCGGAGATCATCCCCGAAGTGGAGGTTCGCAACATCGTAGACGACAGTCTTTTGCAGGAGGTTAAGACGGTCGGCCACATCACGCCCGATATCATCAGCCGCATGTGTTCTTATTACAAGACCGCGGAAATGCTGGGCGCGGATCTGATTCTGAACCAGTGTTCCTCCGTGGGCGAAGCTGCCGCCATCGCCGCGAAGTGCGTAAATGTGCCCGTTCTGCGCATCGATCGCCCCATGGCGGAAAGGGCCGTGGAAATGGGCAAAAGGATCGCCGTAGTCGCCACGGTCGCCTCCACCGTCGCGCCCAGCTGCGGTCTGGTGGAACAGGCGGCGAAGGATATGGGCAAGGAAGTGGAGGTCATCCCCTATCTGATCGACGGCGCACTGGATATTCTGATGAAGGAAGGTCAGGCGCGGCACAATCAGTTCGTACTGGAAACGCTGAAGAAGTGCGAAAAGGAAGTGGACGTGATCGTGCTGGCGCAGGGCAGCATGACGGTTCTGATCCCCGAACTGGGCGCGGTCGAAAAGCCCGTGCTGACCAGCCCCGAAATGGGCATTCGCCGCGTTCGCGAAATGCTGTTCGGCGAAGGCAAGTAATCCGCTATGGAATCCAATAAGCTGTTTTCAACGCTGAATCGCGCCGATCTGGCGGATCGCATCATATTCGAAATCAAGAAGATGATTTCAGAGCGCAGGCTGCTGCCCGGACAGAAGCTGCCCACCGAGCGCGAATTGACGGAACAGTTCGGCGTGAGCCGCGCCAGCGTGCGCGAGGCGCTGCATTCGCTGGAAACGCTGGGACTGGTGGACGCGCGCGTGGGGTCGGGCACCTACGTCGTAGAAAATCCGGACGCGATCCTGAAGCACCTTTCGTGGGCGGTATATTTCAGCGAAAGCATGGAATCCGATCTGACCGAGGCGCGCAAAATTATCGAACCGGAAATCGCCGCGATGGCGGCGCAGAACGCGACCGACGCGGAAATCGCGGAACTGAGTAAGCGCCTTACCGACATGGAGCGCGCCGCGCACGATCCCGAAGAAGCCGCGCAGCAGGATTACAATTTCCATATCGCGCTCGCCCGCGCCGCACACAACCGCGTGCTGGAGGAAATGATGGTGGGCATGCAATGGATATTGCGCGGCACCATCGCCCGCCGCTTGCAGCGCGATCGCAGCATGGAATACGTATGCCTTGCGGAGCATCAGCGCATCTATGAGTCCGTAAAGCGCCGCGATTGCGAAGCCGCGCGCCGCGAAATGCGCCTGAGCGTGGATGAACGCAAGCTGTTTCAGCAAAAACAAACCGACGAAAATGATCAGGAGGATCAGCAATGAACGGATATTTTCATCGCGTAAACGAGCAGACCCCTACCCGCTTCTGGATCAACAACGTAACTCAGAAGGAAGCCCATATGGCGATCGAAGCGGGCGCGTGCGGCTGCACGCAGAACCCTTCGTATGTGTGGAAGATGCTGAACCACGCCGAGGGCGGCGCGCACGCGAAGGAACTCTTGAAGCGCTTCATGGCGGAATATACGGATGATAACATGGTGGAGGTTGCGCTGCAGCGCGAACTGGTGGGCGAAATCGCGAAGATTTTCCTGCCCATCTGGGAAAAGACCGCCGGCCGCTGGGGCTATGTGAGCATTCAGGGCGATCCCTTCCACGAGGATTGCGATACGATCGTGCGCATGGCGCGCTTCAATCGCGAAGCGGGCGCAAACATCATGGCGAAGATTCCGGTCACGGAGGAAGGCTTGAAGGCCATCGGCATTCTGGCAGCCGAAGGCGTGCCGATCAACGCCACCGAAGTGATGAGCGTTCGTCAGGCGATGGATGTGCTGGATGTGTACACCCGCGCGACCGAGGGCATGGAAAGGAAGCCGGTGATCTATTTTTCCCACATCGCGGGCATTTTCGATGAATACATCAAGGCGTATGCGGAGCGCATCGGCGCAAACGTGCCTTATGACTATCTGTGGCAGGCGGGCATCACGGTCGCCAAAAAGATCGATCAGATGATGCGCGAAACCGGAAACGCCATCGGCTTCATCAGCGGCGGCGCGCGCGGGCTTCAGCATTTTACGGAGATGGTGGGCTGCAGCTGCGTCGTCACCATCAACTGGATCGGAACCGCGGATAAGCTGATCGAGCAGAACGCGCCCGTCGTGCAGCGCTTCCTCGCGCCCACGCCGCATTCCGTGATCGATACCCTGTGCGATCAGCTGCCCGATTTCCGCAGGGCGTATGAATACAACGCGATTCAGCCCGAAGAATACGAAGAATTCGGCCCCGTAGTTCTGTTCCGCAAAAGCTTCGAAGAAGCCTGGCGCAATACCCTGAACATGATTCAGGAAATGCGCTGAACGATTCCCCTGTTTTGTTTCCATCCCGTGGGACATCACTGTCCACGGGATTTTATTCTGCCCGCGCTTCATTGACGGCGCTGCAAAACAATGGTAAAATGGGTATATCAAAGAGCATACGGGGTGAAAATGTGGAATACAGCTATGAATATTTCCGCAAATCGGCGGATTATGTGAAACAGTTCGTGCCCTTCGAACCGGAGATTGCGATCATTTTGGGCTCCTGTCTGGGGCCGCTCGCCGGTATGATCGAAAACCCCATCACGATCGATTACCGCGATATTCCGAATTTTCTGATTTCCACCGCGCCCTCCCATGCGGGCAAGCTGATCTTCGGCACGATCGAAGGGCGGCGCGTGGTTTGCATGTCCGGAAGGTTCCATTATTATGAGGGCTATGATTTCGAACAGCTGGTCATCCCCATCCGCCTTTTCCATCTGCTGGGCGTAAAATCGGTGATATTGACGAACGCCGCGGGCGGCGTAAACGAAGGCTATCGCCCCGGCGATGTGATGATCCTGTCCGACCACATCAAAATGACCGGTGCAAGCCCGCTGCGCGGCAAAAACATCGATGAATTCGGCCCGCGCTTTTTCAACACGGTCAACCTGTACACGCCGGAGCTGCGCGCGCTCGCGCTTTCGCTGGCGGAGGGATCCGGACTTACCGTACACGAGGGCGTATACATCTTCTTCACCGGCCCGCAATTTGAAACGCCCGCGGAAATTCGCGCCGCGCGGATTCTGGGCGCGGACGCGGTGGGCATGTCCACGGTGACGGAATCGCTCACGGCGGCGCACTGCGGTATGAAGGTGCTGGCGATGTCCGTCATTACCAATATGGCGGCGGGCGTGATCCCCGATCGCGCCGTTACCGCCGACGAGGTGGATGAAACCGGCGCGATCATCGCCGATCGATTCACAGCATACGTAAAGCGCATCATCGCGCACATGAAAGAGGTTCGCCTATGAAACAGCTATTTTCAAACTGCGGCATTCTCGCCTGGCAGGACGATGATTTTACTTACATCCCGCGCGGCTATCTGGGCATCGACGGCGATACGATCCGTTATATCGGCGTCGATCGTCCGGACGGCAATTATGATGTGATTCACGATTACGAAGGCCGCCTTTTAATGCCGGGGCTGATCAACAGCCATTGCCATGCCGCCATGACGCTGCTGCGCGGCGTGGGCAGCGATCTGCCGCTGGATCGCTGGCTGTTTGAAAAGGTATTTCCCATCGAGGATCGCATGACGGAAGCGGATATGAAGGCTGGAAACGAACTGGCGATGATGGAAATGATCGCCAGCGGCACGACCTCCTTTTCCGATATGTACATGCTGCCCCGCACGGCGATTGAATCCAATGCGCAGATCGGCATGAAGATGAACCTCGGCCGCGTGATTCAAAGCTTTGATCCCAACGAAACCGCCGCCGATACGCCACGCATCCCTGAAGCGCTGAATCTGTACGAGCAATACAACGGCGCGCAGAACGGGCGCATTCGCATCGATTTTCTGGTACACGCGGAATATACCACGAACGATGCGGTGACCTCCGGTTTTGCGGATCGCTGCCGCGAATATCTGGATCGCGGCGCGCAGATGCAGATTCATCTATCCGAAACCGAAAAGGAGCATCGGGAATGCATTCAGCGCCACGGCATGACCCCCGCCGCGTGGTGCGAAAAAATGGGGCTTTTTGATATTCCCACCGCCGCCGCGCACTGCGTATGGTGCACGAAGGCGGATCTGGAAATCCTCAAGCGCCACAACGTAAGCCCCGTACACAATCCTTCCAGCAATATGAAGCTGGGCAGCGGCTTTGCGCCGGTTCCCGAAATGCTGGCAATGGGGCTGAACGTGGCGCTGGGCACAGACGGCGCCGCCAGCAACAACAATTTGAATATGTTCGAGGAGATGCACATCGCATCGATCATCCACAACGGCTATCATCTGAATCCTACGATCATGCAGCCGAAGCAGGTGCTGCGCATGGCGACCGTGAACGGCGCGCGCCTGCAGGGCAGGCACGATACCGGCAAGCTGGAGGTCGGCATGAAGGCGGATATCATCGCTATCGATTTCAGAAACAGGGCGCATCTGTTCCCCGCATTCGACCCCTATGTAATGCTGGTGTACGCCGCGCAGGGTTCGGATGTGAGCATGACGATGGTGGATGGCAAAATGCTGTATGAGGATGGCAGATTTTTGACGCTCGACCCCGCGTCGGTTCTGCAAAACGCGCGGGCGGCGATAGAAAGATTGTATGGAGGAAATGAAAATGCGCGCGGATAAAGATCTGGCTTTTATGCTGCAATATGAAAATATCGCATGGTACAATGGCGGCGAGGTGCGGATACTGGATCGCCGCTGCTATCCCCGAAAGGTAGAATTCGTGGTGTGCAAAACGCATCAGGAGGTGGCGCAGGCCATCGCCGATATGGTCACACAGAGCGCGGGGCCCTACACCGCCGCCGCGATGGGTATGGCGCTGGCGGCATACGAATGCCACGATATGACGGCGGATCGAAAGCTTGCCTACCTTGAGGACGCGGCGGACGTGATCGCCAACGCGCGCCCGACCACGGCGCAGCGGATGCGGCTGATCGTGGACGGCTGCATCGAAGCCGCAAAGACCGCCATCCTGTCCGGCGCGGACGTGAGCGCCGCCATCGTAGATCATACGATCGCGATGAACGATATGCGCTATGGCAAGGTGGAAAAAATGGCGGAATATCTGGTGGACATGTTCCCGAACAACGGCGGCGTAATGACGCAATGCTTCGGCGAAACCATCGTCGGTCAGATGCTGAAGATCGCCAAGCAGCGCAAAAAGAACATCCGCCTGTTCTGCCCCGAAACCCGCCCGTATTTTCAGGGCGCGCGGCTGACCGCCACGGTCTGCCATGATATGGGCTTCGATGTGACCGTAATTACCGATAACATGCCCGCCTATGTGATGCAGAATGAACAGATCGACGTATTCACCTCCGCGGCGGACGCGATCTGCATGGACGGTTACGTGGTCAACAAGGTGGGCACATTCCAGATCGCCATCGTAGCGAAGTACATGGGCATCCCCTATTTCGTGACCGGCGCGCCCGATCAGGGGCACACCGATGTGGACACCGTGACCATCGAAATGCGCGATCCCGATTTCGTGCTTCAGGCGATGGGCGTAAAGACCGCCTGCGACGGCGTGAAGGGCTATTATCCCTCGTTTGATATTACCCCGCCGCATCTGGTGAGCGGCGTTGTAACGGATACCGGCATCTATTCCCCCTACGATCTGCACCGCTATTTTGCCGACGGCAATACGGGCGAATACCGTCAGACCATGCCCGTCGTATAAAACACTATCCAAATCGAGGTATACAGATATGAATATTCGTGAAACCGTAGTTCAAACCGCCAAAAAGGCCTATGCCGATAAGCTGTTCGCCGCCACCAGCGGAAATCTGTCCATATACGATCGCGAAAATGGAAGGATGTACATCACGCCCGGTTCCTATCCCTATGAGATCATGACCGCAGAAGATATCATGGTGATCGATCTGGAAGGCAACGTTCTGGAAGGTGTGCATGCGCCTTCCTCCGAATGGCGCATGCACGCGCAGGTGTACCGCGATAAGCCCGAAGTACGTGCCATCGTACACACGCATTCGCCCTATGCCACCGCATTCGCGATCAATCATCTGCCGATCGCAGCGGTTTCCTTTGAAATGCCGTACTTCCTCGGCGGCGATGTACCCGTCGCGCATGCCGCGCTGCTGGGCACATACGATGTCGGCATCAATGCCGTCGCGGTGCTGAAGGATCGATACGCCTGCCTGCTGGCAAACCACGGCGTGCTGACCATCGGCGATTCGATGGATATCGCCTATACCCGCGCCGTGTATGTCGAGGATGCGGCGAAGGTCTATTCCATCGCGCTGACCCACGGCCCCGTGCACGTGATCGACAGCGCCACCGTGGATAAGCTCGCCGGACGATAAATGCGCCGTAAAAAAGCCCTCCGACCATCGTAATCGGAGAGCTTTTTTCATTTCATTCCTGCTTTATCAGCACTTGCACTTGTAGCTTGCGCACATGCTTTCATCGCTTGCAATGCCGCTGTGGCAGTTGGAGCAGGGCTCCACCTGAATGCTGGACAGAGAACAACAGTTCTGATCCTCGCAATGGAAATCGCAGCTATCCACCTTGCAGCGGATGTTCTTGTTTACGTTCTTCTGGCTCATGAAAATCACCTCGTCACATATTTGCCCTTCGGCTATGATAGAATGCCCGGAGGCGATTTTCTTTATGCGCGGCGGAATTCTTCGATGATCAGCGGCGTATGCGAATCCATGCTGCCGCCCAGCTCTTCGATTTCGCGCCGGATCACATCCTCAAGCCACGCGCCGACGGAGGTATTTTCCGCCGCCATGGCGATCTGTTCTTCCGTAATCTCGCCCGCCGCACACGCGCGCACCTGCGTGGTTTCGATCACGCACACCGGATTTCCGTTCCAATCCACCACCACGTTCAAATCGCCGATGGCGGGATGCGCGTGCAGGGCGGCGCGATAGCCGCGCTCCGGATAGATCATCGCGCGCTTTTCGCCCGACAGGATTTTCTGCGCGGCGCGATCCGCCGCCTCCGCGTCCATGCCGAAGCACAGCGTTCCCGCCATTTTCGTATCATCCGATCTTTCGGTGCGCTTCAGAAATTCCACAAAGAATTCATTTACATTCATTTTCATTCCCCAATTTTTTCCTTCAGTACTTCCATCGCGCGCGCGACGCATTCGTCAATTTCCGTTTCGGGATCATCCGTAATTTCAATATCGGGATGCACGCCCTCGCCGTGGATGCAGCGATCGCCGGGCGTATAATAGCGCGCCGTCGTATACTGCATGCCCGCGCCATCACTTTTGAAAACGGAAAGCGTCTGCACGATGCCCTTGCCATAGCTGGTTTCGCCGATGATCGTGCCGCGCCCGTAATCCTGCACCGCCGCCGCCACAATCTCCGATGCGCTGGCGGACATATCGTTGATCAGCACTGCCAGCGGCACATCCCAATAATCCTCGGTAGAATAATATACATCGCGCTTTCCATTCCGATCCAGCGTATACACCACCGTACCAGCGGGCAGAATGCGATCGCAGATGTGCACGGCGTCATCCAGCAATCCGCCCGGATTATCGCGCAGATCGATGATGATTCCCTTCGCGCCGCTTGCCTTGAGCGCGTCCAGCGCCTGATCGAATTCATCCGAATCGCTGCCGCTGAACTGAATGATCTCGACCATGCCGATCTGATCATCCAGCATCGCGTAATCCACGTTCGGCACGTATACATCGCCGCGCTCCACATCGATTTGCAGGCTTTCCTCGCCGCGCCGGATTTCCAGATTGATCGCGCCCGATTCGCTGCCGATCAGCTCCACCGCCGCGTTCAGGCTGTTCTGATCGGAACCGGACACCGCGCTTCCATTGATCTTCAGCAGGCAATCGCCCACCTGCACGCCCGCGCGCTCCGCCGGTGAATCGGGATATACGCGCACGACCTCCACCTCGCCCGCATCGTTTCCCTGAATCAGTATGCCCAGCCCTTCATATTCGCCGTTATCGCTCTTCGTGCGCGCTTCCATTTCTTCGGGCGTATAATAAAACGTATACGGATCCTCCAGCGCCGCCATCATGCCCTTTGCCGCGCCGTTCATCAGCGCTTCATCGTCCACCTCGATATAGTATTCCTCATTGAGCGTGGTACGAATCGTTTCCAGCCGCGAATACCTTTCGATGATGGAATATTCCGCATCGCTCACCCAGTGGCTGGAAAACAGCGATCCGCCGGTGAACATCAGCGTGAGCGTGGACGCGCAGACGCCCACCATGATCAATATCCAGATAACGCCGAACAGATAATCCTTTTTCAGTTTCATTGATTCCTCCGCATCGGGAAAATTGCAGCGTCGCCCGCTCCCGTCATCCTATTCCCCGATGAAGCCGTTTAGTATCGCCGATCCTATATTCCCATCTTTGCGCGCATACGATTCGCGTTCGCCAGCACGCAGCTGAAGCGATCCAGCCCAAACCACGGCTTGTAATATTCGCATTTCGCCAGCAGCATGAAATACACGTTCAAAACGGTATCCAGCAGCGTTTCAAAATTCCCCTGTCCCTTTGCGATGATCACATCCGCGCCGTTCAAAACCGAACGCACGTGATCGGGCAGGCGATCCAGCTGCGTGCCCGGCATTTCCGGAACGCCATTGGGGATCACTTCTGAAATTTGCGTCAGTCCGACCTGCGCCGCGTCCGCAAGGGTTACGTCGTTCAAAATATCGCTGCCGCGCACGATGCTGGTTACGCATACATCGGGATAGCGCTTGCGAATCTGTTCGATCATCAGCTTATCCAGCACCACTTCGCCGCAGTTATCGTGCAGAATCGCACAGCGCTTCGCCGCGCCCAGCTCGCGCTGCAGCGCATCGTATTCCGCGCGATCCAGCTGATAGTCGGACGCCCCGGACAAAAGCTGCATCAGCTGATCCTCGCTGACCTCCTTCAAAACGCCGAAATCGATGTAATTGCCCGCCACGGAAAGCTGCATCGATGCATAGAGCGGATCCGCCGCCGATTCAATCTGCGCGCGCAGGCGATCCTGCATGGACAGCAGCAGTTCATTGAACGTGCGCTTCACATCGGAATAATCATCGTGAATGTGCAATAGTTCCCGACGCAGCCGCACGATCTGTGAATCCGCGATCGGCGCGGAATCATGTTCGGTATCCACCTGCGAAAGAATCCGGCAGACCTCGCGAATATAGCGCGCGCGCAGCGCGTGATCCTGCACGGACGCGGCCTTATCAATCGCCGAATTCAACAGACATTGCATACATTCCGCATGAAACTTGATCATTTTTGTATATCTCCATTCTATCGGTTCGTTGAAGCCCTATGTATTTCATTATAGCATATTATCGTGGGCACTCGCAACTGTTTTGGCATGGCAAAACGCGCGGCGAAGCTTCGCCGCGCACGTATTCATTCAGACGAATTCGGTTTTGACCGTCAATTCCTGCCGGTAATCCGGATACTGCGCCCGCAGGTATGCGGCGATTTTGCGCCGAACCGCGTTCCAGTCGCGCAGATCGTAATCCACCACAAAATCGCAGTAGATGCATTTTTCGATTTCATCCACATACAGCGCGTGATAGCCGGTGATATGCTCCTGATTGCGAACGAAATCCGAAATGGCGCGCCGCATTTCGGCGGCGCGTTCGCTTTCGTGATCGGCGGCATAAATGCCGAATACCATCGTCACGCCGCAGGTATACAGTATTTTCCGCTGCAATTGATGCACCGCGCGGTAAACCTCCGCCACGCTTCGGTGATGATCCACTTCGATGTTCACCGAGCCCGAATAGCAATCCGGCCCGTAATCGTGCAGCATCATATCCGCCGCATTCAGCACGATATCGCTGCTGCGAATCATGGCGTACAGCTGCTGCGCCAGCTCCGCGCGCCCCGCGCTGCCCAGCAGACGCGATACCGTTTCCCGAAGCGCGCCCGCGCCCGATTTCAAAATGATCAGCGAAGTAACGATGCCCGCATACGCATCCACCGATCTTCCGAAAATCAGATACACGATCGCCGAGGCGATCGTGATCGCGGATACGATGAAATCATTCCGGCATTCGATGCCGACGGCAACCAGCGCGCCCGAATCCGCGCGCCTGCCCTGCCGAATCGTATAATTGCCAAGCCAGAATTTCACCATCGCCGATCCGGCGATGACCGCCAGCGTGGCCGCGGATATCTCCAGCGGCTGCGGATGAATCATTCGTTTTATGCTGCCCGCCAGCAGCCGCGCGCCCGTAATCAGAATCAATCCGGAGATCATCAGACTGGTAAGATATTCGATTCTTCCATAACCGAACGGATGCTTTCGGGTCGGTCGTCGTTCGGAAAGCTTCGTGCCCACGAGCGCAAGCACCGATGTAGAAGCGTCCGTCGCGTTGTTCGCGCCCTCCGTGATGATCGCCACGGAGCCCGCCGCAGCGCCGATTAAAATCTTGACCGACGCAGTGATTATATTAATCGCAATGCTCAGAATCGACGTCGCCATAACCACGCCATCCCTGGATTCCGGATCCAGCCTGAACAGACGATAAATCCATCGCATGATCATTTCCCACCCCCGCCGTAACTCGATTGATTTCAAGTACCGCGGAAGCCCATCCGCAGCGGTATATACTATGCATATCCCGCCGCGCGCGTTACGCAGTCATGCGCCCCAATCCCGCATGATTGCAATGATCTGCGATTCATAATCGCCCTCATAATCCTCCATTCTGCCGGTGCTGCGCACATTGCTCTGCGCGCCGCGCTCCGGTTCCGGATATTCCCAGATGTGATAGGCAAGTCCCTTTCGGATCATTTCAATTCCGCCGCAATCATCATTTTCGCTGTAGGTATAGGGCCAGCCCTTTTCATCCAGAAAAGCGCGGATTTTCTGAAACCGCATTGGTATCCATCTCCTTTGCATGTTCTGCAAAGCATTATAGCGCAAAATCATCGCAAATGGAAGCGTTCACTGTGAAATCGTAAACAGCGAATAGAAGTAACCCTTCTTCGCGATCAGCGCATCGAAGGTTCCCGATTCCGCGATCGATCCGTTTTTCAGGGCGATGATGCCATCATACTGCCGGAGCAGCCCCTCCTCCAGCGAATGCGTAACCACGATACTGGTGATGCCCTCCAGACCGAGTATGGCGCTCGATACCTGATGGGCGGTTTCCGCGTCCAGCGCGGCGGTGGCTTCATCTACGAGCAGCACCTGCGATTTTTTCAAAAGGCTGCGCGCAATGGAGATGCGCTGCTTTTCGCCGCCGGACAGGCCGCTGCCGTTTTCGCCGCAAAGATAATCGTTGCCGCGCTCCGCGATCAGCCCGGAAAGACCGGACAGCGCGATGGCGCGATCCACTTCTTCCTCGGGAAACGTATGGAACATCGTGATATTATCGCGAATCGAAGCGTTGAAAACAAATACATTCTGCTGAATCATCGAAACCAGATCGTACAGCGATTCGGTATCCACATTTCGGATTTCATGATCATCATATCGGATTTCACCTGCGTAATTGCCGTGGCTCGCCATCAGCAAATTGAGCAGCGTGGATTTGCCGCTGCCGGACGCGCCGATGATCGCGTATTTCCTGCCGGCTTCAAAGGTGCAGCTCACGCCGCGCAGAATATCGCTGCCCGCTTCATAGCCGAAGCTTACATTGTTTACCGCGATTCCTTTGATCAATTGATTCGGAATGCGCGCGCCCGTCTTGCGCACGTTATCGTTCAGCGCCAACGCGAGCTTATCCATCAGCGCTGCCGCCGCCTTCTTCGATGCCAGCTGCTCCGGCAGTTCGCGGATGGGCATGATCACATTGGCGGTCAGATCGATAAACACCATCAGCACGCCCGGCGTAATGCCATGGCCGGACAGCGCGAGATACGCACCCGTCAGAAACGTGCCCAGCTGCGCGGTAATGCCCGTCACGCCGCCCAGCGCGCTGATCACCGTGAGCAGCTTGCGCCGATCGCACTTTGCCCGTTCAACGGCGGCGTTGCTTCGGGAAAACAGGCCGAAGATGGCATTTTCCGTCTTGAAGCTTTTGATCACCGAAAACCCGCTCAGACAATCCTTCAGTGTGGCGGTCAATTCTCCGTTTTTCTCCGAAACGGTTTTCTCCGCCCGCTCCATGCGATTGCCCGTGATGTATGATGCGCCAATCGGAAGCACGAAGAAACCGCACGCGACGATCGTCATCACCGGGCTGTAGGCGATCATCATCGAAATCGCGCCGGCGAGCTTGATCACGTTCACCCAGATGTTAAACTGCATTTCCAGATAACCGTTTTCAATGGTCGCAGCGTCATTAGAAAATGCGGATAGGTAATTCGCGGTGTTTTCCGTGCAAAACGCCGAAATGCTCTTTTTTGTCAGCTTTTGAAAGGCATAATCCCGATATTGCCGCATCGCCTTTTCCATAAAACGCGGCTTGGAAACATACGAAATCGCTTTCAGCGCGAGGATCGATGCGACCACGGCGGCGACCTGCCACGTCAAAGCATGCAGCGTGAGCGCGCCGGGCGCATTCGATACGCAATCGATCATCTGCTGCACCACCCATGCTACCCAAAGGTTCAGCGCAGCGATCATCACGGATGAAATCAGCGCGATTGCGAAGGAAAGCCGATTCTTCCGATAAAACTGCGCCGCATATTCCTGTCGGGCGGATTTACGCTTCATTTTGGATACGCCTCCATAAATTCATCAATTCCGGATGATCACATTCGGCAATCAAACCTTCAATGCCGATCATGGCGGTATCGCCCAGATCATCAAAAGCGGTTGCAGGGTTTTGGCACGAAACAAATCGTATGCTCGACGCATCATAATTCGGCGCTTCATCGAATCGCATCGCAATATTTTTTGCCTGACGCAGACTGTTCATTGCAGCTTCGTTCTTACACAACGACAGCTGAATATCCGCGCGAATCGTCCAAAGAAGCGCTTCGCTTTTGTCCATGTAGCTTTGCTTTTCCGGATTTTTCAAACCGGGATAAAAAGCAAGCGCCCAATCCACAAGCGCCAAAGCGTTTGGATAGTCTTTGGTTTCGCAGAAAGCATTGAGATATCCCATTACGATTTGCATGTGCGTCACGGTGAAATCGAGCAATGCCATCGATAAATATGGCATTGCGCCTTCCGGATCATTGCACGAAGATGCAAGCGTTTCTCCGATCAACGGATGATTCATTCGGCAGGGATTATTCTGTTTTAACAGTTCTACACCTTTGTCATACTCATCAATCGCAAGATGGATTTGCGCCATTTCTTTGCAGATCGATATTTCCGTGATTTCCGGATCATCGTTCTGGCGGATCAGATCACAGGCATGGCGATAGAGCGCAAGCGCGCGCTTTGAATATTCATTTTTCTTCTGACAAAGCCCGCGCACGCGGTAGATTCGTGCACTGTAATAGACGATATCAAAGCAATTCGGATAGCGGCGCAGCGCCTTTTCCGTTTCGGCGATCGCGGAATCCTCGTTCCGATCGTGCACATACTGTTTCAACTTCGCGATCGTGCTTTCCCGATCATTGTTTCTGAATTCATACCCGATCAGCGCATCGATGGATACCTCGAATAAATCCGCCATTTCCGCGATCAGTCTGAGCTCCGGCGTTGCAGCCCCGCGCTCCCATTTGGAAACGGCGGCGAAGGTCACGCCCAGCGCCTCCGCCAGCTGTTCCTGCGTCATGTTGCGTTCCCTGCGCAGCCGACTGATATTTTCAGAAAGTGAAAGCTTCATATTCCCTACCCCCTCGTCTTTTCAAGAACATTATACCGCGCCGGATGCGTTTGGAAAAGGCACCGCAGGTACAATTGGTTCAATTCTTTTTGGACTTGTAGTTCAATTTCTGGACATGCATACAAAAATCCCGAAAAACAAGTTGGTCTTTCGGGATTTGATACTGAATCGCAGGTATGCTTTTGCAGCTATTTCCGCTGAAATGATCAAACCAGCTTTTGGGAACGTCGGTTTTCAATGTTTTTATCTTAATAATGTTTCATGCTGCCCTGTTTCGCTCGTCCAGTTTTTCAAACCATACGGAATCTTCGCGTATTGTAATCGTTATTTGGGCATTGCTGTGCTCCGCTGCAATGCCCTGCAGCTTGCTTACCATAGCATCCTGTGTCATGCGCAGCATGTCTTCAATATCCGTTCCATTCCAGAATTCCCGTATTTCACGCATCATATTGCCGATACAAGCATCGCGCTCGCCAACCGTAAGCGCCTGTTATCCGCGATATTTTAATTTTCATAACGGTTCTTACCCTTTCTACAATTGCCATCCCTTTTCGCTATCTCGATTCGCGGAGCTGATTCAGGTTTTCCAGAACGAACGGACTGTTTGCGGCGATGCGTCCCAATATTGCGCATCCGTCCATCTGCGCGCAGTCCGCACAGGTATCCAGCTTCTTTTCGCGAGCGCAGTTATGTACGGGACAGAGCATATCGCAGAACGGCGTTTTCGCCCCCGCAATCCGGCAGCCGGTGCAATTGATCATTTCCGGCGTAATCTCTACCCCGTTGAGCTTCGTCCACAGCGCCGCGGTTTTTTCGCGCAGGGCGTTGTCGTTGGTAATCGTCGCGATTCTGGCATCGCAGGTTTCGCAGTCCAGCCCGCAGCAGCCAATGAATTGATTCATATATTAGCCCTCCTTAAATTAAGCTATCCTGACGGCAAGGCAGTAATTGACGTGCTCGAAGGCTTTCATTTCTGCCCCCGCCCTGTCGATCACATTCATTTGAATATCATCGGGCGTCAGCAATTCATGAATCCGGAAGCCGTGCTTTTCCAGCAGCTTTTCAAGCTCCGAATCAGAAAATGCCGACTGCATCGGTTCGCCGCCCGCCTTCGCCATCATAATCGTGTTCTGCACGCGCCTTTCGGACGCATCAAAGAAATTCTCATCCGGATAATCAAATACAAGCGCGCTGCCGCTTACACAGATTTTGGAAAGCGCGGAGAGCATCGTTTCAATCGTCCCTGCCGTAAGATAGTAGGTTACGCCGAGCCATGCAAAAAAGGATTTCTCGGATGGGTCAAAGCCGCCGGCAATCAGGCGTTCCGCCGCATCATCCTTCGTAAAATCTACAGGCACAAACGTGAGATTTTCGGGAACCGCCCAACCGGCGCGCACAATTCTTTGTTTTTTATCCGCCTGCGTCAGCGGATGATCTACCTCGAATACCCGATGCTTCGATAAGAACTCCGTTTCCCGAAAGGCAAAGGTATCCATGCCCGCGCCGAGCATCACATATTGCTTTGTGCCGTTCATGGCGGCTGCTTTCAACGCCTGTTCCGTGTAAGCCGCGCGGCAAAGCGGCGATGGCGCGATATGGACGTTTATTAATCTGCGCAGCAGCTCCTTAGGCGCTTGCTTTTTCGGATCGATCTCCGGTTCAAAGAACTGCGCCCCGCCGAGGATATAGCCCTGAACGGCGGCATATTCCTCCGCCGTCATCAGCTTTTTTGCCAGATGATCCGCAAAAACCGGATGATCTTCATTTTCCGCATGAAATGCCCGCCCGAACGCACTCATCAGGGCGGTAATGCTGGCTTTGTTATTCATCCCATTGTCCTCCTGTGGCCTTTGAAACTAAAGCGATTCATTCGTGCATTTGTAGTTGATGCCGGCAAGCCGCGCCTGTCTGCACAGATCTCTGGTCTGAAGCTTATACTGCCTGCCATCCTTGATAAAGTACGTTCCGCATTGACGGAACTCGAAATCAACCTGCTTCCGGATGCACTGCTCCCGAATGTCCAGTACCCAGTCATAGTCGAGCGGCCTTGCGTCCCTGTCCGATTCTCCGCCGACGACGACCAGCTCCACGCCGTCTAGGTACGGCTCCAAATTCACCCGCTCGATCAGCGGCTGTGCGGTGAGGCACTTGTGCTTGATGGGAAGTGTTCGAAATACAGACAGCTTTTTATCCGCATTGCGCTGATTTTCAACGGTGCAGCACACGGTAACATTCTCATATCCATCCGCCCAATCCTTCGGCATACACTGTTCAAATCGCTCAATGCGCTTGGTCAGAAAGAGAAAGGTGCAGTCTGACCGCTCCCGGATCATTTTCCAGCATTCGCCGCGCCACGCATCGGCTTCTTCGATGAGAAAATCGGTAGAAAAGCCGAGATACACAATTCCCGGCTTCATTTTATAACCGCCCTTTTTAAGCTGAGCGACCGGCTTATCAAAGTCCTTCGTCTTGACAATCATGCTCGTATCGACACCGCGTTTGGCGTCGCCCTTATGTATGTAGCAGTGCAGGCAGCCCTCGCTGCACTTTTTACATCCGCGCCACGGATTCCACATTGGCATGGTTTCTTCCCCCCTGAATTTTCTTTTAATCCACTTTTTCCCGCTGGATTTTCGGAAGCGTCCTTGTCAGGATCAGCGTATAGGCAACCGTAATTGCGATCAGGGCGGCGATATGTGCAAGGTGCAGTCCCATGCTAAGGCCGGTGTCATTCGCGAACGTACCGAGCGTGTTGATCGCGGCATGAACGATGATGCAGGGAATCAGGCTTCCGCCGCGGTAAAAGGTCGTGACCAGCAAAAAGCCCACCGCGATCGCAAAGGCGATCTGGCACAGGTTGTTGATCAGGCTCATGCCGCTGCCGTTCAACAAATTGATCAAATGCCCAATGCCGAAGGTCACGCTGGAGATATAGAATCGCGGTCTGTGCAATGCCGAAAACGGCGCTCGCCGCGTATTCGATCCCGATCATTTCATTGATTGGATTCGCTAACGATTGCAGAAACGCAATAGATCACGATCCACACGATCGCAAAGGTCAGTTCGTTTTTCTCATATAGCTTTTTCATGATATCCCCTCCACAATTTTCCAAGTTCGGCTGCATTTAAGTCCGTGTGGCGTCGCAAAACTTCACGATGGAACAACCCTTGTTTTCATAGTATGCGAGCATCTCCGGCAGCTTCTTTTTATCATAGCTGGTGATACAGTCCGACAGCACATGAACGGTATAGCCGTTCTTTGCCATATTGAAGCAGGTGGATTTGATGCATGCCGCCGCATCCGCACCGACGATATAAAACTCTGTAATGCCGTTTTTCTTGATGAAAGCCGTAAACTCTTCGCTGGTCAGCGCGTTGCTTTTGGACTTCGTAAAGATGTGGTCGGATACGACCTTCATCTCCGGCACCAGCTCCGCGCCATGCGTGTCGGGCTTGAACGTTCTGGTTCCCACAGACAGGTTGTTGTGCTGAATATAGATAATCCACATGCCCTTTTCGGCTGCCCATTCAATCGCCGCATTGACCCCATCGATGATTTCCCTGTAGTTTTTCGTGATGTCATTTTGCAAATCGATCACAACCAGCGCGCTGTTTTTCATGCTTTCATGCAAATTCGTTTCCATCATTTATGCCCCTCTCTCCATCATGCCGTTTCTTCCTGTGCCGCCAGTATCGCACCCTTATACGCCTGCTCCAAATGGGCATTGATCAGTTCTTCATCGTATTTCAGCGAATTGTTGGCGATGATGCTCGCATACCCGTGCGCGAACAGAAAAACCATCAGAAATACCTTTTTCGTCTGTTCCAAGCTGATTCCCAGCGCGCCCTGCATCGCCGAAAGAACCGGTGCAAGCGCATCTGCGTCGATCAGTTCAAGCAGCGTACTTCCGCCGAAAAAATCCGATTGAAACAGAAATCGGAACAAATGCGGCTCTTCGATCGCGAATCGAATATAATTCATTCCGATCCCCAGCATAACGCCCTTTGCGGGGCTTTTCAGATGCATCAGATATTCCGAATGATACAAATCCGCCTTTGCGTAAACCGTCCGCTTCAATTCTTCGATCGTCGCAAAATGATACATGACGGGCTGCGTAGAGCAATTCAGCCTTTGCGATACGGTTCTTGCGTTTATGTTTTCCGCGCCCGTTTCGCGGGCTATCGCAAACGCCGCGTCAATGATCATTTCTTTTGTAACCTTTGCTTTCGCGGGCATGTTTGCACCTCCATATATAATTCAGATTATATATAATTCGCATTATACATCAAAACTCTGCCTTGTCAATCCATATCGTTCAAAATTCACACACATCTAAAAAATCGGCATCCATCCGATTTCGGAAATAACTTTTGAACATCCATCGTTAAAACAATGACAAACATATGGACAAATTATGTTTATTACAGTATAATTGTGTTCAAGAAAGATAGAATACAAATCGTTAAATGAACATGATGGCGGGGCGAACATATGGAACTTACAAGAAAACAGTTTGACATACTATCCACACTTGCAGCGAGCGAGGGTAAGCTGAGCCAGCGGGAACTGGAAAAGAAATGCGAGCATTCGTTGGGCACCATTAATAAAATCATGCGGGAACTTGCCGAATCAAAGCTGGTGATCAACGGCGATATCACCCCGGAGGGCATCGATGCACTGGAGCCGTACCGCGTCAGACGGGCGGTTTTCATTGCGGCCGGTTTTGGCAGCCGTCTTGTACCCATTACATTGAATACGCCCAAACCGCTGGTGCGGGTAAACGGCGTTCGTATCATCGATACGTTGATTGACGCCTGTCTGGCGGCGGGCATCGGCGAAATCTATATCGTTCGCGGATATCTGGCGGAGCAGTTTGATCAGCTTCTGTACAAATATCCCATGATCCGATTCATCGAAAATCCATCCTACAATGAATCCAACAACATATCATCCGCAATGGCAGCGCGTTATCTGCTGCAAAATGCCTATGTGCTGGAATCCGATCTGATCATATCGAATCCTTCGATCATCACGAAGTACCACTACCACAGCGATGTATTGGGCATATGGAAGGAACGCACGGACGATTGGTGTCTGGATGTGGACAAGGACGGAAACGTATGCGAAGAAAAGGTAGGCGGACTGAACACCTACCAGATGGTTGGCGTTTACTATTTAAATGCGGCGGACGGCGCAAGGCTTGCCAATCACATTCAGGAAGCTTTTCTCGCGCCGGGCGGCAAGGAGCGATACTGGGAAACGGTGCCAAATCAGGTATACAAAGGAAAGTATAAGATTCAGGTACGTCCATGCAAGGAAGAGGATATCGTGGAAATCGATACCTTCCGCGAACTGAAGCAGATTGACAAGACATACGATGTATAAAACATAAGGAGATCGCACATGGAAGACAACACGAAGAAGAACGCTTTGCAGAAGCAGCTCAACCCGATGCACGTCTGGGCAATCGCCTTCGGATGCATCATCGGCTGGGGATCGTTTATCAACCCCGGAAAGAAGTTTCTGCCCAATTCCGGCGTTGCGGGAACGGCGATTGCAATGGTGCTCGGCGCGCTGGTGATGGTAATCATCGCCGCGAGCTATGCTTATATGGTGCCGAAATACCCGGAGGCGGGCGGCGAATTTACTTTCACCAAATACTGCTTCGGCAAGCGCGCCGCCTACCTGTGCGGATGGTTTCTGGTGGCGGCGTATCTGACCAACGTACCGATGAATTCCACCGCCATTGGTTTGATCGTGGATGGGCTGGACGGATCGGCGGACATTTTGAAATTCGGCTTCCATTATCAGATTGCGGGCTTTGATGTGTGGATGGGTGAAATGCTGCTGGCGATGGGGATATTAATTCTGTTCGGCGTGCTGAATATACTCGGCGTGAAAAAGGCGGGCTTTATCCAATTCGTGCTGGCGGCGATGCTGGCAATCTGCGCATTTACGCTGTTTATCGGCGGATTGATTTCCGCAAAGGTGAAGGGCGTCAATATGCAGCCGATCTGGGGCTTTGATAAGGCTGCTGCGATGGCGGCGGACGCGAATACACAAAATATCGGCAGCTTTGCGCATACGGGCGCGAGAGGCGTGCTTTCCGCAATTCTGGCGACCTTTGCCATTGCGCCGTGGGCGTTCGTGGGGTTCGACACGATTCCGCAGGTGGCGGAGGAATTCAAATTTTCCTACAAAAAAGTAATGCTGATCATGTGCATCGCCATCGCGTTCGGCTGCTTTGTTTATACATCCAATAATACCGTCGCCGCCGCTGCCCTTGAAAACTGGCCGGATCGCGTGATGGCGGGCGAATGGGTGCTGCTGGTTGCGGCAGAGGAAATGCTGGGCACGTTTGGCAAGGTGGTAATCGGCATTGGCGTATCCTGCGCGGTGCTGTCCGGTATCATGGGATTTTATCTGGCGTCCAGCCGGTTGATGTTCGCCATGAGCCGCGATGGTTATCTGCCCGCATGGTTTGGCAAGGTGGATGCAAAACATCATACGCCGAAAAACGCAATGATCTTCTGCATCCTGATTTCTCTTTCCGGGCCGATCCTCGGCAGAGAGGCGCTCGGCTGGTTTGTGGATATGTCCGCGATCGGCGCATCCATCGGCTATTTTTGCACCTGCGCCGCAACGATCGTTACCCTGCGGCGGGATCGCGACGGAGGTCGCGCGCTGCATGCGCTTGCAATAATCGGAATGTGCTTCGGCGCAGCGTTTATCGTATTGCAGCTGATCCCGATTCCGGGGCTCAGCGGCGTGCATTTCGGTGAGGAATCCTACCTGATGCTGCTGATATGGGTTGTGCTGGGCATCGCGTTCTACATCCGGCAGCGCAAAAGCTTCATCGAAAAATGATCATCTGGTTTTATACGGAATCGGCGTATGCCGGTTCCATTTTTTACTTTGATTTCACTTATGAATTACGCATTTTGACATAATTATGACTATCCGTGTGTTACAATACAATAAGTTTTGAATAAGAAGGAAATAATGTGTCGCATCATGATTGTTTAAGACAAATCTGGATCGCATCGGCGTGGTGCTGCCTGTACGGCATCCTCGGCGTTGCAGCGGATCGCATTCATGCGGACGCGGCGCGGATGGGCATGTACCTATTGCTTCTGCTGTTGCTGGCATTGCACCTGAAAAGCAGGCGGAAAAACGACATTGGCATTCTGAATAGAAAGATTTGCGCATCCGATTTTACACCCGGAATTCCATTGTTGATCTTTCCGCTTTTCTGCGCGGCTCGAACCGGTTTTGGATCGGCTGCGGAGCCGATTCGGATCGCCGCGATGGTGAATCTGCTGTGCGCGGCTTTTTTTGAGGAGGTTTTCTTCCGCAAGACGCTTGCCGAGTTGTTAATACCGCGCATGGGGCGAATGCCGTGCATCGCGATCACAGCTGCAGCATTTGGTCTTGCGCACGCGCTATTGCCGGACATAGCAGCGGGCGACAGGATTGCGCAGTGCCTGTACGCGGCGAGCACAGGTGCAATTTTTTCGCTGCTCACGCTGCGCAGCGGATATATATTTCCGGCATTTGCAATGCATGCGGCAATCAATATCCTTGCGGAATGCTTTCCGACTGAAATCAAAAGCCGTGCGCTGATCGCGGCGGCGGCGCTGCAAATGATATATGGTCTGTTTCTTTACCGATACTGCAGAATAAAGGGGCGTTTTGTGATATGAAACTGTACATCGATCCCGGCACAGGCAGCATGCTGTTTGCCATCCTTCTGGGCATCATTGGCACGGTATTCTATCTGTTCAAGGCATGGCTGGTGAAGCTGCGCTTTCTGGCAAGCGGCGGCAAAAAGGTGGAAACGCAGGAGGATCGATTTCCAATCGTTATCTTTTCCGAAGGCAAGCGATATTGGAATGTATTTGCGCCGGTGTGCCGCGAATTGGATCGGCGCGGCGCAAAGGTTGTATATATGACCGCATCCGCCGATGATCCTGCGCTTCGCGAATCCTTTGAAAACATTCGCTGTGAATTCATCGGCGAAGGCAATCGCGCGTTTGCGCGGATGAACTTTCTGAAAGCGAACGTCGTACTGTCCACCACCCCCGGATTGGATGTATACCAATGGAAGCGCTCCAAAAACGTCGGCTTCTATGTACACATCATGCACGGCCCGAACGAAATCGCCGGATATCGCATGTTCGGAATCGACTATTACGACGGCATACTGCTGTCGGGCGAATATCAGGCGCGCGATGTACGCGCATTGGAGAAAAAGCGCAGCTTGCCCGAAAAAGAGCTTGTCATGATCGGCATTCCGTACATGGACGAGATGAAAAAGCGTCTGGACGCTGCGGAACCGCTGGCCGTGCATCCAAAGACCGTGCTGCTGGCGCCGACATGGGGTCCCAGTTCGATCTTTCAGAAATTCGGCGGCGATATCATCCGCAGGCTGATCGACAGCGGATATCATGTGATCGTGCGTCCGCATCCGCAGTCCTTCGTATCTGAAAAGGATCTGATGAATCGCCTGATGCAGGAATATCCCGAATCGGAATTCTGCGAATGGAACCGCGACCCGGACAACTTTGACGTTCTTCGGCGCGCGGACATTCTGGTATCGGATTTTTCCGGCGTTGTATTTGAATTCGCGCTGGTGCATGATAAACCGGTGATCTATGCGGATACGGAATTTGACAACAGCCCCTATGATGCATGGTGGCTGGATACGCCGTTCTGGACGATGACGGCGCTGCCGCGCATCGGAACGAAGCTGACGAAAGATGATCTTCCCAATATCGGCGCAATGATGGATGATTGCATTCAAAACCCCAAATACGCACATGGCCGCGATGAAGTGCGCAGTGAAACATGGGTGCATATCGGCGAGGGCACTGCGCGCGCGGCGGACTATCTGATGCGCAAGAACGCGGAAATCACGGCAAAGGAGTGAGGATCTGATGAGCTTTCTATCGATTCTGGACGGCATCCTGTTAAAGCCGTTGATGCTGTTGTTTGAGGTGATATTCGTCGTAGCGGCGCGCATCACCAAAAATGCCGGTTTATCGATTTTCCTGCTGAGCATGTCGATGAACCTGCTCGTTCTGCCCCTGTACCGTCGATCGGATATGCTGCAGGAGGAGGAACGACAAATTCAGGAAAAGCTGCGCGCCGGCGTAAATCACATCAAAAAAACGTTCAAGGGCGATGAACGCATGATGATTCTGCAAACTTATTACCGGCAGAATCATTATAAACCCGCCTACGCGCTGCGCGGATCGATTTCGCTGCTTTTGCAGATTCCGTTCTTCCTCGCGGCATATCGCTATCTTTCGACGCTGCGGCTGCTGGAAAACGTGCCCATGGGATTTATTGCCGATCTGGCAAAGCCGGACGGCGCGCTTACGATTGCGGGACTGACGATCAACGTGCTTCCGATAATTATGACGGGCGTAAATCTGATCTCCTGCGTGATTTACACGAAGGGAAGCCCGCTCAAGAGCAAGCTGCAGCTGTACGGCATGGCGCTGTTTTTCCTGTTCTTCCTGTACGATTCTCCGGCGGGACTGGTGTTTTACTGGACGCTGAACAATCTGTTTTCGCTGGCGAAGACGATACTGTACAAATTGAAAAATCCGAAGCGGGTCATCGACGGCATTGCGTCCGTCGTTGGCGTGGCTGTGCTGGTATATGCGCTTGCGTTTATGAAAACGCCAGACATACTGCGGCGCGTTGGGCTGATCGGTTGCGGCGTCCTGCTGCAGATCCCCATCGCACTTCCGCTGCTGCGGCGGAAGTTCCCCGCGAAATGCAATTCCTGCGCGGATAAAAGCAGCAGCGCGGCATTCCTGACCGGCGCTATGTTTCTCGCGCTGCTGACGGGCGCGCTGATCCCGTCCTCCGTTATCAAGGCGTCGCCGCTGGATTTCGTCAACGTAAACATGTATTACAATCCGCTGTGGTACGTCGTATCGTCGATCTGTATGTCCATGGGCGTGTTTATTGTATGGGGCGGCATCTTCTACCGGCTCGCTTCCGTAAAAGGGCGCGTTCTGATGGAACGCATCGTGTGGCTGCTGTGCGGCTGCTTTGCCGCGACCTATCTGTTCTTCGGAAGGGACATGGGCATCATTTCGGCATCGCTGGTGTATGATAACGGCTGGTCGCTTTCCGCCCGTGAAAAGCTCATCAATATCGTTGTCATCGCGGTCATCATCGTGCTGTTTACCTTTATTTTTAAGCGTTGGCGCAGGAGAGCCACGGAGATCATGGCGATCGGCGCGGCGGCATTGCTTTGCCTTTCGTGCGTGAACGTGGTTGGAATTTCCAACGAAATCGGTACCGCAGCGATCGCAGACAATGTAAACCAGGAAGATGTATGCATTCCGCTGAGCAAAAACGGCAAAAACGTGGTCACGATCATGCTGGATCGCGCGATGAACAAATACATCCCGTATATTCTGCAGGAAAAGCCGGAATTGAAGGAGATGTATGACGGTTTTACATTCTATCCCAATACAATCAGCTACGGTGCGTGCACCATATTCGGCGCAGCGCCGCTGTGGGGCGGATATGAATACACGCCCGTTGAGATGAACAAGCGCGATACCGAGCTTTTGAAGGACAAGCACTATGAGGCGCTGAAGGTACTGCCCGTGCTGTTTTTGCAGAATGATTATCAGGTTACCGTTTTCGATGCGCCGACGAGCGTATATCAGGCGGAGCCTGGATTTTCGCTCTATGGGGATTATCCCGATATCAAAACGGCGACCACCGACGGTATGTTTACAAATGCTGATTTTAACGAGGAAACCATTACCGGCAACCAGCGCAACTTCTTCTGCTTCGCCATAACGAAGTGCATGCCGCTGGTGCTGCAGCGCAGCCTGTACGAAGACGGAAGATACAATTGCAGCGAATTTGTACATCAGGTGGTCAAAGGCACGTCCGTTGCGCAGGGGCTGGATCCTTATGCCGTGAACGCTTATACGGCGCTGGAAAGAATGAATCAGCTTACTCAGGTCAGCGATGGAACGGGCAATACATACTTCATGATGACCAATTACACCACGCATGATCCGATGCTGTATCAGACGCCGAACTATGTGATGTCAAAATATGTAAACAATACCGAATATGATCAGCAGCACGCGGATCGCTTCATGTTGAATGGTGAAATGCATACGATCACGGACGCAGAGGTATTTAAATATTACAGCGCCACCATGGCGACGCTTCTGCGGTTGGGCGAATGGCTGGATTATCTGAATGAGAATGGTGTGTACGATAATACGCGCATTATAATCACCGCGGATCATGGCATGAATCTCGGCGCAGATCAGGATGAAAAGCGCATGCTTCTGACCGACGATGGCGAAATGATCAATACCGATTATTATCGGCCGCTGATGCTCTATAAGGACTTTGACAGTGAAGGCTTCACGATTTCGGACGAATTCATGACCAATGCAGATCTGCCGACGCTGGCCGTGCAGAATCTGCTGACCGATGCGCGAAATCCGTTCACGGGAAAGGAAATCACAAATCAGGAAAAGACGGTGCATGAACAGTATATCACGATATCGACCCATTGGAGACCGCGGGAAAACGAGGGCAACACATTTACGCCGAGCACATGGCTCGCGGTAGACGGAAATTGTGATGATATCGGCAACTGGCGCTACATTTCCGAAATAACCGATAATCCCTGTGGAAAATAAATAGGCTTTCTTGACAATAAGCCGTCCGGTACAGCGCTGCCGGACGGCTTATTTATGTGTGGGAATAACCCGCACTGTGTTCATCTTTGGTATTATGCATCAATCGAAGCGATATGCCGCCGCGCCGGTCGCTTCATCATAGGATTCCATGTAGAAGTGAAAGCCGCCCTTTGCAGCCAGCGTTTCCATGACCACTTCCGTCGTATAGCGATACCACTTCGAAACCTTTCTGCCCGTTTCGTGCAGATGACGAACCGCGGGACACTCGCACACACGCACGCGCAGAGAATGATCATCCTGCGCAACCTGCAATACATCGAAGGCCTTTTCCTTTTGATAGGTATCTTCAATCTTTGCCCGAATCGCATTTAAACCATCGCGCTGTATCGCGGCAAATACAGGCGCATACACATGCCCGGTATAGGTCTGCAAAAATTCTCGCACGCCGTCCATGCCGTAGTGCTCGCCGACATAATCAATTCCCATGTTCATGCTGCTGTGGAAATCGCGATGGAAGTATTCGTTCTGCGCGGCCTTGCGATCCATGATTTCCGTATTTTCATCTACAATCACGCGGCCGTCAAATATGCTCGAATCATAGATCAGGATCGAACAGGCGGCATGATCGCAGCCGGAAAAATTGTAGATGTATTTCAGACCGATCTTTTCCACCGCCGATCGATAGGAATCGCAGTGCAGGCAATAATCATGATAGGGTACGATGCCGATTTCATTCTGATACGTTAAAAGCCTTCCCTTGGATGGGCAATGGTGCATATCCAGCATGAACCAGCCCGCTTTTTCGTTCAGATACATCGTAAAATCCGCCGCTTCCTCGTTGAGCGTACCTGCCCAATAGGAAAAGCAGCCGCGAATGCCCTCACGATTGACATAATTGATCAGCGGAATCCCCTCTCCATCCGGTTTGAACAGGTATTTCCAGAAGCGATTGACCTCTTCCCTGCCGTTCTTTTCTTCAAGGTAGGTAAACAATTCACTGTAGCATGGAATGAATTCCGTGCAGGATATCATTTTAATCTCCCCTTTCTTCAGCGGGCTATACCGTTTCAGCTTTGTTGAATTTGCCATGCAGTCGCTTGAAACGCAAGTTTCGTTTTCCACACGATTTCAGCCGCGCGAATTCAATTCAGATTCCCATCAGTACCGCGCCTGCGACGGCGAGGAGCATCCCCGCGACCATTGCGCGCGTAAAGCGTTCATGGAACAGAATTCTGGAAAAGATCGCCGCAAAAATCAGACATCCACTGTTGCCGACCACATAGAACACTTCCGGACGGAAATGCCGAAACAGCGCCAGCAGTGCGAACATATAGGCGGGCAATATCAGCCCGCACGCCAGCAGATACATGCCCGCGCGCCGGTTTACCTTCAGCGCCTTTCCGGCATTCGCGCCATTCTGCGCAAGCAGCATGATCAGGCATATGAGCGCCATGCACAGATATACCGTTATGACCATTTCCTGACTTTCGGTATGATTCAGCAGAATTTGCTGCGTGCTGATGATCTGATTGTACGCGCCGACGCAGACGGCTCCCTGAATACAATATAGAAAATAGCGCAGCTGCCCCCTGTCACGTTTCGCCGCATTTTCCTTTTTCGCGTTCGCCAGATAGAAGAACACGAATGACAGCAGCGAAAGCGCAATGCCCGCGATTTGAGAAAGCCGAAAGGATTGACCGTATATAACCGAGGCAACCAGCAGCGGAATCAGGGTTCCGCCAAAGCATCCGCAAACACTGTAAAAGGAATATGAGCCGATGGCGGTGGCACGAATCATGGCGTGATACGTTCCATACAGCATGAGCGCGCCCGCCGCGCCGACGCAAAGCGTTACCGGCGATGGCGCATAGCGGAAACCGTTTGTAATCAGCGAAATCACCGCCGTGATCGCGCCCGTCGCAATGCAGTATACGTAAGAGACATTCCTGCCGTCCCCCGTATAATGCATCGCGTACATTTTACAGCACAATCCCTGAAGGCTGTTTAAAAAAATCAGTCCAAGGGCGAACAGCCACATCGCATTTATCTCCTATTGCTTGAATCGCAAATTTTCAGGCACAGGCCGATTCGTATATCAGGATCTGTCAATAATCGCCTGAAAGGCCGCATGTCCAGCCGCCATCCACGCTGATGCACTGGCCGGTGGTGTAATTTGCATCATCAGAAGCAAAGTACAGGACGATGCCCGCCTGATCCATCGGATGTCCGGGTCTGCGGAGGGCAATATCGAAAACAAAGCTTTCCGGTCTTTCATAGTTCGAATCATAATCATCGAAATCCACCGTATCCCACAGGATGTTCAGCTTTGCTTCCGGCATCGGAACCGAGCCGGGCTGCAGGCAGTTGACGCGAATGTTATACTTGGCGTACTCCAGCGCCATGGATCGCGTGAGGGCACTCATTGCAAACTTTGATGCGACGAACCCGCTCTGGCGCATCAGTCCCGCCGCGCCGCAGACAGAGCTGGTCAGAATAATGCTGCCCTTGTTCTGCCGCATCATAATCGGCAGCACCTGCTGGCACAGCGCCACGGTTCCGGAAACCAGATTGACATCGATGTTCTTATCGAACATATTTTCATCATAGTCCGGCAGGGGCTGACGGTTGCCCCAGTTTGAACCTGCGTTGGCGAACAGCACATCGATGCGGCCAAATTCATCCATAATGTGCTGAACGCCCGCCCGAATTTCATCATGGTTCGTCAGCTGCACGCGTTCAAAAAAGCTTCTGGGATTATACGCTTTCAGCTCCGCTTCCTTTTCCTGTCCCTTATCTATTTTGGTGCCCCAGATGATGACGTTTGCGCCGCACTGCGCAAAACGGGTCGCCGCCGCGCCGCCGATCATGCCGGTGCCGCCCGTGATCAGCACGACGCGATCCTTCATATCGACCGTCATGTGCTGATAATCCATGCCGTAGCCGTATTCGCCGCAATAGATCTGTTCAATCGTATCGTTATTGCGATCTACCTTTTTCATTCTGGATTTCCTCCTAAAAGCTTCTTGCGTATCCGGCACTGATGCCGCCATCGACGGTTACGACCGTACCGGTAATGTAGGAAGCGGCGTCGCTCGCCAGAAAAACCGCGGTGTTCGCCGCTTCTTCCGCCTTGCAGGGACGTTTGATATTGCCATGGCTGAAACGAACCGCATCGCCGCAGGGCAGCGCAGGTTCATCCTCCAGAACGCCGACGGCGATTCCGTTTGCGCGGATATGATAATCGCGCATTTCAACGCCCCACATTTTCGATAAGCCGTGCAGGCCGGCGGAAACGGCAACCGCGATCGATTCGTTCGCGACGGCGGTCATCCCGCGAACCGAGAAGATGTTCAATATAACGCCGCTATTTTCGGGTCTTTCCGCCATATCCTTCGCGCAATACTTGGAAAACCGCATGATGCCCTTCAGCCATGCATCCGTTTCCCGCGTAAACGCATCCAGTTCCATCTCATGCAGCGAAACGCGCGCCTGATTGGCGAACGCGCCCATGGGATTGTTGATCAGAATATCGATATGCCCATACTGCGCAAGCACATTTTGCACCGTTTCGGAAACCGCATCAAGATGGTTCAAATCCAAATCGAATATCGCAGCCCTGTCCGAATAATTCGCCAGCGCAGCCGCATCGGGCCTGTCCTCCGGCTTTACGCAGAGCGCAACCTTCGCTCCATTATCGGCAAACGCCTGAATCAGCGCCAAATCCAATTTTCCGCCGCTTCCCGCGATCACCGCGACGCGACCGTTTAAATCTGTTTTCAGCATGCGTACCTCCAAACACCATTTAGACAAAACAGAGTTACAATTCTGTGATAAACTGCAACCCTGTCGTCCAATGCTTTCTTTTACTTGTAATCGGCTTTGAATCTGAAATTGGTTCCCCATTGTTCCTTGCGCGCGAAGTATACATCGTTATCCTCCTGGCGCGGCCAAAGGGTCATCAATTCAAAGGTGACATCGCACATCCGGTTATCGATCCAATGGAAAACGCCGCCGGGGATAAAGATGGTATCGCCCGCCTTGACCTTATAATGGATTTCATCTTCGCCCTTGCCGGTAACAACTTCCGCGCCTTCGCCGCAGGAAACAACATAATAGATTTCCGCCTTTTCATGGCTTCCGCCGCCCAATCTGGTATGCGGCTGCAGGGTTCCGCGATTCATATTGATCGCGGGTTCGCCAACCAGATCCTCGCCCATCAACATAATCGAGGAATAATCCGGGCTGCAAACCAACGGCTCCAGCATATCGGTGTTGATAAAAGTAGATTTCTTGCTCATTTTTACACTCCTTTTTTGTTCGTGATGGTCAGCTGTGTTTCCGGGTTGAACAGATGAATACGCTCAAGTTCCAGCGCGAGGGCAACCTTGCCGGACTTTTGCGCGAAATCCTCTCCTGCCTTTGCGCAGTAGAAGCTGTTCTCGATGTTGAAATAAATCAGGTTATCGGCGCCCAGATTTTCAACGGTTTCAATATCCGCCGTGAATTTCTGGCATTTTGCGTTATCGCCGACCTCTTCCGCCGCATGAATATGTTCCGGACGAACGCCCATTACAACCTTTTTCCCCAGATAGCCCGCATCCAGCACCATTCTGGCGCGATCCGGCGTCAATCTGATTTTGTTTCCGGCAAAGTTGATTACGGCGTTTTCCCCATCCTTTTCCACGGTTCCGTGGAAGAAATTCATCGCGGGCGAGCCGATGAAACCGGCGACAAACATGTTGGCGGGATGCTTGTACAGCTCCGAGGGGGAATCAACCTGCTGAATAACGCCGCTCTTCAGCACCACGATTCGGGTACCCATCGTCATCGCTTCCACCTGATCGTGGGTAACATAGATGATGGTTGCGTGCAGGCGCTTGTACAGATTGGTGATTTCCGTGCGCATCTGAACGCGCAGCTTCGCATCCAGATTGGAAAGCGGTTCGTCCATCAGAAATACCGCCGGATCGCGCACGATGGCGCGTCCGAGCGCAACGCGCTGCCGCTGTCCGCCGGACAGCTGTTTCGGCTTTCGATCGAGCAGATCCGTTATTCCGAGGATCGCCGCCGCTTCATTGACCTTTTTGCGGATCTCCTCCTTGGGAACATGCTTCAGCTTCAGGCCGAATGCCATGTTTTCAAATACCGTCATATGCGCATACAGCGCATAATTCTGGAAAACCATCGCGATGTTTCGATCCTTGGGATGCACCTTGTTGACGATCGTTCCATTAATTTCGATTTCGCCGCTGGTGATTTCCTCAAGACCGGCGATCATGCGCAGCGTAGTGGATTTGCCGCAGCCGGAAGGGCCGACAAAAATCACGAATTCGCCATCGTTGATTTCCAGATTGAAATTATCCACCGCCTTGAACCTGCGATCCTTTTTGTGCATCGGTTCATATATTTTGGTAACATTTCTCAGCTTGATATTCGCCATGTTTGATCACCTCATTATCCTTTGATTCCGGCCGTTGCCATTCCATCCACGATGTTCTTCTGGAACAGCAGGTAAAAAATCATCTGCGGTACCATCAGCATGACCGCCGCGCGCAGCATTGCGCCGTAGTCCGTTGCAAAGTTCATCTTGAACATCAGCGTCGCCATCGGAACCGTATACTGGTTCATATCGGACAAGAGGATATTGGCGAGCGGGAATTCGTTCCAGATGGTAAGAAAGTTGATGATCAGCGCCGTCATAAATACCGGCTTGATCGTGGGAAGCACGATGCGGAACATCAGCGAAAGCAGGCTGCATCCATCGATGATCGCCGCTTCCTCCAACGCCTTGGGCACGGAGCGCAGACCGCCCACCAGAATCAGGGTTGAAAACGGGATCTGCAGCGCGATGTACGGCAGAAACAGAGCCGGCAGATTGCCGATGCTCAAAAACGGGATGGCCTCGCCGACTTTAAATGTGATTTTGTAGATGGTCATCATCTGCGCGAAAATCGGAATCGAGCTGCCCGCAAGGAACAGATAATAGATGAAATTATTCAGTTTTCTGCCCTTCCAGACGAGTCTGGCGATCACATAGGAGCTTAAAAAGGATACCAGCATGCCCGCACCGACGGATACAACGGTAATCTTCAGGCTGTTCAGCAGCATTGTGCTGATTCTTGCCGTCTTGAAGGTTTCGATGTAGAGGGATAAATCCCATGATTTCGGCAGCGCAAACGGCTCCAGAAAGATGCCCATGTTATCCTTAAATGATAAGAAGAACATCCAGAGGAACGGTATCAGAAACAGTATGACGATCAGAACGCCAATAAAGTAGTACAGCGACTTATGTATCAAATGCTTTGTCGCATTTTGATCTTTCATTTGGTTCTTCCACCTTTCTCAGTTGATATCTTCTTTTTTGGTCGTTGCCTGCAACATAAGAATTGCGAGAACCAAAGCAAACAGCAGCACCAGAACCGCTACCGCGGATCCATATCCAAAGTAATGCTTTGAAAAGTTCACATAGTAGGCATAGGTTCCGAGGGTTTCGGAATAATGGGACGGTCCGCCGCCGGTAAGCATAAAGGTTTGCTGATAATGGTTGATGCCGCCCACCAGAATCAGCGTCGCGGACATCTTTACGGTTTCCTTGATCGAAGGCAAAACAACATAAATGTTCCGTTGAAGCGCGTTCGCGCCATCGATACTCGCCGCCTCCAGCGCATCCTTCGGCATCATTTTAAATCCAGCCATAAAGAGAACCGCATGATAGCCCACCGCCTGCCACAGCAGCAGAAGCGAAACGGAATACGGCGTAAGCGTTTTACCGCCGATCCAGATGACAGGATCCAGCTTTGCAAGCGACAGAATATTATTGAAAAGGCCCGTGGTCGGATCGAGCAGGAATGTCCAGATCAGGCCGGTCATAACACCGGATAACGTATAAGGGATAAATGAAACGGTACGAAAGAAACCATTGCGATACGGCTTTGCCAGAAACTTGCCCAACAGGAAGCCGATCGGAAGCTGCGTCAGCAGCGTGCAAACCACGATAATGATCGTATTCTTAAATCCAATCCAGAATACTTCATCCTTGAATGCGCGGATATAATTATCAAATCCAATAAAAAAACCGGGCTTCATGAAATACTTATCCTGAAAGCTGGTAATTATCGTATCAAAGATAGGATAAATAATATACACTCCAAATATCAGAAGTGCCGGAAGGCAGAGCAGGATTTTTTTCCATGTTTTACAATGCAGATACATACGAGAACCTCCTCAGCTGCGCATGAAAGAAACGGGGTCTGATTTTCACAGAACGCTCCGGACAATTGCAACCGCACGCAGCGGCTGCAACTGTCCGAAAACACCGTTAATCGAAATTAACGTGCATCCCGGCATTAACCGTTTGCTCTGTGATAGGATTCAAGACCAGCGGTGATCAGTTCATCCATCGCAGCGAGCTTCTCCGGAAGATCTTCTGCCGTTACGCTGCCGTCGACAAGGCCGTTCAGCAGGCCGTCGTGCGCCATGTGGAAATCAAGGAAATACTGGATATCGCCATCGGTCTGATCGAACCAGCACCAGGAGCCGCCGATGACGGAGGTCTTCGTGGTATCCTTCGTGCGTTCCACGATGGACGTCGTCAGATGGGAAACGCCGCTTTCATCGATATCCGCCATGATCGGAAGGGTGATGCCCTGCTTGATCAGGATGTTCTGGCTGTCGGCGGAATAGAAATACTTCAGGAAATCAATCAGCACAGCAAGCTTTTCTTCGCTGATCTTTGCGCTGATGCCAAAGCCGTTGTTGACCATCTTCACGGCGATATCCTGATTGTAGGGAGAACCGGTGAACGCCGGGCCATACCAGAATTCAATCTTGCCCGCCTTATCCAGATCAGAATTGACGATTCCCGCCAGCTGATCGGTGGAGGTGGGCAGAATCGCGCACTTTTCGCCCAGGAACAGAATCTTGCTCTGTTCATAGCTGATGGTCGCATTGTTCTGCGGGAACGCGCCCGCTTCTCTCAGCTCCGCCAGCTTGTAATACAGCTGTACAACGTCACTATCCTGCCATGCGATGCTGTGATCCTTGAACAGCCCTTCGCTGTTTTCCTGGCCGCCCCACAGCCTTACCCAGTGATACCACATCCAGGTGGGCCATGTATCCATCGTTCCGCTGCCGATCATGGCGATGCCGTTTTCATTGAACACCTTCGCGCATTCGAGCATCTGATCGAAGGTCGTGGGAATTTCCAGATTGTACTTTTCAAAAAGAGAAGGGTTGATCAGGTAGCCCTGAATCTGCATCTCCGCGGGGAAGCATGCGATTCTTCCATCGGGCGTCTTCGCCGCCTTGAACGCTTCGGGATGGAATACGCCTTCGCCAAATTCATTCACGATGTCCGTAAGATCCAATACGGTATCGTTATCGGCAAGACCGTTTCTCCAGAAATTGCAGTTCATCCAGCCAAAGTCGGTCAGGGTTCCGGTTTCTACCTGGGACAGGAATTTGGTTTCAAGCTGGCTGAAATCGACAACCTGAACATCCAGCGTTACGTTGGGGTGATCCTTCTGATACTCTTTGAACACCGTGGTGATCATATCGGATGCGTTCGGGGTCTGATAGGTCAGAACGACCTCTTTCTCGGCAGATGCAACGGTCGCCATGCAGACCATCATTGCAAGTACCATCAAAAATGCAAGTACCTTCTTTTTCATGTGTTTCCTCCTGTTTTCTATTTTCAGCGCTTACGCGCCAAATCACATATCCCGGTTTTCACCAGCCTCCATTCGCCTGATTTTCTGTATAATGTGCTTATCTATGCCCAGATACGCATAATAGGTTGACAGAAAATTGGGAAATACAAAACCCACAAGCGCCATCAGCAGCACGCCCGTCGCCTGATTCAGGAAAATCAGGCAATCAAACAAAATGATCAATGCAAGAATTCCAAGGTTTGGCAGAAACTTTCCGATCGCGAATCTGAACGCATTTGCGTAGAGCTGCCCTACATTCAGATCCAGCGTTGCCATCATCGGATAGATGTACATGTGCATCATCGCATATATGACCAGAATGATCAGCAGAATTACGCTGCACAGCTGTTCGATCATTCCCATCTTTGCGCCCAGCATCCGATAGAAGCACCAGGTATACGATACGAGGAAAACCACCAGCAGATCGATTAGTGAAACGATCCCCGCTCTTTTCCAATTCTCCCGAATGCCCTTTATAAAATCATGCCAGACAAATACGTGCTCTTCCCTTGCGTAATTGCGCATTGTGTAAATGAATCCGGCTTGAACCGGCCCCACGCATATCAGCTGCAGGCTGAGGAACAGAAATCCCACAAGCAGCCTTGCGCCAAAATCCGCGCCGATGTGATCCGGAAGAAAATCCATGTACATGGGCGAAATCAGCAGCACGGCAATCGCCAGCGCCGGCAGGCTGCCGATCAGCTGCATTGCGTTGATGCGCAGCATCGCCCAGAATTTTCGCTTGATTATCTTAAAAAAACGGATGAATACCGGATCCTTTTTTCCGTTCTCCGGCGCACCCGGCCCTTCTTTTTCAAAATTCATTCCAAACAGATTGCCTATTTGCTTCACGCTCTCGCCCTCCGTTTGTTCTAATGTCGACATTATACCTTTTTATCACATGGATGTCAATGCCTTCTGTAATAATTTGTCACATAGAACATAATTCATGTGCATAATTATATATTTTGCCCATTTCCCGATTTATGCAGAATAAGATATACCCTTTATCCTTCACAGGCGAATTCAGCGAAGGATAAAGGGATTTCGAATCTCACGTTTATTCTTTTCCTGTTTGAACCATTACCTTGATCTTTTCCGCCGTATTCCGTCTGGAATTTCGGATGGCCTCCGCCGCTTCCTCAAAGGCAACCCGATGCGTAATCATCGGCGTAAGCGGCACTTTTTTCTGCTTTACGATATCCAATACGCGCGGCGCGCACCAATCCGTACCTTCGCAGCCGAGCAGGCTCTTGTGGTACATGACCAGCCGGTTTACATCGAAGGCGTTCAACAGATCATCATAGAAGGCGAGCAGCGCGATTCTGCCCGCATAGGCGGTCAGATCCATGGCGCGGTTCACGATGGACATCGCGCCCGTCGTATCGAAAAACACGTCCACACCCCTGCCGTCGGTTGCGCGCAGCACGGCCTGCGAAAGATCTTCCTGCATTGTATTGATGGTAATATCCGCGCCCATCTGTCGTCCAATATTCAGTTTGAAGGGCTTTCTGCCCGCCAACAGAACGCGCAGACCCATCTGTTTTGCAAGGTTTACCGCCATCAAGCCGATTACGCCGGTGCCCGTAACCAGAATGGTTTCGCCCGATTGAACCCGGCTGTTTTCCAGCGCGTGGAGCGCGACCGTTCCCGGTTCGACGAGCGCCGCCTCCTCCAGACTGATTTCATCCGGAACCTTGTGCATATGCCATTCGTGCATGACGATGTATTCGGCAAAGGCGCCTTCCTTGAAATCGCCGATGGTGCCGAGCGAAACCAGATTTTCGCACTTTCTGAAATTGCCGCTCAAGCACGCCTCGCATTTGCCGCAGGAGGAGCCCGTATCGGAAATTACGCGATCCCCCGGCTTGAAATCATGCACCTCGGAGCCAACCGATTCCACAACGCCCGACCATTCATGACCGATGCGCACCGGATAATGAATCAGATGATTTTCCGCAAGGCTGGTATCGCCGTGATAGATTTCGCCGTCCGTTCCGCAGATTCCGCAATAGCACACCCTGGAAACCACCTCGTGCGGGCCGGGAACGGGCTTTTGAACTTCCTGATATTCAATTATGCCGGGCGCTTTAACAACTAATGCTTTCATTTTAACTCCTCACATCACAGGGTTTGAACCATGATTCCCTCCCGCGCGGAATGATACAGCGCATCCGCCAGTTCGAGCGCCTTCAACCCATCCTGCGCGCTGGCATGGGGCACGTTCATCTCTCCCGCGCAAAGGCGGATAAATCGATCAGCCTGCTTCGGAAATGTTTTCGCCCAATCGGGTTCAAAGTGGAACGCCTGTTCTTCTCCATCGTTGAAACATACTTTTACACTATGAAAATCGCATTCCAGAACGCCCTTTTCGCAGATGATCTCAAAGCTTCTGCTGTAGCCGGTTCGTCCGGCTCTCTGGATATAATCCATGTGCAGGCTCAGCACAACGCCGCTCTGGTATCGGATAAGCATATCCGCGCTATCGTCTACCGATTCATCCCGGCGCAGATAACTGCCGCAAAAGGCAAAAACGTCCTTCGCACTGCCAAACATCATCCGGCAGTAATCCAGTTCATGCGTATAATCGTAGATGATGCCGCCGCCGGTTTCGTAGGAACGACGATATTTCGTCCGGGCGACATCCAGCGTTTCAGGGGTTGCAAGCACGCACCGCGCGGAGATCACCTTGCCGAGCGCTTCACTGCGCAGCACTTCCATCACCTTATCCAGCGCATCGTAGGCGCGAACGATGTAACCGATCATCAAATGTCTTCCCGTGCGTTCCGACGCCGCCAGCATTTCGCGCGCCTGCGCGACGGTCGCCGCCATCGGCTTTTCGCACAGCACATCCAGCCCTTTTTCCATCGCCTGTATGGCGACGGCGGCATGCAGATGATTCGGCGTGCAAATCACCGCCGCTTCCGCATCGGTTTCCGCCAGCGCCGCATTCACATCCGTATACAATTCAGAAATGGAATACTTTTCGGCGAGCTGGCGCAGGTTTTGTTCATACGCATCGCACAGTGCGACTTCATAGCCCATTCCAATCAGCGTTCGGGCATGAACATCGCCGATCATGCCCGCCCCGATAATCAAGAATTTGTGAATCATGCTTCTTCCTCGCCGGGCTGCCATTCAGCCGCCTTTTTCAGATCGCCGTCCAAAAGCGCCTTAATCAGCGGAAGCGTCGCATGGTACATCCGATCAAAGCCCATATCCGTCGGATGGCATCCATCCAGCGTCGCTTCGTTTCGAATGCCTTCAAAGAAGTATTTGCCATCGACAAAGTAAACCCGATCATCGCCATCCTTCCGCGCGTCCGCGTAGGTCTTGCGGATGATCGCCCGGCGAATATCATTATCGTCCAGCGAAATTCCGTAATCCGGCTTGGTCATGAATACCACCGGAATATCCGGGCGCGCCTTCCGAATCATTTTAAAGAAGGGCTGATGCGTCTTTTTCAGATAATCCGAGTTCGGGGCGTTGTGATCATAATCCATCACAAAGATATCCATCTTCTGCTTGATAATCAGATTCGCCAGCTCCGGTTCCGCCATGCAATGACCGCTGAAGCCGAAGTTCAGAATCGGACAGTCCAGATTCAGCGCCAGACGATTGGTATAGCAGTTGGACGGGCGGGATGCGCATGCGCCCTGCGTAATCGATGATCCATAGAACATGAGCGTCTTATCATAGGTCTGCGGCTCCGGCGGAAGGATAACCGCATCGGCGTCCACATAGATATACGCTTCATCGACGACATTGTAGGTCGGCAGAACGATTCGAAGCTCGTAAACGTCGGGCTTTCCCTCCGGCTGCGGCCGTTCATCGTACAAGCCGGTTCGCTGCACCGCGACTTCGCACATGACAGACGTGGTTCCATAATCATAGGGAACCGATGTTTGAATAAAACGCAGCGGTTCATGTTCCTTTTTGATATGGAAATCGAAACCGGAACGCCCCACGCGGGACATATGATACAGCGTTTCCTTGACCCTGCGCACCCTGCCCTCAAAATAGACATGGCTGGAATTGGTACGGATTCTTGCGATTGCGCCGGAGCATTCCGTAGCAATTTCCTTGAACAGATCCGTCGCCGCCTTCGGCATCAGATCGCCCGGAATGCGATCATAGCTGTTTCTTTCATACACCCACGGAAGGCCGGTCAGAATGAACGGCTGCTCCCGAAGCTCAATACGCTTCATGCTTTTGATTTCTTCTTTGATCTGTGCGATATCCATTCCAATCACTCCTGCATTTCGGCGTCTGCGCTCTGAAATCAAAGCCCAGACGCCGTCCATTCAATATTAGTATAATGTTCGTCCGCCGTCAATGGTAATGATTGATCCCTGCATATAACTTGCCGCATCGCTGACGAGCGCCACAACCATCGGCGCCATTTCATCCACTTCGGCAAAGCGCTTCATGGGCACCAGCGCGCAGGCCTTTTCATATGCGCCGGGTTCCATATGCGCATAGTTTTCTTTTACGATGTCCGATAAGGTGTATCCGGGAGAAATGCCGTTTACGTGAATGTTGTGCTTCGCCCAGCTCGCCGCCAGGGAACGGATCAGCACCTCTACGCCGCCCTTCGACGTTTCATAGGCTCCGGGCGCGTTGTTCGGGCTGAATACCCTGGTTACAATTGAAGCGACCAGAACAATCTTTCCGCCGCCCTGCGGAATCATGATCCTGGCGGCTTCCCGCGCGCACAGGAACATGCCGTTTACGTTCTGCTGGATCACTTCATTCCATTCGGCCATGGTCATATCTTCGGGTTCCTTGAAATAGCCGCCGTGCGCAGCATTGCCGACGAGTATATCCAGACTTCCCCAGCGATTTACAACCAGATCGCATGCGGCGCGGAGCTGATCTTCATTACAGATATCCGCAGCCGCCCAGATGCATTCGCCATAGGCGCACAGCTCCGCCGCCGCTTTTTCCAGCTTGCTCTGCGTGCGCGCCGTAATGCATACCTTCGCGCCCGATTGAAGCAGCGCTTTTGCAATCGCCTTTCCGATGCTTTGGGAACCCCCGGTTACAAGCGCGGTTTTCCCTGTCAGATCAAAGCATTTCAGGCTCATATTCCATAATTCCTTTCCGATGCGTAAAATCCGCCATCCGAATCGAATTTGGTTTGGCGGAAGAGTTATTTATCCGCCCAGAATTCATCGCCCGCTTCTTCGAGCCAATCGACGAAAATGCCGCCGAACTTATCGATATCATATTCCTTGTACATCTGCACGCACTGCGCCAGATCATCCGGTACGCCCGCGCTCTTGAGCTTGATGCGATCGCCGCAGATTTCGCGCAGCTTCGCCATATTTTCGATGCCGCAGGTATTGTGGTACGGATCCGGCGCATAGCCGGTGGCCTGCTTTACATAATCCGCGCCGGAAGCGATTACCAGTTCGCAGGCACGGCGGAGATCTTCTTCCTTATCCAGCCAGTATACTTCGATGATCACCTTTACGATCACGCTGGGATCCTTCGCCTTCACCGCGTTGACGCACGTTTTGAGTTCGTTGAGTACATATTCATCATCGCCATCGATAAAATGGGAAAGATTCATCACAAAATCGAGTTCCTTCGCGCCGTCGTCGATGCACTGCAGCGCTTCAAACACCTTCACTTCCGTGGTATTCTGCCCCATCGGATAACCGACCACCGCGCAGCATTCGCCCTTATCGCCCATGCGATTCTTGGCATACTTAACGTCCGCCGGGAAGCAGCAAAGCGTGCCGAAGCCATACTTTACAACCAGATCGCATGCTTCATCCAGTTTGGCCTTCGGATTGCACTGTCTGAGGATCGCATGATCCACCATGGAGCAGAACTGTTCTTTCGTCATGTGATTGTGATACATTTTTTTGTCCTCCCAAATTCAATATTGATATTCGAGTATCATTCCGATACTTATACCTTGGATTGGATCATCGCCTACAGCCCCAGCATGAAGCGAAACAGTTCATCTTCATAATGCGGAATCGGTTCATGACCGTAGTCCGGATAAATCCGCAGGCTTTTTTTCGATGTGATCCGGTTGTACGCGGCAAACTGCGCCGACGGCGGCACGATGGTATCCATCAATCCGCACGCCATCATTACCTCGCCCCGGATTCTGTGCGCCAAATTTTTCACATCGATATAGCCCAGCTTTGTGAAAATTTCATCCTCGTGTTCATGCGTCGGATCCTTCTGGCGAAAATGGTTGGCAAGCTCCAGATATGCATCCTTGCAGAGATCCATCTGCCACACGCGCTTATAATCGCTCAGGAAAGGATAATAAATGCCCACCCGCCGGATGCGCGGGTTCAGCGCCGCGCTCGCGATCGAAAGCCCTCCGCCCTGCGACATCCCGAATACGCCCACGCGATCGGGATCCACCTCCGGAAGCCGCATGACGATCTCCGTCAATTGCTGCGCATCCAGAATTATGCTGCGGAACAGCAGCTTTTCCGGTCTGTCCTCCAATCCACGGATGATCTGCCCCTGATAATTGCTGCCCCGGATCGCGCCGAGGCAATCCGAATACCCTGCCTGACCGCGCACATCCATCGCCGCAATGGAAAAGCCCTGCGATACATAATTCAGCTTGGTATTCCATGACCCCGCGTTTCCATAATAACCATGAAATTCAACCACGGCGGGATGCGGCGCCTGCACGTTCTTCGGGCGCACATATTTCGCATGAATGCGCGAATTATCCATGCCCGTGAAGTAAAGATCAAAGCATTCCGCGTTCGGCACCTGAAAATCCGCGGGAATCAATTCCACCCGCGCATCGATCGCATGCATTTCATCGCACGCCTTTTGCCAATACTGATCGAAATCATCCGGACAGGGCGTAATTCCCCGATACTTCTTCAGTTCCTCCAGCGGCATATCTACCAACGGCATATTCTTTCCCCCTATTTGTGTGCTACGGCCATTTCAGCCGTCATGGCTTCGTTTCAATGTTCACATTTCTAAATGTCGACAATTAATAATAAAAAATTTCCCCTCTCAAGCATCGCCGCGATGCCCCCCTCCGCCATGGCGAAAAGGGCTCTACCGCTTTGTATTCCGCGATATGATCCGCATTTCCGTGGAAAACAGTTCGCGGAAAGAGAATCAGTTCCCTATGTTTCCTTCTCGAATGATCTTATCTACGTCTGCCTTCAGGTTTTCCAGATGTGCGATCCACGGCTGGGTATTGCCCTCCATCAGCTGTTCATAAATCCGCTGATGTTCCTGATACGTTCCGAGGAACGCTTTTGCGTACAGCGCGCGAATGATATACATCGCCATCTTGTATTGGCTCGCGATCAGTTCCCAGCATTTCCGGATATAGATATTATCATTTGCATTGATCACGCTGGTATGAAACGCCATATCCGCCTGAAGATGCGCATCCCAATCGTTGCTGCCGTTTTCCATGCAGAATTTCATGCGATCGATGCAATTCAGGATCACATCGCTGGGAATGCACTTATTTTCCACACACCTGGAAATCGCTTCGCGCTCCAGCAGAATCCGCATGGAAAAAAGCCCCTTGATTTCCTTCGCGGAAAGGCGATGCACATAGGTGCATTTGTTGATTTCGCGATCGAGCAGCCCTTCGGTTTCCAGCAGACGCAGCGCTTCGCGGATTGTCGCGCGGCTCACCTCAAATTTTTTGGCGAGCTCCTCCTCGATCAGATGCTCCCCCTGCGCATAGGTTCCCTTGATGATGTTCTCCCGCAGGATCGCAGCGATCTGCTGTCCCAGCGTTGTTTTTTTCAAAAGATTCGACAAATCATAACCTCCAGCCTTCGGTACTGGAAGTATTTTATCATTGAACGAATAAACTGTCAATTCATTCATCGCGCATTTTCACAAAAAATTGTCGAATACCTTCCGCTTTGCCTACCGAAACCATTGTAGTTGGAATTCCCGCAGCCTGTGCATACCCTCCTGCGTAAACTGTCCGTGCTTCATGCCCTCCATGCGGACGTACTGCACATCATGTCCCTTTTCGCGCAGCCGGGCGACGTAATCCTCCAATTGTGCATCCGGAAAGACCTCGTCTTCGCAGCAGTTGGCGATGAAGTACGGAATATGCGGCATATCGTCCAGCCGGTGCATGGGCGAAATCGTTTTGAGCGCATCCGTAAGCGTTGGGCAATCATATCCCGCCACCGCGCTGACGAACGTTTTGCGGAATTCATCCGCGGCGTCGTATCGATCGAGCGCATCGCAGCACGGGCACGCCGCCGCGCACGCCGTGATCGCATGGCGGCTTGAAGCCGCGTAGATCAGCGCGCCCAGCCCGCCCATGCTCCCGCCGCTTACCACGATGGGCACATCCGAAAGCCGGTATTTTTCCAGAATGGAATCGACGACCGCGTCCGCGATTCGAACCGCCCCGATGTTCATCCAGCTCCACGGGCCGGTGTAGACGTATGCCAGAAGCACGCCCGCTTCGGCGGCGCGCACGGCGAAATCCGTATCATAATCGCCGAGATCATCCGTTCCGCCCAGACAGGAGCCGCCGCCCAGTCCGGGAAATTCCAGACAGACGCCCTTCACCCGCCGCAGAAAACGCTCGTTCGTCTTCGCGTAATAGCGGATCGTTTCCGCGTTGATATATTCTTTCATGTCCATGCGTCAAGCTCGCTCGCAATTTCTGCGGATCTGCACATCCGGCAGAATACGCTGCCGGATTGGTCAGTCCATTTTTCTGGATTATAGCATACCCGCATGGATTTGGCAAGAGCGGATTTTTGGCTTTTTACCTGTCCTCTTGACCGCAGAGATTAATTCATTTCGCGCCTGTGGCGTTGTGGATGATTTCAGATTAGAAGATTTAAGATTCCAGATTGATCCACAAAGCGGGACGAACACAGTCATAATCTTCGCCGACACTGTGACCACTGTAATGGACCGAGCCGTCACTGCGGACACAGGCGGCACTATCCCGATCGTAGCCGGGCGACCGCAGCCACCACCAGCAATTGCCACTGTCGTTCTCATACGCTCTATTTTCCACTGCGTATGCTGTCGTTTGGCACTGTCTGGCGTCATCCGATGCAAAATACTTTTCCGCTTCATCGATGCTGAGAAGGAATGCCTTATCTGTTGTCGCTTTGCCTGAATCCGTACTATATTCGGGATTCCTGTCAGCCGGTACATTTTCACTTTGGATGATCGCCTGTTCTTCCGCGCTGAACGCCGCGTTAAGGAAGGTTCCATTCAGCCACTTACGCAGCGTACAGCTTTCCCACGTTATATCAGTATACGATGAATTGTACGGCTGACAGTCCAGCGCCTTCTCGCTGATGACCAGCACCTTGTTATTTTCTTTTGCCAAGACACGCCATTCGATTTCTTCCTTGCCATTGGAGGTATCGTTGTCCTGCTCGTATGCGCCGAATACTACGATATCTCCAACGTTTGCTTTTGCGAGTTGTGTTACCTCATATTCAGCATGAATGCTTTGAAGCTTCGCATTGCTGTCTTTATACTCAAGACCATCCAATAGCATATACGCGGGTTCATAATCGCCGGAATCGATGAGTTCCATTGCTCTATCGTATTTGTTAGACGCAATTGCTTCACTGTTTCCGATTTCTTCCAGCAACGCATACGCCGGTTCATAATCACCAGCATCAATCAGCCTCATCGCCTTATTATACTTTTCCTTTGGAATGATCACTGTCGCAAGCACAATCAGGAATGCAACGCAAACGCATGCGATCGGTATTCCGATTGCCAATGCCTTTTTGCGCCTCTTTGCGGCCTTCTCGGCGGCAATGCGGCGCTCCTCCGTCTCGCGCTCCGCTTGCAGGCGATCGGCTTCCTGCTGTATTTTAATTTCTTCGATCGCCTTTTTGCAGGCCAAAATCTGTTCGTCCGCATCCCGCCAGTCGGCAATGGTCTGGAACGTCTGTATCGCCGCTTCTAAATCTTGAATCCTTTTACTCGCCACTTTCGATTTGCCAAATACTTGGATCGCTTCTTCGTAACCTCGAGTCCTTCCATCCGCCATTTTCAATTTTGCGATGGTGTAAATGCTGTTTTTGCGGCAGACCTCCGCCTTGGTCAGGCACTGCTCCGCCAGCGCATCCGCATCCTGAAAGCCGGAAATGCTGCGGAATTGATTTGCGGCTTCCTCAAACGCGCTTCGAGTATTCGCAGTGCGCATCGTATTCAGGGCAGTATTGTAAATACCGTTCAGGCGCGCATTTTCGTTGCGATCGTTGATATGCGCGATATAGCCGCGCATCTCGGCCTCCAGCTTATCACCGCCGAAGCGAATGACCTTGCGATAATTATCATGATCGTCAAACGGCAGTGGACAATCGGCAAGCTGTTTGCGATTTTTCACCTGCAGCTCCGCCATCAGCTTTCCGAGATACGCATCGGCATTCTTCGGATCGATATCCAGCACCTTTTCGCAGTAGATATCCGCGTCCCGCCATTTTCCATCTTCGAGGAACAGAAATACCCGTTCCAGCAGCGGCGCTACGGCGGCGCTGTTCGCACCGACGATTACGGTTTCCTTCGCTGCGGTTTTCGGCGCGTCCGCGGAGATAATCTTTTGGATACCGCGGATCAGATCCTGCATAAAGCCGAGCTTGGACATATCCTGCGCCTGCAGATGCGAAAATTCCTCCGGCAGATCATAGGGATCCATATCGCGGTAGGCGGGAATGAGCATTTTCCTGCAGCCAGAATTTTTCACCAGCGCAAGATAGCGGCTCCATTCGTTTTTTACCCATACGGCGTTGAAATATTCCGGCTTCGTGCCGAGCACCACCATAACTTTTGCGCTGTTGAGCGCGGCGAAAATGTACGGCTCGTAAGCGATTCCAAGCTTATCTTCAAGCGTGATGCGGGAGAAGAATACCTTGAAGCCCTCCGCGGTCAATTGATGATACAGATCGTTGGCGAGCACGCTGTCCTGCGTCCGCCTGCCGTTTGCATCCGTTTCCTTGTAGCAGATAAAAATGTCAAACGGTTCTTCCTTTGCGGAGATTTCCAGAATGCCCTTCTGAATATCATCAATGGCTTTGGCTTCCTGCTCATAGATGATCCTCTGCGCGCCGTCGGCATACTGAATCGCCGATTTATAATCCGCATCGGCGAAAATGGAGGTATACTGCGCGCGGTTTACGGTGGGGATGCGCCTATGGCTCTGCGGGTCTTCCACATATTCGATGCCATAGCGGCAAAGCACCAGCGACCAATACGCTTCCGCATCGGTGTTATCCTCATTCAGAATCTGTTCATAGATGCCCATCGCCTTATCGAAATCATTGTTTCGGCGGAAATGGTTGGCGCGATCGTACAGATTCGCCTTTTTATCATCGTCCAGCCGGGGCAAGGTCTGTCTGGTGCCGCAGCTATCGCATACGCCGACGCTCGCCCCCTGCTCAAATTCGATCGTGCCGCCGCACATTTTGCATTTGAATACTGCCATTATTCTGACTCCTTTATCTGCCGCAGCGTTGTTTGCGTGTTTTCGGATTGTGCAATCCCGATTCGCCTGTCCGTAGCGAATTCATCATTTCAGCAATTTGCACTTCCTGTTTCTTTCCCCTGCCAGCAAAATCATATTTTCAGCCAGCTCGGAAACCTTTGCGCCATCATCCGCACACACGGCGTCGGTCAGTTCGGACATTTTCGCGATGATCTGCGCTTCGATCTGCGCAAGTTCATCGCGGCTCATTGGATCGGAATACCGAATCGCTTCATACACCCTTTTGCAATCCGCCCTTACCGCGGCGCTCCTTGCCTGATTGATAAGCCCTTCGGCTTCGGCGGTAAGAAGCTTTATAAAATTCGTTTGCGCCTTGATCTTTTCATCGATTCTTTCAACCACATCGGAAGCGGCCTTCGCCTTGATTACCGCAATCGCGGTAAAAGCGAGCACCAGCACGCAGACGATGATTCCCACCCAGCCGGGCAGGTTGGGGATCGCCATCGTCAATCCGCCGGCGATCAGCATTACAATAAGCCCGGTATAGCTCAGCCGGAGCATTGGGATATTGTAGACCAGCCTGGTCAGGCAATTTGCGCGGAACGCCAGAAGCGCGCAGATCAGCTGACCGATAAAGGCAGCAGTAATGAATATATATCCCGTCCAGAATGCGCCGCCGAATTTGGATATCCCTGCGATTTCGTTCGGCGTTACAAAACAGACGACGTTGAATACGGCGAGGACAATCGCCCAGATCACCGCATAGGTTCTGAATGCCTTCTTCATTTGTCCATCCTCCCTCACATAATGCTTGCAAGCAGCTGCGCCTTCATGGCTTTGAATTCATCCTCTGAAATCAGCCCCGCATCCTTCATGATGGCAAGCTTTTCGACCTTTGCCTTGAATGCCGCCATATCGTCCGCGGGCTGCACAGGCTGTGCGTTCATCGCGCCGTTTACGGCGTTGCCCACGAAGCCGCTTACGGCGCCGCCAACGCCCGCCATCGTGCCAAGTCCAACCCCCATATTCGTGAATTGACCCACCGCTTCGTTCTGCGCGACCTTTTCGGCAACATCAAAGCCGCGCTCCTGCGCATAGGTATAACCCTCCTGCGCGCGCTTGGTCGCCTGCGCCTGCGAATCGATAACCACCTTCTGTGCTTCGGTCTGCGCATAAATCAGATCCGTCTGCTGGCGAAGCTTCGCTTCGGCAATATCTGCATACTGACGGAAATGCAGCTCCTTGAACTTTTCATACTGCCTGTCGCCGTCCGGTTTTACAATTGTGGTGACAAAAAATCGTTCCAGCGAAACGCCGTAATCGGCAAAATCCGGCGCGAGTTTTGCGTGCAGCGCTTCGGAAAAAGCCGTCAAATGTTCGTCGATTTCAAAAATGCTGACGGCATTGTTTTTCATGTATTGCGCGATATAGGTTTTTACGCGGGTCATCAGAAACGCGCGGAAGAAGGACACCAGCTTTTGCTGTCCCAGATAGTTTTCCGTGCCGACCAGCTTCAAAAGCAGCTTGCGGCTGTCAGCGACGCGCAGGCTCATTTCCCCGCTCGCACCGATGGAAATCGGGAAGCCGTAGGTGGGTTCGATGTACTGCACCTTGCTATCTGTGCCCCACTTGATGGACAGCTGTTCAGCCTTGTTGATGAAATAGATTTCACAGTGGAACGGCGTATTACCGCCGAACGGACGGTTCAATATACGCGAGAGCAGCGGCAGTTTCTGCGTTTCCAGCGTATAGCGCCCCGCGCCGAACAAATCCAGCGCCTGACCGTTCATAAAGAATACCGCTTCCTGCGATTCGTGCACGATCAGCTGTGAACCCGTATAAAAATCCTCAATTGGATGCTTCCATATGAATGTGCTGTTATCGCCTTCATATTTGATTACCTGAATCGCTGACATATATAAACGTCCCCCTATCGCATATTTTACCATCATATAGCATATTATATCATTCATGTCATGATTTGTCTAGGGAATAGCGTAGAATATGTGAAGGAATTTCGATCAAATTCGACAGGTATACAGCGCGAAGGGCAATAGCCTAGTATTTCTTCTATAAATATAAAACCCCCGAAAGACAGATTGTCTTTCGAGGGTTTTGAATTGATCGCGTATAATTATCTCTTCGAGAAGTTTCATTATCGCTTGCTGAACTTCCAGAGCCTGATTGTGACCTTGCTCGATTCGGACACTTTTCTTCGTTTTATACCCGAAAAACAGCGTATTTCAGCGGTTTTTAGACGTATTCGATTATGAAATCCAACTTCACAGAAAGACTGCGAAAAACAGGTTTTGCTACTTGCGTGCTCCTTGTGTACAGCTGCCCAGGGCTTCACAGGACAACAGGATAGACGAAATCTGAGAGCTGTAAATTTGATTCACCTCAAAATCAATTTCACATACGGAGGACACATTTCATGGAAAAATATATCTACGATCAGAACAACGGCCTTTGGTATAAGCTTCAGGGTGACTATTACATCCCCTGTCTCGTGCTGGATGAAACCGATAACCCTTCTATCGGAATGTAGGGCAGACGGCATCTGAGCTACCTCAAAGAGCATCGACCTGTATTGCACACCAGTCTGGTACTCAGTGGTAAGCTGTACAGTTACCTTGCGGAGGTGGACAACCGGGCAACTGAAATGCTCGACCGTCTTGTAAAGCAGATGGCAGTACAGCAGGGTGTTACCGAACAGCTGAAAGCACAGGATCAGATGGCTTGGGTGCAGCGCATGAACAATATTCGAAATGCAGCAGAGGAGGTCATCCTCCAGGAAGTCATTTATGGGTAGGACGCCGTTTGAAGCTGCTGGAAGAATGAAACGTTGAAGCCACAGAATATGATTCCGATGCCAGTTAGGAATAAAGGAAAGCACTTCACCTGATCTCCCGCAATGAGGAGAAATTACAGGCAACCATGACAGATGAACAAAAAGAACTATTTCACGATACACAGACGCTGTTCGTGAATATCAGACCATGGCAGAGTGCCTGCTGTTCCAGAACAGCTTCAGGCTCGGTGCCAGGATGATGCTGGAAGTCATGGAAGACAGATAGTTCTTAAACGACAGCACCTGTTGATCACAGTCAATCAACGGGTGCTGTTATGCTATTGTTTTGCTTCAAGATATTGACCATAGGTATAAATATTTTCAGCTCCAACCAAATCATCCAGAAAAGCTCTAAATGAAGCATCTATTGGTACGGACACAAAGAAAAATAATCTTTTCCTTGGTCTTGAACAACACACATAAAACAGATTTCGATTTCTTTCATAGGAAGTCTGCTTCCCATTTGGTATGTGGGTACGTCCTGTTATCATCGGCGCATAGGTTTCAAATTGATATTGATTCCATCCTTTACTGATAACAAAGACAACATTATCGTATTCCTCGCCCTTAACGCCGTGCTCAGTCGAAAATTCTGCTTCAGGATATAGAAATTCAATTGCGGCCCGAAATTGGCTGTAATCCAAATCTAAAACATCACGGATTGTTGCATCCAAGCCATAGATCGTATCAGGAGCATCAAAATATAGATGGTAGTATCCATCAACCAATGATGGAACAGGAACCAACTTTGTCTCTACGATGGTATTAATAACATCAATGGCTTTCCCATCACGAGCTTTCTTTAGTCGCGCCTCAAACTCTTTCCACTTCATCTTCTCAGATTTTTTTGTGATAGGATAGCGCCTAATTCCAAGCGTATCAAACAGAAGCTGCATATTTGATGTGCTGAGTGCTTCGTATATCGGCTCAACAGTATTCATGAAGAACAACAAAAATGGATCTTGTTTATCTCGAAGACCATCATCAATAATAGCTAATAACTGCTCATATCCTTGCTGTGTGGCCAGAACTTTATGAGTTATCATCAAAATCTTTATATTTTCGTCCTTTGGTACATTTTTCTTAATGCATTCTGAAAGTTGGTACAGTCTGGATTTCAGTTCTTCCGCTGGGAGATCGTCTTTGAATGTGCGATCTGAGCGACGTGCTCCAGAAAAATCATCGCAGGTTACAACAACTACTTCGCCTTCAAAATTATCTATTGCAGATTGTTGTGGCAAATCTGGGCGAATTTCATTCAAGAGATTCACAATTCTGGGGGCAGATCTAAAGTTTGAGCCTTTTTTGATTTCTACAAGATTGCTATGCTCTATCGCACCGCAGGCATTATTGCTTTGGTAAATAGTTTGCCACGCATCTCCGAAAAAGCCAAATTGTGGCCCTATTCCTTCAGCAATAAAGAAGTTTACAAAACGTGTGATAATCGGCTTATAGGAGTCCTGGTATTCATCAATTAAAATCAAAGGGTAATTGTCAGAGAAAACACGACGGAATTTTGCATTATCCAACAGAGTACAGAAAAGTTTCAAAACATCATTATGGTGCAAGTAATGTACCCCTTGGGACACATAACGGTGTCCTAAGGTATAACGAATCTCCAACACCTTGCTGAAGTCTGTTTCCGTCGTTGTTAATGACTCATCGTTATCGATAATGCTCATAAGCGTGCTTTGGTACTGCTTAATTGCACTCCAAGCAAAGGAATGGATTGTCGACGGAAGAATAAATGAATCTTGGGATAACCGCTCTGCGATTACATCAACAGCCGCATTTGTATATGTAATACATATTACGTTTTGTTTTTTTCGGCGATAATCCTTCCACTTATTTGCTTGAATCCATTCGATAACACGATTTAGTGAGTAGGTTTTTCCAGAACCAGCGCCTGCTTCCACACGAAAGCTACGCCCAGCCTTGAGTGCAGCAATAATTTGTTCGTCAACCTTGTCTGCTTCCGCCTTAGCTATTTCATAATTTGAAAGATCACAATTCTTGGACAATTCTCAACACCTCCTCACTCAAGAACTCGTTGCTTATTAAGCCAGATCAAGCCATTTTTAATATATTGGGGAATAGAATAATTGGGGTTATTGCAAATCAGGTTCAGTGCAAAGTCAGTCTTGCTTTTCTCGGTAAATTCCAAGTCCTCTTCCGCAACAGGATCCACGAGTCCATAATGATTACGATTCACATTCATTACAGCTTCTTCCAGGGATCTGCCGCATATCCCGTTTTCTAAAGTTTGGTATTCGATATGACATTTCCCCAAAGTCTTTTCCGCATCTGTTGCTGAGGTGATATCAGCAAGGGAAATCATATCTTTGCTATTCTGCGGAATACCCTTAATTTTACGCATCCACCACTTTATCGTTGCATTGGAGGTGGTCTTACCTTTGCTGACAACAGCCTTTGTTCTGCCATCTATCATAGAATCTATATCCGTAAGAATTAAGCAAGGTAAGCCAAGGAAGTCTGCAAAAGGTATGAATTTATATGCGTATGCCCCTCCAATTTCAATCAAAGCATAATACTGTGCAGGCAGTTTATACTTTTCTGAATCAAACAGTTTTTCTTTCTCACATTTTTCTATCATATCCGGTAACATCAACCGCTCTGAAGCACCTTCAACAAAAATAATTTTATCTGCAAAGAACAAATCGCATCTGCTAAGCGTAAGGTATTTCTTGATGAAATCCATATTGTCGGCATTTTCTTTAGCAAAAACATCAAGGTTCTTATATACAACTCCAGATTTGGATTTTTGTGCATATCGGATTTTTGAAAAATCCATAGTATTTGCTATATGTGCAGAGTGTGTAGTTAAAAACGTCTGGATGTGAATGGTTGTAATTTTTGCAAGAAAGTTTTCTAAATGTTCGGCAAATGCATGCTGCATTTGAGGATGCATATGGGACTCCGGTTCTTCAATAAATAACAATGGAATACAAGCTTCCCCCTTCTTTTCTACATCTCGTGCAAACGCAGCCAAGAGGAATTCCATTTTAATCAAATTCTTATATCCAAGTCCATTATGGGTGCTGGGCAAGCTTTCGCCTCCAGTGCCAGCACTATATGAAAGCCTCGTCTGATTCTTTATTTGATCGTCGATTTTTAACTCAGTAGTAACACCGAGCTGTAATTCTTCAATATTAGGATAGCCGAAACCAACCGCCTTGTTGACTAAGTCGCTGAGTATTCGATCACTTTCTTTTTGAACATCTTTGTTTGCACTATCAACAACTGAACGGAGTTCCTTGACTTTCTCCGCAATATCTGGTGTCAGCTCTTCCTCGCTCAAGTTGAAATAGTCTGCAATCAATGAACTAAGGGACTCGTTCTTTTGAGTACCATCTTCTCCAAGAATGCGTTCCGCAGGAATTGGATAGTAAGGGAAAAGGTCTTCGAGTTCTCTATGGCTCTTAACTTGCCGATCTTCCAAATTCTTCGGATTAACCGCATAGATAGTCAAGCCGAACAATTTCGTAAAGTTGTTTGCAAGCACATCATGCATTTCCTCTGTTTGAGGACTAAACTTGCCATCACTATAACAACTTTCCTTAAACAGTTCCCGCAGTTTGTTTTCGTCAATTTTCAACTGATATTCCACACGAATTAACGCTGTAGTGGTATCCACGTCAACATCGATAATGAAAGGCGATAACGCTCCCAATTTTACATCCGGATCATCCAATGAATAATCAACTAAAAATTCTACGGAAATAGTTTCTATTTTTTCGCAGAGATCCTCATAACTCAACTTTTTCTCCATGAACTGCAAAAACAAGTTGTGGAGACTTTCTCTCTTTGACAGAGGATAATCATTGTAGGAAAAATCGCTACCTTGAAGTACAGTATTGATGCAGCTACTACAGGAAGTCTTGGCGGTATTGTTCCTGCCGACAATAAGAGTTGTTTTTGCGTCGACATCCAGTTTGGCATCAATAAGCAATCTATAATTTTTGATTCTAATTTCTAATAATCGCATATTTGCCTCCGTTTTTATCTGTAGTAAGCAGTCGATTGTTTGTAGCTACCGTATCAGTTTTTATTCCTTATCAGTACTTTTTCCGTCACTGAGGATATAGATCAAATCTGGTGCCGAACCTTCATCAGAATAAATATTTTTTCCATAAATCCGTGCCTGTTTAGCTTTGGGTATTGTCATATTTTCAGTAGTTACTGAGCGTTTTTTGCTAATGCTAATAAATAATTAGAATCTATCGCTATATGGCAATGATCTCATATGTGCGAAGAGCAGTTTCTTCCTCTATACGATGATCGTCATCAATAATGACAGATTGGCCATACCAAACCCACACTTCGTCTCCATCAGTTTCTGCAAGAATAGCAACAATCTTTTTGTCAGAATATGCCTTTTCGAATCGAACATAATCTTGTAGCTGACCTTGGATTTTAGACTTATCCCATCGACTGAACTTGTTTTTACATTCCACAAGAACGGCTAAACGTTCATTTTCAAAACGAAGGTCAAGGAATTTGTGCTGTGTTCCAGTGGTGGCCTTTTGATAATCTTTGATGTCCTTACCAACAGATTTTAGCGCTTGAGCGTAGCTAAATTCGCCCGTTTCGGTGTTTCCAACGCGATACTTGTCACCGATTCTGTTAATTATATCAAATCTATTCATAGTTATTCTCCTTTGCTCGTCCGTGTTTATGTTCCAATGCCAGACCGATCAGCCGATCAGCCTGATCAGCCATGAACAAAGGAATGTTCAGCACATCATCGTCCAGTTTCAAATTGTCCAGCGAGAACCGGACACGGAGTATGACCTTATCTGGAAACAGCTCCTTGAACTTCTTCAGGCTCTTGCTGGTGGTGTTGGTATCAGATTTGACTTCCACCGGGAAGATATCATTCTCACGCTGAATCAGGAAATCCACCTCGTAAGGTGGGTTGTTCTGGCTCCAATAACGGGGCATGACTTCAAACTGAGTAATTAAAGTCTGCAACACAAAGTTTTCGGTTAATGCGCCTTTGAATTCAGTAAATAGGCGGTTCCCTTCGCCAAAGGCAGTGGGGGCCAACTGTGCCAGACGGCGGAGCAGTCCCACATCTACCAAATAAATCTTGAAAGCAGACAAGTCATCGTAAGCTGCAATCGGCAAGCCGGGAGCTGAGCTGCGATAAATTTTATGCACCAGACGGGCATCCACCAGCCATTGCAAGGCATCCTCGTACTCACGGGCTCTGGCGCCTTCTTTGACAACCTTGTAGATGAATTTTTTATTCTCTCTTGCCAGCTGAGAGGGAATAGATTTCCAGATCATAGAGATCTTTGGAAACTCGCTGATATTGGGGTGTTTGGCAAAGTCACGTTCGTATGCGCCGATGATGTTGGACAACGCTTCCTGCATGGCGGTAACATCACGGGCTTCCGTCCACATGAGAACGGATTCGGGCATACCACCGGTGACATAGTACATCTTCAGCTTCTCGCACAGAGGATTGAAGAAAGCATCGGGGATCGACTCAAGGTTATCCCAGCTCTCCAAGAAGGCCAGCAGATTATCATCACCATTAGCCAGCAGGAATTCCTCGAAAGTCATGGGATCGATTTGCATGAAGGTGACCTTACCCACAGGGAAAGAGGAAGGCTTTGCCAGAGCAATACCAAGGAGAGAACCGGCGCAGGCAATGTGATACTGTGGAGCGTTCTCGCAGAAATACTTCATGGAGTTAATGACCTTTGGGCAATCCTGCACCTCGTCAAAAATAATGAGCGTCTTTTCCGGCACAATCTTCTGGCCGCTGGCCAGCATCAGGTTCTGCAGGATGCGGTCAACGTCCTTGGTGGTCTCGAAGAACTGCTTGTATTCCTCGTTTTCATCAAAGTTGAAATAAGCGGTATTTTCATAGTAACGCTTGCCGAACTCTTTCAGAATCCAGGTTTTACCCACCTGACGCACACCTTTCAGAATCAAAGGTTTACGGTAGGGCGAATTCTTCCAGTCCAACAGCTTTTTTAAAATAAATCGTTCCATAGATGCACTCCTCACATTTTTATTGGAGTTATTGTGGCTCTCAATCTCATTTTTTATTATATGCGAAGCCAATCAAAATTACAACCCCCCAATCACAAAATTATATGGTTTTTCTGGCATACTAATCACGCTTTTATGCTTGACGGCCGATAAGATATATAAAATATGGGCAGAATTTCGCCAAATAGGAATTCTGCCCATGTTTGAATCTTTAGCCAACAATTATTCTTTGCACCTTATCGAGCATCATCCCTCGTGTGCGTCTTTCCTCTCTGGCGAGAGAAGTATGCCCACAGACTGTTTTTGTCAATGATTTCCTCATACCGGCGCAGTTTGCTGCGAAGATCTTTGTTCTCCTGCTCCAGTTGCCCGGTACGGAGATCGCCACGGACGGACTTATATTTGCTGAGTTCCGCCCTGGCAGCTGCGAGCTGCACTTTCAGATCAGTAATTGCGTTTTTTAGATCGACGATGGTTTTCTTGGCTTCTTTCAGCAGCTTTTTCAGTTTCCCTTCCTGTTTTTCCTGAACCACATACTTTTCTGCTGCCGCAGTGAGCTTTTCATAATCTTCTCGTTCAATCGAAACTTTGGAAGAAAACGGCAGCGGCTTTGCTTTAATCTTCTCCACGGCTTCTATATCAACCTGTTGCTGTTGAACACGCCGGATGGTTTGCTCCAATTCTGCAAGTTCCTGTGTACGCTGCTCCCTCTTATATTCCAGGACACTCAGGTGTTCCCTGTGTTCGCCCTTTTGCTCCCATTCGATACCATGCTCCAGCATGATCTCCGCAAGG
>JABLTK010105007.1_pt1 | contig 68524 bp, 58 predicted proteins | sample 7160131 | NCBI WGS metagenome assembly JABLTK01 (sample SAMN14651221, study PRJNA627086) | human gut metagenome | isolation source: feces | host: Homo sapiens | reverse complement strand
TACTTTTGAATACCAAAGTTGTTTTTACCAAATCTATAAATATCAGTAGAAAAGCAACGAGGACAAGTAATTTTTTCAAAAGTATAAATAATTATGCATAACAATCGCTCCTTTCAAGGGGGAATATGGTTTTTTATAATTTTATTGTAAATCTTGATTGGAGTGGTTGTCTATATAATATTAACTTAACAAAATCTAAATTAAAAAAAGGGGATTAAAAAATGAAAAAAGATAATTATTTTCAATATTTACGAGCTTTGGCTATTTTAGCAGTTGTTTTAATACATATGTTACCACAAACAAATTGCAGTATCATAATAAGACAATTTGTTAATTTTGCAGTAGGAATGTTTTTATTTCTAAGTGGATATTTAACCACAGAAAAAAGTATAGAAAACTCAAAGGAATTTTATAATAAGAGGATTATCAGAGTATTAATACCATATTTAATATGGTCTTTAGTTTATGTAGTATATGCTAGAGATTTTAACATAAAATCTATATTGTTTAAGTTAGTAACAGGACAATGTTGTGGTATATATTATTACATTTTAGTATATATCCAATTAGTATTATTAACACCAATTTTATTTAAGTTATTGGATAAAAAGTTAATATATATAGTTACACCATTGTTTTTATGCGTATTATATTTATTTTCAATTTTAGGAAAAAGCATTCCATTTCCATATAACGTAAATACATTTTTCGTTTGGTTAATATTCTATTTTTATGGATTAAGATTTAGAAATATGAAATTAAAAGTTAATTTAAATAAGAATATATGTCTTTACATTCTATTTATTATGCTATCTATTATAGAAGGTTTCTTTTGGAATAAACAAGGAAATTATGATTTTGCAATAAGTCAAACTAAGATAACTTCTATGTTTACTACATTAAGCTTTATAAATATAACAATAGCTTTAAAAGATAAAATTAAATGTATTTGTAAAACATTAAAAATAATAGGGGATTGTAGCTTTGGAATGTATTTAACACATTTTTTATTCTTAAGAATTATTGGATATAGAATAAGTAATATATTGTTAAGATATATTGTTGTAGTAACAATAACTGTTTTATTTATATTAATAGCTAAGAAGATATTAGGAGAAAAAATAAGTGGTTATTTAGGATTCAAGTAATAAGATGATATATAACTTCACAAAAGACCCATTGCTGGAGTGGACACTAAAAAATAACATTAAATAAAAATGCATAAAAAAAGTAAACCAGGGAAAACTGTTATTGACTAGATAACAAATGCCTTGGTTTACTTTTTTATGTACAGGGATTTTTCATGCCCTTGTACAATAAATAGTATATCCAAAGTTTTATTTGTTATTCAAAAAAAATAATTTTCTTTGGAGGTACTTTAAAAATGAATTATAATGAAGAATTTATTACCAATGCTACTATACAAATAACAGAAAAATTAAGTCTTATATGGGAGCAACAAAAGCTTGTAAGAGAGATATTAAATTTGGCTTTATATAATTATGAAGTAGTCACTTTAGAAAAATCTTTGGTCAAAGGAGATATAAAAGAAAATATAGCATTATACTTAAAAGTTAGAAAATTAGATGGATTATCTGAATCTACATTAAAGCATTATTTTTACATATTAAGAGCTTTCAGTAGTTATTTAAACAAACCAATTGCAACAATAACAACAAATGATTTAAGAATGTTTGTTTATGAATATAGCAAAGAGAAGAAACCAGCCACACAAAATACAATAACGTCTTGCATAAAGGCATTCTTTGGATGGCTAGAGCAGGAAGAAATAATCCCAAAAAATCCAGCTAAGAGATTAGAGCAAAATAAGTTACCTATACGTTTAAGAAAATCATTAACAGTAAGAGAGTTGGAACAGTTAAGATTAGCATGTATTAATAATAGGGAAAGAGCATTATTAGAGTTTATATTTTCAACTGGATGCAGAATAAGTGAAGTTGAAAATACCAACATAGAGGATTTAAACTTATGTAATAATACATTAAGAGTTGTTGGTAAAGGAGATAAAGAAAGAATAGTTTGTTTTTCAGATAAAACTAAATTACATTTAGAAAATTATTTGAAAGAAAGAAGAGATAATAATCCAGCTCTATTTATTAGCAAGAGATTTCCATATGAACGCATGGGAAAAAGAGGATTAGAAATTGTTATAAGTAAAATTGGAAAAAGAGCTGGATTTGAAAAAAGAATATTTCCTCATCTTCTTAGGCATACAATGGCAACATTAGGTTTACAGAGTGGAGCAGAAATTACTACAATTCAGCATTTATTAGGTCACACAGATCCAGCAACAACAGAAATTTATGCAGAATTAAATCAAGAAAATATACAACATCAATATAAACAACACTTTATACATTAGAGATTAGGATTTTATCCTGGTCTCTTTTTTCATGGAGGAAATTATGAAAAACAAAATTAGAAGCCCAGACATTAAAAACCATATTTTTATTAAAGTATATGGAGGAGATTAAATATGAACAATATTAAATTAGCAAAAGGATTTATAGCTAGCATAGGAGCTTTTTTAAGTGCAAAACTAGGATTGCTTTATATTGTTTTACCAATATTATTGTTAGCTATGATATTTGATTTCTGTACAGGAATGGTAGCTTCAAAGAAAGAAGGAAAAATAAGTAGCAAAACTGGTATGTGGGGTATAGTAAAAAAATTAATGTATGGTGTAGAAGTTTTAGTTGGAGTAATAGTTGATTGGCTTATCTTAAATGTTACAGAAGCAATAGGAATAGAAGTTCCAACAGTTACCTTCTTTGGGCTTTTAGTTGCAGTGTGGCTCATAATAAATGAATTAATATCAATATTAGAAAATTTAACTAGATTAGAAACACCAATGGCTCCATTTTTAATTAAAATTGTATCTGGATTTAAAGTTGTAGTTGAAAAGAGTGGAGAAAATATGGCTGAAAAAAATGATTCAAAAGAAGAAAGGAAGTAGATAATATGAAGGGTATAGATATATCAAATCATAATGGACGTATTGATTGGAATAAATTGAAAAATAGTGATGTAAATTTAGTATATATAAAAGCTTCAGAAGGAACAACTTATCAAGACCCATATTTAAACGAGCATTATCAAGGAGCAAAAGCAATAGGACTTCCTACTGGATTTTACCATTATTTAAAAGGAACAAGTGCTCCAGAGAGTCAGGCACTGAATTTTTGGAGCTTAATAAAAGATAAAGAAAATAATTTAATACCTTGTTTAGATATAGAAGAGAATGGCTTTAATGTTATGGATTATGCTTTAAGATTTATTTCTAAATTTAAAGAGTTGTCTAATTTACCTATATTAATATATACTGGACCATATTTTGCAAATGATAATTTAGATAATAGATTAGCTTCATATCCTTGCTGGATAGCACATTATGGTGTAAGTTCTCCTATGGCCACAAATACATGGGGTACTAACTATGTTGGCCATCAGTATACAGAAAAGGGAAGTGTACCTGGTATTAATGGTAATGTAGATTTAAATAATTTTACAGAAGGCATATTAATAAAAGGAGATATTGAAAACATAGTAGTAAACAATAATGTAAATGATGTAGAAGATTTAGGTGGAAATGATATCTATTCAATACTACAAAGAGAATTAAATAAGCAAGGTTTCAGAGATAAAAATGGAAATAAGCTTAAGGTAGATGGAAGACCAGGAGAATTAACATTAAGTGCATGCCCTTTAGTTAAAAAAGGAGCTAAAGGTGAAATAACACGTTGGATACAATTGAGAGTTGGTGCAAATCCTGACACAGACTTTGGACAAGAAACAGAAAATTGTGTTATATGGATGCAGAATAAATGGGGAATTACTCCAGATGGGATTGTTGGCAAAAACACATGGAAGAAACTTTTAGGATTATAAACTTTATTGTGAATCAAAGGAGGAAAGATATATGGAAAACAATTCTATAAATATTACTGGAGATGCTTCTAAAGTTCAAATACAACAAAATATATCAAATTCTAAAATAATTAATGAAAATTTTGATTATGAGAAAATATTAGAAGTCATAAAAGAAATATCAAAATATGAGACTGGCTTTAAAGAAGCATATGGAAATTCAACAGAACAGGTACAAAGAACTTTAATAAATGCTAAAGAAGCTGTAGAGAATAAAGAAGATCCATCAAAAATAGAAGGACTTTTAAATATTCTTAAAGATATATCATTAAAGGCAGTAGATAGCTTGATTTCAAGAGGAGTTTTAGGGCTATTGAATAAGCTAGGGATTTAATAACTGTACAGAAATCCGTTTAAAAGCTTTTTTCATGGAGTGATTATCTCTTTTTTTAATATTGCTACTTTTATAAAATCATACCAAATGTAAAGGAGGTTGTTTTTTATGAAAGTAGCAATATACATTAGAGTTTCAACACATTATCAAGTAGATAAAGATTCATTACCCCTTCAAAGAAATGATCTTATAAATTACTGTGAATTTATTTTAAATACAAAAGAATATGAAGTATTTGAAGATGCAGGATATTCAGGAAAAAATACAGAAAGACCAGCTTATCAAAATATGATGCAAAGGATAAGAAAAGGTGAGTTTTCTCATGTCCTTGTATGGAAAATTGATAGAATATCAAGAAATCTTTTAGATTTTTGCGATATGTATGAGGAAATAAAAAAATACAACTGTACTTTTGTATCTAAAAATGAACAATTTGATACAAGTTCAGCCATGGGTGAAGCTATGTTAAAAATTATCCTGGTATTTGCTGAGCTTGAAAGAAAGCTTACAGGTGAAAGAGTAACTGCTATTATGATGGATAGAGCTACAAAAGGACTTTGGAATGGGGCTCCAGTTCCTTTAGGATATGATTGGAGCAAAGAAAATAAGTTCCCTATCATAAACAAAGAAGAAGCTGAAACAATAAAATTTATTTTTAACACATATAAAGAGAAGAGGTCCACTTTATCAGTTTTAGTTGAATTGCAAAAAAATAATATAAGAACTAAAAAGGGCAGAAAATGGACCACTAAAACTATTGGTGATATTATAAAAAATCCATTTTATAAAGGTACTTATAGGTATAATTATAGAACTAGTGCCAGAGGAAAAATGAAAGATAAGAAAGATTGGATAGTTGTTGATGATAATCATCCTGGTATTATATCTAAAGATTTATGGAATGAATGTAATGAAATTCTAAAAGAAAATGCAGGAAAAAATACTGCAGCTTTTAGAAAAAACACAAATAGTTATGTGTTTTCAGGTATTTTAAGATGTGGGGAATGTGGAAGTGGACTTACAGGTCAAGCTGCAAAAGCAAGAGCAGATGGATATATAACACATACATATTACTGTATGGGAAGATATCAAAGAAAAGAATGTTCTCAAAAAACGGTTAATGAAAAGATTATAGGAAAATTTATTTTTTCATTTCTTTCAGGAATATTAAAAATAAGAAGAGGAATGCTTACTTCATCAGAGCTATTGAAAAAATTAGGATTAAGAAATGCTAATAATTTAGATTCTCTTTTATATTCATTTAAAGCTCCAATGAATTATAAAAAATCTTTACCTAAAAGGCAGAGCAAAAGCTCCAATGGATTTAAAGATTATAATAAAGAAAGAGAAAAATTCAAAAGAGCTTTAGATAGATTAGAAGATTTATATCTTTATGATGAAGCAGGTTTATCTGAAAAGGATTATGTATTAAAGAAAAATAAAATTTTAAAGCAACTGGATGAAATAGATATAGAAGAAAAAAACAATAAAGTTATTAAATTAGAAGCCTTAGATTTTTCTCCAGCATTTAATAATTTTATTATAAATGATACTCTTCTAAATTCTGATGTAATTGATTATGAAAAGTTTAGAACATTAGCAGGTGTTGAAAATTTAAAGGATTTTCTAAATAAAATTATAAAAAATATTGTTATAGAAAATAAAAGAATTACTAAGATCGAATTTAAGAATAATATAGAAGTAATATTTACTTATGTTTTAAAATGAGGGTATAACTAGCTTATGCCCTTCTATTTACAATCACATTCGGACATCCATAAGTCACTATATGATAAGTTTTATTATCATCATGATTAATTATTCTTTTCTTCATTCTTTTCTCCTTTTATTAAAATTCTTAATACATTATAGCATAATAAATAAGAAAAATGAAATAATGAAAAATATGAAGATTTATAATTTTATGGTATACTTAATTTAAAAATTATTGTATATAGGAGTTATATATATATATGAATAAAAAATTACCTTATGGACAAAGTAATTATGAAATGATTATAAAAAATGGATATTTATATGTTGATAAAACAAAATATATAGAAAAATTAGAAAGTCTTCATGACAGATTTATATTTTTTTTAAGACCAAGAAGGTTTGGGAAAAGTCTTTTTACTTCTGTTTTAGAAAATTATTATGATATAAAAAAGAAGGATAAATTTAAAGAATTATTTAAAGGCACTTATATAGTAGAAAATCCAACGTTAGAGAAAAATAGCTATTATATACTTAAATTTAATTTTTCAGGTCTTATTACAGAAAATGCAGAATCTTTACTTAAAAGTTTTCATGATACATGCATTAAATCCTATGATAAATTTTTAAATACTTATAATCTTAATATAGAATATGATAAAACAGGATATCCTTCAGATGTATTTAATAAATTTTTAAATGAAGTATCCTTTAATATTAGTGGACCTATTTATATAATAATAGATGAGTATGACCATTTTGCAAATGAACTATTAAGTTTTAAAACAGATTTATTTTCAAGTCTTGTAAGTAAAACTGGTTTTATAAGAAAGTGGTATGAGGTTTTAAAAATAGGAACAGAATCTATAGTACAAAGAATATTTGCAACAGGAGTAAGTCCTATAACCTTAGATAGTCTTACATCTGGATTTAATATATCAACTGATATAACAAGATATGAAAAATTTAATGAAATGATGGGTTTTACAGAGGAAGAAGTAAGAAAACTTATAAAAAGAAGTATATCTGACAAAATAGAAATAGATAATATTATAGAAAAAATGAAAGTTAATTATAATGGATATCTTTTTTCAGAAGAAGCTAAAAAAACAGTATTTAATAGTGATATGGTTCTTTATTGTTTAAAGAATCTTGAAGACACAAAGCACTTTCCAAGAGAGCTTATAGATAAAAATATAGCAAGTGATTATGCAAAGCTTGGTAATATATTTGAACTTAAAAATAAAAATGAAAATTATAAAGTTTTAGAAAAAATTTTAAAAAATGAAGAAATAACTGCAAGGATTACAAATCAGTTTAATTTAGAAAGAAGATTTACTGAAGAAGACTTTATATCTCTTTTATTTTACTTAGGACTTCTTACAATAAAGGATGAAGATTTTGGAGATGTAATTTTAGGTACACCTAATAATGCTATAAGAGAATTATATTTTGATTTTTATGGTGAAAGGTTAAAAGAAGAAAGTCAGTATAATATAGATTCTTTAACAATAAAAAGTGCAATAAAGGATATTGCTAAAAGTGGAAGTAACTTAAAGCTTATTGAGATAGTTGAAAATACATTAAATAAATTATCTAATAGAGATTATATTACTTTTAATGAAAAGTATATAAAATTAATATTTTTAACTTATTGTTATTTAAGTAGGATATATCTAGTAAAATCAGAATATGAAGTAGAGGATGGATATATAGATATTGCACTTCTTAAACAAGTAAATATGAACCCTAAATATTTTGCAATAATAGAGCTTAAATATATTACAAAATCTAAGTATGAAGAAAAGGGTCAAGATATAGTTAAAGAAAAATTAGAAGAAGCTATAGAGCAATTAAATAAATATAAACTTTCAGAAGAACTAAAAAATATTAAAAATTTAAAAAAGTGGGCAGTAATATTTGTAAATGATAAATGTCTAGCAAATGTTGAAGTTTAGCATATTAAATATTGATTTAACTAAGCTTTAATGTTACTATAATCATAAGTATTTACTAGATAAAAAAACTTTTTTAGGAGGATTTTTGTGAAGAAAAAAAATTGTCTTATTATTTTTTTAGTGTTTTTAATTGGTATAGTAATAGGAAACTTACTTAATTTAAAAAACAGTGCAAAAGCTAGTGATTCTGATGTAATTCAAGTTGAAAAAACCTTTGGAGTAGAGTATTTAATTAATTCAGGTGAAGCTAAAGCTTTAAGATATCAAGCTTATAATATAGCAAGTAAAAGGCTTGAAGAATTAAAAAAAGAACATGAAAATGAAGAAAATTTAGCTGTTATTTTAGATATAGATGAAACAATATTAAAAAATTATTACTATCTAGCACAACAGTTTTTAGGAAAAGAAGAGTATAAAAATATGAGCTTTTCTAGTTGGGTTCAAGAAGAAAAGGGAACTATTATAGAAGGGGCAGAGGAATTTTTAAATAAAGCAAAAGAACTTAATATAGAAGTATTTTATATAACAAATAGAGCATTAAAAACTAAAGAAGCTACAATAAATAATTTAAATTCTTTAAATCTTCCTTATGGAGATGAAAATCATATCCTTTTAAAGGAAAGTTCTTCCTCAAAAGAAAGTAGAGTAAAGAAAGTTCAAGAAAGTCATAATGTTTTAATGTATGTAGGAGATAATTTAGGAGATTTTCCAGAGGGTTTTTATAAAAAAAGCAATAAAGAAAGATGCAAAATAGTAGAAGAGAATAAAGAAAAATTTGGAGTAGAGTATATTATAATTCCAAATACTATTTATGGAACTTGGGATGATAAGACCTTTAATGAAATGATAGAAGAAATAGAAGGTTATGAAAGTGAAAGTAAATAGTTAAGACCAATTAAAAAAGAAGTAGAACTAAAATTTAGTTTTGCTTCTTTTTTAATTTTCCTTTCATTTAGTTAGAAAGTGTAAATTATTAGTTTCTAGTGATAGGCTTTAAAAATAAGAAATATAAATTAACATTTTTTTACTTTTAAAAAAATATTAATATGCGAAAAAATGTATTTTATATATTAAAATTCTTAAAAAACAAAAATAAAATAAAATAAAAATTTCTGCTATAATATACCCATAAAAGATAAAGAAAAGAGGAAAAAAATGATAAAACAAACGCTCTTAAATGAGTTTAAAAAAAGCACTTCTAGAAAAAATGATAAAGATGGTGAAAGAATTTTAAAAAATGATTTAATTTCTGATTTTAGTTATGAAAACAATGATGAAACTATAGCTTTAACAAGTTCTGTAATATCTGAAAATTTATTTAGTGAATATTCCTGTAAAATAGATATAGATAAAAAAACTAAAGAAGTATTATTTACTCATTGTAGCTGTGATGATTTTGAAAAAGAAAGTGTTAAGAAAAAAAATTATTGTTGTAAGCATTTAACAGCCACTTTTTATAAGTTTTTAAAAGCTTTAGATGAAGATAGTAATTTAGCTTTAGAACTTGGTTTAAATATAGAAAAAAAGGAACTTGTAAAAAAATCTGAAGGTTCTATATTAGATTTTTTACTTCAAAATGATAAAAAATCTTTATTTTTAAAATTTGAGGTAATTTTAAATAAATCCTTATGGAATGATAAAATTACAGCTCAATTTAAAATTGGAACTGAAAATATGAAGTCTAGTAAGCTTTATGCTTTAAAAGATATATATGCTTTTTTAACTGCTTTTTACAATGAAATTTCTCTTCCCTATGGAAAAGATTTTGTATTTAATATAAGAGAACAAAGCCTTAAACCAAAGGATAAAAAGCTTATAAAATTTATTGAAATGCTTAAAGAAATGGATATGTCAAAAAGCATTTATAAAAGGCTTGATGAAAAATTAATAAATGGTAAAAACTTAGTTATTCCAAAGGCATTATTAAGAGAGTTTTTAATAATTATTTCAAAGCATAGAGTTTATTTAGGGGAAGGCTTTTATTCAAGACAAATAGAAACAGAAATTATTTTTGATAAAATTCCTATTCCAATGGGCTTAAAAACTTTAGGAGACATGATAAAACTTGAAGCTTTAAGAGGTGTTCCAAAGGCATTAAATGATAATGAGGATGTATTTTTATATGATACTTTAATATATCTTCCACCAGAGGAGCAGCTTGAAAATTTAAAGCCATATCTTGAAGTCTTTACTCATGGAAATTCAATATTTTTTACTAAAGAAGAAGAGTATAGAGTATTAAAAGAGCTTATACCTTCAATGCAAAAGGTAACTTCTAATATTGAATTATCTAAGGATTTAAGTGAAAAAATAGTTATAGCTAAGCCTGAATTTAAATTTTATTTTGATAAAGATAAAAACATTACAGTTTCTTTAAGGGTTTCTTATGATAAGTATGAATTTGATTATTTTGAAGGATACTTTGAAAAGGTAATTTATAGAGATACTTTAAAAGAAGAAAGTGTAGTTAAAGAACTTTATAAATTAGGTTTTGAAAATGCAAATAATAGTTTTGTATTATTAAAGGATGATGATTATATCTTTCAGTTTTTTAAAAAGGATATTTTAAGTCTTCAAAAGATAGGTGAAGTATATTATTCTGAAAGTTTTACTGGAATAAAATCTATTTCAAAGGGAAGTTTTAAAGGGGATATAAGAAAGGGAAAATATAATTATTTTGAATTAAATTTTTCTATAAAAGGTTTAGAAAATGAAGAAATTTTAAGCATATTAAAAGCCTTTAGAGATAATAAAAAATATTATAAGCTTAAAACTGGAGAATTTTTAGATTTAGAAGAAATAGAACTTAAAAAGTTTTTAAAGCTTTTAGAAAGCTTAGAAGGGGAAAATAAAATTGAAGAAAATAAAGTTTCCTTTCCTAAAAGTAAGGGTATATATTTAGAAAAATACTTAGAAGAAGAAAAGATGAAAAATTTTAGAGGAAGAAAAGAATTAAAATCTTTAAAAAATATGCTTCTTAATTTAGATAACATAAATTTTAATATACCTAAAAATTTAAATGGTGTTTTAAGAAACTATCAAGAAAAGGGCTTTAAATGGTTAAATACTTTAGATTATTTAGGCTTTGGGGGAATTTTAGGAGATGAAATGGGACTTGGAAAAACCTTTCAAACAATAGCTTTTCTTCTTTCAAAGGAAAACTCAATAAGTCTTATAGTTGCACCAACTTCTCTTGTATTTAACTGGTATAGTGAATTTAAAAAATTTGCTCCTTCTTTAAAGGTTGTTATGGTAAATAAAAGTCCTAGTGAAAGGGAAGAGATAATAAAAGATTATAAAAAATATGATATTTTAATAACAACTTATAACTTAGTTAAAAGGGATTTAGAAAGCTATAAAAAAATATTTTTTCATTATGTAATTCTTGATGAAGCTCAAAATATTAAAAATCCTTCATCACAAAATGCAAAATCAGTTAAAGAATTAAAATCTAAAAATAGATTTGCCCTAACTGGTACTCCAATTGAAAATTCTCTTATGGAGCTTTGGAGTATATTTGATTTTATAATGCCTAATTATCTTTATGATGAAAATAAATTTACTACAAGGTACTATAGAAGACTTGAGGAAGAGCCTGTAATAATAGAAGAACTTAAAAGGCTTGTAACTCCTTTTATATTAAGAAGATATAAAAAAGATGTAATAAAAGAACTTCCAGATAAAATAGAGAAAAAATTAATAATTCCAATGGAAGAAGAACAAAAAAAGGTATATAAAGCTTACTTAGAACAAATTAAAGCATTAATAGAAAAAAAGGTTATAAATGATGAGTTTAAAAGTAGCAAAATAGAAATATTATCCTACATTACAAAGCTAAGACAAATAGCTATAGACCCTTCTTTAGTAATGGATAAATATTTAGGTGGAAGTGGAAAAATGGAGGCAATCTTAGAACTTGTTACTCAAGGAATAGAGGAAAATCATAAAATACTTATTTTTTCTCAATTTACTTCAGTACTAAAAAATATTTCAAAGCTTTTTAAATTAAATGATATATCCTTTAGTTATTTAGATGGTTCAACCCCTTCAAAGGAAAGAGGAAAACTTGTAGAAGATTTTAACAAAAATTTAAATTCAGTATTTTTAATTTCTTTAAAAGCAGGAGGTACAGGTCTTAATTTAACAAGTGCAGATATAGTAATACATTTTGACCCTTGGTGGAACCCGGCTGTAGAAGACCAGGCAAGTGATAGAGCCCATAGAATAGGGCAAAAAAATGTGGTAGAAGTTATAAAAATGATTTCTGAAAACTCAATAGAAGAAAAAATAGTAAATCTTCAAGAGGAAAAAAGAAAGCTTATAGATAGTGTAATGGGAGAAAATATTGTTTTAGGTGAAAACTTAAGTTCTTTAACAGAAGAGGATATAATGTTTTTATTTAGTAGGTAAAATAAAACAACATACATTTTTTTATTATTGTGTTAAAATAGTTTTATGAATTAAAAAAAGATACGGAGGAATTAAAAAAATGAGCTTGACCCCAATGATGAAGCAATATTTAGAGATTAAAGAAAAATATCCTGACTGTATATTATTTTTTAGAGTAGGAGATTTTTATGAAATGTTTTTTGAAGATGGAAAAACAGCTTCAAGAGCATTAGAATTAGTTTTAACAGGAAAGGATTGTGGCCTTGAAGAAAGAGCACCTATGTGTGGTATTCCATATCATGCAGCTTCAACATATATATCTAGACTAATAGCACAAGGTTATAAAGTAGCAATTGGAGAGCAAGTAGAAGACCCTAGTTTAGCCAAAGGCTTAGTTAAAAGAGAAGTTATAAAAGTTATAACTCCTGGCACTTATATAGATTTAAATAGTACAGAAAACTTAAACACTTACTTAATAGCTATATATGAAGATTATAATAAAGTAAGTATAGCTTTAACTGATATAGGTACTGGAGAATTTAAAGTAACTTCTTTTACAAATTTAAAAACAACCCTTTTAGATGAACTTTCAAAAATTGGTCCAAAGGAAGTTATTGTTGATGTAAATATGAATGAGGATTTAGTAAAGGATATTCATAATTCAACAAATGCTCTTATAACTAAAAAAAATCTTCAAGAATTTAGAGTAGATGATAAAGACCTTATAAATCAATTTTCAGAAGCTGAAGTTTCAGGTCTTGATGAAACTTCTAAAAATAGTAGTAAGGTTTTATTAAAATATATATTAGAGACTCAAAAGATGAATCTTACAAATATAAATTTTTTAGAAACTTATGATATAGTTAATTTTATGACTATAGATGGCAATTCAAGAAGAAACTTAGAATTAACAGAAAGTATAAGGGAAAAAAGTAAAAAAGGTTCTCTCTTATGGGTTATGGATAAAACAGCTACAGCTATGGGTGGAAGAGCTTTAAGAAGATGGATTGATGAGCCTTTAATAATAAAAAAGGAAATTGAAAAAAGATTAGATGGAGTAGAAGAATTATTTTCAAATTTATCTTTAAATGATGATGTGCGTGAAGCTTTAAAGGACATTTATGACATAGAAAGAATTGTAGGAAAGGTATCTAGTGGAAATGTTAATGGAAAGGATATGGTTTCTTTAAGAACTTCTTTAGAGAAAATACCTAGAATAAAAGAAGTTTTAAAAAATACCTCTTCAGAAATATTAAAAGAATATTATAATGACTTAGATGAGCTTTTAGATATAAAAGAGCTTCTTCAAAAAAGTATTATAGATGACCCTTCTCTTTCAATAAAAGAAGGAAATCTAATAAAAGAAGGCTATAATGAAGAGGTTGATAATTTAAGAGGAGCAAAACTTCATGGTAAAGAATGGATAGCTTCTTTAGAAAGTTCTGAAAGGGAAGTTACAGGAATAAAATCTTTAAAGGTTGGTTTTAATAAAGTCTTTGGATACTATATAGAAATATCAAAGGCAAATTATTCATTAATTCCAGAGGGAAGATATATAAGAAAACAAACCCTTTCAAATGCTGAAAGATATATAACAAGTGAACTTAAAGAAATGGAAGATAAAATTTTAGGAGCAGAAGAAAAGCTTATGGCTCTTGAATATAATCTTTTTATTGATATAAGAAAAAAAGTTGAAAAAGAAATTTCAAGATTAAAGAAAAGTGCAAGAATTTTAGGAAACTTAGATGCTTTATCAACTTTAGGAATAGTTGCCCTTGAAAATAATTATGTTAAACCTACTATAAATGAAGAGGGTATTATAAACATAAAAGAAGGAAGACACCCTGTTGTAGAAAAAGTTATACCAAAGGGAGAATTTGTATCTAATGATACTTTACTTAATAAAGAAGATAATCAACTTCTTTTAATTACAGGTCCTAACATGGCAGGTAAATCTACATATATGAGGCAAGTAGCTTTAATTACCCTAATGGCACAAATGGGTTCTTTTGTACCTGCAAGTTATGCAAATATCTCTATATGTGATAAGATATTTACAAGAATAGGAGCTTCTGATGACTTAGCAGGAGGAAAATCTACCTTTATGGTTGAAATGTGGGAAGTTTCTAATATTTTAAAAAATGCTACTTCAAAAAGCCTTGTTTTATTAGATGAAGTTGGTCGTGGAACATCTACTTATGATGGATTAAGTATAGCTTGGTCTGTAATTGAACATATTTCAAATAAAGAAGATTTAAGATGTAAAACACTATTTGCAACTCACTATCATGAATTAACAAAGCTTGAAGGAACTATAAAGGGAGTTAAAAACTATTCAGTAGCAGTTAAAGAATATGAAGATAATATAATCTTTTTAAGAAAAATAGTTGAAGGTGGAGCAGACCAATCCTATGGAATAGAAGTTGCAAAACTTGCAGGCCTTCCAAAAGGTGTAATTGAAAGAGCTAAGGAAATATTAGAAGGTCTTGAGAATAACTCTACTACTACTTCTTCTTCTGAAAATAAAGTTAAATATGATTCTCAAAAAGAAGAAGAAGAAGACTTAAATAAAATAGCAGCAGAAGAAATTTCAACAACTTATGAAGTTCAAAAAGAGCCTTGTAAAAAAGAAAGTTATAAAGAATCAATATGTATAGAAGAGAAAATTGTATCACCTAAAAAGATGAAAAAAATGCCTGCAATGCAACTTGACTTTAATTATATAGAAAAAGAAAGTCTTCTTAATGAAATTGCAAACTGTGATATTTTAAATATGACTCCACTAGATGCAATGAATACATTATACAAATTAGTTAAGGAAGCTAAAAGAATAGAACAGGAGGGTTAAAAAACTTTGAAAAGAATTAACCTACTAGATGAAAATACATCTAATAAAATAGCAGCAGGAGAGGTAGTTGAAAGACCCTCTTCTGTTGTTAAAGAACTTATAGAAAATAGTATTGATGCAAATGCTAGAAATATAACAATAGAAATAGAAGAAGGAGGAGAAAAGCTAATTAAAATAATAGATGATGGAGATGGAATACATCCAGAGGATATAAAAAAGGCCTTTTTACCTCATGCTACAAGTAAAATAAAAAATTCCTCTGATATATTTTCAATAAATACTCTAGGTTTTAGAGGAGAAGCTCTTCCTTCAATAGCTGCTGTTTCTAAAGTAAGCTTAAAGTCTAAAATTCAAGAAGAAGACTTTGGACGTGAAATAATAATAGAAGGTGGGGAAATTTTATCCTTTAATGAATGTGGAATAAATAAAGGAACTTCAATAGAAGTTAAAGACTTATTTTTTAATGTTCCAGCAAGAAAAAAGTTTTTAAAAACAAGCTCTAGGGAAGCATCTTTAATTTCTGATATTGTATCAAGAATAGCCCTTGCAAATCCTAGTATAAGCTTTAAGCTTTTTAATAATGGTAAAAAGGTATTAAATACCTATGGAAATAGTAATCTTTTAGATGTTACTAGAACTATTTATGGAAAAAACATAGGAGAAAATATTATATATTTTGAACACTCAGAAGATACTCTAACTTTATATGGATATATAGGAAAAGAAGTTATTGCAAGAGGCTCTAGAAATAATCAAAGTATTTTTGTTAATGGAAGATACATAAAAAATAAAACTTTAGTTGTTGCAGTAGAAAATGCCTTTAAATCTTTTAGTACAGTTAATAAATTCCCATTCTTTATACTATTTATAGAGGTATACCCAGAGAATATAGATGTTAATATTCATCCTAGTAAGGCAGAAATTAAATTTAAAGATGAAAGATTAATATTTAAAAAGGTTTTTGATACTGTCCATGAGGCATTAAGAAATGAAATATTTAAAGAATTTGAAGTTAAAAAGGATGAAAACACAAACTTTAAAAAAGATGAATTTAAAGAAATATCCTTTGATATAAAAGATGACTATGAGAAAAAAGAAAGAACAAAAGTTACTTTACCTGTAGATTTAAACTATGAAAGAACTTATTCAAAGGACTATGAAAATATATATGAAAAAGAATATAGCAATTCATCAAGTTCTAAATATTTAGAAGAAACTAAAACAAATAATAATGTAAACTATAATAATATAGATTCTAAGGAAAGTAATACTTTAAATGAAAACTTTACTTTAAGAGAAAATTTTTATAAAGATAATGTTTTAGATGAAAAAATTTCAAAGATACCTAAAGAAGATTTATCTAATAAAAATTCTAATGAAAGGATTCCTAAATTTCCTCCATTAAGGATAATAGGACAGTTTAATAAAACTTATATATTAGGAGAATATGATGAAGTTTTATATATGATAGACCAACATGCAGCCCATGAAAAGATACTTTTTGAAAAATACTTTAAAAGTATAGAAGAAGGAAGTATAATAATTCAACCTCTTCTAGTACCAGAAATTATAGACTTAACTCTTGATGATTTTTCTTACTATGAAGAAAATAAAGAAATATTTAAAAATGCAGGCTTTACCTTAGAGGAATTTGGAGGCAATTCCTTAGCATTAAAGGAAGTACCATACTTTTTAGGAAAGCTTGATGCAAAGGGCTTATTTTTAAGTATTTTAGATAATATAAAAGAACTTGGAAGTGGAAAAACTCCAGAAGTTAAATATAATAAAATAGCAACTATGGCATGTAAGGCAGCAGTTAAGGGACATGACCTTTTATCTGAACAAGAAATGATAAAACTTGTAGAGGATTTAAGATACATAAATGACCCATTTCACTGTCCTCATGGAAGACCAACTATAATAAAATTTACTAATTATGATTTAGAAAAGAAATTTAGGCGTATTGTATAAAAAAGAAGGTGAATTGTAAGATTGAAGGAAAAAATAATAGTGCTTGGTGGACCTACGGCTGTTGGGAAGACTGAGCTTTCTGTGGATTTGGCTAGAAGAATTGATGGAGAGATTATTTCGGCAGATTCTATGCAGATTTATAAGTATATGGATATAGGTTCTGCTAAGGTTTCTAAGGAGGAGATGAAGGGTGTTTCTCATTATATGATAGATATTGTTGAACCTAATGAGGAGTTTTCTGTAGCTGATTTTAAGGAATTAGGAATGAGGAATTTAGAAAATATAATCTCTAGAGGAAAAACTCCTATAATTGCAGGTGGAACTGGGCTTTATATAAATGCTTTAACTTGTAATATGAATTTTACTGAATCTAAAAAGGATGAAGAGTATAGAAAATATTTAATGGATTTAACCTATGAAAAAGGAAATGAATATGTACATGAAATGCTTAAAAGTATTGACCCTGTAAGTTATAGAGAAATTCATCCTAATAATAGGAAAAGGGTTATTCGTGCCCTTGAAGTTTATAAAACAACAGGGAAAGCTTTTAGTGAATATAATGCAGGAGAAAATTTTTATGAAAGTCCTTATGATATACACTATTTTGTTCTTAATATGGATAGAGAAAAACTTTATGAAAGAATAAATTTAAGAGTGGATATTATGATGGAAAAAGGACTTTTAGATGAATGTATAAAGCTTAAAGAAATGGGGTATAATTCTTCAATGCAGTCTATGCAAGGAATAGGATATAAAGAGATTTTATATTACTTAGAAGGAAACATTTCTTTAGAAGAAGCTGTAGATATGATAAAACAAGGCTCTAGAAATTATGCCAAGCGTCAACTTACTTGGTTTAGAAGGGACCCTAGAGTTAAATTTTTAGATAAAGATTCTCTTAGCTATGATGAAATACTTAATTATATAATTAAAGATTTAGAAAAATAAAACTAAAAGTGAGGTGCTTTAAGTGTGTGTATATTTAAATACAATTAGCCCATTAAATAAGTTTAAAGAATTATTAAGAAGTAAATATTTTGTAGATAAGACTATGTTAATAGAAAAAATAAATGAGATTTTAGACACTAGAGATAAATTCTTATGTATAACAAAGCCTAGAAGGTTTGGAAAATCATCTGTAGCAGATATGCTTGGAGCTTATTATTCTAAAGCCTTCAATAGTGAAGATGTTTTTAATAAACTTAATATTTCAAAAGTAAATAATTATAAAGAGCATTTAAATAAGTATAATGTAATATACATGACTTTAAATAAGTTACCTAAGGAAGGAAATACCTATTTTGATTATATAAATATGATTCAAGGGTATTTAATAAAAGATATAACAAAAAAATTTCCATTTATAAAAGCAGAAGATTATTATTCAATAGATGATATTTTTTCTGCTACTGGTGAAAAATTTGTTTTTATAATAGATGAATGGGATTATATATTTAGTCATAACCTTTTTAAAGAAAATCAAGATGACTTTTTAGAATTTTTAAGAAATATTTTAAAAGATAAAGAATATGTATCTTTAGCCTATATGACAGGGGTTTTACCTATAAAACAATATTCAACAGGTTCAGCTCTTAATATGTTTAATGAATATACTATGTTAAATGATAGAATTTATGCAGAATATTTTGGCTTTACAGAAGAGGAAGTTAAAGGGCTGTGTTCTGAAGAAAATAGTGTTAGTTTTAAAGAAATTAAAGAATGGTATAATGGCTATACTACCAATAAAGGGAAATCTATATATAATCCTCGTTCAGTTGTATGTGCTTTAAGAGATGACTATTGTAAAAGTTATTGGACTAGTACAGGTGCTATGGATGAAGTGTTATTTTATTTAAAATATAATATAGCAGAGGTAAGAAATGATATTATTGAAATGGTATCAAAAAACTCCGTGGAAGTATATTTAGATGAGGAATATAGGGCAGGTCAAGATACTTTAGAAACAAAGGAAGAAATCTATTCTGCTATGATAGTATATGGCTTTTTATCCTATTATGATGGTATTTTAAAAATTCCTAATAAAGAATTAATGAAAGAATTTGAAAAAGCTTTAAGAGATAAATCTTTTGGTAAAATTGTGACAATAATAGGTAATTCAAAGAAAATGTTAGAAGCTACTTTAAATAAAGATACTATTACTATGAAAAAGATTATAGATGATATTCATAATTCAGAAATTCCAATATTTCAATATAATGATGAAAATTCTTTATCTTGTGTTGTATCTATGGCTTATTTATTTGCAAGAGAAGAATATAGGATTGAACGTGAAGAAAAGACAGGAAAAGGATATGCAGATTTTGTTTTTCATCCTAGAAAGAGAAATAAAACAGCCTTTATATTAGAACTTAAAAAAGATACAAAACCAATAAAGGCTATAAATCAAATGAAAGAAAAAGATTATGCACAAAAGTTAAGAGAAGAAAATGAAGATAAGAAAATATTAGCAGTTGCTATTTGCTATAATTCAAAAACAAAAGAACATGAATGTATGATAGAAGAAATATAAAAGGGAGCTTAATTTGTGTGGCTCCCTTTTATTTATGGATATACTGCATAGCCATTAACTTTCCATGTATTATCTTCTTTTACTAATTCAAAGGTCTTTGTGGAAATTGTTTTTCCTGGCATCCAATCTCCAGTTGCAATAAAATCATCAGAACATATAATTTCTACTTCTGAATCAACGAGAATAGTTTGCAGAATATAAAATAAAACTTTATAATTATAGTGTTACAATAAAGTAAAGAAAGGTGATAAAGGATATGGAAAGTTTAGGCTTTGTTCTTATACAAGGTGTTTTAGGAGCATTTTCTGGATATATTACAAACACCTATGCTGTTAATATGCTTTTTAAAGAGTATACTCCTTTAAAGTTAGGTGGAGTAGTTAAGAAAAATAAAGAAAAGTTTATAGATGAAATTAGTTCTTTAGTAGAAAAGGATATTATAAATGGTAATACATTAAAGGATAATATTGAGTCTGATGATTTCAAGGAAGCCCTTAGAAAGGTATGTTATGACTTTTTTAATAAATATCTTCCTGAAAATATTGAAGGTAAAAGAATAAAAGAAATTTCAGGCTATAATGAAACAAGAAAGCATTTAGAAAGTTATATAAATTCTAATTTTAAAGATGTATTTTTTAATGTATGTGATAATGCTTTAGAAAATTTTACTTTAGAAGATATTTTTAAAAAAGAATATATAAATGAAATAAGTGAAAGTTTATATATTCTTCTTTTAAAAGAATTTGAAAATAATAAAGAGCTTAAAGAAATAATTTATGATTTGTATAATGAAAATACTTACTTATCTTTAAATATGGTTTTAAGTGAAAACTCTAAGTTATTTATAAAAAACAATATTGAAGAGATTACAAAAAACTCTTTATCTAAATTAATAAATGATGATGAAAGGTTAAAAGAATTTTTAGATAAAGTTTATAAATGTTTAAATATTGAAGATGTTATAGATAATTTTCAAATAAGTTTAAAGAAGAAAAGTATTTCTGAAATATTTACTGAAAGTGATATTAAAAATTTAAGTCATGATTTATATGAATATATTAATGAATATTTAAATTCTGAAAAGGGCTTTAATTTCTTTTTAGATTTAATAAATAAAATAATAGATACTTTAAAAAATATAGATTCTTCTTTATATAGTGTTATAAAATCTAAAGATAATTCTTCTTTAGAAAATAGACAAAATTTAAAAGAAACTGCTATTACTTTATATGATATTATTCCAGAAAAGTTTGAGGATAGCATTTTTGAATTTATAAATAAAAGCTTAATTGAATTTCTTCCATATATAGCAGAATGGATTAAAATAAATGAGGAAAATTTTAATGCTTTAATAGAAGAGTCTATAGATGAAGGAATTAAAGACCTTGATGAAGGGGCAAAAAAGAAAATAGTAGAAATGCTAAGAAAATATTTATTAAGTGATGTAGCTTCTTCTTCTGATATGATTGGTAAAGCATTAAATTATATAGATGATGATAACACAAAAGAAGATGTTTCAAGAGAACTTACAGAAAAGCTTATAAATTTTCTTAAAGAAACAAAAATAAAGGATTTAATAAAAAAGATTGAAAGTTCAAATTTATTAAAGGATGATAAATTAAATAAAATAGTAACTTCACTACAAAACTCTTTTTCTAAAAAGGGAGAAAATATTATAAATAAAATGCTATTAATCTTTTCTTCAAAAAAGGTAGGACTATTTTTTAAAGTTGATTTAAAAGAACTATTTAATAAGAAAAAATATGATTATATCTTTAAAAATAAAATATCTTTAAAGGAAAAGATAGAGAAAATTTCTTTAAAGTTTATAAATAATCAATATAATGAAATTTTAAATTTAGAACTTAAAGATGTTTTTAAAAATGAAAAAATAAAGAAAGTTTCAAAGGCTATACCTATTTTAGGAAGAAGATATTTAAAGAAAAATAAAGGGTCTTTAAGTAAAGTTTTAAATGAAAAAATTCAAGAAGCTCTTTATTCTATAGATTTAAAAGAATTATATAAAAATAATAAAGAATCTTTAGGTAAATTTATAGAAAAAGCTTTAAATGAAGAGGTTAAAAATACTTTAAATGATTATGAAACCCATGAAGTAAAGGAACTTTTATTAAAGGTATCTCAAAAGGAAAGTTCTGATTTTATCTGTGAAAAGGGGCATAAATATTTAAGGGAAAATGCAGAAGGCTTATTAAAGGGAAAAATTAAAAAGGTAATTTATGATAATCTTATAACTCAAGATGAGGATGCAATATGTGACATAGCACAAAGGTTTATGGGAAATCAATTAAAACCTATATCTATTTTTGGAGGAGCATTAGGTCTTGTAGTTGGAATGCTTTTTGGAGTAGGTACTTTAAATCTTTCAATTTCTTTACCTATAAAAATTTTATCTTCTTGTATAGTTATGGCTCTTATAGGTGTTTTAACTAATGTAATAGCTATAAATATGTTATTTAAGCCTTATACACAAAATAAAGTTTTAGCTAAAATTCCTCTTTTAAAACATTTTTCATTAGGTTATATTCCATCTCATAAGGATAATTTATCAAAGGGAATAGGTAATGTTATAGATAAAGAACTTTTAAATGGAAGTAAGTTAAAAGAAATGTTTAATCTTAAAAAAGATATAGGAGTAGATAAACTTTCAGCTTCTATAAAGAAGGATAACTATAAACTTATTTTAGATTGGTTAAATAAAAAGAGAAATAATTTAGCAGTTTCTTTATATAACTTTTCTAAAAAAATACTAACTAAGAGAAAAAATATATTTAAATATACAGCTAATACTAAAATAGGTACATTACTTAAAAAATCACATTTTAATAAAGCTATAAAAGAACTTGAAAATATTAATTATAGTAATATTTTAAGTGATAAAATAGAAAAAACTTTAAAGGATAAAAAGACTTTAAAAAATTTAATACCAGATGAAAATTTAAAAACTATTGAATTAAAAATAAATGAAGAAATATCATCTCTTTTAAATGAAAATTATTCAAAATTTTTTAAAGAGGAATTTGTAAAAGAAGTAGTATTTAAAAACAAAGCTTTATATGAAAATATAATAGATAATTCTTTAAATAGCATTTTAAATGAATCTTCTATAGAAAATATAAAAAATAAACTATCTGAGTATATTAAAAACTTTATTCTATCAGACTTAAAAGACTATACAAAAACTAAGGTATCAAATCTTCTTTATGAAGAAATAGAAAAAGATAAAACCATAGGAACTGTTTTTAATGGCTCAATTAAAAATCTTATAGATAAAAATATTTATAAATTAGGAATCTTTTCTTCTAATAAAATAGTAGAAATTATACAAAGCAAAAAAGAAGATATAAAGGTTTTAGTAGAAAATAAGGTTTTAGAAAATTTAGGTTTCCTTGAAAAAATGGCATATAGTTTTATGAATGGAAATGAAATTTTAAGTAACTGTGTAGATGTTTTTATAGATAAGAAAATAGAAGGCTTTGTAAATGATAAGGTATTTGAAATAACAGGAGTACTAAATACAGGATTAAATAATGTTATATACCCAAAAGAAATAAAAGTTCTTCAATTAAAGGCAAGTGAACTTGATACAGATATGATAATTGATAAAGCCTTTGATATTTTAGCTAAAGATAACTTAAAAGAAAATATAGACTATGTTTCAAACTTATTCTTAGATAAAGTAATGAATGTAAAATTAAATACTGTTTTATATAAAGCTAATTTAGATTCTTTAGATAAAATTTATAATAAATTTAATAATGAGATAACTGTAGTATTAAATACATTAAGTAAAAACTTTAATGAAAATATTAAGAAAAATTCACTATATTTAAATGATTTAGTATATAAATATTATATTCTTCCTATAGAAAATATAACCTTAGAGAATATAGAAAGAAAAGACATTTTATATACTACTGATTTAATAGTAAATAAAGTTTTAAATAGTAATAGTTTTAATATTCATGTAGAAAAGATTTCAAATAAGTTGTATGATAATATAGAAAGTCATAAAATTTCATATTTTATAAGCAATGAATCAATAAAAGATATGATAGATTTTATATTTGAAAATGAAAGCTTTAATTTAAATAATATTGAAATATTAAATAAAAATATAAAGAACATTTTAGACAATATAAATGAAATTGTTGATGATAAAACTAAAGACTATTTATTATTTATTATAGGAAATAGCTTAATAAGCTCTCTTATAAATAATATGCAAAATTTAATTTATAGTCTTCATTTAAAAGAAATTACAAAAACACAAATTGATAAAATGGACCCTTGTGAAATTCATGAATTATTTAAATCCTTTGCAGGTGAATTTTTTAATAAATTATATTTATATGGTTCATTAGGATTTGTCTTTGGAATAAATATATATCTATCAATTTTACTAACAATAGCTTATTTTATAAATGACTATCGTATAGATAAGAAATAATATAGAATTTTGGAGGAATTTATGTTACAAGTTACAAAGGAATTGTTAAAAAGCCAATATGGATTTAAAGAAGAAACCTTTAATTTATATGAAAAGGCTTTAAAAGATGTAGAAGAGGAATTTAAAAATTATGATGAAATAAGAGAATTTAATCAAATGAAGGTTTTAAAAGCCTTTCAAGAAGAAAGAATAAGTGATTCTCATTTTACTAACTCTTCAGGATATGGATATGATGATATAGGAAGAGAGTCTTTAGATAAGGTGTATGCAAGAATATTTAACGCTGAAGCTGCTTTAGTTCGTCCTCACTTTGTTAATGGTACTCATGCTATAGGAGCTGCTTTATTTGGAAATTTAAGACCTAATGATACTCTTTTATGTATTGCAGGAAAGCCTTATGATACCTTACATAATATAATTGGTATTACAGGAGATGAAAATATAGGCTCATTAAAAGAATATGGAGTAAATTATAAGCAAGTAGATTTAAAGGAAAATGGAAAATTTGACTTTGAAAAAATAAAAGAAGCTTTAAAGGATGAAAGTATAAAAATTGTACATATTCAAAGAAGTACAGGATATGGCTGGAGAAATGCTTTCCTTGTTTCAGAAATAGGAGAGGCAATAAGTTTTGTTAAAAATTTAAGAAAAGATGTATTTGTTTTTGTAGATAACTGCTATGGTGAATTTATAGATACAATAGAACCAACAGATGTTGGTGCAGATTTAATTGCAGGTTCTTTAATTAAAAATATAGGTGGAGGAATTGCTCCATCTGGTGGATATATAGTAGGTAAAAAAGAGTTAGTAGAACAAGCTGCCTTTAGATTAACTGTTCCTGGAATAGGAGGAGAATGTGGAGCTACTTTTGGTCTTATGAGAAGTCTTTTCCAAGGACTATTTTTAGCACCTCATGTTGCTATGGAAGCTGTTAAGGGAGCAATATTTTGTGCAAGAATAATGGAACTTGCAGGATTTGAAGTTTTACCTAAATATACAGATAAAAGAAGTGATATAATTCAAGCAATTAAATTTGGAGAACCAGAAAAACTTATTAAATTCTGTAAGGGAATACAATATGGTTCACCAATAGATTCTTATGTAGAATGTGAGCCATGGGATATGCCAGGATACCAAGACCAAGTTATAATGGCAGCAGGGGCATTTATACAAGGTTCATCAATAGAACTATCAGCAGATGCACCAATTAGAGAACCTTATATAGCATATCTTCAAGGTGGATTAACCTTTGACCATGCTAAAATAGGAATTCTTATAGCACTTAATAATATCTTAAAATAAAAAAAAGATATAATGGTATGACTAACAAAAATTGGCTACTTGTTTTATGAGTAGTCAATTTTTTAGTATAAATATATATTCAAAAGAATGAATTTAACAGTAGTATTTTTTTTAGCTTTATAGTAATATATTTTTAAATAAATTATTAATATGCTTATATTAGTATTGTTTAATATAAAATTTATTTTGAAGGGAGCTTCATAAGGTGAAAAGATTTAGAACCACAGGAGTTTGTAATCCTAATATTCAATATATGGTAGATATTTCTGATAAGGTAAGGGAAGCTAAAAAGCTAGTAGAAAATAATGAATATTTTATAATAAATAGACCTAGACAATATGGTAAAACTACATTACTTTTTGCTTTAAAGAAGGAGCTTTTAAAGGACTATTTAGTTATTAGTATAAGTTTTGAAGGTATTGGAGATATTGCCTTTAGTGATGAAGAAAAATTTGTAAAAGAGTTTATAAACTTAATTGATGAAAAGCTTGATTTTATAGATGAAGATTTAAATGAAGTATTTAGAAATTTAAGTCTAGAAGTTTCTACATTGCCAGGTTTGTCTAGGTTAATATCTAAGTTTATAAAAAGATTAAATAAAGAAGTTATTCTTATAATAGATGAAGTGGATAAAAGCAGTAATAATCAGTTATTTTTAAGTTTTCTTGGTATGCTTAGAAATAAGTATCTTCAAAGAAGTGAAGGGGAAGGAATTACATTTAAGTCTGTAATATTAGCTGGAGTTTATGATATAAAAAACTTAAAGATTAAATTAAGACCAAATGAAGAAAGAAAATATAATTCCCCTTGGAATATAGCAGTACCATTTAATATTGATATGAGTTTATCAAAAGATGGTATAAAGAATATGTTAAATGAGTATAAAAGAGATAGGAAAATAGAATTAGATTTAGATTTAGACAAAGTAGTAAACTTTATTTATTTTTATACAAGTGGGTATCCTTTTTTAGTAAGCAGGTTATGTCAAATAATAGATGAAGACTTAAAGGCTTCTTGGAATGAAGAGAATATGATAAAGGCTGTAAAATTATTATTAAATGAGAAAAATACATTATTTGATGATTTAATAAAAAATATAGAAAATAATAGTGATTTAAAAGAATATGTTTTAGATATTATAATGAATGGAGCTAGAAATACTTTTAATATGCTTAATCCTACTATAAATTTAGGATTAATGTTTGGATATTTTAAAAATGAAGACAATATGGTAGCTATTTCAAATAGAATATTTTCTCAAATTTTATATAATTATTTTTCCTCCTTATTAGAAAATAATAATATAATGAAAAAATATAATTTTAAATCTGATTTTATTTATGGTAATGGTCTTAATGTTGAAAAAATTCTTCTTAGATTTCAGAAATTTATGAAAGAAGAATATTCTTCTAGAAATGAAAACTTTTTAGAAACACATGGTAGAATGTTATTTTTAGCATTTTTAACTCCAATAATAAATGGAGTAGGTTTTGCTTTTAAAGAGGTACAAATATCTGAAGAAAAAAGATTAGATGTTGTAATAACTTATAATAGTAACAAGTATATTATAGAACTTAAAATTTGGCATGGAGAAGAATACCATGAAAAAGGCTTGAATCAATTAGTTGATTATCTTAATATTAATGAAGAAAACAAAGGGTATTTATTAATTTTTAATTTTAATAAAAATAAAGAATATAAAAAAGAAAAGATAGTTTTAGATAACAAAGATATATTAGCTGTATATGTTTAAAAAACAAGAGCTGTTTTAAAAATTGACAGCTCTTGTTTTTTAATATTAATATTGTCTGTAGATGCCTACAAGTTTTCCTAAGATGCTACAGTTTTCTACTATGATAGGGTCCATTGTATCATTTTCTGGTTGTAATCTAAAGTGACCATTTTCTTTAAAGAATCTTTTTATAGTAGCTTCGTTATCTATTAATGCAACTACTATGTCTCCATTTTCTGCTGATTCTTTTTTTTCTATAATGGCTAAATCATTATTGTTTATACCTACTTTTTTCATACTTTCTCCAGTTACTCTAAGCATAAAAAGTTCTCTATCATGTTTTACATATTCAAGAGGAACAGGGAAGGTATCTTCAATGTTTTCTGTTGCTAAAATAGGAAGTCCTGCTGTTACTTTTCCTATTATTGGAATGTTTATCATTTCTTTTTTACATTGATTAAGTTCTGCAATTTCTAAAGCTCTTGGTTTTGAAGGGTCTCTTTTTATAAGACCTTTTCTTTCTAGTCTTTTTAAATGTCCATGAACTGTTGAGGTAGAGCTTAGCCCTACAGCTTCACATATTTCTCTTACAGAAGGTGGATAGCCTTTATTTTCTGTATATGTTTTTAAAAAATTGTATATTTCAAGTTGTTTATCTTTTATATCTAGCATAAGAACACCTCACTATATTATTAATAATAATATAACATATTTTTGTTAAGTAATCAAACTTATGTTCTCAAAACTTATGTTCTTTCATATTATTGTCATAAACTTTATAATTTATACATAGTTAGCTTAAAAATCCTTATTAAAAAAGTTTAAATTTAATATTTAAAATATTGTTATTAAGCTATAATAATATTTGAGGTGATAATAAAATATGGAAAAAAGGTTAATAGAGCAGGTTAAATTTATAGTGGAAGTTGATAAGGCTAAGGAAATTATGAGAAGGACTTATCTTACAAAATCTGAAAGATTTGAAAATGATGCAGAGCATTCTTGGCATTTAGCATTAATGGCTCCTTTGTTAAGGGAACATATAAAAGAGGATATTAATATAGAAAAGGTTATAAATATGGTTATAATTCATGATTTAGTTGAAATAGATGCAGGAGATACTTTTTGCTATGATAAGGAAGGAAATTTAACTAAAAGGGAAAGAGAAATTAAAGCAGCTAATAGAATATTTAATATTCTTCCTAAAGACCAAGGTAAAATAATTTATGATTTATGGAATGAATTTGAAGAAATGAAGACTATTGAAAGTAGGTATGCTGCATGTCTTGATAGAATACAACCTATTTTAAATAATATTTCAACTAAGGGAAGGGCTTGGAAGGAAAATGGTACTACAAAATCTATGGTTCTTAAAAGAATGAATGTTGTAAAGGAAACTTCTAAAGAATTATGGGAGCTTGTTTTAGAAATAGTTAATGAAGGTGTAAAAATTGGTGCTTTAAAGGATGAATAAAATAAAAAAATCCCTAAATCAAGGGATTTTTTTATTTTTTCCAAGTAGCTGGTGTAAATAGTATAAGCATAGGGAATAATTCTAGTCTTCCTGCTAGCATATCAAACATAAGAATATATTTTGAAAAGCTTGAAAATACACTAAAATTTTGAGTAGGACCAACTAACTCAAGTCCTGGACCTATATTATTAAGAGTTGCTGCAACAGCAGTAAAGTTAGTTGTTAAGTCTAACCCATCAATACATATAGCTAAAACTGAAAAGGCAAATATTAAAACATAGGTTATTAAAAATACATTAACTGAACGTATAACATCATGTTCAACCTTTTTACCTTCAAATTTTATTATTTTTATGCTTCTTGGATGAATTAAATGGGATAATTCCTTTCCAACTGTTTTTAAAAGAAGAGCAAAACGAGAAACTTTAATTCCTCCTCCAGTACTTCCTGCACAGGCTCCAATAAACATAATTATAACAAGTAGTGTTTTTGAGGCTTGAGGCCAAATATTAAAATCTTCTGTTGCAAAACCTGTAGTAGTTATTATTGAACCAACTTGAAAGGCTGCATGGTGAAAAGCCTTAAAAATACTTGGAAAAAGTCCTCTTATATTAATTGTTATAAATAAAATAGCAAAACCTATTATTCCTAAGTAGTATCTTAATTCTTCACATTTTAATGCCTCTTTAGGTTTTTTTATTAAAAATAGATAATAAACATTAAAATTAACTCCAAATAAAATCATAAAAACTGTAACTATTCCTTGAATAAGGGTGGAATAACTAGTCATACTATCATTTTTTATACCAAAACCACCAGTTCCAGCAGTACCAAAGGCAGTACATATTGCATCAAAAAGTGGCATTTTTGCTATTAAAAGAATAATCAATTCTATTACTGTCATAAAAAAGTAAATTCCGTATAAAATCATTGCTGTTGAACGTAAACGAGGAACTAACTTTCCAACAGAAGGGCCAGGGCTTTCTGCACGAAGTAAGTGCATGCTATGTCCACCACCAGCTAGGGGAAGTATAGCTAAAATAAATACTAAAACTCCCATGCCTCCAATCCAGTGAGAAAAGCTTCTCCATATTAATGAGCAATGAGAAAGTGCTTCAACATCTGATAAAATACTAGCCCCTGTTGTAGTAAATCCAGAAATTATTTCAAATAAGGCATCTGTAAAGTTTGGAATTTCTTCATTTATAACAAAGGGAAGAGCACCCATTACACTTAATATAATCCAACTTAAAGCAACTGTAACAAAGCCTTCTTTTGCATAAAACACATTATTTTTAGGTTTTGTATATGTACAAATGCTTCCTAAAATAGCACATAAAACAAGGACAATTCCAAAAGCAAAGCCTTCTTTTTCTCTATAAATTAGTGCTGTAAAACAAGGTAATGCAAGAAAGACAGCTTCAAATTTTAAAACATAACCTAATATATATCTTATAATGGAACTATTCATAAAATAACCTCACTTAATTTTTAAGAATATCTTTTAAGTCATTAAGACCTGTATTTGTAGTAACAACAATAACTGTATCACCAATATTTATAGTGTCATGTCCACGAGGAGTTATTATTCTACCATTTCTATTTATACAAGTTACTAACAAGTTATCCTTAAGCTTAAGTTTTTCAAGAGGTATTCCTACTACAGGAGAGTTTTGTCTTACACGAAATTCTAAGGCTTCAACTTTATTATTTACAATTCTATAAAGAGTTTCTACATTACTTCCTAAGGAATTTTGCATAGCTCTTACATATTGCAGTATTCTTTCTGCAGTAATGAATTTAGGATAAATAATACTTCCAATTGGAAGACCATTTATTATATTTTCAAAGGTTAATCTATTAACTTTTGTTATAAGTTTTGCTTTAGTTTTGCTCTTAGCATAAAGAGAAAGCATTATATTTTCTTCATCATAATTAGTAAGAGAGGCTAGAGCATCTGTATATTCAATACCTTCTTCTAAAAGAAGAGTTTGGTCTGTTCCATCTCCATTTATAAGCATTGCCTCTGGTAAATGTGTGCTTAAATATTCACATCTTTCCTTACTTTGTTCTATTATTTTTACACTCATGCCCATTGAAAGTAATGCTTTAGCTAAGTAAAAAGAAATTTTTCCTCCACCTATAAGTATTACATTTTTAATTCTTTGATTTAAAATGCCAATTTTTTTGAAGAATTCACTTGAATTTTTAGAAGATGCAACTATTGTTACTTTATCTTTTTCACGTAATATAAAATGACCTGCTGGTATAATAACCTCTTCATTACGCTCTATTGCACATATAAGAATATCACAATGAAGCTTAGTTGAAATATCAGCAATCATCATATTATGTAATACTGATTCATGAGTTATTTCAAATTTTAAAAGTTCAACTCTTCCTTTAGCAAAGGTATCAATTGTAATTGCAGATGGAAATCTTAAAAGCCTTGCAATTTCTGAAGCTGTTGCTTCTTCTGGATTTATTACCATTGAAAGACCAAGCTCTTCTTTTATAAAATTTATTTCTTCTCTATAAACAGGATTACGCACACGTGCAATAGTATGGACATTACCTGCTTTTTTAGCTATTAAGCAACAAAGAAGGTTAAGTTCATCAGAAGAGGTTACTGCAATTAATAAATCTGCCTTTACAACTCCTGCTTCCATTTGAACATTATAACTTGCACCATTACCAATTACACCAATTACATCAAGAGTATTTGACATTTTTTCTAAAATATCAGGATTTGTATCAACTAATGTAATATTATGACCTTCTTGATCTAATTGCTCAGCAATAGTACAGCCTACTTTACCACAACCAACAATAATAATTTTCATTTCTTCCTCCAAATTTAATATTTATATCCCCATTTAAATAAAGAATATCTCTTAGTTAAAAAAATGTCAATGCAATTTTATATAATAGTAGTATAATAAAAGAAAACTAACAGTTTCTTTACATAAAATATATAAAAATATGTATATTATAAAATAAAATAGAAAATAAGAGCTAAAAAGCTCTTATTTTTCAGTTTCCTTACTTTTAAATATAAGAATATCTTCTTTTATAAACATTACAATAAAACCAATAAAAAGAGTTACACAGCAAAAGAGTACTGCTTTTTCTTTAAAGGCATTTGTAAATAAAGCACCAAGCCCTGCACCTAAAATAAATAATAAATCTATTCCATAATAATTTATACATTTTTCTTTTAAATCAGGTTCTTTTGTTTTTATGTATTTAAATAATAATTCAGTTCCACTTCTTAAATTTCCAGTACACATAGTTGTTGCACAGGAAATACCATTTATTTTTCTAAAACTTTCAACCTGCATTGCACATATAAAAGAAACTATAATATTTGCAAGGTTATTTAAATTTTCAGGCATAAAAGCAACTAAAACTAAAAGAAATATTTCTATAAAAACAATAATTTGTCTCCAATGAATTTTCTCGTTATTTTTAAACTTAAGTTTTATAAACTCAGAAATAAATACTCCAACTATAAATGAAGAAACAGGAATTAAATAAGTTAATGCTTTTTTATATTCCCCTTGAAATAAATTTGTTCCTAAAAGTACAATGTTTCCAGTTTGGGCATTAGCAAAGACCTTTCCCCTTGAGAGAAAGGTATATGCATCTAAAAAGCCTCCAGTAATTGCTAAGATAACTCCAATTTTTAATGATTCTGACATTTGTTTATTACTTACTCTTTTCATTATGTTTTCTCCAAAATCTAAAATTGATTTTGTTTCATTTTAGATTTATAATCCTCTTTCATAGCCTCAAGACGGGCAGAGTCTTCAGCTCTCTTTTTCTTAGCATTTTCTTGAATTTGTTTTGTTTCTTCTATACCATTTACAATAGTTCTCCAGCTTTGTTCTAGAGTTTCTATTTTTACAGAACTATTACTTGCAAGTTGAGCTGTTAATTTTGATTGTGCTACAGTATTTTGAGCATTTTTTAAAATCATTTCATTTGTTTTTTCATCTAAAGCTTGCATAGCTTCAGCTTGCACCTTTTGTCTTTTTAAAAGAACAGCTTGAGCTAAAGCTTGCTTAAATACAGGAAGAGTTATTATAAAGGCTGAATTTATTTTACGTATTAAGTTTAAGTTACTAAATTGCATTGTATTTATCATTGGAACTGACTGCATTGCTATATTTTCAGCAACTTTTAAATCATGAACACGTTGTTCAAGCATAAGCTTTGCATTTTCAAGACTATTTATAGTAATTTGAAGAGAGCCATCACCAGTTTCTGAAAATTCTTTATTCATGCTTACTAAATATTCATCAATTTCTTCAAGTCCTTTTTCTCCTGCAACTATGTATTTTACAAGTTGCTGATAAGTTACTACATTTGCTTCAAACATGGCTTTAAGCTTTTTATTTGATTGAATTATTTCATTTTCATATTTTCTAAGTTCAATATTTATCTTTTCAACTTCGCTTCCCATAGTATTATATTTATTAATAATATTTTCAAGTTGTTTTTTTGCATTATTAAATATTCTTCCTAAAAAGCCTTTAGCTGGTTCATCTTTAATTTCATCAATATCAAACTTATCCATTATTTTAGCTAAAGTATTTAAAAGTTCTCCTGTATCATTTAATTGTTTCATATTTACATTATTTAAAACTGCATCTGAAGCTTTTGCAATTTCATTTGCTACATTCCCACCAAAAGCTACTATTGTTTGAGGGTCATCTATATTAATTTCTGCAGTAAGTGCTTCAATTTCTGGTGAATTTAAAAGTTCAGTTTCTATTTCATTTCTTTTTTCAACTATGTTAAATTCTTGAACCTCTTCTTCCTGTGGAACAATTATTTGATTACTATCTGTTTGTCCACTAATATTATTTACAGTTGTTGTTTTTGGTTTTGAAAATTTTAATGACATTTTTTTAACTCCTTTCAATTTTTATTAAATTATCCAAAAAATCTTTCAAAAAATCCTTTTTTCTCTGCTGTGGAAGTTTTGAAATTTGGTGCTTTTAAATTAAACATAAATTCTCCAATTATGTGATTTTCAAAGGAAGAGTCCATAATAAATTTTTCTATATTTCTATATCCTGTAGGGGTGAAGATAACTATATCAAATCCTATAAGATTTAAAAATAAAAGATATATACAATCAAAAATTGTTGCCATTTCCTCTGTTGTATCAACAATAACTATTTTAGGAATATTTTTTGTAAAGTCAAATTTTTGAATTAACTTTAAAGTAGGTTTATCTAAGTTAAGTAAAGTTCCTAAAATTATATTATTTAAATCACTGCCTGTATATTTAATCCAATTTAAATTTATAAGTTCATCTATTTTACTTATTATATAATGCTGAGTGTTTAAATCTAAATATTCATATTTATATTCTTCAATTTTTTTAATTAAATCAATATGAATTTTATTATTATGAACACATTTTTTAAGAGAAGAATCCTTTAAAACTGGCTTTTCCTTTAAAAAAGGAATGTTCTTATAATATATTGTATCATCACTTATTAAGGATTTTATACTTTTAAAATATTTATTTTCATCAGTATCTTTTACCCCACAAACTTTAGCAAATATATTTGGAGTATATACCTTTAAGCCATCAGTTCTAAAGTTTGGTCTAAAATTTGCTTCTTGATTCCATAATATAAAAATTTCTTCATAAGTTGTTCTTAAAGTAATAGGAGTTGAATTTGCAAATTGCTGATTTTTATATAATCCTGTATCATTATAGATTTCACTTTCTATTTCCTTTTCAGCTTTATAAGCTACAGTAGATACCTTTACCTTCATTTCAGTTTTTGGAAAGTCTTTTATATCTAAAGAATTTTGAAGTTCAAATTCAAGGGCATTTTTTAAAATACCTTTTTGACTTTTAGTTGGACATATATATAAAATATCTATTGGCATATAAGATAAAAGTTCTAAAAAGGAAACTTCACTTGAGGAAATTTCTCCATAGTATATTAAAATAGGAAGATTATCTCCATGAAAGTTAAATAAAGAATTATATCTTATCATCCAACATAATAGTTTTATAGATAAATTATAAAGTTTAGACAGTTCTAAATCCTTTTCCTTTTCAAAAAATTTAAAAAATCCATTAACTATAAAAGGCATAGAAGTTTTACTAAATTTATTTGAAATAGCTAAACTTATAAAATCAATAAGTTCTTTTTTATTTGAAATATTAGTTCTTTTAATAGATGAAACCTCTTCACTAGTTGGATTCATTATTTTTTTATCAATTAGTATAAAGGGTTTATCACTCTTTTCTAAATCACTTTTTAATTTAAATAATCTATTATTATAAGAGCCAGCTTCATCAACACCTATATAGGATATAAATATATTATATATTTTAGATGAATTAAGTAATGCCCCTCTAAGAGTATTTTTCTTTTCTAAAATTTCAAAAAAGTTTTCATCTTCTTTAATCCAAGAATTTGTTATAACCTTATTAGAAAATTTAGAAACATCTTCTTTAATATCTTCTACCTTACTAAGTTCTTCTAAATTAATAGAGGAGAAGTGAATTTTAGGAATTCCTTTAAATTTTCCATAGACAGCTTTAGAAAGGTTTCCATCAAATTTTAAAATAGAATTTTCATCTGAAAAGTTTACATATAAAACATCACAACCAGCTTTTAATAATATTCTAAGCATATATACTTCATATTTTGAAATTTCTCCTTCATATAAAACCTTTGGAATATTATCATTTCCTATATTTTTTAAAACCCTTTCAAAACTTAAGGACCAACACATAAATTTAACATAGGCATTTTTTAAAATATTATCATTTGCCCCTTTTTTTCTTAAATCTTGAAGGCTTTCTAATATAGCTTCACCTAAAGAAAGTATTTGAGAGTTTGTTAAATTCCTTATCCATAATCTTAAATTGCTTTGTATAAAATTTAAGTTAAGAACAAAATTTTCATTTGTTTTAGAAAAAAAGTCTTTTACCATATTTTCCTTTGGATTTGATATAGGTTTTTTTATATAAATTCCATTAGATATAGTAGAGGCTTCATATTCTTTTAAAAACTTTAAAATATTATCATCATATCCAATAAATCTATAAAAATAAACTCCCTTTAAAGGTCTTTTGCTTAGAGGAAGAAAGTAATCCTTATTATTTTTTAATTCTATTAAATTGAGCATCTTATTTTCTCCCTTCGGTTTATTATTGTCTTTTATTAACTTGATTATATATTATATAATAACTTTTATCAATAAAACATAAAGGAATTAAATTCTAAAAATTTTTAAAAAAGCTATTGCAAAATGATTTATCTTATATTATAATATGGTACATAATAACTTATTAAAGAGTAAAGATAATTAACATAAAGGTTTGGAAAACTTTTCTTTTTAATATATTTATTTTAAATATAAACTTAAATTTTACTTAATTTACAAATAAGTAATTGAAAACTTATACATTTTTTGATATACTTATTTAAAATTTAATTTAACTGACTAAAAGAAAAAAGGAAGGGATTTTTTATGGCAATAGTTTTACAAAAAGGTCAAAAAGTTGATTTAACAAAAGGAAATAAAGGACTTAAAAAGGTTTTAATAGGACTTGGATGGGATGTAAATAAATATGATGGTAGAGCAGACTTTGACTTAGACTCAGCAGCATTTTGTTGTGCAGCTGATGGAAAGGTAAAAAGCGAATCTGATTTTGTTTTCTATAATAACTTAACTCATCCATCAGGTGGAATAAAGCATTTAGGAGATAACTTAACTGGTGAAGGTGATGGAGATGATGAACAATTAGTTATTGAACTTGACTTAGTTCCAGATACAATAGATAAAATAGATTTTACAGTTACAATTCATGAAGCAGATGCAAGAGGACAAAACTTTGGGCAAGTTTCTAATGCTTATGTAAGAGTTGTAAATGAAGAAACTGGAGAAGAATTAATAAGATATGACTTAGGAGAAGACTTCTCAATAGAAACTGCAATAGTTGTTGCAGAACTTTATAGACATAATGGAGAATGGAAATTTAATGCTATAGGTAATGGATTCTCTGGTGGACTTGCAGCTTTATGCCAAAACTTTGGCTTACAAGTTTAATATTAAATTATAAAAGTGAGGCGTATTAATTTATGCCTTGCTTTTTTAAAATTATTTTTTATAAAAGGGGATTTATTTGTGAGATATTTTAGTTATTTAGAAGATGAGGAAGAAAAGAGGCTTTTTCATAAAATACCTAAAGAATTTAATAAAAATAAAGATAAAAAGTTTTTACAATATGCCTTAGGTGGACATATATATGTTCCTGCTATAAGAAAGGATATGATATATAAGTGCTTAAAGGGAAAAATTAAAGGCTTAACTTCCTTTACTATATGCTTAGAAGATGCTATAGGAATAAATGGAGAGGGAGAGAGTATAGAAAATTTAGCTCAGGTTTTAAAGGAAGTACAGCTAAGAAGGGATAAAAAAGATATTCCCTTAATTTTTATAAGACCTCGTAATTTAGAACAAATGCTTAAATTTAAAGATATTTTAGAGGAAAATAAGGATATTATAACTGGAATAGTTATACCTAAAGCAAATGGAGAAAAAATAGATTCTTTTATTGAAGGTTTAGAGAAAATAAACTGCTTAAAGCTTTATATTATGCCAATAATAGAAAGTATAGAATTTATAGATTATACCCTAAAGGATAAATATCTTAAGGATTTAAAAAGGGCAGTTTTAGAACATAGGGATAAAATATTAAATATAAGAGTTGGAGTTACTGATATTTTAGGTAGCTATGGTATAAGAAGAGATAAAAGTCTTACTATTTATGATAATATAGTTTTTAAAAATTTAACCTTTGATTTAATGAGCATATTAAAAAATGATGAAATAGACATTCCTATAAGTGGTGGTGTTTCTGAAGTTTATGATATGAATAAGGAAGACATATTAAATACCTTTATAAAGGAAGTTAAAATAGATAAGCTTAATGGTTTTATTGGTAAAACTGTAATACATCCTTTTCAAATGAATGTTGTTCAGGCTATGAATGTTATAAGCTATGAAGATTATATGGATGCAAAAAGCATATTAGATGGTGTTGGAAGTAAATATTCTATAAGTGGAAGCATTAATTGTGAAAGAATGAATGAAGTAAATCCTCATACAAAGTGGGCAAAAAAGATTATGCTTTTATCAGATATTTATGGAGTTTTTAATAAGGGGATAAGTTTTAATGAATTATTTAGATTTTAGTTGTGATATTAATATAAAAGATAATCCTTTAAATTTAAATATAGATGATTATTTAGATTTAGCTTTAAGAAATAATAAAAAGAGAAGATTTTTATTTATATCAAAAAACTTAGGAAAGCATATTCCTGTAAATCCTGAAAAGGTAGATAATTTAGGCTATCTTTTAGCTAAAGCTTATAAGAAAAAGTATTTAAATTATAAGGAAGAAAAAGAACTTGTAATAGGTTTTGCAGAAACTGCAACAGCACTTTCTCATAGCTTTTTTAATTATTTAGAATCTGCTAAGCTTTTTATTCATACCACTCGAGAAAATTTAGATTTAAATAGAATAGATTTTTTAGAAGAACATTCCCATGCTACGGAGCAAATTTTATATACTGATAAAATATTTTCTTTAAAAAATATAGATACCTTAATTTTAGTAGATGATGAAATAACTACTGCTAAAACTTGTATTAATATGATTAAAGAGCTTCAAAAAAATTATAAAGCAAAAAAATATGTAATAGCTTCTATATTAAATTGGATAGATGAAAAAAGAGAAGAGGAAATTAAAGCTATAGCTAAAGGCTTAAATTGTAAAATTGAATTTGTTTATCTTTTTAATGGGTCTTTTAACTTTAAATTTGATGAAGATAAACCTTTAAGTGATAAATTTGAAAAGGTAAATTCTAATAAAGAAGTTAAAGTTAAATTTTTAGATTTAAACTTAGAAAGGCACTTAGAAAATAAAAAATATTTAAAAGGTACAGGAAGGTTTGGAATAGATAGAAAAGAACAGGAAGAACTTATAAATATTTTAAAAGCCTCTTCAGAGAAACTAAATAGTATAAGAGAAAATGATAAAATACTAGCTTTAGGAGTAGAGGAATTTATGTATATTCCAATGATTTTAAGTAAGTTTATGAAAGGGGATATATATTATCATTCAATTACAAGAAGTCCTATTATTCCTTTTAATGATAAAAACTATCCTATAAAGAAAAAATATAAGCTAAATAGCTTTTACAATAACAATATAAATTACTTGTATAATCTTAATATAAATAACTCTAAAGAATGTTTTTTATTTCTTGAAACCTTTGTTAATGAAAAAAGGATAGAGAATATTATAAATTTATTAAGTTCAGTAAATATAGAAAAAATAAATATAATAAAATGCTAAAAAGGAGATTTTTATGGAATTTAGTTCTTACTCAAAAGATGATGTAATATTTCTTTTAAAAGATATTTCAAATTGCATAATAGAACAAAGTAATTTAGAAAGAGAAAAAGCCATTCAAAGTGGAAAACATTACTCTGAAATGCTTCCAATTGAATATCAGGTAAGTGATGTTTATTTAAATCTTTATAAAAGTCAGCTTAAAGAGCTTAAAGAAAAATTAGCTTTATCTGTTGGTATAATGTGTGAAAAGATTTTAAAAGAAAAGGGAAACAATATAGTTTTAGTTTCCCTTGCAAGGGCTGGTACCCCTATAGGAATTTTAGCTAAAAGATATATAAAATATAAATACAATTTAAATCTTCCTCATTATACAATATCAATAATAAGAGATAAGGGAATAGATGAAAATGCAATAAAATATATTTTAAAAAATCATAAAGATATGAAAATACAATTTATTGATGGCTGGACTGGAAAGGGTACTATATCAAAGGTATTAGATGAGGCTTTAGAAAACTTTAATAAAAAGTATAATGTAAAACTTGATAATTCTTTAGCAGTTCTTGCAGATTGTGCAGGATATTCTAATTTATTTGGAATAAGAGAAGACTTTTTAATACCAAGTGCTTGTTTAAATTCTACAGTATCTGGTCTTATAAGTAGAACAGTTTTAAGAGATGACCTTATAAAAGAAAATGATTTTCATGGTGCTAAGTATTATAAAGAGTTAAAGGAATTTGATTTATCTAATGAATATATAGATACAATATCAAAGGAATTTAAAAATGTTTCATCTGAAATAGAAGAGGAAATGAAGAATTGGACAAAAGATGAAATAACTAAAATAGGAGATAAGGATGTAGAAAATATAAAAAGGGACTATAAAATTCATAATATTAACTTTATAAAACCAGGAATAGGTGAAACTACAAGAGTCTTATTAAGAAGAATTCCTTATAAAATTTTAGTTAAAAATAAAGAAGATAAGGCACTTAAACATATATTAGTTTTAGCTAAGGAAAAAAATGTACCTGTAGAAACTTATCCTTTATCAGCTTATAAATGCTGTGGAATAATAAAAAATATGAAGGATGTATAAAAAAATGCTTTATTTTTCAGATTTAGATAGAACATTAATATATTCAAAAAAGTTTTTAAAAGAAAATTTAAAAGAAGTGCCAATTGAAAAGTATGAAGGAGAATATATATCCTTTATGACTGAAAAGTCTATTAACTTATTAAAAGATATAAATAAAAAAAATATATTTATTCCCTGTACTACAAGAAGTATAGAGCAATATGAAAGGATAGAATTTAAAAAATATAATATAAACTTTCCTTTTGCAATTGTATGTAATGGAGGATACATTTTAAAAAATGGAATTTTCTTAAAAGAGTGGGATGATATTTTAAAAAAAGAACTTAAAAAAAATGAAAGTTTTTTAAATGTAAGAAAAGAATTTATTAAAAATGAAAGTATTCCTGGAATTTTAAAAGTTAGACAGGTTTATGATTTATTTTTTTACATAGTAGTTGATTATTCTATATTTAATAAAGAAAATTTATTATCTTTTGAAAAGTATTTAATAAAAAACAATTGGGAAACTCATTATAGTGGAAGAAAAATTTACTTTTTACCACAAAACTTAAAAAAAGAAAATGCTGCAAAATTTTTAGCTAATTTTCTAGGTTATGAAGATTTTTTTGCACTAGGGGACTCAAGTATGGATTTGAACCTTTTAAAAAATTCAAAAAAAGCTTATATACCTAAAAATTCATTTCTTATGAATATAGAAGGTGTTAATAAAAATATATTTATTCCAAAAGAAGAGGGACTTAAAGGTCTTGAAGAAATACTTGAAAATATAGATATTTAAAAGTATAGTTATATTTAAACTTTATATTTCTACTAATTGTTGAATAAATACTATATAGGTAGTAAAATAAAGTTATAATATTCTAAATATTATTAAACATTAATTTTAGGAGGAAAGAAAAATGGGAATTATGTTAAAAAAGGGTCAAAAAATTGACCTAACAAAGGGTAACAAATCATTAAAAAAGATATTAGTTGGCCTTGGCTGGGACACTAATAAATATGATGGAGGATACGACTTTGACCTAGATGCCGCAGCTTTTTGTTGTGGAGATGATGATAAAGTTCATGAAGATTTAGATTTTATATTCTATAACAACTTAAAGCATGAAACTGGAGCTATAGAACATTTAGGAGATAACCTAACTGGTGAAGGAGAAGGAGATGATGAACAAATATTAGTAGATTTAAGCCTTATTCCTTCAAGAATAACAAAAATTAATTTTACAGTTACAATTCATGAGGCAGATGAAAGAGGACAAAACTTTGGACAAGTTTCTAATGCTTATGTAAGAGTTGTAAATCAAGAAAATGATGAAGAGTTATTAAGATATGACCTAGGAGAAGACTTCTCTGTTGAAACTGCAATAGTTGTTGCACAATTATATAAATACAATGGAGAATGGAAGTTTAATGCTATAGGAAGTGGTTTCTCTGGTGGCCTTGCTGCTCTTTGCAAAAACTTTGGTTTAAATGTATAATTTTAAAAAATTAACAAAGGATAAAAAAGGAGGTTAAAAAAATATGAGTATTAGTTTAGTAAAGGGCCAAAGAATTGACTTAACTAAAAATAATAGTGGACTTAAAAACTTATTAGTTGGCCTTGGCTGGGACCCTGTTGAAGTTAAGAAAGGCTTATTTTTTAAAAGAAAAACAGCTCCAGATATAGATTTAGATGCATCAGTTTTAATGCTTAAAAATGATAAGCTTGAAGATAAAGAGGATTTAATCTATTTTGGAAACTTAAAAAGCAAATGTGGTGGAGTTATTCATACTGGTGATAATTTAACTGGTGAAGGAGATGGAGATGATGAACAAATATTAGTAGATTTATCTAAAATAAATCCAAAGGTAAATAAATTAGTATTTGTCATTAATATATATGCTTGTGAATCTAGAAAACAGGATTTTGGAATGATTAAAAATGCTTATATAAGAATAGCTGACAACAGTTCACAAAAGGAGCTTATTAGATATAATTTAACTGATGATTATTCAGGAAAAACAGCCCTTATTGTTGGAGAAGTTTATAAACATAATGGAGAATGGAAATTTGCTGCTTTAGGGGAAGGAACTAATCATATAAGAATAAGTGACATAGCAGCAGATTATAAATAAGGAGTATAATAAAAAATGAAATATTTTAAAGAAAAAATTGAAGATTGCCTGAAAGACCAGGAAGTTGACCTTGAAAAAGGTTTATCAGATTCAGAGGTTAAGGCAAGAAGTGAAAAGTTTGGTAAAAATGAATTTTCCACTAAAGAAGAGGGAAGTATTTTAGAAGATATTAAAGATGCTTTACTTGAACCAATGATGATAATTCTTTTAGTTGCAGCTTTAATAAGTGCAATTATAGGAGAATATTATGATGCAATTGGTATAGTATGTGCTGTGGCAATTGGTGTAACTATTGGTATTGTTACAGAAGGAAAATCTAAAAAAGCTGCAGAAGCTTTAGCTAAGATGACAGAAGATATTGAAGTTAAAGTTCTTAGAAATGGTCAGGTTATGAATGTTTCTAAAAGTGACTTAGTCCCTGGTGATATTGTTTATCTTGAAACTGGAGACATGGTTCCTGCAGATGGTCGTTTTATTGAAACTATAGATTTAAAAATAAGAGAAGATATGCTTACTGGAGAATCTGATGATGTTAAAAAAGACGCAAAGGCTATTATTCCTTTAGAGGAAATAGAGGTTAAAGGTCAAAAACAAATTCAAGACCCAATTCCAGCAAAGCAAAGTAATATGGGCTTTACTGGTACTTTAGTTGCCTATGGTAAAGGAACAATGTTAGTTACTGGTATTGGTGATAATACTGAAATGGGTAAAATTGCAGAAACTTTACAAGTTGAAGAAGAAGAAACACCTCTTCAAATAAAACTTGGTAATTTAGGTTCTGTAATAGCTAAGATTTCTTCTGTTATTGCAGCATTACTATTTATATTTATGGTTGTAAAGATTGTAAATTCAGGAGATTTAAATGTAGATACTACTGGTGTTAAAGCCTTTTTAGAATCTATAGGACCTGTTAAAACAGCTTTTGTTACTTGTATTGCTTTAATAGTTGCAGCAGTTCCTGAAGGACTTCCAACTATGGTAAATATGACTCTTGCTCTTACAATGCAAAAAATGGCTAATATAAATGCCTTAGTAACTAAAAAAGAAGCTTGTGAAACTATTGGTTCTGTAAGTGTTATATGTTCTGATAAAACAGGTACTTTAACACAAAATAGAATGACTGTAGAAAATGTTTATTTAAATGGAAAGTTTGTTGATTTAGATAAAATTGATGATATGTATTTTATAAATAACTGTCTTTTAAATTCAACAGCAGATATAAGCTTTGATGGAGATAAGTGTAATTACTTAGGAAATTCAACTGAATGTGCTCTTTTATTATGTTTAAAAGACCATGATTATAAAAAGGCAAGAAAAGAACAAAAAATTATTCATCAAATACCATTTAACTCAATGAATAAGTATATGGGAACAGTAATAGAAGATGGTGATTTAAATATTCTTTTAGTTAAAGGTGCTCCTGAAATAATACTTGATAAATGTGTTAATGAAGTATCTAATGGAAAGGTAGTTAAAATTACTGAAGAAAGAAGAAAAGAAATTCTTTCAGAAATTCAAAAACTTCAAGCAAAATCTATGAGAATATTAGGATTTGGTTTTAGATCAATTTCTCAAGCTGAAGTAGAAGCTGCAGCTACTGCTGAAGGAAATATATTAAATGGAAGTAAGGATGAACTTATCTTTAATGGATTTGTTGCTATAAAAGACCCATTAAGACCTGATGTACTTAATGCTATAGAAACTGCTCGTAAGGCAGGAGTAGAAACAAAAATGCTTACAGGTGATAATATAAACACTGCAAAGGCTATTGGTGAAGAACTTAAAATGCTTAAAGATGGAATGAGAGCTGTTGAAGCTACTTATATAGATACATTAAGTGATGAAGAGTTAAGAAAAGAAATTAAAACAATAGCAATTGTTGCAAGAAGTAAGCCAGAAACAAAGATGAGAATAGTTAGTGCTCTTCAAACTAATGGAGAAGTTGTTGGTGTTACTGGAGATGGTATAAATGATGCTCCAGCTCTTACTAAAGCAGATGTTGGTATTGCAATGGGAATTACAGGTTCTGAAGTTTCTAAAGATGCAGCAGATATTATTTTAACAGATGATAACTTTGCTACTATAATAAATGGTATTAAGTGGGGAAGAGGAGTATATGAAAACTTCCAAAGATTTATCCAATTCCAACTTACAGTTAATGTTATAGCTTTCTTAATTGCAATTGTTTCACAAATACTTAATTTTGATATGCCATTTACAACAATTCAACTTTTATGGGTTAATATAATAATGGATGGTCCTCCAGCTTTAGCATTAGGACTTGAACCTATTCGTGATGCAGTATTTAACAGAAAACCTGTTGATAGAAATGCTAGTATTATAACAAAACAAATGATTACTTCAATTGTTTTAAATGCTATTTATGTAACAGCAATACTACTTATCCAAATGAAATTTAATATTTTAGGTGCATCTACAGAAGTCTTGGCAGATGGTGCTAGTGAAATGGAAACTGTATTATTTGCTTTATTTGCCTTTAGTGCTTTATTTAATGCATTTAACTGTAGAGAATTTGGAACAGATAGTATATTTAAAAACTTTACAAAAAACAAAACAGCTCTTTTAATAATAACTGTAACTGCAGTTGCTCAATTTATATTTACTGAATTATTCTCAGGATTCTTTAATGCAGTAAGCCTTTCTCTTGTAATGTGGGGTAAAGTAATATTACTTGCATTTATGATAATTGTAGTTAACGAAGTAGTTAAATTTGTTTTAAGAATGTTTAAAAAATAATATTTAAAATTTAAGGCTATGCACAATTTAAGTGCATAGCTTATTTTTTTGCCTTTAAGATACAACAAACACTTTCTTATTGTTAAAATATGTCCTTAAATTATAATTTATTATTTTAATAATAATTCTTTCTGCTTTATATAAATACATTATATTATGGCAAATGTGCTTATGGAACTTGACAAGTAACCCATTGGTTACTAATAAATAGTAGGAGGTTAATAATGGATTCAAGAGAAAAAAATACAAAAGAAAGAATTTTAGAAGAAGCATTAAAGCTTTTCTCACAAAAGGGCTATATAGGAACTTCTATGATAGAATTTTCAAGAATCTTTATGTAAGAAAATGTTCACTAAAAGACTTAAAAAACATGATAAAAAACCATCCTTTTATTATAAAAAATCATAAATAAAAGGGTGGTTTTATCCCTCAAAAGCCTAATCTAAACTTTTGCTATTTTGTAAAGAGAAATCTATTTATTGCTTTTTTGATAAAATACATAGCCAATGTTTCTTATTATCATAATGGATTTCTATATCAGAAAATCCAGCTTCCTCTAAAGCAACACGAATTTCATTCTCATTATAAATACTCATGCCATCAATTACTTTTGTCCATTTTTCATCTTTGTCATTTGTGCCATCACATTCATTGCATATTATAAATAGTCCATTATGCTTTAAGACACGATTTACTTCCATAAAACATGTTTTTAAGCCAGGCCAAAAATAAATGGTTTCAAAAGCAGATACACAATGAAAAAACTCATTAGGAAAGGGCATATCTTTAACATTTCCTTGAATCACTTCACATCTTTTTTGTTTTATTGCAATTTCATTTACTTTTCTTGATTCTGCAACACTAATTTCTGAATAATCAAGTCCTGTTACATGACTATTTTTACTTTTTTCTAACCATGCAGCTATGTTTGCACCTCCACCACAGCCTGCGTCTAGAATATTTAGATTATCTTTCACTGAAAGTTTTGAAAAGCCCCAAGCAGCCAATTGACTATGACCACTATTCATAATTTTAACCATTACCTTTCCACCAAAACCAGTTGGCTTACAAGTGTTTTGAAAAAAACTCATTAGAAAATTCCTCCTTTAAATTATAAGTTGTTATTTCTATTGTTTATGATATTCTTTAAAAAGAAGACCTGCAAAAACAGAACATAAAATGGCTCCAACAAGCATCCATAAAGAAAAAGTTTCTGTTTTAATAAATAACTCAATAATAGAGAATATCACTCCACAAATTCCACCAAGTGTTAAAGCCCCAAAGCCTCTAAATAATCTTATTTTTGGAAGAACAAAATCAAGTTTTACAATTCTCTCACTTATCAATTCAACAATACCAATAAGCATTAAAATAGCTGGTAGTATAGATATAATTGTATAAATATCTAGGCTCTTTATTATCCTCTTCCAAACACATATAAAATATATAATCCATCCAGCATTTCCAAAGATGTCATATACCCACCATTTTGATGTGGAAATTTTTGATTCATATAAATCCTTCATTATTCCCTCCCCGAATTTGTTAATTCCATACAAATAAATTATATCATGCTCTTTCTATTACTATTTTTAGAATAATGACAAATTTTTAGAATATTATGTTATGAAAATATATAATATTATGCATGAAGAGGAGTTAATTCTTTTAGTTTTGCATAAGCACATTATATCATAGCAAATATGCCTAAACAATCTTTTGACTTTTTGCAAAATTATATTCTCTTAATTATATAAATAAAATAATAAGAACTTTTGATACTGGAATAAGTGAAGTCAATATTAATGAAATATCTTTAGATGAATTATTTAACAGATTACCTAAAGAAATATTTATGGACATAATGACAAAAATTAAAAATAGCATGTTAAATTCTCATAAGGAAGTAAAACTTTCAATGAGGTCTGATTTTGAATTTTTTAATTCTTCAAAATTATACTCATTAGATATGTTTAAAGAAAGATATGATAAAAAATTAAGTAAAGCTTATTTAGAAGGAAGGTATGGGGCTATTCCAATATTTCAAAGTTTCACTTATGATAAGGAGGATTAATTAATACCAAATTATGAGCAAATAATTAAAAATGAAAAGATAGGTAATTCTAGACCAGCTTACTTATATCTTAAAGAAAAGACAGGGCTTAATTCTAAAAGAAATTCTAAGATAGGAGACCTTGCAGAAAATGTTGAATATGCAATAGAGGAAGAAAAGAAATTAAATGAAGATATACATGATTGTAAAGGTAAAATAACTTGTAATATAGGAAAGATAATTCAAAGTATAAAAGATGATAACTTTTTATATTGATATAAATTTATTTGTTTGATATAATAAATTTTACTATAAAAATAGGTGGTGTTATTTATGAATAAATATACAGAAGATGATTATTGTGATATATATGAAAAGAAGATATGTGATAACTGTGGTAAGTGCTTAGAAGAGGAAGGTATTGATATAAGAGCTATAAAAATTGAAGATATAGCAAAGGATGTAGCTGAAAATAAGGCTCTTGAAGAAGAATATATAAAAAAGCTTAAAGAACTTAAAAAAGAAGAAGAAGAATACAAGGAAGAAGAAGAGTTTGAAAGAGAATTACCTTCTTTAAATATAGATGAAGAGGAACTTAAAAAAGCTTATGAAAAGCTTAAAGAAGAAACAGGCATTGATTTTTCAAATTATGATGAGGATGAAGAGTATGAAGATGCCTTTGACCATATAGTATCTCTTGAAGAAGCAGACCTAGTAGAAGAGGGTGCTATAGATGAATTAACTGAAGAGGTATTTCCAGGAGTTAGAAAGCTTAAAAGAAGTAAATAAAATCTAGTTTTTAAAATAGATAATTTCCTAAAAAATAAAATTTTGAATAAAATCATCTTAAATTAGAAACAATACTTAATGAAGTATTTAATTTGAGGTGATTTTTTTATGAATAAAAAGAAATTAACTTGTCTTATTCTTTCCTTAGGACTAAGCTTATCTTTAGCTGGATGTGGTTGTGGAAAAACTAATGATGGAAATAATACAGCAGGAAATGTAATTGAAGAAGGAGCAAATACTGTTGGTGATGCTGTAAAAGATGTTGGTGAAGGAGCTAAAAATATAGTTGATAATATTACAGATACAACTATGACTTATAATGAAGCTGATTTTAAAAAGGACTTAGAAAAATCTGGTGCTAAGGTAGAAGAAACAGAAGCTTCTCAATCTCATTTTTCTATTGATAATAAAGATTATATAATAGATGGAGAAAGGGTATCTGTTTATGAATATGATGAAGATGATGCTTCTACTTTAAAAAATGATTTAAGCACAGTAGCTAATAATGGAGCTACAATTAATAATAAAGATGTTAAGTGGAATAAAAAAGCCCATATTTATAAAAAGGGAAGAATTGTTGTTGTATATGATGGTGACAACGAAAAGGTATTAAAAACTTTAAATGATACATTAGGAAATTCCTTATTGAAATAATTAAAAGCCCTATAAATATAATAAGTTATGGTATAATCATATTAAAAGAATCCATAAGTTACTATGTTTATGGGGATTTTTATTATGGAGAGGATTAATTATGACTGTTAAAGGATGTGTTTTAGGAAAAAATTTCATAAAAGAAGATAACCTTAAGAAAAACTTCACAAAAAGCATATATATTAAAAATTTATCTGAGATTGATGAAGGAATAAAAGAGTTTAAAAAATTTTTTTTAGAAAAAGCAGAAAGTATAGTATAATAAATGTATTTTGTGTAAATAATATAAAAGGAGTTAAAAATGTTACAGAAATTAAAAGAATTATTTAATGGGAAAGAACTTTTAAAAGGAAATATAGGTATAGAAAGAGAAGGATTAAGAGTTTATAAAAATGGAGTATTATCTAAAGAAAATCATCCTTCTGTTTTTGGAAATAAGCTTAAAAATCCATATATAACAACAGACTTTGCTGAAAGTCAGTTAGAGCTTATAACTCCTACCTTTAAAAGTAGTGAAGAAGCCTATAATTTTTTAATTAATCTTTATGATATTTCTACTCTTGAAATGAAAGATGAATATTTATGGCCAGAGTCAATGCCTTGTATAATACCAAAGGAAAAAGATAGTATAAAAATAGCTAGTTTTGATGATTCTATAGAAGGCATTGAAGCTAGATTATATAGAGAAAACCTTGTTAAAAAGTATGGTAGTAAAAAGCAACTTATATCTGGAATTCATTATAATTTTTCTTTTGATGAAGATATAATAAAAAAGTTATTTAAAAATACTAATACAAAGGAAGATTATAAAACCTTTAAAGATAATTTATATTTAAAGGTTACAAGAAATTATTTAAGATATAGCTGGCTTATTATATACTTATTAGGCTCAAGTAGCCTTGTTCATGAAAGCTATATAGAAAAAGATACTAACTTTTTAGAGAAAATTTCAAAGAATACTTTTTCAAAGACTGGTTTAGTATCCTATAGAAATGGAGAGGGTGGATATAAAAATAATAGAGAATTATATCCTGATTATTATTCTGTTAAGGGTTATGTAGATAGCATAAAGAACTGGGTAGACAACAAATACATTCAAAATCATAAAGAACTATATAGCACAGTAAGACTAAAGGCAAAAAATAAAAAGGATTTATTAAACTCTTTATTAACAGAGGGTATATATTATTTAGAATATAGAAATATAGATATTAATCCCTTTGATAAGTCTGGTATAAGCCTTAAAGATTTAAACTTTCTTCAATTATTTAATTTATTTTTACTTATAAAAGAAGAAAGTGATTATAAAGCTTGGCAAGAAGAAGCCTTATTTAATGAAAGGGCAATTTCACAGTATGGAAATAATGATATAACTCTAAAACTATATGGAGAGGAAATTTCTAAAGAAAAGTGGGCTTTAGAAATTTTAAGAGAAATAGAAATAATTAATAAAGAACTTAAATTAGGAAAAGAAGATATAATAGATTTTGAAATTAGTAAGGTTAAAGACTTTAAATTAACTTATTCTTATAAGATTTTAGAAAGAGTAAAAGAAGAAGGCTATGTAAATGCTCATATTAACTTAGCTAAGAAATATAAAGAAGAAGCTTTTAAAAATAGATTTAAATTCTTAGGTTATGAAGATATGGAATTATCTACTGAAATTCTTATGAAAGAGTCAATTAAAAGGGGAATAAGGGTAGAGGTTATTGATAAAAGTGAAAACTTTATATCTCTTAAGAAAGATAATAAAACTGAATATGTAAAACAAGCTACTAAAACTTCTAAAGACAATTATGTTTCAGTTTTAATGATGGAGAATAAGGTAGTTACTAAAAAGGTATTAAAAGATGCTAAAATAAGAGTACCAAAGGGAATGGAATTTCATTCTATTGAAGAGGCAAAATATAAAATTGGAGAATTTATTAAAAAACCTATAGTAGTAAAGCCTAAATCTACAAACTTTGGTCTTGGAATAAGTATTTTCCCTAAAGGAGTAGAGGAAGAAGAGGATATAATAAAGGCTTTAAATATTGCCTTTAGTTATGATAATACAGTTTTAGTAGAAGAGTTTATAGTAGGAAAGGAATATAGATTTTTAGTAATAGGAGACAAGGTAGCAGGAGTTCTTCATAGAGTACCAGCTAATGTTTTAGGAAATGGAATAAATACCATAGAGGAACTTGTTAGGGAGAAGAACAAAAGTTCGCTAAGAGGAAAAGGGTATAAAACACCTTTAGAAAAAATAAACCTTGATGAAAATGCAAAATTATTTTTAAAACAAAGTAATAAAGATATAAATTATATTCCTAAAAAAGAGGAGCTTGTTTATTTAAGAGAAAACTCTAATATAAGCACAGGAGGAGATAGTGTAGATTATACAGATAATATGCCAGAAAGGTTTAAATTAATAGCTGTTAATTGTGCAAAAGCAATTGGTGCTAATATTTGTGGTGTTGATATGATGATTAAAGATTTTAAAGATGAAAATTCTGAATATGGAATAATAGAACTAAACTTTAATCCAGCTATACATATACATTGCTTTCCTTACATAGGAAAAGAAAGAAACATAGCTAAAGAAGTATTAAAGTTATTAGAACTAATTTAAAATTTAAATAGATTAAAAGGCTGTGGCATCAAGAAATAATATACAGTATATAGTCCTTTGTTAAGTATATATTATAATGTGCCACAGTCTTTTTTATTATATATCTGCTAAAGGGTTTGATTTTATAGCTTCTCTTAAAGTTTCATCATCAATATGGGTATATATTTGAGTTGTAGAAATACTTTCATGGCCAAGTATTCCTTGAAGGCTTCTTATATCAACATTTCCATGTTTATACATAAGAGTAGCTGCTGTATGTCTTAATTTGTGAGGGGTGTATTTAGCATCTGTAAGCCCAGCTTCTTGAATTTTTTTCTTAACCATAATTTCAACAGTTCTTTTATTTATTTTTTTATGTTGAGATGATAAAAAAAGATATTCTTTATTTTCTAAAGTAGCTTTAGAATCATCCCTTACTTTTAAATAATTTTCAATAGCTTTTAAACAAGCATGGTTTAAATAAACAGTTCTTTCTTTATTTCCTTTACCTACAATTGTAAGAGTATCATTTTTTATTCTTTTTATTTGTATAGAACAAAGCTCAGAAATTCTCATACCACAATTTAAAAATAAGACAAAAATACAATAATCTCTAGGATAGTTTTTATCTTTTTTATCCATAGAATTTAAAAGTATTTTACATTGTTCTAAAGTAAGATATATTGGATTTCTTTTTTCTTTTTTAGGAGTTTCTAATTCTAAAGCAGGATTTTCATCTATAATTTTAGCTTTTTGATGAAGATATCCAAAGAAAGCTCTTAAAGCAGAAACTTTTCTAGAACGGGTATAGCTTCCATTTTCTCTTACTTTTTCTGTATAAGAAAGAAAAGCAAATAAATCTGTAAGGGTTATTTTTCTTAAAAAATCTTTAGTTATATTATTTATTTTTACATCTTCGATTTTTTTAGCTTCTTTTTCTTCACCTTTATAAACCTTCATAAATTTTAAAAATAATGAAATATCAATAATATATCCATTAACAGTATTTTTAGATTTTCCTTTTATAACTTCATAATAATCAATAAAACCATTAAGAAACTCTGGGTAATCATTATTTATTATATCTATTTCTAATAAACTTGAAATCAAATCATTGTTAATATTTTTTTCAGGCTCTAGTTTAATTTCTTCTTGTTGTTTTTTTCTTTCTTTCTTTTTCTTCTTTTTTTCTTTGACTTTATCTAACCTTTGTTTTTCTTTCAAATAAATTTCTCTAAGACCAGAATCTTTTATCCAAATTTGTATAGTTCTAATATTAACATTATAAATTTCACTAAGCTTTGAAGTTTTTATTTTATGTTTTATGTATAAAATATATAAATCTTGTAAAAGATAATAATATGGCTCTTTATTTAAGTTTTTTTCTAAGTTTTCCTTTAAAGTTTTTATTATAATTTTATCCTGAGGAGTTAAAAATATGCTTAAAAGTTCATTAATTTCTTCAGGATATTCATAGTTTTTATATTTTTCGTTTTTATTATTATTCATAGCTAAAAATTTACCTCCTAAAATGCCTTTAAACCCTTATAAATACTATATCACAAATGTTTCGTTTTTTCAATATAATAAATTTCGCTAAATGTCAATTTAGCGAAATTATATATTTATTTTTAAAAAAGATAAAAGAAAAAAACGAATTTTAATATAAAAAATCATTAATTAATCATCGATTTTCACAAAAAATTAATTTTAAATAAATTAAAAACATACACTTACTGAAATTTAAAGAATTTCAAAATTTAAATTTTGTTAAAATCAATTTTCTAAAATCACTTCAATTTATTTAAATTTTATTCATATTTAGATTTTTTATGATTAACTTAAAAATTTATACATTTATTATAAAGTTCAATAAAATAAATAAGTTTAAGAATTTCTTTTCATTAGTTTTATAAAGTTTTAATTAAGGTAAGTTAAAGTCAATTAATTATTGTTTTAATCTAACTTGTATAAAAATAATAAATCTTTATTTGAAATTTAATATTAGAATTTTAAGAAAAAAATTAGCCAAGCTTATAAAATATAATTTTAAAAACTTAGCTAATTTTAATTTTAATAATAACTAATTAGTTTAAATTTGTTACAACATCAAATCTATATCCTTCACTGTCCATATAAGTTATAAATTCATCTAAAGCATCAGCGTTAGCTTTATTAACTCCATGTAATAAATAAATAGCTCCATTATGGCTATAGGTTTTCATCCAATCTAAAGCATAATCTTTATCATTCCATTCAGCATTCCAATCTTTATAGGCAAAACTCCAAAATATACATTTGTAGCCCATTTCATTTGCATAATCCATTGCACATTCGCTAAAGGTTCCTTCTGGAAATCTTAATACTTTATCCATTTCAGTTCCTACAAGGTTTTTAAAGGTATCTTCAGTTATAGCAAGTTCTTTTATAAATTGTTCTGGATTTTCTTCTGCAGTTTGTGCCATATTAGGATGATTATATGTATGATTTCCAACAACATGTCCTTCATTAACCATTCTCTTTACAATATCTGTATTAGCTTCAATAAATCCTTTTGTAACAAAAAATGTTCCTTTTATATTATGCTTTTTTAATGTATCTAAATTTTTCTCTGCCTGGGTATTATTTAATCCTTCATCAAAAGTTAAATAGATAACCTTTTCATCTTCTCCTAAATAATAAGCATTATACTTTTTAAAATCCTCAATAGTTAATGGAGCCTCTGGTCTTTTAAAATCTTTATTACGACCAAACCAAAATCCTATATTTTCTGTTGAGGCATCACTTTTAGAAATTGTATATTTTCCATAGGAATATTTAGGCTTATCATTTCCCTCTTCTTCTATATTCGTCTTGTTATCATTATTAATTTCATTATTATCCTTATTTTCATCTACTGAATGGTTTTCAGCTACAGTTGTACTCGCATTAGCTGAACTAGTTTCTTCTCTATTATTCTCATTACCATTAGTAACACTTTCTGTTTCTATGCTACTAGAATCTTTTTCTATTAACCCTTTAATGTAGTTTTTAAGGAGCTCTATATTTTCAGTTTTATATTTTTCATCATTTATAATTATTTCATTTTTACTTGATATTTGTAATACATATTCTTTATTACCACTTAATTTAACTGTATATATCCATCCATTTTCTTTTTCTTTATTTTCTATTCTTTTTAACTTAACTTTATTTAATGTATTAATAAATTCTTTTATTTCATCTATATTATCTAATTTAATATTGTTAGGAGGTGATGGCATAGAAGTTATATTAATAGCAGAAATCTCATTATACATTATTCCCATTGATTTATAAGAATCAAAACTAGTATATAAGTATATAGTAATACATAGCAAAAAGATTAAAATAGTACTTATTATTACATAAATTCTTTTTTTCTGTGCCTTTTTAGCCCTTTCTACTCTAGAAATATTCTTTGATTTCATACAAATCACCTCATTTTTCTATATTCTTTGTATACTTATATTATATAATAAATATATTACAAAAGCGTGAAAATATTAGCTTTATACAACAAAAAGAGAGAGGAAAAATTCCCCTCTTCTTTCTTAATTTAATTAATTTTTATTATTGTACCTCTTCTAAAGTTTCTGGTTCTTTATATGTAACTCCTTTAGTATCAACTGTAATTTTTTCAATAACTACATCTTTTAAAGGCTTGTCTTCACTATCTGTTTCAACATTTTGTATTTTATCAAGAATTTCAAGACCAGATGTAACCTTTCCAAAAGCAGCATAATCCCCATCTAAAGATTCTGTATCAGATGTCATTATAAAAAATTGGCTTCCAGCAGAATCTAAAGGATACATAAGTCTTGCCATAGATATTACTCCTTTAGTATGCTTTAAGTTATTTTCAAAGCCATTTGAAGTAAATTCTCCCTTTATGCAATAACCAGGACCACCTGTTCCATCACCTTTTGGGTCTCCTCCTTGAATCATAAAATCTTTTATAACTCTATGAAAAGTTAATCCATCATAAAATCCTTTATTAGCTAAAGAAATAAAGTTATTTACTGTGTTTGGTGCAATTTCAGGATAAAGTTCAAGTTCTATATTTCCGTAATCCTTTACTACTATAGTTGCTGTTGGGTTTTCTTTTTTTGCTGAATCAGTGTCTTTTGTTTGTTTATCATTACTTCCACAAGCAACTAATGATAAGCAAGTTAAAATTGCTATAGCTACTAAAGCTATTCTTTTTTTTATTCTCATAATCCTTTTCTCCCTTCTATTTATCTTTTTTATTATACACTATAAAATATATTTATGAAAAATATTTTTCTAGTTCTTTAATATTTATTAAAGTATCTTTAAAATCTGGATAATCTTTAATAATTCTATTTATACATCTTATACAAAATTCTTTTCGCTTTTCACTATCTTTTTTCATAATGTCTTTATATCCCCATATATGGGTAAAAAGCTTTTGTTTATTTTTAAATAACTCATTTAAAGAAATAAGCTCTTCTGATTTAATATTCATTTTTTTACTACACATAGAAATAAGCCTCTGCTCTGCAAAGACCATATTTATTATCCTATCATTTCCAAACTTTAAGTTTTCCATAAATTCAATAGAGGATTTTGTATAGTAATTTTTAAACTTTTCATTTGCTATATAAGTAAATGCTGTATTACAAGGTCTTTCTTTCCAATCCCACTCTTTATCAAAGTTATAATTTTCTTTCATAATAAAACTTTCTTTACCTGGATATACAAAGGATAAATCTTCTTTATGAATAGTACATAATTCTTTATCTTTAAGTAAAGGCTCTATATTACTCCATACTATAAAATCTGTATCTATCATAGCAAAGGGGATTCTTTCTTTCTTCATGGCATAAATCTTACCTGCTGCCCAAAAAATATTAGGATTTATACTTTTTGGTATATCCTCTAAATAAGTAAATATGCCTCCATCCCAAAGCTTTTCAATGCCTAGTTTTTTATAATACTCTGCTCCATTAATATCTGTTATCATTTTTATACTTCCATTAAATTCTCTCCATTTTAAAGCAGATAAAATTGTTGTAAGTATTTCAAAATCCTCTATAAAATATTCTTTATTTTGGTTAAGAGTAAAAAAAGGTTTTGTCCAATTTGAATGAAAGCCTTGTATCATATAAAAAACTCCTTATATTAAATCTAATCCATAGCCACCTAATCCTGAAGAAGAGGATGACTTATTGTTATTAAAAAAGTTTATTTCTTCTTCTGTTTGAAATAGAAAATAACTTATATTCTCCATAAGAGATAAACTCATATTTCTTAAATTCTTATCATTAGTTAACATAGTACAATTTGTATTTTCATTAACTATTTCCTCTTCTTCCTTTGTATATGCTATTTCCTCATTAGTTTCATTTTCTGATAAAGTATTATAACTTTTGTCATAAGTGTTTTCTATACAAATATCACTTACTATTTTATATTTGTTTATATCAAAATAGCAAATTTCCTCTTTAGAAACAAATCTAAAACCATTTGTATCTTTAACTAAAATGTTTCCAGTACAGTTTGCAATTAAATATGCTTTTTCATTTTGAGAATAGGAAGATGAAAGGTCATTATTTAATTCTTGCTCTGACAACTTTTGTAGCTTAATGTCTTTATCATTCTTTGAGTTATATATGTTTTTTGCCATACCTAACCTCCCTATTTAAATATTACTAATCATATTATATCATTCATTAATTATAATTTTTAGTAGTAAAAAAAATTTTTTAAAAATAAAAAATAGCAGGTTTAAATTCCTGCTATTTCAATAACTTTGTTTTCTATTCTAGACTTTTTTAAATCAATAACCCTTTGATTAGAAGACCCTCTATATTTTAAACTTATATTTCTTTTATCAATTTCAAATCTTCCATCAATAAGTACATCTACAAAATTTAATATTTTAAGCTTTTTTTCATCTTTAATTATATCCTCATAAATATAACCACTCCAAAGCCATATTGGTTTATTAGTTTCTTTCTTTATTCTATCTAAAAGTTCTAAAAGAGAATTATCCATAGTTTGTTCTAAAGGCTCTCCACCTAAGATATTTACTCCAAAAACATTATCATTTTTAACATAGGATATAAACTCCTCTTCAGTTTCTTTAGTCCAAAGCTTTCCATAACTAAAATCTTGTAATTCTTTATTAAAACATCCCTTACAGTTATTTGTACAGCCACTTACAAATAAAGTTGTTCTTACATTTGGACCATTAGATACATCAAATTTTCTTATTTCTGCAAAGTTCATAGTATTTATACTCCTCTTATAGATGTAAAACTCTATCTCCTATTTCAGCAGTACGTCCTTTATTCCAGAAGTTTGTACCTATATATCCACAAGTTCTTCTCATAACCTGCATTTCGCTTTCATCTCTATTTCCACAAGATGGACAATACCACTCTAAGTTTTCATCAAGCTTTATTTCACCAGTATAACCACATTTATAACATATATCTGGCTTTGTATTTATTTCTGCATATTGAATATTATGATAAATAAAGTTTATTATTTGTTCAACAGCCTCTAAGTTTCTACTCATATCAGGAACTTCAATATAAGAAATGCAGCCTCCTAAACTTATATTATGAAATTGTGCTTCAAATTTAAGCTTTGAAAAAGCGTCTATTTCTTCACATACATGAACATGATAAGAATTTGTATAATAAAGTTTATCTGTTACATGAGGTATTTCTCCAAATCTTTGTTTATCTAATCTACAGAATCTGTAAATTAAGTTTTCTGCTGGAGTTCCATATAAACCAAATCCTAAACCTGTTTCTTCTTTCCATCTATCACAGGCTTCCTTCATATGATTCATAACTTCTAAAGCAAACTTTTCACCTTCTTTAGTAGTATGACTTACTCCAAGCATTGCATAAGTCATTTCACATATTCCAACATATCCTAAGGATAAAGTAGAATAACCATTTTCAAGAAGTTTATCTATTTTTTCACCCTTTTTTAATCTAGCTATAGCACCATGTTGCCAATGTATTGGTGATACATCAGATAATGTACCCATAAGCATATTATGTCTTACAAGTAAAGCTTCCTTACATAATTCTAATCTTTGGTCAAGCATATCCCAGAAAAGCTCCATATCCCCATCTGCAATTATAGCTATTTGAGGAAGGTTTAAACTTACAACTCCTTGATTAAATCTTCCATACCACTTATAGTTTCCATTTTCATCTTTCCAAGGACTTAAATGACTTCTACAACCCATTGGAGGGAAAGTATTTCCTTCATAATTCATTCTCATAATTTTAGCAGATTGATAATCAGGAACTAATCTCTTAGCTGTACATTTAGCAGCAAGTTTTGTTATATAATCATACTTTCCTCCTTCAAGGCAATTATGTTCATCTAAAAGATATACAAGCTTTGGGAATGCCTCTCCAATTTCTTGACCCTTATAGTTTTTCATTCCCTCTAATCTTTGTTTTATCATCTCTTCACATATTAAAGCCATTTCCTCTTCATATTCATGACCTTCCTCTATTTCAAGATAAATTGTTCCAAAAGGAGATTGACCATTTGTTGTTTGAAGAGTTGAAAGTTGATATCTTATTGTTTGAACACCATCTTTTAAATCCTTCATCTTCATATCATTAGCTAAATCTCTAGCTAATTCTTCATTATTATACTTCTCCTTATAAAACTTATAAAACTTATCATATGTAACCCTAAGATACTTTGCTAAATGCTTTATAGTAATACTTTGACCACCATATTGATTACTTGCAACCTGTGCCATAATTTGAGTTGTAACTGTACAAGCAGTTCCAAAAGACTTAGGAGTTTCAACAAGTTTATCATTTATTACAGTTCCATTATCAAGCATATCTTCAAGGTTTATTAAACAACAGTTAAATATTGGTGATAAAGTGTATAGCGATAGGTAAGACTTTGATATTATCTTCATCTTTTCCCCCGCTCCACACCGTACGTGAGACTTTCGTACTCATACGGCGTTCCATCAATATTATTGAAAACAATTTATTTAAACCAAATTGATTATGGCATTATCATTATTGGTTCTAGGTTTAACAACTTTCTAAGTTTATTTAAATATGCTTTATTAATTTTTCCTCCAAGATTTTTAATTAGTTTAATGTATTTTTGTATAATTTCTTTATTAGAGCTGTGAACTAATTTATGTGAATATTCATTTAACATAACTAAATTTATATATCTATCACTTCCACCACTTGCTTTTGTAACTTTGTGGTGAATTTCAAATCCATCACTTAATGGCAAATCTGTTAAAGGACATTTTCCATATTGTGCTGTATATAACCCTATAGCGTGTACTGCTACTAATGAATTAATCCATTTGTTATTACAATATCTTTCTATAAGTTGTTTTCCTTCTGAATTATCCCATGTTAGAGTTTTATACCAATACTTTATTAAATCCTCTCTTATATAAGGGCTTACTTTAGGATTCCTTTGTGATAATTTTTGTTGTTTTATTGCCCATATAGGAAATATAATACCACCAAAACTTGATTTAAATGTAACACCATTATATTCACTATAATGTTCTTTAATTAGCTTGCTAGTCTTTTTAGCTTCATCCATACTAATGCACTTTAAAATTCCATAATATTTTTTTAGTACATTAATCTTAGTATAATTTCTTAAATATACTTCATTTAAATCTTTACTAGGATAAGTACTTAACTTGCAATAATTTTGCCATTTAAGAATTTTCAAATTTAATCTATTAATAATCATTACTGAATCATTAGGATTTTTGACTATTAACTTAAGTGATTTCTTAAATTCTTTGCTCATTTCTCGAATTTTTTCTTTACTAACTCTAACTTGCAATATATATTTAGTTTTTGAACTTTTATTTTTAACATTTGTTCTACGCTTTTTTTGTTTTTTCTTAGTATTTATAATTTTTAATTCAAAACCTAAGAAATTGCTTTTACTTTTCTTTAAGTTAACAATTTTTGATTTTTCTTTATTTATTTCTAACTTTAATCTTTTTTCAATAAATTGTTTAACTCCATTAAACCATTTTATAGCTTCTTTATAATTTGGAGTAAATATTTTAAAATCATCAGCATATCTAATTAAATATCCTGTTTTAAGACTTTTCCATTTTCTAAAATATTTAATATTTCCTTTTACTTTCTTTTTAGGATTATAATTTGGATTTAAAATCTTCTTTTTATACTGCAATTCTTTTACAAATTCTTCTGGTGCTTTATTACTCTTACAATGCTTTTGAAACTCTTCCCATTGTCCTGCTACCCACTGGTCAATTTCATTAAGAACTATATTACTCAAAAAAGGAGATAATATACTTCCTTGTTGAAGACCCTTGGTTTGTATTATTCCATTAACAGGAGCTTTAATTATCTTTTTAATTAACATTAAAACTTTCTTATCTTTTACTCCTATGTTCCATATCTGTTTTATCAGTCTATTATGATGTACATTGTCAAAAAAATCTTTGATATCTATATCAACACAATATTCACATCTAGTATTTACAACTAAATGATGACAACGAGCAATAACTTCACCAATTTGCCTAGTTGGTCTAAATCCATAACTATGCTTATAAAATTTTCCTTCACAATAAGGCTCTAAAACTTGTTTTATCATTTGTTGAACCAACTTATCAATAGCATTATAAATTCCTACTGTTTTTAATTTGCTATTATTTTTATGAATAAAAACTTTTCGTATTCCTATAGTTTCATAATTGTCTATTAAATTACATACTAGTTTATGTAATTCTTCTGTGGAATACCTTTGTAAAAGTTCTGTAAAAGTTATTCCATCTATTCCACAAACTTCTGCACCAATATTTGATTTTATACATCTTATGGCTATTAACATATTTCTCTTATCCTTTATTATTGGTATAAGATTTTTAACATTAATATTTTTGCTACTTTTTAGATATAAATCTTCATATATCTTAGACATACCATAATAATCTGCTGATTTAAAGAATTGCATTCTTGTCAGATTTCTAGTATATTTGGGCTTCATATATTATCCACCCCTCTTTTTCTTAACTGATTTATACTATTTTTCTGAGTTTAATAATTTTGCCATATTTGTTTTCTTAATATTGACTTGGGGTCTTTGCTCCATTACTTATTATCATAATTTCATTGCTACTATACCCCTACTGCCACTCTCTTAAAAGAAACTTCAGTTAAACCATACCTTATATTCTACCATCACCTCTAACAAAGGTTATATAGATGTAGAGAGCTTCAAACGTTCCACATTACCTAGCTTATAATTGATTTAGGTGTCTCCTATTGCCCTGTAAGCTTGATATTCACCATAAGAATATATGGATTTTCGCCAAGACTATGAACTACTAATCCACACTTACTACCCATTACCCATTTGCAAAGAGTATGTATACCTTTCGATATACCCGATTTTAAGGACAGTACATTCAGAGATTCGTCAGTTATTTATTAATATTTAGTTAACATTCTCACCATGTCAATTGCCACCCGCACTATGCCTACCTAGTCACCTCTGACTTAGTTTTCCTCACCTTAATGTGTTAGGGTAGGTTTCACTCGACTTTACCCAGCTTTATACATATTTATTTGTTAGCTAAATATGCATATGGGAGGTTTTAGTGTAACCCCTTTGAACTTTATTGGTGTTCTCATTTGAGTTATCAGTAATGTAGTTAGAATAATTAATTATTCCTTCAAATCCCTTCAAGTTAAGCTACTTGAATTTCTTGAAAACGTTTCACACAGTCCATATCATGCCAATGGATTATACCTTCATCATGTGCTTGAACCATATAAGAAGGGATAAGTCTTCTTCTTGAAATGTCTTTTGATACTTCCCCTGCTATTAGATCTCTTTGAGTTGCAGCAATAACAGAGTTTTTATTAGAATTTTCCTTTAAGACATCTTCATTAGTTTTATGAATAAGACCTAAAATACTTTCATCTGTTGTATTTACATTTCTTTTAAATTCCTGTACAGCTCTATATCCTTCATAGGCTTTAGCTGTTACTGATTGACCATAATGAACTAATCTATCATATACATAACTTTCTATTTTATATATTGTTGGAACTTCTTCTGATGCTTTAAAAAACTTTTCTGCATCATTTGCAATTAGTCTTGCAATGTCTGGAAGATATATTCCACTTCCATTTTTCATAGCCTTAGTTATGGCCTCTCGTATTTTATTTTTATCAAATGGAACCTTACTTCCATCTCTTTTTATTACCTTCATATGTTTTCCTTCCTTACTTAAAAATATTACTGCTAATAATAATTATTAATTAATAATAATTAAATATTTACTAACATCCATTTCTTATTATACACAAAAAAAAAATTAAAAAAAGACTTTACAAAATTAAAAAAGTTATTTTTTAATAATCTATATATAGGACATGATTTTAAATGTAAATGTTTACTTGCACAAGATATGCTATATCTATACTATATGGCTCTCTTTAATTTTTTTATGAAATTTATTATATATTTTTATCATTTTTTCTTCAGTAGAATACTTATCTACCTCTTCTATAGGTATCCATTTTTCTTCACTATAATTCATATTTTTCACCTCAAAAAATTCAGCTAGAAAACACTTTTTCATTTTCTAGCTGAAATAATATGCTTTACCAAAATGGCTTTATTTCCTTAACAGTTCCCATTAAAAGTTTCATTACAAGAAGTAATAAAAGTATTCCTATAGCAAAAGAGGCAATACCTGCTAAAATCCATAAAAGTCCTCTTAATAACTTTGCCCCTATAGAATTTTTATCTTTAAGTTTCATTCTAACTCCTCCAAAAGTTTATATTAAATATAGTATAAATATAATACTTAAATAAAGTCAATTATTTTTATCCTCTTTATTTTCTAATAACTCTAAAAGCCTATTTACCTTATCTAAAAGTTCCTTTGTTAAATTTTCATCACTACTTTCCTCTTGAACTTCATTTTCCTCTTCAAAAAACTCCTCCCCTTCACTCCAATCTATAACATAATAAGAAAAAGATTTTTTACTAGGAATTTTATTAAGAACTGGAAGAGTATGTTCGTAAACTTCTTTAATTTCTTCCTCTTCTAATATTTTAAAACCTTCATTTTCTAATCTCTTTTTATCATCATCAGAAATATAATCAACCTTACAGCTTGTCTGCCCTTTCATGCTACAGTCTTCAATAAGTCCTACTAAATCCTCATCTATAAGCTCTCTTTGTCTTTTCATTGCCAAAGTAAACATTTCATCAGCCATAGTCATAGTTTTTCCCTCCTTATACTTCATAGTTTCTAATAACTTAATTATAATAGATATTTGTAAATATTTATATAATTTAAGTTTAAATTTTTAAAATGAAGATGGTGTAACATTTTGTATTAGAATAAATATCTTATTATAAGAAACACTAATTTTAGGAGTTTTTTATTTAATGAATAAAGAATATGCAAATTGTATAGATTGTGGTACAGAATTTTGCCCCTGTAAGCTTGCAGAAACAGGTGAATGCATATTATGCTCCCAACTTCAAGGAGAACACTTTTGTGATTGTTTAAATTGGAATGGAGTGTGTATATATCAAGAATTATATAATAATGGAATGAAAGCTAAAAAAGGACGAAGTACTTATTCTTGCAAAATAAAATACTTAAGAAAAGATAAGAAAATTATCCTTATAAAAATAGAAGTTCCTCATAAACTTGCCCTAGACCTTGTAAAGCCTGGAGGATATGTTTTTATAAGAACTGATGAGAATCAATTTTTTGATATTCCAATCTCTGTTATGGATTCTGATATATCAAGTAATATTCTTTCTCTTGTTATTGAAATAAGGGGAATAAAGACAAAAAAATTACTTGATATAAAAGAAAATGATATTTTAAAAATAAGAGCTCCTTATTGGAATGGAGTTTTTGGGCAAAAAAATATTGAAAGGCAAAAAAATAATAATGTATTAGTTCTTGGAAGAGGAATTGGAATGGCTCCTATGGTTCCTGTTATAAGAAAGCTTAAAAATAACAATAATAACGTAGATGTTTATATAGATAGGGGAAATTTTAAAGATAATTTTTCTAAAGAATATATAAGAAAGTATAATTGTGTTGAAAAAGAAACAAACCTTCTTAATAAAGGACTTCTTTCAGAAGAGGGAAAATTTATAATAAAAAACTCTATAGCTGATAAAAACATAAAACTAATTCATATAGCTGGTGCTGATGTGTTAACTTATAGAGTAATTGAATATTTAGATGAATTAAATAGAAAAGATATTCTTCTCTCCTGCTGTAATAATTTTAAAATGTGTTGTGGTGAAGGAATATGTGGTGCTTGTACAGCAAGATATGCAGGGCATAAAGTAAAAAGATTTTGTAAACTTCAAACAGAGCCAAGAAATATTTTTGAAGGGAGAAGGTTAATATGAAGGTAATTATAATTGGTGGAGGTTGGGCAGGTGTTTCTGCTGGAATAAGTGCAAAAAAAGCAGGTGCTGATGTTCATATATATGAAAAGACAGATTTACTTTTAGGCCTTGGAAATGTAGGTGGAATTATGAGAAATAATGGTCGCTACACTGCTTTAGAAGAGCTTAAGGTTTTAGGGGGCTATGAATTTGTAAATATAATAGATAGTTGCTGTAGGCATAAAGACATAGATTTTCCAGGACACAAACATGCAAGCCTTTATGATGTAAATAAAATAGAGGGAGTAATTAGAGATTATGTAAAAAGCTTAGGAATAAATATTCATATGGAAAGCAGAGTTTATGATGTTAATTTTGATGGCCATAAAATTAAAGGAATATATCTTTCTGATGAAACCTATGTAGAGGGAGATGTTTTTATAGAAACCACAGGAACAACAGGACCTATGGGAAATTGTCTTCGTTATGGTAATGGCTGTTCTATGTGCATTTTAAGATGTCCTGCCTTTGGTCCTAGAATAAGTATTAGTGAAAGATGTGGAGTTTCAGATATTCAAGGAGAAAGAGAAGGTGATGTTTTAGGAGCTTTTTCAGGCTCATGTAAACTTGCAAAAGAAAGTTTATCAGAAGATATTGTAAAAGAACTTAACGAAAAGGGAGTTGTTGTATTAAAAATTCCAAAAGAAGATATTAACTATAAAAAACTAGAGTCTAAGGTATGTCAACAATATGCCTTAAAAGAATTTGCAGAAAATGTAATCTTACTAGATACAGGCCATGCAAGGTAATCAAAAGTGCAACATATAAAGAAGTTTTTAAAGATATTGAAGTGAAACCAGATTATTCAAGTTTACCTGAGAACACTTTAGCTGAAAAAATATATAAATTAAGAAAGATTAAAGGTTTAAGCCAAAAACAATTTGCTAAAGTTACTGGCATTGGATACTCTTGCATACCTAAATATGAAAGTGGAAATTTTAGAGCAAGTAAAGAGACTCTAAAAAAAATATGTATAACCTTTAATATTCCTGAAGATTACTTTTTAAAGTAAATTATTTTTCAAAAAAATGGTCAACAATTGCTGACCATTTTTTTATATAAAAAACTAAATACATAATAAAGCCTTCCAAGTATTTTGCCCAACTATTCCATCTGGCACTAAACCTTTAGTTCTTTGGAATTTCATCACAGCAGTTCTTGTTGCATTTCCAAATTCTCCATCAGCAGAGCATGGACCACAAGAATATCCTAAACTAATCAGTTTTTCTTGTAATAACATAGTTATTTTCCCTGAAGCACCATATCGAATTAGTGGACATCCTGCTAATGTATTTGGTCCAGGTATTCCATCGACTTTTTGCTTAGAAAAGCCTTGTTTATTGCACTCTTCTTGCAATTTTTTTACCCAACTATTATCAATATTGTTTACAGAACTGTTGTTTGGCTTTGATAAAGCATTTGAAATGTTTACTATTTCTGAAAAAGGATAATATTTTCCTGGACAATCTGTATTATTATAATCATTATGTTTAGATATTTTTGTGATATTGTATTTATCTTTTAGATATGATACCAATTCCTTAAGTGATTTTTTTTGAACTTCTGGCATTGTTTTATCTATATTTTCATAATCCCCTTCTACACATATTCCTAATGTATTTGTATTGTGTCCAGAACAATGAGAGCCTATCACATTATCTGCTCTTCCTTTATATATCTTTCCATCCTTTCTAATATAATAATGATACCCGATACCAGCCCATCCATTATTTTTATGTGATTCATGAATAGATTCCACACTGCATCCATTTGCTGAAGCATGATGCAATATAATCTCTTTAGGATTATTTCCGTAACTCATATTACTATTAAATTTTAAATTGCTTTCTATTATATTCATAAATTATCATTTCCTTTCATTAATAATATATAAAAAAAGAGTAGAACTTGTCCTACTCTTCATTCTTTAATTGTGCTAATGCATCTAATATTTTCTTTGGTATTGGAACACCTAATGCTCCTGCATTTTCTATTATGCTTAATCCTTCATTTGCAATATAGAAGGAACATACAAGAGTTCTAAATAACCAGTTTTCATTTCCCATAAGCCTATCTAACATTACAGCTACTATAAGAACAACTAATATAATTGCCTTTCTTGCAAGACCTTTAAGTCCTATATCTGAACTCAATTCTTTAAGAACATATCCTTTTAATACTCCTGTTAAATAGTCTAAACCCATAAATACAATTAATACTCCTAATGTTATGCTCCAAGTTCCAAAAAGCCATGTTAGTAGTGTCCCTACAATAGTAATTACCCATTTTCCACCTTGTAAAATTTTTTCCCAATTCATATTTTTCTTTACCTTCTTTCATTTTTAATTTTGCAAAATAAAAAAGCACCAAAGGTGCTGGACTTCTAATTTTATTCATTTTTCCTCCAAAAAAAAAGACTAGAGTAAATCTCCAGTCTCAATAAATATTTATTCACTAGTGACTATTACGGAAGTATCTGTTATTTCAATTTCTTTATCACTATTCGTTATACCTCCAGTATTATCAATATTGCCATAACTTGCATAAGGCATACATGCTGGGAAAACAATACCTTTATTTTTATTTGATTTATCAACTATTGTATAATAATTATATCCTTTATCTTTAATATAATCATTATAATAATTAATAAGACTTTGTTCAGTTATACTATTTTCATCAAACTCTGCATAACCTCTTTTCCCTATTATATTATTACCCATACCACTTTTTACATCTTTAATAGAAGTATTATCTATTCCTATATATTTTTTCTTTTCTTCCTCTTGTTTAGCTATTTTTTCTTGTTTAGCTTTTTCTTCAGCTTCTTGTTTAGCTTTTTCTTTAGCTATTTTTTCTTCATCAGCAGCTTTTTTTAATTCATCTATTTTAGTATCAATTGTTTTCTTTTCATCATTACTTAGTTCTGTATAAATTTTGGTTTTCTCTTTCAATTTTTCATAATCACCTTTCAAAATTGTATATTCTTTATTAGAATTCTCTTTTTCTTCTTCTAATTTAGAATTCTCTTTTTTTACTATACTATATTTATTTTCAAGTTTTGAAACTTCTGGTTTAATATTAATAACTCCAACTAAATAAAAAAGTAAAGCAACAACAACTATAGTAATTATTGAATACTTATTTCCAACTTTACTCCAATATTTAGATAACTTTTGTTTTAAATTTTCAAATTTATTATCCATACAAATCCCCCACTATTACCTTTAATACTTTCATTATATATTAAATTACAAGTTTAAACAATAAGATATAATAATATTATTTTAATGAATAAAGTGTTGTTTATATTGATGTTGTATATTTTCTTGATTCAATTCTGCATAAATTTCTGTTGTTGCTGGATCTGTATGCCCTAAGAGATGTTGAATTGTAGTTATTTCTGCTCCACTCTGTAAACCTAATGTTGCCATTGTATGCCTAAGAAGATGAGGAAATATTCTTTTTTCAAATCCTGCTCTTTTTCCAATTTTACTTATAACAATTTCTAATCCTCTTTTTCCCATACGTTCATATGGAAATCTTTTACTAATAAATAAAGCTGGATTACCATCTCTTCTTTCTTTTAAATAATTTTCTAAATGTAATTTAGTTTTATCTGAAAAACAAACCATTCTTTCTTTATTACCTTTACCAATAACCCTCAACGTATTATTACATAAATCTAAGTCTTTTATATTAATACTTTCAACCTCACTTATTCTGCACCCAGTTGAAAATATAAATTCTAGCAAAGCTCTTTCTCTATTAGTAATGCAAGCTAATCTAAGTTGTTCTAATTCTCTAACTGTTAATGATTTTCTTAAACGTATAGGTAACTTATTTTGTTCTAGTCTTTTGGCTGGATTTTTAGGAACTAATTCTTCCTGCTCTAGCCATG
>JABLTK010096790.1_pt1 | contig 70807 bp, 60 predicted proteins | sample 7160131 | NCBI WGS metagenome assembly JABLTK01 (sample SAMN14651221, study PRJNA627086) | human gut metagenome | isolation source: feces | host: Homo sapiens | reverse complement strand
TGGTGTGTCCTTATTTCGGCATCCTTGCCGAAAACCCCTTTCCCCCGGAAAGGGGCTATATTGCTGGGGCTACCGCCCCTAGTCCCTGTTGGGGGCTATGCCCCTCAACCCCAATTTTAACAACGATAGAGGTTTTTCGACAGTCTGTGAGGTCGGAGTTTTGCTCCGACCTCTTGTTGTATAATTATGCCGCTTCTTCGTTTTCCTTCAATCCGCTCAGATGCTCATACATTGTCTGTGCGAAAATTCCGTAACCGTGGGTAGGATCGCTGATAAACACATGGGTCACCGCTCCTACAAGCTTCCCGTTCTGCACTATGGGACTACCGCTCATTCCCTGCACTATCCCGCCTGTTTTTCCGATCAGCTCCTCATCTGTCACCCTTATCACCATATTCTTGTTTTCGCCGCCATCTATATCAACGCTCTCGATTTCTACGCTGTACTTTTCGGGCGTTTGCGAGTCAATCGTTGACAGTATATACGCATTTCCGCATTTCACCTCATCACCGAAAGCAAGCGGCATCAATTCCCCTTTCGTGTCTGCTGACTCAAGCACAGCATAAAGTCCGCAGTCGCAATTATCGGTAATACTGCCGTCAACCTGAGCAGGTGTCAGCGTACCGCAAAGCTCCCCCGGGGAATTTGCTTTACCTTTTATCACACCGTTGATCACCGCAGGCACTATTTTCCCGCTTCCCAGCGGAAGTATACCGCCGGTATCAACATCGCACACCGCATGACCCAGCCCCGCACAACCTCCGCTCTCAGCGTCATAAAATGTCATTGTGCCTATTCCGGCTGTGCTGTCACGCACCCATAGTCCTATTCTCGGCTGTCCGTCAGTGTCACGCTTTATCTCCACTGTCGCAGTATATTCGCTGTCATCTCTTCTATAGCTGAGCTCGGCACTTTCTCCGCTTGCCGCTATAAGCTCGCTCATATTCTCGGACGATGTTATTTTTTCACCGTTTACACTTGTTATGACATCACCTTTTTCTATCCCCGCACTGCCTGCCGGTGAAAGCTCAAAAGCATTGTCACTGTCCCCGATTTTTGCAAATCCCGTCACTATCACTCCGTCAGTCAGCAGTTTTATGCCGAAAGGAGTTCCGCAAACATAAAGCTCCGGACGTTCATATTCCGCGCCGCATTTCATCGGATAGCACGGCGAATTTACGCAAACATATTTTTCGGCGCAAAAACCGCTGTATGTTATATTTGAAAAAAGCGTAACAGCGGACATAATGCCGCATACTGCCTTTATTTTTTGTCGCATCGGATTTTTCTTTCCTTTCGTTTTTTCTCACAGCATTATTATCTGCCCGTGTGATTTTTATATAAGAGGTATTTTTTAATTTTACAAATTGTACGCGCTGGAAAAAACAAAACCGAATACAATTTTCTTCACAGGAAACACACAATAACAGTGTTGATTTTTACGGTTTCTTGTGTTATCATTAGATTATAGAAATCTATAAATTTAAATGAAACGGAAAATGATAAAATGAAAATTTTTGTAATCATATTGAAAGTACTTATGATGATAGCAACGGGCGTAATAGCCGTAGTGCTGAATATTCTCGGGCTTATTTCGCTGATAACTACCGAAACTACCGATGTAAGCTCGATAATGGGCATATTGATATTCTGGATGCTGTTCACGGTTATATGCTACATAGTGCCTGTATTCTTTGCGATGTTAAAAAAATATTTCATTTGCGGCGGTCTTACGTTTGCGGGCATGATATGCGTACTTGTTCTTCACGAACTGCTCCCGGGCGATCCCGGATACCTCTATATGCCGCTCCTTATAATAACGATACTCGGCATACTTCTTGCGATATTCGGCAACTGGGACAAGATACACGGAAATATTGAAAAACGCGAAAAGGAAAAGAACAAAGCCGCGCCCTCTGTTCTGGGCGGCACTACCGCTCCGGCTGACGAAGTGATTTCAAAGAAAGTCGCAAAAAAACAGGCGAGAGCAAAGAAATAAGCGTTTTTACGAAAGGGTGATAATATGGCACTTCTTACAGAAAACGAACAGTTCCATCTTAAAATCAAAAAAGGAGATGTCGGAAGATATGCTATTCTTCCCGGCGACCCGGGCAGAGTCCCGCTTATAGCAAAATATCTCGACAACGCGGAATTTATCGCTTCAAACCGTGAATATACGACCTATACCGGTTATCTTCTCGGCGAAAAGGTAAGCGTGGTTTCAACGGGTATCGGCGGTGCGTCTGCCGCAATTGCCGTTGAAGAGCTAATCCGCTCTGGCACGGACACCTTTATAAGAATTGGCACAAGCGGCGGTATGGATATCAGTGTTTCCGGCGGCGATTTAATCGTGGCTCAGGCATCGATACGCAGTGAAGGAACATCACACGAGTATATTCCCGAAAACTACCCTGCGGTAGCGAATTTTGAGGTAACTACTGCGCTTAAAGCCGCAGGCGACGCATTATCAAAAGATGTTGACGGCAAGCGTTGCCATGTCGGAGTGGTACACAGTAAGGACAGCTTTTACGGCGAGATAGAACCCGAGCAGATGCCGGTCGGAGATAAGCTCTCGGGTAATTGGGCGGCTTATGTAAAATGCGGCTGTCTGACTTCCGAAATGGAGTCCGCCGCTATATTCTCGGTAGCCCTTGCAAGAAGAAAACGTGCAGGCGCTGTATTTACAGCCCTATGGAATGTTGAAAGAAGCAACGCGGGACTACCCGATACTGTCTGTATGGACAATGACAGAGCGATAAGAACGGCAGTGAACGCAGTAAAAATACTTATAGAACAGGACAGAAAAAATGGCATTTGAACATATATTATTCGACCTTGACGGAACGCTTACAGATTCCTATGAGGGTATAGCAAAATGCGTACAATATGCGCTGAGCTATTACGGAATAGAGGAAAACAACGAGGATAACCTTAAAAGATTTATCGGTCCTCCGCTGTGGGAATCATTCCATATGTTCTATGACTTCCCCGAAGAAAAAGCAAAAGAGGCGGTGCTGAAATACCGCGAGCGTTACAATACTGTCGGAGTGTACGAAAACAAGGTCATAGCAGGTGTTCCCGAAACACTGAAAACGCTTTATGACAACGGCAGGAAAATATACCTTGCCACCTCAAAACCGCTAAAGCTTGCGAATGTCGTGCTCGAATATTTTGATCTGGCAAAATATTTCACATTCATCTGCGGTGCATCGCTTGATTTTTCGTTTGAGGACAAGGCAAGCATAATAAACTATGTGCTTGAAAATCAGCATATTGAAGAGCGTTCAACAGCACTTATGATAGGCGACAGAAAATTCGATATCATCGGTGCAAAGCAATGTGGCATAAAATCGGTCGGATTGCTGTGTGGCTTCGGCTCGGAAGAAGAACTGAGAGAATATAAAGCGGATTATATCGTGCCTGAATTTTCCGATATTTTAAACATAATAATGGAATGATGTTTCTGTTGTATTTTTCGGCTTTCCGGTTATAATAATTTGCGTAAAGACAACTTTACTCATATTTTATTTCTGAAAGGAAGTACGAAAAATGGGAACAGAACACGCAAACAAGTGCATCGCATGTTCAATAACAAACTGTAAGCATCACTGCTGCTGTGCGGATTACTGCTCACTCGATCATATCCAGATCGGCACACATGAGGCAGACCCCACACAGAAGGCTTGCACAGACTGTAAGTCATTTGAACTGAAGGCGTAAACAACCATATAAAAAGGCTCCCGGAGTATTTCACTCCGGGAGTCATTTTATAAAGAGGAATTACTTTGTTATACGTTTCTTTCGAGCTCCTTTGCCGCCATCAGATCCGCAAGCAGATCGGGATCTTTAAACGTGCAGGTCGTGCGGTCATAGAATACATCGGTTACATCCCACAGCACAGGGAGCATACCTCTCGAATATGCCTCCTTGCAGACGCTTGAAAGATATAGATTAATGTATTTTGCCTGCTTGTTCTTTGTTGTACAGCCATATTCACCTATAATAACGGGGATACCCTTGTCTACAAAGGTAGTTTTCAGCATATCCATGTACTTTGTAAGCAATTCCTTGTCGCCTTCTGTGCCCCAGGTTGTCTTTGCCTTGCCCCAGCTTGCGTCCTTTTCAAGTATGGCAAAGGTCGCGGGTGTATAATAGTGTACCGATACTGCACAGCGGTTTTCCGGATCGGCAGGCATCTTGTAAAGCTCGTCACAGGTAAGGTCAATATCGGTATTGTATCCTGCGATAAGCAGGTGACGCTTGCCGTTGTTCTTTCCCGAAGCCCTTACTATATCAACAAACTTCTGATTTATTTCATTCAGTATCGAATACGACTTTTCCTTATCACCCTCATTACTGTATCTGTTCCACAGTTCCTCCCAACCGCCTTCTTCATTGAGCGATTCAAACATCAGATGGTCGCCGTAATCGCCGAAAGCATCACAAAGCTGTTTCCAGATAGTTTCATACTTCTTAAAGCATTCATCTCTCTTTTTATCATCGGCAAAGTCCGAAAACCAGCCGTTATCGTAATGAATGTTGAGAATTACATATAAATCGCTGTCAAGCGCCCAGTTCAGCACTTCCTTTACTCTTGCAATATAGTCGGGATTTATGGTATACGTTTCCTTGTCCATCATATTGCTCCACGCAACAGGCAGACGCATAACGCCGAAACCGCAGTCCTTGTAGCCCTTGATCATTTCCTCGGTAATAACAGGGCTTCCCCACGCTGTTTCATAATTTGTAACAGACGACTTGTTTATCCAGTTTCCGCAGGATTCAAAGGTATTTCCGAGATTTATACCGAGCCCCATATCCTCGATAAGTTCCTGCGTTGTCATCTCACGCATTGCCCTGTTCTCACTACCCTTTACTTCTTCGGGAACGGACGATTCATTTTCCGATGAACAGGCAGTAATCGAAACTATCATACATAATGCCAGTATGGCAGACAATATCTTCTTCATAAACATTCTCCTTATATACAGCTGCGGTACTCTGTAGGTGTTTTTCCTACCTGTTCCTTGAACTGTCGCATAAAACTGTATTCATTTGTATAACCGCAGCGCGTACCTATATCCTTTATCGTTAGTCTTGTAGAGGAAAGCAAACGTTTCGCACGTTGCGTCCTACCCTCGATTATATCCTTTATAACCGTTGTTCCGAACAGCTTTTTATAAAGGTGCTGAAAGCCGGAACGACTCATACCTGCCTGTGCCGCCAGATCGTCAACATTTCCTACCTGATCAGGCATTGTGAATATCAATGTCCTTATCTGCGTAAAGCGGTAATGCCTTTCACTAAGCTGTTTCGATGACATACAGTTACACGACCTGAGCGTGCGGCTAAGCATAAGAAACAGTACATCTATATACTTTTTCTCGATCTCATCGCTGTTCACAGCGCCCGAATAATGCTCGTAGACAAGTATATGAACAAGGTGAGAAAGCTCATCGATATCTCCGAGATACACCGGAATATCCATAGGTATCCCCAGTTTTTCAACATAATCTTTATCCCAGAACTCATTTTCAAAGTATACCCAATCATCGGTGTATACATCGCCTTGCGCCGTATAAAAGCACGGTGTATCCGCCGACAATAAGATGAACGAATTTTCTTTTACCTGATACTGTACCTCGCCGACTTTGAAAACAGCAGGTGTTTTTATAAACAGCAACAAGACCGCACCCGGACCTTTCGGTCTGTCCATAACAAAATTTTCGTATTTCATATCATGAACATAATTATATCCGATAGAGCCTATCTTCATAATTTCACCTCGTAACGACTGAAAACTACTTTGTGAACACAAACTTCTTCAATTCAAACAGCGGTCTTTCCTTGAAATAGCAAGTCACCCAGCCTGTGTAATCCGTGTCTGCTGTAAGGAATACAGCGTGTCTGCCGCTGACAGGCTTTACCTCCGTCTTGTAAACGCCGCTGCCGTGACCGACCTTGAACGAGCCTATTTCCTCGCCGTCCTCACTGTCAATGCGTATATGCACATTGCAATCAGCGCCAAGCCCTGTTATATCAGCTTTGAAGTACATTCTGCCGTTGCCGTTGTCAAGCCCGAAATCATAGTATTTATAGCCTAATACAGCGCCGTCTTTAATACCTGTGACTACCCTTTCAAACTCGTTATGCTCGGTGACAAACGCTCCGCCCTTAAGTACGCAGGCAATCTCGGCATCTGTTATTCTGTACGGGTTCAGGCTGTCCTCAAAGCCGAGCGAAGTCATTTCAACAGGCGGTATAGTGCCGTCCGGAAGTATCTCGATCTTCTCAACGCAGGCGCGTCTTGACATTATCGTACCATTGGTCATACGGTGGTAGAAGATGTACCACTTACCGTTTATCTGAGCTATCGAGCCGTGATCGTTACCGCCGGGATAATCAACGCCGTTATCGACGATGTATCCGCGGTACTTAAACGGTCCTGTAGGCTTATCGGAGGTGGCGTAGGCAAGCCGTGAACCGCGCTTGGGTGAATAGATAAGGTAATATGTATCGCCGACCTTGCGGGGTGAGCAAGCCTCGAAGAAGAGTGATTCTTCCTCATCAAAGCCGTTTTCCTTGTCGGGGGTTATCGGGATAATGTGTTCGATACAGGTGTTATCCTTTATCGTGTACATTGTATCGGTGTCTACCTCAGCCATAAAAGAGCGCTCAAAGCCGCAGTATATATAGGTTCTGCCGTCATCGTCAACCAGTACGCCGGGGTCGATGAACCAGCCGTTGCAGCATACCTCGTCTGATATGGTATACTTGTACTTGGATAGAAGCGTGAAAGGTCCTTCTGGGCGGTCGCTGACTGCAACACAGCCGATCGCATTCACTATATAAGCGTATAGGTAATATTTGCCATCTCTGCACACAACGTCAGGTGCAAAAAGAAGCTGATTTGTATCAGGTGTCCAATCGGTGTCCGCGGGACGGTCGCCTTCGGGCTTTACACGAAACGTAACACCGTGACATACCCAGTTATTAAGGTCGTTTACAGGAGCGCTCCAGCATTTGAGAATGTAGTCGCAAAATTCGCCTGAACCTGCTCTGTCATGCGAACCGTAGATGTATACACGGTCACCGAAAACTCTCGGTTCTCCGTCAGGGATATATTCCCAGCATGGTAAATATGGATTTGCCATAGACAATTTCCTTTCTGATGATAAGATTTTAATACGCGCACGCGACTTATGTGTTTGAAGTTATTATAATATAAAAATTCACAATTAGCAATATCGTAATCGGCACAAAAAGGTTACATTTTGTGCAGCGATTGATTTGTACCGGTGGTTGAAACCATGGTATGTTTTGTGGTAAAATAGAACGTAAGAGGTGACGCTAAAATGATAAAAGAAATCAACAGGGATATTTTTATACTTTCGCAGAAATCCGTACCAGCGACAGAAAATGACAGGCAGACAGGAGAGGATTTGCTGGAAACACTCATCGCAAATTCCGAGCGATGTGTTGGTATGGCGGCTAATATGATAGGTGTATCAAAGAATATAATCGCTATTAACGACAATAACAATTATACTGTTATGTATAACCCTGAAATATTAAAAGCCGACAAGGAGTACGAAACCGAAGAGGGTTGCCTTTCGCTTTACGGTGTACGAAAAACGAAACGATACAGAAAAATAAAAGTCAGATATCTTGACAAGGATTTCAAGATAAAGATAAAAACCTATGACGGTTTCACCGCGCAGATCATTCAGCATGAGATCGATCATCTGAGTGGGATAATTATATAAATTGCATATGTGACGCGTTTTTGCGGAATTATATCACGGAATAACATAAAAGAGTGCATCGGCGGCAGCCGATGCACTCTTCGCTTATTCTGTGATATTTTTACTTTGCTGCGGTTTTTCCGCTAACACTTCCGTAATTACCGTAAAGTGCAGTCTTACCGCTCATATAGTAAGCCTTTACTCTGAACTTGTAAGTAGTGTTCTTGGCAAGTCCTGCCTTCCTGTAAGTAGTAGTGTTGCCGTTAGTAATCTTAGCAACTCTTACCCACTTTCCACCCTTGTACATTTCTACTATGTAGCCTTGTGCGGAAGCATTCTTAGCCCAGTTTACTCTCAGCGCGTCCTTAGCCTTACCGCCGATTTTAACGCCTTTAACAATCGAAGGATTTGTCCTTGCGGTTACAGTAGCACTGTAGTTGCCGTAAAGCGCAGTCTTACCGCTCATCTTGTAGGCTCTTACTCTGAACTTGTATACGCTTGAAGCCTTAAGTCCCGCTTTTCTGAACGTTGTGGTGTTATTGTTTGTAATCTTAGCGGCTCTTACCCACTTGTTACCTTGATACATCTCAACGATATATCCGTCAGCCGAAGCATTCTTACTCCAGTTAATTCTGAGCGCGTCAGCCGCTCTGCCTGTGAGCTTCACGCCTGTCATAACAGACGGATTTGTTCTTGCGGCTAACTCAGTGCTATACGCGCTGTAAACCGCAGTCTTACCACTCATCTTATACGCTCTAACTCTGAACTTGTAAGCAGTTCCTGCCTTAAGACCTGCTTTTCTGAATGTTGTGGTGTTGTTGCTTGTGATTTTCGCAACTCTTACCCACTTGTTGCCCTGATACATTTCAACTATGTATCCGTCAGCAGAAGCATTCTTGCTCCAGTTTACGCGGAGCGCGTCAGCGGCTCTGCCGCCGACCTTTGCGCCGGTTACAGGTTCAAGCGAGAGCTTTTCGGTGTAATTATCGATATAGCTATCACCGCATTTAGTGCAGGTGTACTGTGTATAGCCTTCTCTGTCAAATGTCGGGCTCACAACTTCTCCCAAATATTCATGTGCGCAGTCTATATTGAAGTAAACATATTCGCTGTTATTGTGTACCCAATCTCTCCAGTCAGAAGTATACTGATGGAACATATTGCTGTTGTATGACTGCAATAACGCTCTGTATTGTCCCTTTCCGAAAGTTGTTTGAAATCCGCTGTTAACATATGTTTCTCTGCACACAGTCTTATATTCATCGCCGGACAAAACCGCAACAGTTAAAACATAATGCGTTGTTTTTTCGGTATCATTCCATGTAAACGATACATTGTCAGTTTCGTTAAAACCATTTGATGAAATATTTAAAGATGGTTTACCGGGCAAATTTTCATTATAGCATATATCGCATTTTTCGTATATTGCTAAATTGCCACCTGTAAACTCCTTATATCCGCATCTCTGGCACAAATGTGCATACTTATGTGGGTGGTCTGCTTCAAAATATGTGCTTCCATAATCGTGCCCCAGTGCAGACGTTGAACGTGTTTCAGTCGCACCGCAGGAGCACTTTCTCTCTTCCGTTCCGCCGCTTGTGCAGGTTGCCGATGTCGTTGTGTACCATGAGCCGTAGGAGTGAGAGCCGGTAGTTACAAAAGTATTTTCGCTACTCCAATACTCTTTACCATTTACTACGGCATAAAATTGATAATAATATCTTGTGCTATGAACTAATGTAACACCCAATTCTGTTTTAATATTAAACCACGGACTCATCCACGAACTGTTTGTATAAGTTTTTTGTGTGTTATCAAATCTCGACCAACCGTTTGAATATGTATTTCCGTCTTTACGCACCTGTATGCCAATTCTTGTTACAGGATAACTTGTTGGCTTGTCGGATTTAACCGATATTGCAAAACCTACGGTTATGACCTTTCGTAAAGAAAACTGTCGCTAACGTGATAATGCAAAAAGGCATAGTCCACCCCTCGTGGACTATGCCTTAATTACCATATAAAATTTTACGCAGAGATATTGTGCAAAACTTACAGAGGTACTGTTACTCAGCCCCCCCCCGTTTACATAAATTGGTATTTAATGTCTTGCACATATCTCTCACCTTTTCATTTCATCAGCAATATCTCTTAGCTTTATAGTTAGTATATCATCACAGTTAATCGTTGTCAAGTGTTTACTGTGAATATAGCACTAATGAAAATCAGCTTTTATTCAAGAGTTGATTGTTCTATTCTCTCAACTCCGAGCATAGGTGCTAAATATCTGCCCGTGTAGCTTACGGGGTTTGCCGCTACTTCTTCGGGAGTGCCGGTCGCGATCACCGTACCGCCGCCGCTTCCGCCCTCAGGTCCCATATCAATGATATAGTCGGCTGTTTTAATCACATCGAGGTTATGCTCAATAACGAGTACCGTGTTTCCGCCGTCTGTGAGCTTCTGAAGCACGTCTATCAGCTTGTGCACGTCTGCGGTGTGAAGTCCGGTCGTAGGCTCGTCAAGGATATATACAGTCTTGCCTGTTGCGCGCTTTGAAAGCTCGGAGGCAAGCTTTACTCTCTGCGCCTCGCCGCCCGAAAGGGTCGTTGCTGGCTGACCTATCTTTACATAGCCAAGACCTACATCGTAAAGAGTCTGTAGCTTGCGCTTTATCTTATCGTGGTTTTCAAAGAAGGCTATGCCCTCTTCTACCGTCATTTCAAGCACATCGTAAATATTTTTACCTCTGTAGTGAACCTCGAGCGTTTCGCGGTTGTAACGCTTACCCTTGCAGACCTCACACGGTACATAGATATCGGGCAGGAAGTGCATTTCTATCTTGTTGATACCGTCGCCCTCGCAGGCTTCACAGCGTCCGCCCTTTACATTGAATGAAAATCTGCCGCTCGTGTAGCCCCTCATCTTGGCATCATTTGTCGATGCGAAAAGCTCCCTTATATCGTTGAATACACCCGTATAGGTTGCAGGGTTGCTCCTCGGCGTTCTGCCTATCGGCGACTGGTCGATAGCTATTACCTTGTCAAGATACTCCGTACCCTCGAATGTATCGAACGCACCCGGTTTTATTCTTGCACGGTTCAGCTTTGCGACAAGGTGCTTGTAAATTATCTCGTTTACAAGCGAGCTCTTGCCGCTGCCCGATACGCCGGTAATGCAGGTGAAAATCCCGAGCGGAACTTTTACTGTAATGTTCTTCAGATTATTTTCACGGCATCCTGTTATCTTAAGCCATTTCTTAGTGGGCTTTCTGCGTTTTTCGGGTACTTCTATCTTTAATTTTCCCGTGAGATACTGCCCTGTTATTGAGCGCTCGCACTTCATTATATCGTCAAGCGTACCTGCACAGATAACCTCACCGCCGTGAACACCTGCACCGGGACCTATGTCAACGATAAAATCCGCCGCCCTCATAGTATCCTCGTCGTGCTCAACAACTATAAGCGTGTTGCCAAGGTCACGCAGTCTTTTCAGCGTTGCGATAAGCTTGTCGTTATCCCTCTGATGAAGACCTATGCTCGGCTCGTCAAGGATATACAGCACACCCATAAGACTGCTTCCTATCTGGGTTGCAAGTCTTATACGCTGGCTTTCACCGCCCGAAAGAGTACCTGCCGTTCTTGACAATGTCAGATATTCAAGTCCGACGCTGCTCAGAAATCCAAGACGTTCCTTGATTTCTTTCAGTATCTGACTTGCTATCATCATATCACGTTCCGACAGCTTTATGCTTTTGACAAATTCAAGTGCTTCGCTGATGCTCATATCACAAAATTCATTGATATTCTTACCGCATACGGTAACGCAAAGAGCCTCCTTTTTCAGTCGCTGACCGTGACAGTCGGGACACACCGCATCGCCCATATACTGAGCTATATCCTCTCTTGAATATACGCTCGTTGTTTCCTTATAGCGTCTTTCAAGGTTGTTTACAACGCCCTCAAATGCCGTCATATATACTCCGCCGCCCTGCTCTTTACTGCGCACGACCTTTATCTTCTTTTCGCCCGTACCGTAAAGCACCGCATCTAACTGTTCCTTTGTCAGCTCCTTAACGGGCTGATCCACGCTGAAGCCGTATTCGTTTGCAACAGCGTCAAAATACATCTGCGCTATAGTTCCGTCCGCATACTTCCAGCCGCTTGCCTTTATGGCATTTTCGCGGATAGTAAGGTCGCGGTTAGGCAGTATAAGGTCAATGTCAATTCTCTTGAACACGCCAAGACCCGTGCAGGTAGGACACGCACCGAAAGGATTGTTGAACGAGAACATTCTCGGCACAAGCTCCTCCATACTTACTCCGTGTTCGGGGCAGGCATAGTTCTGCGAAAAGCTGAGTTCCTCACCGTCAATTACATCTATAAGGATAAGTCCGCCGGAGAGATTTCCCGCGACCTCTATACTGTCGGATAAACGCGACTTGATATCCTCTTTCATTACAAGTCGGTCTACAACGACCTCTATGTTATGCTTTTTGTTCTTATCGAGCTTTATCTGCTCGGAAAGGTCATAGATTATGCCGTCAACACGCACTCTTGCATAGCCCTGCTTTACAAGCTCCTCAAGCTCCTTGCGATATTCACCCTTTCTGCCTCTTACTATCGGGGATAGGATCTGAAACTTTGTGCGTTCTGGCAGTTCCATAACTTTATCGACTATCTGATCTACCGTCTGCTGTTTTATTTCCTTACCGCACACGGGACAGTGAGGTATGCCTACTCTTGCATAAAGCAGTCTGAGATAGTCGTATATCTCTGTTACCGTGCCGACCGTTGAACGGGGGTTTTTCGAGGTCGTCTTCTGGTCTATCGATATTGCGGGAGAAAGACCCTCTATGCTGTCGACATCGGGCTTTTCCATCTGTCCGAGAAACATTCTGGCATATGATGACAGGCTCTCAATGTATCTTCTCTGACCGTCCGCATAAATAGTATCAAATGCAAGCGATGACTTTCCCGATCCCGAAAGTCCCGTCATAACTATCAGCTTGTCACGGGGCAGTTCTATATCAATATTCTTCAGATTATGCTCTCTTGCGCCCTTGATGATTATTTTATCTATTCCCATTTTCTTTTGTCATCTCCGTTAATTGCCTACTTGCTTTCCTGAAGCTCCTTTATCTTATCACGCAGATATGCGGCGTGCTCAAAGTCAAGCAGCTTTGCCGCATTCTTCATCTCTGCGGTATACTGCTTGATAAGCGCCTCACGCTCCGCCTTTGTGTACTTTCGCTTCTTGTCCTTATCCTTGCCTGTGGATATTTCCAGCACCGCCCTTACGTCCTTCACGATAGTTTTAGGAGTAATGCCGTGTTCTTCGTTATACTTCATCTGGATCTCACGGCGGCGGTTGGTTTCGGTCACTGCCTTTTCCATACTGTCGGTAACCGTATCGGCATACATTATGACCTTGCCCTCTGCGTTTCTTGCCGCTCTGCCTATAGTCTGGATAAGCGAGGTTTCGCTTCGCAAAAAGCCCTCTTTATCCGCATCAAGTATCGCAACAAGCGATACCTCCGGCAGGTCAAGACCCTCACGCAGAAGATTTATTCCGACAAGCACATCAAAGACGTGCATACGCAGATCTCTGATTATCTCCATACGCTCGATAGAATCAATATCGTGGTGCATATAACGTATCTTCACGCCGAGCTTTTCGTAATAAGCCGTCAGATCCTCCGCCATTTTCTTTGTAAGGGTAGTGATAAGCACACACTCGCCCTTTTTGGTACGCTCGTTTATTTCGGAATAAAGATCCTCTATCTGTCCCGCAACGGGCTTTATCTCAATTATAGGATCAAGCAGACCTGTAGGACGTATTACCTGCTCGGCTGTGTTCACAGCGTGGCTCTTTTCGTATTCGCCCGGTGTAGCCGAAACATAAATGACCTGATTTATCATCGAGGTAAACTCGTCAAAATTCATCGGTCGGTTATCGTATGCGGACGGCAGACGGAAGCCGTAATCCACAAGGTTTTTCTTTCGTGCAAAGTCGCCGCCGTACATACCTCTTACCTGCGGCAATGTAACATGGCTCTCGTCAATGAACATAAGAAAATCCTTCGGAAAATGGTGCATAAGCGTGATAGGTGAGCTGCCGGGCGCTCTTCCTGCAAGAACTCTTGAATAGTTCTCGACACCCTTGCACGTTCCTATCTCGCGGAGCATTTCCATATCATAGCGAGTTCTCTGCTCTATCCTCTGTGCCTCTATCAGCTTATGGTTATCGGTGAAGAATTTTACACGCTCTTCCATTTCGTTTTCTATCTCGGTAAGCGAATTTTCAAGCCTTGCCTTGCTGACAATATAATGCGATGCAGGGAAAATAGCAACGTGAGAAAAGCGACGTTTCACTTCACCTGTCACAATATCTATCTCGGATATCCTGTCTATCTCATCGCCGAAAAATTCTATTCTTATCGCCTTGTCCGATGTACTTCCGGCAGGGAAAACCTCAAGCACATCGCCTCTTACTCTGAACTTGTTACGGATAAAATTCATATCGTTGCGTTCATACTGTATTTCTACAAGTCGTTTGATTATATCGTCACGGCTTCGCTCCTGTCCCTCGCGGATAGAAAGCATATTCTCGCGATAATCCTCGGGACTGCCAAGGCTGTAGATACAGCTTACACTCGCTACGATAATTACATCTCTGCGCTCCGCAAGCGCGGCTGTTGCCGAGTGTCGCAGGCGGTCTATCTCATCGTTTATTGCACTGTCCTTTTCGATATAGGCATCGGTTGACGGAATATACGCTTCGGGCTGATAATAGTCATAGTAGCTTACAAAATATTCGACTGCGTTATCCGGAAAGAACTCCTTGAACTCACTGCAAAGCTGTGCCGCAAGCGTCTTGTTATGTGCAAGGATAAGCGTGGGTCGGTTAACCTTTTCAATGATATTCGCCATAGTAAAGGTTTTGCCCGAACCCGTAACGCCGAGCAGAACCTGTTCCTTATCACCGTCAAGTACACCGCTTGCAAGGCTGTCTATCGCCTGAGGCTGGTCACCCATCGGCTTATAATTTGATTTTAATACGAACTTATCCATTTCCGCTCCTTAAAAATCGTTCCAAATATCCGGAAGAATACCGTTCTCACGCATAGAAAGACTGCCGTGCATACCTACTATAATATGATCTGCAAGATATACTCCTGCCTTTTCAAGTAAGTTGAAAAGGTTTCTTGTCATTATCTTATCCTCAGTAGACGGCATTTCACTGCCTCTCGGATGATTATGAGCCATAACGACTATAGGGCATCGTTTCCTGACAGCCTTTTCAAGCAATCTCATTACATCCGGACGCACCTGTTCAAGCGCTCCTGTGCTTATTATTTCCTGTGACACAAAGCAATACTCACTGTCGAGAAATATCATTCTGAGCTGTTCTGTATCGACAAAGCGGAACAACCCCGTGCAATAATCCTTGACTGCTCCCGATGCTCCGAGCATTTCACCTTTCTGAACACTTTCAGACAGCATACGTTCTATATTAGCACGCAGTACGATTATCATCTGAGCGGTAGATCTGCCTACACCCTCAACTTCACAAAGTTCGGTTTCGCTTGCCGAGAACACACCGCTGAGCGTTCCAAATCTGTCGATAAGTCTGTGAGCTATAGGGTTGGTATCGCACTGTCTGAATGAGCTGTAAAGCATCATTTCAAGAAGCTCATGCGACTGAAAGCTTTCACCGCCCTGTTCTTTAAGGCGGTTTATCATACGTTCCCTGTGACCTGCGTGCATATTATCCTTATAAGCGATAGCTACCGTCTCCTTTCTGTCGATAATATCACCGCAAGGCTGTGTACCTAAATACACAGCCTTTGATAAACGGTATTAAATTAGCATATCAATCTTCAAATACAGCGCCTGTATTCGAGCTTGTAACCAGCTTTGCATAACGCTTGAGATAACCGTCAAGCTGTCTTACGGGAGCATTTACGCCCTTAGCCTTACGCTGTGCTATCGTTTCATCGTCAACGAGAAGCTCAATGCTTCTTGCGGGGATATTGATATGGATCTTATCTCCGTTTTCGACGTAAGCGATAAGTCCGCCGTCAGCCGCCTCGGGAGAAACGTGACCTACAGCCGCACCTCTGCTGGCACCGCTGAAACGTCCGTCTGTGATAAGTGCTACACTTCCGTCAAGTCCCTTACCTACAATAGCCGCAGTGGGCGCGAGCATCTCGGGCATACCGGGACCTCCCTTAGGTCCTTCGTAGCGGATAACTACAACGTCACCGGGTATGATAACGTTATTGAGAATAGCATCGCAAGCTGCCTGTTCGCCGTCAAATACCTTTGCAGTACCTGTGAAGTCCATCATTTCGGGCTTGACAGCACCCTGCTTTACTACAGAGCCGTTTTCAGCGAGGTTACCGCTGAGTATTGCAAGACCGCCGTCTTTTCTGATAGGATTTTCACATGTGTGGATTATTGCACCGTCTGCATTCGGAGCTTTTGCAATTCTGTCTGCCTGTGTACCGGATACCGTAAGAACACTTGTTTCAACATGACCGCCCTTTGCAAGCTCCTTGATAACCGACTGGATACCGCCGACATCATTAAGATCTGTTATAAATATATCGCTTGCGGGGTTGAGCTTTGACAGCTGAGGTGTTGTCTTGCTCTTGTTGTCGATATCGTCAAGAGAAATGTCAACTCCTGCCTCGTGCGCGATAGCAAGAAGATGAAGTACAGTATTTGAAGAAGCGCCGATCGCCATATCGGTAGCGAGTGCGTTCATCATATTCTTCTTTGTGATTATATCCTTAGCGCAGATGTTCTGCTTTACAAGCTCTACTATCCTTTCGCCCGTTTCCTTAGCAAGTCTGCGGCGAGCGGCATTTACAGCAGGCTCTGTACCCGACTTCGGCATTGAAAGACCGATTGCTTCTGTAAGACAGTTCATTGAATTTGCCGTATACATACCCGAACATGAGCCGCAGGTAGGGCAAGCGTTGTTCTCATAGTCAAGAAGAACATCATCACCTATAGTGCCGTTTGAATACTGACCGATAGCTTCATATATCTCGTTATAGCCTACTCTCTTGCCCTGTACACGACCGGGATTCATAGGACCGCCGCTTACAAAAATAGAGGGGAGGTTCATTCTTGCCGCCGCCATTATCATACCGGGAACTATCTTGTCGCAGTTCGGGATAAATACGATACCGTCAAGGGGGTGTGCCGTCAGCATAACCTCGATACTGTCGCAGATAAGCTCACGGGACGCAAGAGAATATCTCATACCTCTGTGGTTCATTGCAAGGCCGTCGCACACGCCGATGGTAAAGAACTCAAAAGGAACGCCGCCCGCGTTTCTTATACCGTCCTTGACCTGTCTTGATATTTCGTGCAGATGCGCATGACCGGGAACATAGTCGCTTGCCGCACATACAACGGCAATAAACGGCTTATGCATCTCACTGTCTGTTACACCCAGTGCCTTCAGTAAGGCTTTGTGCGGTGTTCTGTCTACGCCGCTCTTGATAAGATCGCTTCTCATTTTTACTGTCCTTTCCTTTTGTAAAAAAAGTGTTTTTATTTTCGGCCGAGCATGGCACTGCCGATCATACCTGCTTCATTTGCAAGCGTGCAGATTACTATCTCGGTATTTTTAGCATTGTTTTTTGAGTAGATCTGCTTTGCCACCTGTGCTTTCAGCGGTATAAGCAGATTATCACCCTCGTTACATACTCCTCCGCCGATACAAAGAATATCAGGCTGGAATACGTTTATGACATTTGTGATACCGCAAGCTAAGTACTTTATATATTTTTCGACTACTTCTCTTCCCTCGGGATCGCCGAGCTTTGCGGCATTGAATGCTGTTCTTGCGGATATCTTACCGTCATGGTCAACCATTTCGTGAAGCCGTCCGCTGGGATATTTCTCAATCATTTCCCTCGTCATACGGACAAGTCCCGTAGCCGAAGAATAAGCCTCAAAACAGCCGTTTCTTCCGCAGGTACAAGGCGCACCGTCAACCTCGATAACTGTATGACCTATCTCGCCGCCCGCGTTGTTTGAGCCGCTGTATATCTCGCCGTTTATAATTATACCTGCGCCCACACCCGTTCCGAGCGTCAGCACAACGGCATTCTTTGCGCCCTTTGCCGCACCTGCAAGGAACTCGCCGTATGCCGCTACGTTAGCGTCATTTTCAAGTATTATCTTCTTAGCAAAATGCGCTTCAAGGTCTTTTGCAAGCGGAACGTTCTCCCAGTGCAGATTATTTGAATACAGCACCGTGCCGTTTTCGTTATCCATAGTTCCGGGACAGCCGACACCGATAGACTTTATCTTGTCGATATCCTCTCCCGAAAGCTGTACAGCCTGTTCAACCGCATTGATAATTACCGCAAGAACGCTTTTATAGCCGTCTGCCGCATTTGTCTTGAGTGATATTTTTGAAACGAGCTGTGCATTCTCATCGACCACTCCCGCCTTGATATTTGTACCGCCTATGTCAACGCCGATATAATATTTCATATTTTTCCCTTTGACCTTTCACAACGCAAGTCTTAAACTATATCAGAAAGAATTACCTCAAGGTTGCCTGTAAGCTCGTATTTACCGTAGCCTGCCGGGATAAAGAAGCTTTCGCCCTTCTTTGCGTCAAGCTCGCCGACCTTGCCGTTACCGTCAAGAACGAGTATCGAATGGAACGACTTTTCATCAGCGTCAAGAGTTACCGTGCCGTCAACCTTTATCTTATGAACATCGAAATATTCGCAGGTGCGGAGCAGTGTTTCCTCGCCGCCGTCTATCTTGACAGGCTTACCTTGCGGCTTTGTATCGTATTTCGGAGGGCAAAGCTCTGTAACATCGATAGCCTTTTCAACGTGGAGTTCTCTGGGCTTGCCGTCCTTGCCTACTCTGCCGTAGTCATATACTCTGTATGTCGTATTGCTGTTCTGCTGAATTTCGGCGATAAGTATACCCTTGCCGATAGCGTGGAGTGTGCCTGATTCGATGAAGAACACATCACCCTTATGAACGGGAACGTTGTTTGTGACCTCAAGTAAGGTATTGTTCTTAATTCTGTCGGCAAATTCTTCTCTCGAAATTTCTTTATCAAAACCGTAGATCAGCTGTGAGCCTTCCTCACAGTCAACGATATACCACATTTCCGTCTTGCCGTACTCACCCTCTACACGCATAGCGTAATCATTGTCGGGGTGCACCTGAACAGACAGGTTATCCTTAGCATCAATAAGCTTTATAAGTATGGGGAAGTACTCAAATCTGTCGCAGGCAGTACCGAGCGATTTCTTATTCTCGGCAACGTATTCAGAAAGCGTCTTGCCCTTATCCTTGCCGTTTGCGATAACGCTCTGACCGTCCTTATGGCAGGACAGCTCCCAGCTCTCGGCTATCTTATCAGCGTCTGATACCTTGCCGTATTCCTCTCTTAATCTGTTTCCGCCCCAGATATAATCCTTACATGGCGCATCAAGCTTTAATATTTCCATATTATGTTCCTTTCTATTTATCGGAATAATACCGTTTTATATCGTATCTTCATAAACCGCAGGTCACAACTCTGCTTGTAGTCAATTATAGCACATTAAGTTTTAAATGTCTATCACTAATCTTGACTTTTTTGCGAAATATGTTATATTTATCTTATACAGCGGTCACGCCGCACGAAAGGAACGAATGATATGAATGAAAACGTAAAAGCCGCACTCAAAAAAAGAGCGGAAAAGGTAATATCCGCTCTCGAAAAGAACAATATGAAGGGTTATCTTGTTGATACTCCGGATGAGGCTAAGGAGATAATAAGGGAGCTTATAAAGGACGACAAGCTGATAGTTTCGGGCGGAACTATGACGCTCAAGGAAACAGGCATTCAGGATTTTCTGAACGAAAACTACAGCGGTATCTACATTGACCGTGAAAAGCTCTCTCCCGATGAGGTAAACGACCTGTACAGAAAGGCTTTTTCATCCGACACCTACTTTGCTAGCACTAATGCGATAACCGAATACGGCGAATTATACAACGTAGACGGCACAGGCAACCGTGTAGCCGCCATGATATTCGGACCGAAGCAGGTAATTATTGTTGCCGGCATAAACAAAATTGTGACCGACCTTCACGCCGCAGTTGACCGTCTTGAAACGATAGCGTCACCTGCAAACTGCGTAAGGCTCGGCAGAAACACTCCCTGTGCAAAGACAGGCAGATGTGCGCACTGCTTAAGCCCCGACAGGATATGCAACGATTATGTCATAATGGCTCATCAGCGCGACAAAGACAGAATAAAAGTAATCTTCATAGCCGACGAATACGGCTACTAAGGCGGCGGGTCGCCGCCGACTGTTCCGACCTTGCGGCAATGTGCCGCCTTGAATTCCTACCTTGCGGCAATGTGCCGCTTCAAATTACGACCTTGCGACGGGTCAGCGCTGACTGTTCCCTCTTTTATAGTTTCGGATATATACCGGATGGTAGGACTGTCAGGGTTGGACAATAGATGAATATTACATTATTACAACGCAAAAAACGGCGGGCTGAAAAGCTCACCGTTTTATTCATCTTTATAAATATTCATATAATCATACTATCTGATTATTCTGCTCGATGCTTACCAATATAATATAAAACCACAAACCCAACAACAAAAGCCACAATTATAGATACTATTATTGTGATAAGATCCACTTTATCCACTCCGTAAGCACCAATTCCAAAAAACGCTCCGATACAAAAAATAACTATAAATAATTTATTATCAAATACAGTATATTGAGTATCATCTCTGATAGATCTTAATTTCGTGCCTGCCGCTAATACGCCATCTATCAGCATACATAAAGAACAAACAAAAAGATACATTCGAAGCTCCTAATTATCAATTGCATTTGACACATCAATGTGTAGCATTATTAAATACATTTAATATGTCTTCTCTCCATTGAAGCTCTGATTGCAATTTAAATTCATCTGGCTTGATTAAAGCGGCTTTAATGAAGTTTCCGTTTTCTTGATAATACTGCTTACGGTTATATTTAGTATTTTCTGCTGATTCACCAAACAACGCAAACATAACTTGATTACCGTAAACAAATATTCCAATCATAAAAAATCTGCACGATGAATCGGAATGTCTTATCATCAATAAAGGGCATTTTGTGCCAAACATTCCTCCGCTTTTTATGGTATCTTCAAACATTGTAGCTGGCAAACCATTTTCGTTTATGCCATACACCATAACTTCTTTAACTTTTTCATAAAGTTCGTTACCACCCTGCTCGTTAGAAAATACAATCGGATCTTGTGCATAGCCCATTATATCATTAGTATTATATGACATACATTTCTCCTACTCCATAAGCTTCAACGATTCTTATATACAGGACACTTTTCGTATTCATCGCCATAGTCAGTTTTGCACTTATTCTTCACTTCGTTCTCGGAAATGTTTTTATTGCAAAGCTTACAGACATAATCTCCCTGAGAAAAAAGTGCTCCTCCCGACTCGTAATCCAGATACGGACATCTTGCCATAACTATAACTTTCTTTCATATAATTCAATTAACGGTTTACCGTTAATTGAATTATATCACATCACTGCTCGTTTGTCAACGGTTTACCGTTAATAATTATCGGAAATTTGTGGTATCATCATTACTGAAAGGAATGATGATAATGGTATGCAAATCTGTTTCCGAAGCAGTTTCAAGACGCATATTACAGCTATGCAGGGATAAAAACATAACCGTAAACAAGCTGGCAACTCTTTCGGCTGTTACACAATCGACCGTAAACGATATAGTCAATATGAAATCAAAAAACATCGGCATAGTGACGCTGAAAAAGCTCTGCGACGGACTTCAGATAACCATTACGGAATTTTTTGACGATGATATGTTCAGAAATCTTGAGCAGGAGATATACTAAAAGCCTGTCGGGAAACCGACAGGCTTAAAAAGTATCCGTAAAAAGCAAAAACGCCGTGAATATTTCCACGACGAATTTTTCTGGAGCGGATTACGAGGCTCGAACTCGCTACCTCCACCTTGGCAAGGTGGCGCTCTACCAGATGAGCTAAATCCGCATATTTAATTGGTGCCTCCGGTCGGAATCGAACCAACGACACGAGGATTTTCAGTCCTCTGCTCTACCGACTGAGCTACAGAGGCAGAAATCCATTAAAAATGGCGACCTGGATGGGACTCGAACCCACGACCTCCGCCGTGACAGGGCGGCGTTCTAACCAACTGAACTACCAGGCCATTGGTGGAAACTATAGGGCTCGAACCTATGACCCTCTGCTTGTAAGGCAGATGCTCTCCCAGCTGAGCTAAGCTTCCACATAAAAGGTTTTGATCTGAAACACTCATCTTAAGCACTCACGTTACCGCTTGTCTTTCGTTTTGTGTTTTGTTCTCGCCACCTGACAGTATTATATTTTACACGAAATCCACCCGTTTGTCAACACTTTTTTTCATATTTTTATCGTTTTGTGATATTTTTGATTATTTTTTCCGATTTTACGCTTTTTTTGTGCATTTAACACAAGTATAATACTCTTTTTTGCGGTAACAATACTAAAAGAGTGCATATGTGATGCAAAATCACGGCATTCACGTTTAACGGAAGGACGGTAACGGTAATTATGCTTGACAAGATAGCTCTTTTCATACTGCTTGTAGGCGGACTCAACTGGGGACTTGTCGGTCTGTTCGGGTTTGATGTAATAGCCTGGGCATTCGGCGGAAGCGCAAGTATTATAAGCAGAATACTTTATATAGTAGTAGCGCTTTCGGCAATATGGTGTATATCACTTTTCTTCAGACAAAACGAAGTTATAGACACCGGCAGAGATACAAACGAAATGCACAACTGATAAATTAACACCGTACCTAGGCAGGTACGGTGTTATCATATTCTCCCCTTTTACAGCATATATTTGAGCAAACGATATGCACGGTTGTGATAAACCGTGCCGTCTTATGAAAGGGGCGATTTTGTGAAAGCCGGAACAATAACGGTACCGGATACGAAACGTGAAAGATGTGTTATACTCGGAGAATATATAATAGATAATAATGCGACGGTAAGGAGCACCGCAAAAGTTTACGGAATAAGTAAAAGCACCGTGCACCAAGATGTTACGGTCAGGCTTGCTAAAGTAGACCCTCACCTTGCAAAGAGTGTAAAGGCAGTATTGCAAAAAAATAAGGATGAACGGCATATACGCGGCGGACTTGCCACAAAGTTGAAATATCAAAGCAGTTTAAAATGATACATAGACCGCTGTAGGAGTCTGTCAGGCATTAACCTATGGCGGTTTTTTCTGCTTAGTTATATTTTCTGATGATTTATAAGCTTGGAGTATACTCTCCGTTCCTTCCACCCGGAAACACATTATGTCAAGCTTTTTTCAATCGGACAAATTTCTGTTACCATAACGATCTCTTGATTTCGTTGTATATCTGTTATTATGCTTTTCTGTCTGTGTCAATAGTTTTTGCGGTTTCATTTATAAGCTAAAGCTTTGAGGTGTCGCAAACGGCTTGGTTATGTGATTTATGCAAAATCTTCCCACACTGTCTGAATGCGGAGAGAAATAATTTGTTATCGGGATTTTCTCTTGAACAGCAGTTCCTTGTTCATACGCAAGCTCTTTTTTATCGAGTTTGCTGTATCGAATATCACGGACTTTTCATATGTACTGCAATCGGAAAACAGCTCCCGCAATTCCGAAGAACAATCACCGCTGTTCTGCACATTGCCGAATAGAAGTCTGTCAACTGTGACATTCAAAGCATTTGCAATATTTACAATTGTTTCAAGACTTGCTTTGCTCTTGCCGGTTTCAATGTTACTGATATATGGCACTGACAAATCAACAAGTTCAGCCAAATCAGACTGAGATATTTCACGTTCAACACGAACAGCCTTGATTATTCTTCCCATTCTTTCATAGTTAAATCTCATAGTTCTCACCTCCAATCTGTAGCCTGAATTGGATGTGTCTGAATTATTTTTCTCATTTTATAACCATAAGGATAGGATTATACTTATGGTTTATTTTCTTTTAAAGGAAAATGGGCTATACTGGATATACAATACAACGCTGAGGTGATAGCTATGCTTGAAAGTGAAGCAACCGTTTCAAATAAAGAATTGCAACGCGAAAAAATCAGGGAACGCTACAAAGGCTCAAATTCTGAATTGCTTGAAGTAATTCCGGGAAAGAAAGCGGCTGATTATTGTGACGACATTGAAAGGCGTGTAGCTGTATATGTAAGAGTATCTACCGATAATCTGCAACAAACCAGCTCGTATGAACTGCAGAAGAACTACTATGAAGAAAAAGTCAGTAAAAATCCATATTGGACATTTGTAGGTATATATGCAGATGAAGGTATATCCGGCACTTCTTTACAGCACCGTGATTCCTTTAATCGTATGATAGAAGATTGCAAGGCAGGGAAAATTGATATGATAATTACAAAAAGCGTTTCCCGTTTTGCTAGAAATATCGTAGATTGCATAAGCATCGTAAGACAGCTTTCCTGTTTAAAAAATCCCGTAGGCGTACGATTTGAAACAGAAGGTATTTATACCCTGAACGACAACACAGAAATGAGCCTTAGCTTCACCGCAACAATAGCTCAGGAGGAGTCACATATAAAAAGCTCCATTATGAACGCCTCTGTTGAAATGCGTTTCGGTAGAGGTATTGTGCTAACACCCGTTCTGCTCGGTTACGACCACAATGAGGACGGAAAACTGACTATCAATGAAAGCGAAGCCAAAACAGTAAGGCTCATATTTTTTATGTATCTGTATGGCTATTCTTGTAAGGATATAGCAAATTCTCTGACTGAACTCGGAAGGCGGACAAAGAAAGGAAATACGATATGGAACGCCGGGAGTGTTCTGGAGATATTGAGAAACGAACGCTATTGCGGCGAAATACTCACCAGAAAAACCTATACGCCAAGCTATTTGGATCATAAATCAAGGAAAAACCGTGGGGAACGAGCTCAGCACCGATGGAAAGGCGAACATGAGCCGATTATTTCCAAAGATGATTTTATTGCTGTTCAGCATCTTATAAACAATGCAAAATACGGAAACAAGGGTATTCTTCCTGAGTTGAAAGTTATACCCGAAGGCACATTGAAGGGCTTTATCTCCATAAATCCTCGATGGGCGGGTTTTAAAGTTGACGATTATCTTTACATTGCTAAAACTGTTTGCAACGAAGATGAACAAAGAAAAAACGGTACCTTTCAGGTTGAAGCGAATGGCGGAGATTTTGATTACAGAGGTTTTGAAATTGCGAGAGAGCAGTTTTTTAACAATTCCGATAAGCTATCTGTTACATTCTCCTTGAAATCAATGAAGTTCAGCTATAACTGCGTAAAAAAACTCCCCGACACACAATTTATAGAACTTCTCATTCACCCGTTAAAAAAGCTGTTGATAGTCCGTGCAGCTGACAGCAAAAATAAGAACGCTATGAAATGGTTGTTTCTCAACGAAAAAAGAAAATTCATCTCACGACCCGTAAGCGGTACGGCGTTTTTAAAAACGATTTACAACCTGCTCGGTTGGAATGAAAGTTGTAAATATCGTGTCCGCGGAATACGAAAACAAAATGCCGATGAAAATTTGATTATATTCAACCTTGAAGAAACAGAATTATATTTGCCGAAGGATAACGGACTCTGTACCGATGATGATAAAGTAACCTCTCTTGCCGAAACTGGTAAATCGGTTATTGCATATCCGTCAGCGTGGGCAGATAATTTCGGCAGTAATTATTATCATCATTCACAGGCAGAAGAACTGCAAAGGATGAAAAAGGAACAAGACTGGAATATGCAGCAGGAAATAACATCATTTTCCGATTACCTTGACCTGAATGTCACAAGCAGAGAAGAAGTGGAAGATAATATACTGACCCTTATCGATAATATAAAGATGGAGGAAAACAACGATGGATAATATTCAGCTTACTACAATGACAAACGTTCCTCAGCTTCCGTGCTATAACAATGAGGCTGATATAATTAAGGATGACTCGTTCAGCTATGATGGGTATCAGGTTGTACGAAGCGAATTTTTCGCCCATATTTCAGAACCTTCCATAAGCTTTAACAACTGTAAAGTAACACTGAATACAGCATGTATGAAAAAATTGCCCAATGTGAGTTATATTCAGTTTCTTGTAAATGCCGAACAAAAGAAAATTGCCGTAAAAGCTTGCACGGAAGATGAAAAGGATTCATTTCTGTGGTGCAATTCCAAGCGCAAGCCACGTCCCATTACTTGCAGGATTTTCTTTGCGAAGATCGTCAGCCTTATGGAATGGAATCCGCAGCACCGATATAAAATTCTTGGGAAAATCATAAAAACGGGTGATGACTATCTGATATTATTTGACCTCAATGCAACCGAGGTATATCAGCGTATTGTTAAGGACGGCGAAAGGCCTAAGACTTCCCGTTCGCCGATATTCCCGAAGGACTGGCAAAATCAATTCGGATTACCCGTTGAGGAACACAAAAAACTTCTTCAGATAAATGTATTTGACGGATATACCGTGTTCGGCATAGAAAACGAAAAACGCAACGAAACACTTGATAAGCCTATTGAAATATAACCATTACAGGAGGGACTTTAAATGCAGGACACAACTTGTGATAAGCCTATTGCTGTAATTGATTTTGCTAATAATCGTATACGAATACATAAAAAGACGATACTTTCGCTTGGTTCTCCCGAAAGCATTCTGCTTCTCATAAATCCTGAAAAGCTGACGCTCGGAATAATGGGTTGCGCTAATGATATGCAAGGCTCACATCGTATTCGTTTGCACCCAAAGCATTGCTATGAGCTTTACAGCAAATCGCTTGTTATGGCGATGAAAAAGGCTTTCTCCTATTGGGACGGAGAAAAAAGCTATCGTCTGACAGGCGATTATATAAACACTGAAGGAATTGCTTGTTTTAATTTATCCGAGTCAGTTCCGATAAAACCGGATGAGGTTGAATTGTAATTATGGAAGAGCGCAAAAATCTTAAATTACGCTGTAATTCTGAATACAGACGATTATACCAGCCGATGACAGCACAGGAGTATGAAAAACTTGAGTCTGAACTCAAGAACAGCAAAAATACAACAGTAGAAATAAAAACATGGGTAAATATTGTTTTATTTGATTATGAAAAACTTGAAATCTGCAAAAAACACAATATTCCCCATGTAGGCTCACGCTTATATGTCTGCAACAGCGAGGAAGCGTTGCTTTGGCTTTGCAAAAAACAATTGGAACGTGAGGATTTAGCATTGGAAATGCGGAAATATCTTATCGGGAAACGCTACCTTTACGAAAAAATACTCGGTGCACATACAATGTCGGCACGACGTGCCGCAAGCAGCTCAAAGGAAAGCCATAAAATGAACGAGCCGCGCTACGAATATTGCGCAATGAAAACGAGAGAGCGTTTAGCGAAGGAATATAATGTGGTTCATATGACGATATGGAAATACAGCATATTCGCCGAAGCACTGGACACAATTTACGATATTTCCGAAGAGCTTGCTACTGCTATTATGCGTGGTAACCTAAAAATATCTCAGGAAAATGTAGTAGCAATTTCAAAATTATCCGAAAGGGAAATACTCAATATGGCTGAACAATTTTTGCGGAAACAAACTGATCGCAAGAGCCTTTCAGATCCACGAAAGCTCTTATCAAAAGCAAATACCGAAAAGTCAGATGACACCGTTTCGGCGAAGTCGCCATCTATAAAAGATATGCCGCAATATGACCCTGACTCGGAGGCAGCGAGCCTTACGCTTACTATTCCGTCGTGGATAAGTTCTATGAACCGTATCAGCAACGCCGGCGATATGAGCAAATTCAGCAAAGGGGCAAAAAACAAGCTCCGAAACGAACTTGATAAACTCGGCGATGCTATATCGGATATGTATGATATGTTGAAGGAGGAAAAAATATAATGGAAGAAGCGGATTATAGCAAATTTGTTCCCAATGTACATTTTGAGCAGATACCAATAAAGAACCTTGTTGCAAATCAGGAATATCAGCGTAATTTATCGCAAAATCACATTGTGAGAGCGGCAAAAAATTTTGACCTGTATCAGATAAATCCCGTGAAAGTCAGCAGGAGAAACGGCATAAATTATGTATTTAACGGACAGCACACCATTGAAATAGTTGCCATGGTATCGGAGTCCAGAGATACGCCCGTGTGGTGTATGGTTTATGATGATATGGATTATAGCGTTGAAGCGGACGTTTTCGCCAATCAACAGAAATATGTAAAAGCGCTGGCGCCATATGAAATATACAAAGCAAATATTGAAGCAGGCAATGATAAACAGATTATGATAAAATCATTGGTGGAGTCATACGGCTTAACAATAGGACGCACAAAGGGACAAGGGGTTATATGTGCAGTATCATCTTTGGAATATATTTTCGATACTTGGGGATTTCACGTTCTTGACCGTGCTTTGCGATTATGTATAGGCACTTGGGAGGGTGCGGCAAATTCGCTTTCTTCAAATATGCTGAAAGGTATTGCACGACTTATTGTGGCATTTGACGAGAAAATGCGCGATGATATATTCAAGGAAAAGGTCGGAGCTTATTCCGCAAAGGATATTATCCGCACTGCAAAGGAACGTCGTGCAGGTGCAATAGGATATGCCGAGGCAATGCTTATTGCGTACAACAAGAAAATGAAATATCCTCTCAGATGGAGCAATCTTTACAGCAATCCCAAAGTCAAAAAAGCTGTAGAAGCTATTGAAATGGATATTATGAGTACGGATGAAGAAGCGGACGATATGCTGACATTTTTTTGATGACGAAACAGAATAAGAAAATTTTCGTTAGTCATATGTATTTATTATTCATCTCACTATACTCTCAAACAAGCGTAATGCTTCATGACCGGTTAGCCTGGGTTTACTACCCTATAAATTTACACTACTCTCAAACAGCTATATCCGCAGCAAACGATCTTGATAAGTTTTACTACCCTATAAATTTACACTACTCTCAAACTGCATTAGTGACTAACGATAGATCAGGTTTGTTTTACTACCCTATAAATTTACACTACTCTCAAACCAAGAATATCGAAGCATTTGAAACGAACGAGTTTTACTACCCTATAAATTTACACTACTCTCAAACTCTGTTTCTGCGTGAACCAGCTCCGCTATGGTTTTACTACCCTATAAATTTACACTACTCTCAAACTGTTTCTTCGGTCAAAAAACCGCTGTCATTGTTTTACTACCCTATAAATTTACACTACTCTCAAACTCTGTTCTTTTAGTAGCTGATTTTCTTTTTGTTTTACTACCCTATAAATTTACACTACTCTCAAACGCTTGGCGCGCGCGTGCCCTGCCACCCGCGGTTTTACTACCCTATAAATTTACACTACTCTCAAACCGACAAATCGCAAATAGTTCTTCAAAATACGTTTTACTACCCTATAAATTTACACTACTCTCAAACTGAAGCGTTTCCGTACGGCACAACGGGTCCGTTTTACTACCCTATAAATTTACACTACTCTCAAACTTGCAGGTGTCGGCACAGGCACAGCGAAAGGTTTTACTACCCTATAAATTTACACTACTCTCAAACCTGCTTCATTTGCCACAACCCCTTATTACCGTTTTACTACCCTATAAATTTACACTACTCTCAAACTAACTCAAGCACAAATAGCCAAAAGACTAAGTTTTACTACCCTATAAATTTACACTACTCTCAAACCTATCACAACAGCTATAACAAACGCTATTAGTTTTACTACCCTATAAATTTACACTACTCTCAAACTGCTACCGCTTCTTTGTTTAACTGACAAATGTTTTACTACCCTATAAATTTACACTACTCTCAAACGGTAGGGTCTGGCGAGGTAAGGTTTGGCAAGTTTTACTACCCTATAAATTTACACTACTCTCAAACGGACTTGTCGATACATATCTTGCTATGATCGTTTTACTACCCTATAAATTTACACTACTCTCAAACTAAGAGGTGCATTCTTCATAAACGGCGATGGTTTTACTACCCTATAAATTTACACTACTCTCAAACACTGCTTATAACGCTCGACAGAAGCGCAAAGTTTTACTACCCTATAAATTTACACTACTCTCAAACGTTCTGATGTGTGATTCAGGCTTACGCCGTGTTTTACTACCCTATAAATTTACACTACTCTCAAACCTATTTTTGATGCTTTTGAGTATGACCGCAGTTTTACTACCCTATAAATTTACACTACTCTCAAACACGAAAGGTTTATGATGAAAGTAACAGAAGGTTTTACTACCCTATAAATTTACACTACTCTCAAACAAGTTCTTAGGCGATTGCAAGCGTATAAGTGTTTTACTACCCTATAAATTTACACTACTCTCAAACTAAAGTATGATTTTGGCGGCGGTTACTTTAGTTTTACTACCCTATAAATTTACACTACTCTCAAACCTGCCCTCGGTTGTTACGTTTCTCTGCATTGTTTTACTACCCTATAAATTTACACTACTCTCAAACCTGCTATGCAGTTGACGTTGATGAAGCGAAGTTTTACTACCCTATAAATTTACACTACTCTCAAACGAACATATGGCATTAAAAAGTATACCGATGGTTTTACTACCCTATAAATTTACACTACTCTCAAACTTATATTGTTGTTTCAGAGTGGGGACAAAAGTTTTACTACCCTATAAATTTACACTACTCTCAAACTGCAAGTGTAGTATATCTGTATCAAGTAGGTTTTACTACCCTATAAATTTACACTACTCTCAAACAAAAAAAGCCTATATACGATTGCGATTTTGTTTTACTACCCTATAAATTTACACTACTCTCAAACAGGCTTGACAGGCAGCTTCGTGAACATAAAGTTTTACTACCCTATAAATTTACACTACTCTCAAACCAGCATACCAAGAGCGTGGATACCTCGCTGGTTTTACTACCCTATAAATTTACACTACTCTCAAACGCCGAGGTCTGCCGCCGCAGCGTATGCGGGTTTTACTACCCTATAAATTTACACTACTCTCAAACGGAGAGTATGAGTTTGACAATTTTACAGTAGTTTTACTACCCTATAAATTTACACTACTCTCAAACCTCAAATTTGGAAAAGCGACACTACTCGCCGTGCATCTACAGGGTAGAAACTATCATTATAATATCACATTTTTAATTGCGAGTCAATTATATCACGCATAAATCATCATCAATAACTACTCTTTTTTCATATCCTGTTTTTCCCCTGTCGGACGATTCAATGCACAAGAGTGATATTCCGTGCTCAATAACAGATTCAAACAGCTTTTCGGCTTTTTGCAAAGAAAGGCAGCTACGGAGATTCACGCATATAAACACCGTTTTTCCGGCATACTCGGTCATCGCAAGGAAAAACTCCAAAAGCTTTTCCTCCAAAGTATCATAGCTGTCCACGAATTTAAGTCCGAACATTTTTAACAAAGGGGTAACATCGCATATCTCATCCGTAACAAATTCACCTTCCGCATACTGCGCCAACTCAGAAATGTACCTTTCTGTCGCAGACAGCATTTCATTTGTCCTGATAAACATATCTTCATTTACAGAGCATTTTTTCAAATGCACATATAATTTAGAAATAAGCTCCTTACGGTTCATTTCAAACGGTACAAATTCCGTTATCATCGTTGCTTGTTTAACAAATGATATTAGTTTTTCGTTGCACGATATAACCGAAAATCCTGTTCCTCCTTCTATCTGATTGTTTATATCATTCAGCACCGTGTAAAAGAAATCCGGATGTTCAATTATCAACGTCAGGACTTTATCCTCCGAGTCAATATATAATTCGATTTGCGAATAGGCAAACGTCATAAAATCACCAGCCTTTCGTCGCTGTCTATAACATCGGATACAAATTCGCCTGTAATATATTCCATATCCGCAAATTGTTTTTCCGTTATACACAGCAAAGACACAATACCCGCAGGAGGACTGTTGCGTTTGATCCCGTCGGATATCAGTCTTGCCGCTGTGCGATTCAACGCCATACGGCAGTAAACCGATTCCTGAAACATCATAAAACCGCTTTTGATCAGATATTTTCTGAATTTTGTGTATTCCCGGCGTTCCTCTGCGGTCGTAACCGGCAAATCAAAAAGTACAAGTAATCTCATATATCTGTAACTCATTTTATCTCCGTTTTAAAATCCCGAACACGATAATATCTTATCAGCGAAACATCGTTTTCCTCTATTGCGTCAAATACACTTCTGCAATAAATTTTAACGGCATTTGTAACATACTGCTCGGTATTATTGATCATTACGCTTTCATTCAATATCCCTATGACCTCACGTTTCTGCTCTGAGGTAAAAATGCGGTAGTTCTTTTCTCTGACAAAACGATCTATCAGCGTTCTGAACGGCTCCATCAGATCAGAGCCAAGATTAAAATTGTTGAACATATTATCATGGAACAGACCAAGCTGTGTAATGTATCCGTTAGATGTTATCTCACGATTGAACGCGGAAAGCATTATACTGTATCCGTAGTTGAGTGCAGAATTGATTGCGTTATCGGCATTTCTTGAAAACTCTTTTCCGAAAAGCGCATTGAAATATACTTTTGCGGCATGACCCTCCCTGTTGGTTTCATCGCCGAGTTCTATTTCATCAATATATTCCATAAGCATTTCAGATTCTTTTGCGTGGTCAAATTCCTGAAGAACGCGAGCCTGATTGCGTATTTTTTCACTGACTATACTTGTCCATATATATGCTTTGACATCTTTGTCCCACTTTACCTGTTCGCGCACCCTTGCCGTACAGTTATGGCACCCATATAAAGGCAGCATTTCGCACGAGGGATTGTGCTTCTCGTCACAGAATATCAATTTCACCTTGCGATTTGCAAGCTCGTTGATAAGACTTGCAGTTATCGACACCGCACAATTCTCAATTATAAGCACCGATATCTCGTCCAATAATACACGCTTGATATTCTCTTCGCTTCTCACGACCATGAAGCCAAGCTTCTTATCCAGCTTGGCTCTTCCGGTCACAATTACTGTCCTCCAGCTCATAGCTCAAGTAAGTTGTCGTCAGACTTCTTTTCATATAAGCCTGTCGGTGACTGGTCAATGATTCTGATGTCACTATATTTAGTATTCTTTAATATAGCAGACATTCTTTCGGTGTGATAGCTTTCTACACCACCAACCGGTTTCAGATTACACGTGTTAATTCGTCCCGTTTTTAAAATATCCACGAGTAACAGCAAAGCTTTCATCTGTTCTATAATAGACAGCTCTGCAAACTTATCTCTTCCTTCTTCCATCTTTTTTCCGGCTTCCGCAAGCTTGCTTATTTTGCAGAAAGGCTCAGAAATACACTTTTTAGCTATCTCATCGTACACTTTAAGATTTGATAAAACGTCAAAAGCTTCTCCGGGCTTGAATTTACTGCCTTTATCACTTTTATCAATATACGATGATACAGCTTTAATGTAATCAGATGTATCCTTGGAATATATTGCAGCCATTGCTGATGAAATAGTAAAATAATGATAACTATCTTTTGAACGTATATTCACACGATAACCGTCAAACTCAAACAGCGTGTTAATTTTTATAGGTCTTCTTTTCAGCGGAAACGATATATCATCGATTGATATTTTTGCAATATTTTTAGCCGGCAATGCGTTTTTAAGTACAGAATATGCGTATTCGCTTGCGAAACTGTCATCAGAGAAATAACGCTTTTCACATAATAATTCTACCGGAATGATAACCACTCCGACTCCTGTACACTTGATTAAAGAAAAGCATGAAATACTCTTGCTGTTATACCCTCCGTATTTCACCGGGTCGAGATTTTTCTTTAGTCTTGCAAGATCCGGGTTACCGGCTCTGTCAGGATTCTGATCAAATAATTTTCCCTTTCTCTTATAACAATAACGTACATATCTCACGCTGTTTTTGCTCATCATACGCTTAACCGTATCAAAATCCGTTTCAGGATTCCATGCCGTTTCACCGTTTCTTGCGACCTTGTGCTTAAGCGTTTCCTTGATCTTGATCGTATAGTGCTTATCTGCATTTTTTACAAAGTTTAAAGGATTTGATGTAAATTTGACATCATGAACATTACCGACAACAACATTCAGATAAGCGTCCTTGGCGTGATGCAGGTCGTTTATCTCTCTGCATTTCAGCATATCAAAGTCATGTCTGAACTTTGAAACCTGTCCTGCTTTTACATAAACGATCTTACTGTCAGGGAACATTTCTTTAAGCAGCGTTGCAACAGCCTTTGTTGACTGTCTTGTTTCAACAAGCTGACGTTCAATAAATCCTGCGAGCTCATCTTCGGTAAACGGCGTTGAACGTGTCAATCTCTCATATTTTATCTTATCTGTCGGATTTTTAGGATCACGATAAAACAGGTTTTTCCAAATCGCATGCATTTTATTTCTTATCTGCTCTTTTATCGGATAATCGTCCGACTTCTCGCCGTTAAACTGTGATTTTACAAGTACCTTATTATGAAGTGAATCATCTTTAACTTTGCTCTGAGGATAGATATGATCTATATCATAACAGTGGTTATCGCCAAGGCGGCTGAAATCTATCGCTTCGCCGGAATACACACACTTGCCGAACTGAGTAAAATACAGATAATATTTCTCACTTCTGAGCTGCTCATCAGAAAGACTGCCAAGCTGCGATCTCAGATGCGATATTTCTTCATCGCTGACAAATTCTTTTGCCGAAGCAAACAATTTCTCTATCTGTTCTCTTCTCGAAGAAGTGCGTTTTCCTTTGTCTTCAGGCTTGCCGCCTCTTGCCATTTCGACAAAAATTTTATCGGGATCTCTTTTAATTATCTTACGGAGTTCCTTGACGATATCCATTGTTCTGATAATAGCTCTGGATACCGACGGTGAAACATACATTTCATGAAGAGTCTGTGCAATGCTGCCCGTAGGATTGATCGCATAATACTTTTTGTTTTCTTCTTCTATAAAGCTCTTGTAGCCGTATGAATCAGACATGATCTGCATTAGGTTGATGTTCTCAGCCCACATAAGATCAATAATGCTTCTGCCACCGATCTCACCGGTATCCATATTCAGCTCATAACAGCCTGTAAGCATTTTAGCTGATAATCTGCCATAGTCCTTATACGAAAGACGACTGATATACCTGATATCCTCTGCAGGTAAAGCGGGATACTCCGCCTTGAGCCATGAAATAAGTCTTGGCTTATCTGTAGTAACGGTAATACGCTCGATTATTCTTTCAACATCGCTTTCTGAAAGAGATCCGTTTTCGAGTAACCTCCTGAAATCCAGGTATGACTTCAGCGAAGACTTTATGTTAATATCAACTCCGCTTAACGAATCACCGTTTTCTTCGCTGAATGCACCTTTTCGCTTAAGCAATTCCGTGATTTTCTTGACTGTCACTCTTGACGTTTTCATAAACAGCTCATTGAATATATCCTGCTTCAACTCCGGAGAAATCTTTACATCCTTGACTTTGATATTATTTATTTCATTCAAAACAGTATATCTGCTATAAAGCAACGAGTATTTCGGGAGCACATCTTCTCCTGCAAGGTATGTGCATTTACAGGTCATTCTTCTGATAAATCCATCTTCGGATTTATCGTAATCGACCATATTTTCAAAGTTCCACGGATATATTCTTCCTTCAGCCTTGCGTACTATCCACACATTGTCGGTTTCATTTCTTTTTACCGACGGTCCCACAAAATAAGGTATCCTGAATTTCATAAGCGTAAGAATCTTTTGCTTTACAGAAATGCCGTCCTCTGTCTCATTGAGGAAATCAAGATAAGCCGATGCTTTATCGAGTATCATACTCAGCTCGTGATAATATAACTGGTACGGGATAACACGGTTTTCATCGGTAACCTGCTTGGGACAAAGCGTTTTGCTGTTGCACTTTTCGATCAGTTCATTATATACCGCCTCATCATCGGGCTCGGGTTTTATCTTTTCAAGCTTGCTTTTGATATATTTGCAAAATTCTTCTGATTTAGTCTTCTTGAATTTATCCGGAAGCCGCTTTAACTTGACATCTGTTACGTTATATGAGTAGCTGACATAGTTCGGCTTTTCACCGGCTGTGCGGAATATTTCATCATACTGAGCCTTATCAAGATATTTACGGACAATGTGCTTAAGTGCTTTAAGATCCGACTTATGCTGCTCGTATTCGCACACCTTGGCATCGGAAATTGTTTTTTGACCTTTCAATACATCAATAAGCAACGACCAGTCATACATTGCTTTTACGGCAGAAAGCAGAGGAACATCGGTATCTTCCATAGAAGAAGCCAATAAATCAATGGTGTCTGCAAAATCCGCTTTTCCGACCTCTACGGTCTGTATATCAAGTTCATCGTAAGCCGGATTTCTGAACAGCTTGGCGAGATTTGTTTTTCCGCCCGATATAAACTTAATCAGAACGTCAATATCTATCGGATATTCTTCGTCTTTATAGCAGTCCGGCGTCTTTGTTGTTCCAAAAAGCAGATTTTTGATTTCCTTTTCCTTTGCCGTTATTCCTATCTTCTTGCGGAGGATGACAGAAAACTCATTCTCTGTGCTTTCCGAAAAAGGATTATCCTCTATATCGTTCGATTTAAACCAATCCGTAAATTCGCAATAAGAAGAATTGAAATCAAGTACTTCCTGTACATTATTTTCGTCAGCGCCGTTAAGGAAATGTCCTCTGTGCGCCACTATAAAAGCACAGGCAAGATAAACGAGCCTCACATCGTGCGGCTTATCGCTTTCAGAAAGCTCTTTTATAAGGTGATGAACGGTCGGATACATTTTAAAATAGTCACTGTCTTTAAAATCCGCGTCATCAAAGTATGTATTGACATTTTTGTCCGTTCTGTCTTCCGGATAAAGAGAACTCTCCTTTAACCTCAAAAAGAAATCCGGATCGGTTTTCAGAATTTCTTTTGCAAACAGCTCCCTGAGCAGTGCCACTCTTTGTTGTCTGCGATCCAGCCTGCGTCTTGCGGTTCTGTGTCCCCTGCGTTCTTCTGCCGGAGAAGCAGCTTCAAACAGACTTACTCCCCACATTAAATTATTTTTGTATTTGTACAGCTTGTACAAATTATCTGTAACCGCCCAGCCGACAGAGTCGGTTCCTATATCAAGCCCGAAATAAAATTTTGAATTTTCTTTAAAAGACATATTGACATTCCTCCATAAATGTGTTATTATATTGATATAGGATTTTACTACCCTATAAATTTACACTACGAGTTCAAATAAAAATTATTTCAAATCGTACTTTTTAGTACCTTCACAAGTGTTGTGAATATTAACTCACCTTCGGGTGAGTTTTTTATTTGCCCAAATAATCAATCGTTATGATTATTTATATATAGTATCATATCACATTCGATGACTAATTTCAACATATTTTAAACTAATTTGCAAATATCCGCGATAATTGTTAAAACTTTTTGTCGAATTTATTGATTTTCTATTCTATACCCAATATAATTATAAAAGATCAATTGTCCCAAAAACAGTACAAAAAATAATCCCCATACAGTTTAGCTGTATGGGGACAGACTGTCGATAAACCTACATAATTTTTAAAAATGGGGTTTGGGGCGTAGCCCCAATGCAGGTCGTCAGTCGTTGGTGTCGCTGCATCGTGCAGCGACTGTGCGCGACTGACTGCAAGCGTCCTTGCTTGGTGAGGGCGGCAGCCCCACATTCAGCCCCGGCACGGATGCCGGGCGTGTATGCACAAGGGCTTTGCACGATGCAAAGCCAACCAAGCATACACAGCCTTTCACCGAGGGGAAGGGGTTTGGGGTTAGGGTTTGAGAATAAGCTACATTTCTAAAAAAACAGACTTTTTCTACCACCTGTCCCCATACAGTTTAGCTGTATGGGGATTACTTGATTCAATATTAAATTCTCAGATCTCTCAGCGCTATATACTCCTCGTCAACATCATTACGGTATCTTTTTTCACTGCCGCTCAGAATTTCGGAAATATGCTTACAGCACTGATTATAAAACTCATCTTCATAGTGAACAATATGAGCGCCTCCGAGCGGAAATCTGTCATCGGCGTAATAGCGCTTTGAGATATCTATTACATAGCAATCTGTCTGCTGTGCAAATTTATCCTCATATTCCGCTATGAAGGCTTTTTTCTTTTCAAAAGTATTGTCGCTGTCTGAAAGCTCGGATATCTTATTATCAAGCGTTATATAGCTGCTTTTTAAATCGGCTTTTATAAGAATAATGTTCTTTCCATAACGCTCATTCACAAACACGGAAAAGCTCTCAAGCGATTTATCAAGATATTCGCGGCTCTTTTCTTTAAACAGATAGGTGCTTTCGCATTTATCCGCTATCGTTCTATAAAAATCGGTGCGGAAAATAAAGTCGTCTACTTCAAAAAGTGACCCGCAGTACTTTTTCATATTGCAGATAAGATCGTACATATCGATTATCAGCCAATCGGCGGTACTATCGGATAAAATCTGTCTGCCCTCATGCAGGAATGCCTCTTTTACGGTACGTTTGCGCCATGAGCTGCCGCAGAATTTATCTGCACCGATGTTTATATCAAACGGTATGTCCGGCTCTTCGGACAGCAAAAACGGCTGTTTGAATATGTACTTATCTACAAATATACCGCTTATGTTGCGGTTTACCGTTTCTCTTGAAATACAGCTTCCCCATATATCAACCACTGTAGGCTTACATGCCTTCTCATATTCACAAAGTGCATTTATATCATCTTTTATAAGGAAAATGCGCTCGCAGTTATCTGCATTTGCGTATTTGTAAACCTCTGTAAGTTTCTTTGCAAGCTGTTTTTTTACAATGAAATTTTCCTGAAAAATTATCCTTATGTCCTCATATCGGCACTCCGACAGATCGCCGTTAATACAGGTCACGGCATTTATTGCGGATATCACTTTTTCAGCGCCGTACATTCTGCCGAGGATAATTTTTGCATCATCATATGACTTCACCTCGTTTTCGCGCAGTAAAGCAAGGTAAGCGGCATTCTCAGCCGTAAACCGCTTCGAGGTAAGCTCGATCAGCCTGTCGGCTGCATACGTTCTGTCAAGCAGCTTTGGCTGATATGCCCTTGCTGTCATATTGTCATAATAACGTATGACGCGGCAGAGCCACAGATTTATATCAGGCTTGTCAAAACAGATACTGCCATCTGTTTCACGCCTGATCACCATATCGGTCTTTATGCGTACATCGTCATAAAACAAAGGCTCATAGGCTGTCACCATACCGCTTGTTCCATCAGCAAAATATCCGCCCGCAACGTCTATAACAACAGGCTGAAGCAGTGAAATAAGATAATCTTCATACATTCGTATGCGCTTATTGAGCGCATTTCTGTTTTTACCGTTCCTGAGCTGATCCTGCTTTACGCATATATCGCTGAATTTCAGCCGTACAAGTATGATCCTATCCTTTGCATAATACGAGGAAATCGTCTTAGCGTATTTTTTCAGCGCCGTCTTCCACACTTTTTCATCAAACGGTGGCGATATCCGTTCAAATTTATCCTTGTTATTATTATAAAAATCGGAGCTTAAAAAATTCTGTGAGGCGGTATAATAGCTATTGCCGTACTTATAACACGACACTGCCGCCGGCGTATAAAGATCAATAACTATATAATCCGTTTTGCTGTCGCTTATGTAGCTGTTAAAATTCTTTGCAATGTCAAGCTTGTTTCTGACATTGCCGCATTTACCGGCAAGTGTGCTCTTTTCGCTCATAAGAGAAACAGGCGATAGGATAAGCGGTGTGTCGTCATAATTATAACCGCTGTCGGAAAACACCTTTCTCAGTACTGCAGAGCCTTGCAATAACAGCTTCGGCTTACCGCCGATATCCGCACTGTTGCCCAGAATGCTTTTTATGCGGTCTCTTGCCGCTCTACGGCTTTCGGTAAGACTGCCGTCAAGCACAGTCACTTTATAACCGCCCGATGTATCCTCGCACAGCACAGGTATACAGGTTATGTCAGCTGTAACTGAGCCGTCTGTTCTTGTAAGCGTGAGATCGACGATAGCGCTCTCGCGGTTCTCACGCATTTCTTTCATAGACGAAATGAAATTACCGAGTGAGTAGAAGCACATCACCTCTCTGCCGTCAGCGGTAGTTATCTTTTCGGCACGTTGCATAACATGGGGGTGCGAACCTATAATAAGATTTACTCCACACTGAGCCATATATTCAGCCGCTTTTCTCTGCGCATCGCGTACAGTTACCGAGTTCATCTGACCCCAATGCTGATATGCGATTATATATTCCGCACCGTCATTTTTAAGTGAATTTACAAGCTCTCTGAAATGTACAGGCTCATATTTACCGATAAGGTGCGGCGGAATGTCTTTCTCAAGTCCGTTTGAAATGGAGTTTACCGCGACAAATCCGACCCTTATACCGTTGATATCCGCAATATGCGTTTCATCGTCAAGCGTCCCGATATTTGCCATACCGCTGTTTTTTATGCACTGAACGGTAGCTTCAAGTCCTTTAAGACCTGTGTCGCAGTTATGATTATTGGCGGTTACAAGCGCGGAAAAGCCACAGCTTTTCACTGCGTCTACAAATGTTGAGGGCGAGTTGCAGTTTGGACTTCCGCTATCCGTTCTTATCTTCTCATATTCAAAAGGTGCACCGTCAAAACAAGTTGTTTCAAGCACAGCTACCGAATAATCGGTTGACCCGATCATGCTTTTAAGCGCTTTGAATGTATCGGTAAAGTCGAGCGAACGGGTCGCGGCTTTTCTCTGTTGCTCTAGCGAACACATAATATCGCCGCAAAGCATGAGCCTTGCATCACTGCTGCTTCGTGACAGACTTCTGCCGACAGCTACATTCACCGTAAATGTTTCTTTATCATCGGCAGTCAACGTTATGCGGGCAATTCCGTCCGATATGGCAGTCACCTGTCCGCCCTTTGTCACCGTGGCAACGCTTTCATCATCACAGCTGAAAACGACTGCGGGAACGATATTTTTGCGTTCCCACACGATCTGTGAAGTTTCGCCCTTGTTCATTGCTATCACGTTCTGCGCTTTGAGATGTCGGCATATCGGCGTAAATTCTGCAGGCTGTGACAGCTCACCCGCTATCTCCCTGCCGCCCGAATATCTGAATGCTCTCACTCTTACAAGATATTTTTTTCCGTTACGAAACCCCAATATCTGCTTAGAAAGATGTTGTGCGTAACGCGACTTTATGCACTTTTCAGGCTCATCGGCATTATAGAACTGTAAAATGTAACCGTCTGCACCGTCTACAGCCTGCCACTCAGATCGTACAGAACCGTCATAAGCGGTCGCAAACAGATTTTGCGGAGCTTTCAGCATAACAATACCTCCGTAATTTTACTTATTCACTACAGGCTTTCTGATTATTGAGTGTGGCGGGAAATTGACGGGATAATCAAAGTACATCTTCTCGGTCGCACGATTTGCTATCTCGGTCTTTTCCCCTTTTGAATTTATAAGATACGGAATGTCAAGCTTTACGGGTCTTTTTCCGGGCGACAGCACTTCAAGCTCATCGTGGACGGTAAAGTAGTTTCGCTGTGTGATATTCACCCTACCGTTTTCACAGCTGTCAACCACGCCTACAAAGTCGCATTCGCGGATATATCCGCTGTTCTCATAGTACTGGTTTGCATCGTCTTTATTGAAATAGAAGCCGGTACAATACTGCCTGTGACTCACCTTATACACTTCATCTATTGCCCACTGCGGAACAGGCTCATTATTTTTAACTGCGTCAAGTGCCGCTCTGTAGGCATTTGTAACTGTTGCCGTATAATATGCGGATTTTGCTCTGCCCTCTATCTTGAAGCTGGTAACTCCTGCGTCTTTAAGCTCTTTGAGGTGTTCTATCATACACATATCCTTGGCGTTAAGGATATATGAGCCGCCCTCGCCCTCGCACAGCTCATAGTAATCACCCGGTCGCTTTTCTTCGACAATGTGATATTTCCAGCGGCACGGCTGGGCACACTCACCCTTATTTGCGTTTCTGCCGGTCATAAAGCTTGAAAGCAGGCATCTTCCCGAGAACGACACGCACATAGCGCCGTGTACGAATACTTCAATATCCATATCCTCAGGTATTTTATCCCTGATGCGCTTTATATTCTCTATATCGACCTCACGGGCAAGCACTACTCTCTTCGCACCCATTTTGTACAGCTCGTTTGCGGTAACATAGTTTACTACTCCCGCCTGAGTAGAAACGTGTATCTCAAGGTCAGGCACTGTACGCTTTATAAGCGCGATACAGCCGATATCACTTACAATTGCGGCGTCTATTCCGCAGTCGTATGCTGTTTTTATGAACTCCGGGAGAAGCTCGATCTCGTCGTTTGACGGAACAGTATTGCAGGTGAGGTGTACCCTTGCACCTCTCGCGTGAGCATACTCAACACCCTTTTTCAGCGTTTCGGGGTCGAATTTAGCCGAGCCCGCTCTCATTCCGAACATAGTGCTTCCGAGATATACAGCGTCACAGCCGTAATCTACGGCGGACATAAGACATTCTAAATCACCCGCAGGCGACAGTAATTCTAACATAACATTAACCTTTCATTCTGAATTATTTTACGGTTCTATTACAACATTCCGCCGCAGAAAGCTCTGCGGCGGAATGTATTCATCATGGTTTTAATCTGCTATTGCGTGGTCAAGACCGCACTTACGGAGATTTTCTTCGTGCTCTGCTATCGTTTCAGCAAAGTACATATCCGTTGTTTCAGGATCTGCACAGAAATAATAGTAGCTTGTTTCGGGCGCATAAAGCACAGCCTTTATCGCATCAAGACCGGGATTGCATATAGGACCTACCGGTATGCCGTCACACTTATAGGTGTTGTAGGCATCAAACATTTTCTGGTCATACTGCGATGTCGAAAGATGCGGCTTTATATGTTCATCTACATAATGCACGGTAACGTCCGACTCAAGATGGGGGAACGACTCGGCATCAGCCATACGATTGAAGAATACCGATGCAACGTTTCCCATATTCGCTGTAGTATCCGCTTCACGCTGTGCTATTGAAGCCAGCGTTATGGTTTCATCAAGCGTAAGACCCAGTTCGGTCATACGGTTATAATAACGCGCTGTGAGCTTGTTGTTGAAGTTCTGATAGATAATATCAAGAGCATCCGCGGCATACTCGCTTGTATCAAGCTCCTTGTTGTCTTCAAGAGCAGGAAGGATATAAAACTCATAAGTATCGGGGAAAATGTAGCCCTCCATCTGATAATACTTCAGCTTCTCATTTTCAAGCCGCTTCTGGAACTTATAGGTGTCGCCGAGCTTCTTGCACTGCTCCATAAAGTCCTCGGCACGGCAAACAAGGTTATCTTCCATCATCTGTGCTATCTCATCAACAGTCATACCCTCGGTTATCTGTATCGAAACCGTCTTGTTTACAGTCGAAACAGTCTGTAATGTTGAAATGAGTGAGCTGTACGACATAGTCGTATCGACCGTGAAAGTGCCCTTTATAAACTTGTCGCCTTTGCCGAACATATCAGTGTACAGCTTGAACACATCCGGCATATTTATGATACCGAGGTTTGCGAGATTTTGCGCGATTTCCTCTGTCGTAGAGTCTTCATCGATATGTATCTCAGCCTGACAATAGGTTTTGCCGATACCGGTAAAGTCAAGCGCCGATTTTACAATATATGTAGCAAGAAACGCAGATACGGAGATAATGAACACCGACAGCAAAACACCCGCCAGAATATGTGACCATGTTCTCCGGTGACGGTTCTTTGCCTTTATCTGCTTGTTTCTTTCTTTTTTTCTCGCAAGATATTCCTGATACTCTTCTTCTGTGACCGCGTTGACATCTTCCTCGTTTTCGCTGTCGCTGTCCGGAGTGTCATTTTCAAGCCCGCTGTCATATGACGGTTCATCGTTTTCGACTTCGCCCGTATGGAAGCTCTTTAACGAATCCATCATTATAGTACGTTCGTTGGTGTTATCTGTATTTTCGATGTTTCCATTGCCTCCGACCGTATCTAAAGGATTATTCTCCATCTTTCTTTCCTTTCTGCTTTTCTGTAATGACGATATCAACACATCTGTCGTACTCATCGATCGGTATATCATCGGTTATAAACTCGCTGTAGCATACTCCGACTGTAAAGCCGCTGTATCTGCTGATAAATCTGTCGTAATAGCCTTTTCCGTAGCCCAGTCTGTAGCCCTTAGTGTCAAAGCATAATGCGGGAACTATCAGAACGCTGTTTTCCGCGTTCTCGGCTTTTATTACCTCGCAGTACTCTTTCGGCTCGTCAATTCCATACATACCCTTTTCAAGGTCGTCAAACGTATGTATAACACAAAACTTCATATTACTGCCATCAATACATCTCGGTACGGCGACAGTCTTTCCTGCGTCAAAGCATCTCGCTATAAACTCTCTTGTGCTGACCTCGCCCTTTGCCGAAACAAACGGCAATATAAGCTCTGCCGACTGCACCTTTGCAAGGCTTAAAAGCTTCTCGGTTATAGCGAAATTTTTAACAGCTGTTTCACTTTCACTAAGCTCTTTTCGCTTTTGAAGCATAGCTTTTCTGAGCTGTTTTTTCTGCTCGTTTACCGTTATCTGCACTGTAAAGCCTTAGCTATCTTTTCTGCCTTTTTCTCTCCGCAAAGCAACGCGCCCAGTGCAAGTCCAAATTCTATAGCTGCGCCCGCACCCCTTGCGGTAACGATATCACCGTCAATATTCACAAGGTCGCCCGTGAACATAGCGCCCTCAAGGAACTGTTCAAATCCGGGGAAGCAGGTAGCCTTCTTACCACTGAGCAGTCCGAGCCTGCCGATTATCGAAGGAGCGGCACATATAGCGCCTATTGCCTTTTTATTGTCGGCACAGAACTTTATAGCCGCCTGAACAACAGGGCTCTTTTCAAGATTAAGTGTGCCCGGCATACCTCCCGGGAGCACTATCATCTCGACCTTATCGGTCATAATAACGTCATTGTCGGTAATATCTGCTGTAACGGTAATTCCATGTGCGCCTGTCACCTTACCGCCGCCTACTCCGACTGTAACAACTTCCTTACCGAACCTCTTTAAAATGTCGATCGGGGCAATTGCCTCGGTTTCTTCAAATCCGTCTGCTAAAAATACATATATCATATTGTTATCCTTTCTCAGCGTTATAGACTGCGCTGAACTTCTCTACCATAAAGCATGGGTAGTATGACCTTTTCGCCTTGCGGAGGTTTTCCTCGCCCATATCCTCTTCCCTGTTTATATATTCAAGCTCTTTACAAAACCTGTTTGCCATCATATAGTTTATCATCGGGTAAGTTCCGTCATAGTCGGTGAACGCTTTTTCAACGTGAGTCACAAACGTATCACTGTTCTGACGTTCACCATAGGAGAACGCCTGTATCTTACCATCAACTCTTAAGATACCGCCGACAAGACCCAGCTCGAAGAAATGTGCCAACCCCATTCCGACCGCACACATCTCCTCGGATTTTTCCTCGTTCTCATCGCAATTGTTGCGCCTGCACCATTCAAGACTCATCTGTCTGCATTCGTCTATGTTTTCCGGAGTGATATCTTCAAAGCTCCAGTCCAGAGATTTAAAACGGTTTATATAATTGCGTTTTGAGTGAAGCTTCTTTCCGCTGAGCGTTGCAAGTGACTTTGACTCATAAACATAGTCGTACAAGTCCTCTGTTGTATCAAATGTGAACATACCGGGATAACGCTCTTCAAGCATATGCTTATCCTTTACATCCATACTGCAAAATTTAAACTGTATCCCTGTACTATCACAGTAGTTTTTAAGCTCGGACAGCAATGCGTCTGTGTCGCCCTTACCTGCCGGAAACACAAACTCGTTTCCGTGCTTCGATACATAGAAATCCTGAAAACGTCCTACGGTTATGCCGTAAATATTGCTCCACACATAGTTATTGGTAAAATTATACTCACAGCCTCTGTAGTCGGATAACTTTAACAGCGGGTCTATCCACTTCTTGTCGCTGAGTTCTATTTTCTTTAATTCCAGCACTTTATATTACCTTACTTTTGCCTGTTATCCGTAAATCAGCTCCGACAATTCTTTATTTATCTTTTCGGGGCTGTACGGTTTTTCGCCGTCCGAGCACGGCAGTATATGCCAGCCTTTCTTTTCGGCTGTATACAGTGCCGCCTCACGGCAGGCTTTTAAAAACGATATATTTCTTTCGTGAATGTCTTTCTTTGCCTCATTGCCGCCGTAACGTGCACTGAGGAGCTTCTGCGATACCTCTATCGGCATATCTAGGAATATTATCTTTTCGGGGCGAGGAATCGCGAACTTGTCGTATTCATAATCTTCAAGCCACGAAAGATATTCGTCCCAGTGTGACTTTTCGAGCTTTGCCATCTGATATATCGCATTTGACGAGGTGTAGCGTGCGGCGATAACAGTCTTTCCCGACCTGTAATCCTTTTCCCAGTCGGTCTTGTAGCTGATATAGCGGTCTATTGCATAGAAGCTGCCTGCCGTATACGCGCCTGTCCTGCCGTTTTCCTCGCAGAATTTGCCGCTGAGATAGTCCTTGATTATCTCACCGCTGGCACTGTCATAATTCGGGAAGCTGATAAAACGGATATCATCGGCAGCTTTTTCTTTCAGCATTTCAAGCTGTGTACTTTTGCCGCAACCGTCAAGTCCTTCTATAACAAACAGTTTTCCGCATTTTTCGTTATCGCTGTTCATACAAACACTCTCTCATTTTATAGTTTAAATTTATTTTATCACAAAATCCATGTCAAGTCAACTTAAAATAAACGCACAAAGTCTTTTGTGACTTTGCGCGTTTAAAATCATTATTCAGCACATTGAACGTTCAACGGTAATGACTGCATTCAGCCTGCCGTCCTTTTCGGCTATCTGTTCCCTTACCATGGCAGAAAGCTCGCCGTCCTTATATCTGAAGCCGAAAGGCGTTACCAGATCGAATATGACGTTAATTCGCGACACGCCGTCTGTAATGCGGAAATCGTGGATAGTAAGGCTGCTGTCGATATCTTTTATCGTATCAATGACAACTTTTTTCACTTCTTCGACCTTATTATCATTCACTACGACAGGATCCATATGAATGGTAACACTGCACCTGTACTTTTCACGCAGATCGTCCTCGATAAGGTCTATAAGCTCATGTGCAAGCATTATATCTGTTTTACTGCTTATTTCGGCATGAAGCGAGATCACCATTCTGCCTACACCGTAATCATGCACCATAAGGTCATGTACGCCGACTATCCCGTCATAGCTCATTACAGTGCTTTCGATCTCGTCCACAAGCTCCTTTTTTGGCTTTGTGCCAAGCAATGGGGTAAGGCTTTCCTTGAATGTGTTGAAGCCTGTGTAAAGGATAAACAGCGCAACAACGATACCCGCATATGCGTCAAGCTCAACGCCTGAGAACAGCTGAATGAACATACAAATTATAACGACCGAGGTAGAAATGCAGTCCGACAGAGAGTCTGCCGCCGCGGCTTTCATCGTGTTGCTGTCTATCTTCTTTCCGAGCTTTGTATTGAACAGCGCCATCCACAGCTTCACAAGAAGCGACGCTCCAAGCACCGATACAGCAAGTATGCTGAACTCCGACTTTTCGGGCGAGAAGATCTTTTCCACCGAGCTTTTACCAAGCTCAAAGCCCATCATCATTATAATAAAAGAAATTATTATACCGGAAACATATTCCATTCTGCTGTGACCGTAGGGGTGCTCGCTGTCGGCGGGCATTCCTGCCATTTTAAATCCGACAAAGGTCATTATTGATGAACCTGCGTCTGAAAGGTTATTGAATGCGTCTGCAATTACGGAAATACCGCCCGATAATATACCCGCAATAAGCTTGCCGATAAACAAAAGTATATTCAGCACAATTCCGGTAAATGCACCCAGATACCCATAACATTTTCTGACGGCAGGATCGGAAGTATTTTTACTGTCTTTTATAAAGAGTTTTATAAGCAGATTAGTCATGACTATTCTCCCATATTACACGAATACGGAGCAACATTTCAGTGTTGCTCCGTATCATATATTTTGTTAATAAGCCTGAATATATCAGTCCTTGTTGCCCATCAGCAGTACCATAACTGCCTTCTGTGCATGAAGTCTGTTTTCAGCCTCGTCAAATATCTCGTTAGCGTGCTCTTCAAATACCTTGGCTGTGATCTCCTCTTCCCTGTGTGCGGGCAGGCAGTGCTGAACCATAGCATCGGGCTTAGCGACAGCCATAACCTCATCGTTTATCTGGAAGCCCTTGAATGCTTTCTTTCTGATCTCAGCTTCGCCTTCCTGACCCATAGATGCCCATACATCTGTGAAGATAACGTCTGCGTCCTTTGCAGCCTTTATAGGATCGTCTGTCAGCTCGAAGCAGTCATACTTTTCTGCAAATGCGAGAGTTGTAGCGGCGGGGTGATAGTTTTCGGGGCAGGCAACAGATACGCTCATACCTGTCTTTAAGCCGCCTACGATAAGTGAATTTGCCATATTGTTGCCGTCGCCTATGTAGCACATCTTTAAGCCGTCAAGCTTGCCCTTATACTCACGGATCGTCATAAGATCTGCAAGCACCTGGCAGGGGTGCGAAAGGTCGGTAAGGCCGTTGATTATCGGAATATTACCGTATTCTGCAAGGTTCTCGACCTCAGCCTGATCGAATGTTCTTATCATAATACCGTCAATGTAGCGTGAAAGCACTCTTGCCGTATCCTGTATAGGCTCGCCTCTGCCTATCTGCATATCGCTTGCAGAGAGGTAAAGAGGATTGCCGCCGAGCTGATACATACCTGTTTCAAAAGAAACTCTTGTTCTTGTAGAAGCCTTGCGGAAGATCATACCGAGCGTCTTGCCCTTTAAATGGTCGTGGGGAATGCCGTGCTTGAGCTCATACTTGAGCTGGTCTGCGAGATTGAGTATCTCTATGATCTCCTCTGTGCTGAGATCCATCATCTTAAGTAAGTGTTTCATAATTCTTTCCTTTCGGTTTTAGTTTTTATTTTACTTTAAAAGCTCTGCGAGTATTTCAAGACCCCTGTCAATATCTTCATAAGAGATAGTAAGCGGAGGAAGAAGTCTTAACTTTTCCTTAGCGGTAAGGATAAGAAGCCCATGTTCAAGAGCGGCATTAAGTATATCCTTTGCATTCTTGGTCTTTAGCTTTATGCCGATCATAAGACCCATACCCGTAACCGATTCGACCTCAGGGATAGCATTCAGCTTTTCGGTTATATATCTGCCCTTATCAGCGACCTGTGACAAGAAGATCGGATCTGCCGCTTTTTTAAGCACCTCAATAGCACCCGCACACGCGATAGGATTTCCGCCGAATGTTGAGCCATGCGTACCGGGAGTAAGTACATTCGCGCACTTTTCGCCGCTAAGGCACGCGCCCATCGGGATACCCCCTGCAATACCCTTGGCAAGAGTGATTATATCGGCTTTCTTGCCGAAATTGTCGCCTGCAAGGAATTTGCCCGTTCTGCCGACACCCGTCTGTACTTCATCGGAGATCGTCAGCACATCACGCTCGGCGCAAAGCTCAAATATTGCGTCAACAAACTTCTGCTCCAGCGGCACAACGCCGCCCTCGCCCTGTATGTACTCAAACATTACTGCGCATACCGTATCATCGAGCTTTGCCTTAAGGTCTTCTATGTTGTTTGCTTCAACATTTATAAATCCGTCAACGAACGGGAAGAAGTAGTTGTGGAACACGTCCTGTCCCGTAGCCGACAGCGTGCAGAGCGTTCTGCCGTGGAATGAGTTTACAAGTGTGATTATGTTGTGTCTGCCCTTGCCGTACTTATCAAAGCTGTACTTTCTTGCTATCTTGATGGCACATTCGTTTGCCTCAGCGCCGCTGTTGCAAAGGAACATATTTTTCATGCCTGTAGCTTCCGACAATCTCTCGGCAAACTCAGCCTGTACCTTTGTGTAATAATAATTTGATGTATGCTGTATACTGCGTACCTGTTTGCACACAGCGTCAGCCCACTCCTTGTTGCAATAGCCGAGCGAGTTTGTGCCGATACCGCTGCCGAAATCTATATACATCTTGCCGTTTTCATCAACAGCCCTGTCGTCCTCGCCCTTATCAAGCACAACGTTCAGTCTGCCGTATGAGCCCATTATATGCGAGTTGAATTTGTCAATAGTATTCATAATCTGTCCTTTCCGCTTACGTCATTATGTCAGATAATCATCGTACCTGCGCCCTCGTTTGTAAGCAGTTCTATAAGAATTGAATGAGGTATTCTTCCGTCAATGATATTTGCTTTCTTTACACCTCTGCGGACAGCCTCGACACAGCAGTCGATCTTGGGTATCATACCGCCTGAGATTATGCCTTGCTTTTTGAGATAAGGCACTTCTGAAACACCGACAGTATGTATAAGCGTGGTATCGTCGTCCTTGTCTTCGAGAAGTCCCTTGATATCGGTCATAAGAATAAGGTTTTCAGCCTTCATCTCAGCCGCAATTCTTGCCGCCGCCGTATCCGCATTGATATTATATACAGTTCCGTCCTTGCCTGCCGCGACGGTCGAAATTACAGGGATATAGCCCTTTTCAAGAACATCGTTTATAATGCTTACGTTTACCTGCGTGATCTCGCCTACAAGCCCGAGATCCGGGTCAAGCTGCTCGGCTTCGATCATATGATCGTCAAGTCCGCAAAGACCTACCGCCCTGCCCTTGTGGCTATAGAGCAGATCGACAAGATCCTTGTTGACCTTACCGCAGAGCACCATCTGAACGATGTTGATCGTTTCTTCATCGGTATAGCGCAGTCCGTTTACAAACTTGCTCTCCTTGCCGACCTTTTTCAGCATTGCGTTTATTTCGGGTCCGCCGCCGTGTACAAGCACTATCTTGATACCGCACAGCGACAGCAGAACAAGGTCTGACATGACCGCCTGCTTCAGCTTGTCGTTTGTCATCGCGTTACCGCCGTACTTTACCACTACGACCTTGTTTGAATACTGCTGTATATAAGGAAGAGCATCGCTTAATATGCCGGCTCTCTTTTCGTTTTCAAGTTCCATTTTCTTTTGTCCTTTCGGTGTCAGCTTCTGTATTCTGCGTTTATCTTTACATATTCATAAGTCAGGTCGCAGCCCCATGCTACCGACTTATCCGCACCGTCGTGCATATCTATTCTGATAACAATTTCATCTTCGGACAGTATCTTGAACGCTTCGTCCTCTGAGAAGTCAACGCCTGCGCCGTTCTCACAAACCTTTACACTGCCCTTTGACGATGACAGAACGACCTCGACCTTTGAAATATCAAAGTCACCCTCGGCATAGCCTATTGCGCAGAGGATACGTCCCCAGTTAGCGTCAGCCGCAAATATAGCCGCCTTTAAAAGACTGCTGTTTATAACAGACAGTGCAACGCTCTTTGCGACCGCTTCAGTAGGCGCATGATCAACAACGCATTCCATCAGCTTAGTTGCACCCTCGCCGTCACGGGCGGTTTCTCTTGCAAGGTTCATCATTACAGCGTAAAGACCGTTGATGAACACCTCATAATCCTTGTCCTCTGCCGTTATCTCCTTGTTGCCCGCAAGACCCGACGCCATAATGCAAAGCGTATCATTTGTAGATGTATCACCATCCACGCTCACCATATTGTAGGTGATATCAGCTGTTCTTTTCAGCGCCTTGTGCAGAAGCTCCGCATTTATCTTTACATCGGTCGTGATAAAAGCAAGCATTGTAGCCATATTGGGATTTATCATACCGCTGCCCTTGCTGATACCGCCGATATGACAGGTCTTACCGTCAAGAGTAAACTCTACCGCAAGCTCCTTTTTGCGTGTATCGGTCGTCATTATCGCCTCGCACGCAAGCGAGCTTCCGTCCTCGCTTATGCTGTCTACAAGCGTCTTGATATTGTTCTTTACAGGGTCTATCGACAGCTTCTGTCCGATAACGCCTGTAGAGCCTACTATCATATCGTTCTTATCAATACCGAGCTCGTTTGCACAAAGCTCGCACATCTGCTCTGCGATCTCAATACCGTTTGAGTTACAGGTGTTTGCGTTGCCGCTGTTTACAATGACCGCCTGAGCAATACCGTTCTTAAGGTGTTCCTTTGTAACGATTATCGGCGCGCCCTTGACCTTGTTCTGCGTGTAGATCGCCGCCGCCGTACACTTTGTGTCACAGCTGATAACAGCAAGGTCACGCTTTTTTGAGCCGGGCTTTATACCAACGTTTATACCACCCGCCTTGAAGCCTTTTGCGGCGCATACGCCCTTGTCGACTAATTTATAATTATCAAATTCAACCATTGTTATTACCTCACTTATTATACAAGACCGGTCGTTTCGTCAATACCCATCATTATGTTAAGGCACTGAACAGCCGCACCGCTTGCACCCTTGCCTAAGTTATCAAGTCTTGAACAAAGTACTATACGTTCATCGTTTCCGCAAACGAATATCTCCATATTGTTCTTACCCGATAATGTGTTTGCGGCTAGGAAACCGTTTTCAAGAACGCCCTCGCCCATAACAGGCATTACCTTTACAAGATTTGCGTCTGCATAATGCTCCGTGAAAGCCTTGTGGATATCGGCAAGTGTATATTTCTTCGGCAGAAGTCTTGTCAGTACCGGAACAGTTACGACCATACCGCTGAAATAATCGCATATCAGAGGATTGAACACAGGCTTGTAGTCAAGTCCGCTTATCTTCATCATTTCAGGTAAGTGCTTATGATCCTGAGGGAGTGCATACTGTCTTGGGCTGTAAAATTCTTCAGGCTTTTCATCGCTTTCGTACACTGCGATAGCCTTCTTTCCCGCTCCGCTGTAGCCTGATACCGCATGAGCGACCACCGGATAATCACTCGGCATTATGCCCGCCTTTACAAGCGGATATACAAGCGATATAAAACCGCTTGCATAACAGCCGGGAACAGCCACTCTCGATGAAGCCGCTATCTTTTCCCTGTGCTCCTTTGAAAGCTCAGGAAAGCCGTATGCCCAGTCGGGATTTGTACGGTGCGCCGTAGACGCATCTATAATACGGACATTACTGCCCTTCGCAAGCTCTACCGCCTCTCTTGCGGCGGCATCGGGCAGGCAAAGGAACGTGAAGTCGGACGAGCATATAAACTTCTTACGCTCATCGTTATCCTTTCTCTTGTCCTCATCTATCTTCATTATTTCAATGTCGTTCCTGTCCTTGAAACGTTCGAGAATTTTAAGTCCGGTCGTTCCTTCCTGACCGTCAATATACACCTTTACGCTCATATAAACACCTCTTATTTTTTAAGAAATCTTGTCATTCCGCAGCCGCGTTCATCGTTAGGTCTGCGCATAAATCCGAGCTTTTCGTAAAACGGCTCTTTATCCTTTGCCGCCATAAGATTTATCATTATCGTTTCGCCCTCGTCAGCGACCGACAACGCCTTGTCCATAAGCCTTGTAAGCATTCCTCTGCCTATGCCCTGTCCCTGATATTCGGGACGGACAATAACGTCGCTTATAAAGAATTGATAGCCTCCGTCGCCGACAACTCGCGCCGAGCCGACCTCTTTCTCCCCGTCAAGCGCCGTTATTGCAAACACCGAACGTGTCAGCGCACATTCAAGCTGTCTTGGCGAAAGTTCATACCAGCCAACACTGCGTCTGAACGAATTTATATCGTGCGGTAATCTGTATTCGTAAGTTATCATCAGATGTCGATACCGCCCAGTCTGCCTTCAAGCTCTGCTATCTGACGCTTTACTGCATCAGGAGCAGGTCCGCCGTCAACGCCTCTTTGCATAACGCAGGTATCAAGGCTTATTGCGTCATATACATCATTATCAAACGTTTCGCACAGCTTCTTGTACTCTTCTATCGGGAGCTGTTCAAGAGTTGTATTCTTCTCAATGCAAAGCGCAACGAGTGTACCTGTTATCTTATATGCCGTTCTGAAAGGAAGTCCCTTCTTAACGAGATAGTCTGCACAGTCTGTAGCGTTGATAAAGCCCTTTGCGGCAGCAGTACGCATATTGTCTTTAAGTACCGTCATAGTCGCAAGCATCGGAGTGAATGTCGAGATACACAGCTTTACAGTATCCACTGCGTCAAATATTGCCTCCTTGTCCTCCTGCATATCCTTGTTGTATGCAAGCGGAAGTCCCTTCATCATTGTGAGAAGCGTCTGCAGATCGCCGTATACTCTCGAGGTCTTACCTCTGATAAGCTCTGTAACATCGGGATTTTTCTTCTGGGGCATTATCGAGCTGCCTGTAGAATAAGCATCGTCAAGCTCAATGAACTTGAACTCCCATGAGCACCACATAATTATTTCCTCAGAAAATCTTGAAAGGTGCATCATAAGCATCGAAATGTCGGAGCACAGCTCAATGCAGAAATCCCTGTCGGATACGCCGTCAAGGCTGTTCATCGTAATATCCTTGAAACCGAGAAGCTCGGCGGTTCTCTTTCTGTTAAGAGGGTATGTCGTGCCTGCAAGCGCACACGAACCGAGCGGCATTACGTCCATTCTTTCCTTGCAGTCTGCAAGCCTTGTCAGATCTCTTGTCAGCATCTGCGCATAAGCCATAAGATGATGTGCGAACGTAACAGGCTGTGCACGCTGTAAGTGGGTATAGCCCGGCATTACTGTTTCGGTGTGCTGCTTTGCGATATCGATGATCGTATTTATAAGCTCGCGGACAAGCTTCGCGATCTCATCGACTTCGTCCTTAAGATAAAGCTTTATATCAAGAGCTACCTGATCGTTTCTGCTCCTTGCGGTGTGAAGACGCTTTCCCGCATCGCCGATACGGGCGGTAAGCTCCGCCTCAACGAACATATGGATATCTTCTGCATTTGGATCGAAATGAAGCTTTCCGCTTTCGATATCGCTTAAAATACCGTTCAGACCCTCGATAATTGCCTTGCTGTCGGCGGGGTCGATGATTCCGCACTCACCTAGCATTGTAGCGTGTGCTATCGAGCCCTTTATATCATGCTTGTACATTCTTGCGTCAAATGAGATAGAAGAATTAAAGTCGTTGACCTTTGTGTCGACTTCCTTTGAAAATCGTCCTGCCCACATCATTTTAGACATACTGTTGTTTCCTTTCAGATTTATGCTTTTATGTTCATAACGCAAAAAGCGTCTTGTTTTTTCCGTTATAAATATAAAGTGTAAATAAAACACAATACCGTACCGACCGAAAAGTCGGTACGAATCGTATCTTATAAAACCGTAAAAGCCGCAAGGCATAGTTTTACACCTTGCGGGATTTACCGTAACGCTTTTAAAGCTTACTTATTGTTTCTCTCAGCATCAAGCAGAGCCTTGACCTTTATCGGCAGACCGAACAGGTTGATAAAGCCCTTTGCATCTGTCTGATCGTAAACATCGTCCTCACCGAATGAAGCAAAGTCTTCGCTGTACAGTGTGTAGGGTGATGTAACGCCTGCGTTGATGATGTTACCCTTGTAGAGCTTCAGCTTAACGTCGCCTGTAACAGTTTCCTGTGTCTTGTCAACGAAAGCGTCCATAGCCTCTCTTAAAGGTGTGTACCACTGACCGTTATATACGATGTCTGCATACTTCTGTGCAAGACCGTACTTGTAGTGCTGTGTTTCCTTATCAAGGCAGATAGTTTCGAGGACCTCGTGAGCGTGATAAAGGATCGTTCCGCCGGGAGTTTCGTAAACGCCTCTTGACTTCATACCGACAAGTCTGTTTTCAACTACATCGAACAGACCGATGCCGTTCTCGCCGCCGAGCTTGTTAAGAGTCTTGATGAGCTTTACGCCGTCCATCTTTTCGCCGTTGAGCGAAGTGGGGATACCCTTTTCAAAGTGTATTGTAACATATGTGGGCTTGTCAGGAGCCTGTTCGGGTGAAACGCCAAGCTCAAGGAAGCCCTTCTTATTGTACTGAGGCTCGTTTGCGGGGTCTTCAAGATCAAGACCTTCGTGTGATAAGTGCCAGAGGTTCATATCCTTTGAGTAGTTTGTTTCACGGGTGATCTTTATCGGAACATTGTGTGCCTCTGCATACTCGATTTCCTGATCTCTTGACTTTATATCCCATATTCTCCAGGGAGCGATTATCTCAAGCTCGGGTGCGAGAGCCTTGATAGTAAGCTCAAAACGTACCTGATCGTTACCCTTACCTGTGCAGCCGTGGCAGATAGCGTCAGCGCCTTCCTTCTTAGCTATCTCAACAAGTCTTTTAGCTATAGGAGGACGAGCGAATGATGTACCAAGCAGATAACCCTCGTACTTAGCGCCTGCCTTGAGTGTGGGGAATATAAAGTCGTTTACGAATTCGTCCTGTATATCTTCTATGTAGAGCTTTGATGCGCCTGTCTTCTTTGCTCTTTCTTCAAGACCTACTATTTCAGAATCCTGTCCTACGTTACCTGCTACGCAGATTACTTCACAGCCGGGATAATTCTCGTGTAACCACGGAATGATGATGGACGTATCAAGTCCGCCTGAATAAGCAAGTACAATCTTTTTGATTTCTTTAGCCATTTTATTATTTCCTTTCTATCTCACAGACGCTTTCGGGCGTTCTGCTTTCTGATTTAACTCACATTGAATATTATACACCTTTTCGTATCAAAGTCAAGAGTTTTTATACAGCAAACTGTATATTATACTGCATATTGTGAATATTTGTTGAATTTTAGCGAATTTTTATGTATTTTTTTGATTGACAACCCGCCAATGTAAGGATATAATAATAGTAAAAGGAAATTCAGTCGGAGGATTTATGGAACTTAAGGACAAGCTGGAGATACTTATTAAAAGAAACGGCTATAAAAAGACCGATTTTGCGGCAGCCATTTCCATAACCTACAGAGCGCTTGCAAATTACATAAGCGGAGCGAGAACGCCAAGAGCGAAAACTCTTTCTGATATGGCGGTGCTACTCGGAGTCAGTGAGGAAATGCTGACGGACGACACAGTGGATCTGATACTGTCAAGCGATGAAAAGCTGTATTTCTACGGCACTTCCCCGGCAGAAACCAGAGAGAAAGCAGACGAGGTGTTATCCGAGGTCAGTGCGCTCCTTGACGATAAGGATTTTACGGAAGATGATAAAACGGCATTCTTTTCCTGTATAGCCGAAAAATATTTTGCAGAAAAAGCAAAAAATCATAAAGAACCTATTGACAACGCAGTATGACAGTGTTATAATACAAACAGTTGAACAACCGTTCAAGTGAAATGAGGTTAAAATGGCAGTCGATAAATCAGAAAACTTTGCAGAAAAAGACGACAGTGAGTTCTGTAACTGTAACGTGATACATGAGGACGTAGTAAATTATGTACGTTCGGGAATGCTTGAACAGACGCAGTTTGAAAAGCTGTCGATGTTCTTCAAGGCAATAAGCGATGAAACCAGGATTAAGATCCTCTACTCGCTGTCACGCTCAAAGATGTGTGTATGTGACCTCGCCGCCCTGCTCGGAATGACAGCATCGGCAATTTCGCACCAACTGAGAGTATTAAGACAGGCAGAGCTTGTACGCAGTGAAAAGCAAGGCAAGGTCGTTTACTATATGCTCAGCGACGACCATGTAAACACGGTGTTCAGCAATGCGCTGGAGCATATTATGGAATAAAACGGGAAAAATCAAAGGAGATAACATCTCCTGTTTTTTCGCACTCTACACTTGAACAATTACTCAATTGTTCAAAACTTCAAGCATATCAAAGGTGGTAGCTTATGAAAAAAATCTATATTTTAGAAGGTCTTGATTGCGCTCACTGTGCGGAGGAGATCCGTGCGGAGATCGAAAAGGACGAGCGTGTGAAATCGGCAGGAATGAACTTTATGAAGCAAGAGCTTACCGTTGAAACGGAAAATTCGTGTTTGCCCGATGAGCTTATGACAACGGTCACCGAAGTTGTCGCAAAGCACGAATCCGATGTAACAGTAAAGGAAAGACAGACTTTTAAAGAAAAGAAATATATAATAGACGGTCTTGACTGCGCGCAGTGCGCCGAAGAAGTAAGAGAAGCCGTTGAGAAATCCGAATATGCGGACAGCGCAAAGATGAATTTCATAAAAAAGGAGCTTACCGTAACACCGTCAAAGATAATCTCCGACAAGGAGCTGTTAAAGCAGGTGACCGCAACGGTAACTGCCGTTGAACCCGATGTAACAGTCAGCGAAAAAGAAAACCACGTTGAGAAAAAGGTAAGCTATACTAAAGATATAGTCAAGATGATAAGCGCAGGCATTCTGTTCATAGTTGCTTTTATCCTTGAAAAAACTATCGGTATGGAACAGCTCATTCCTAAGATAGCGATACTTTCAATGTATCTTGCAGCTTACGTCATCTGCGGACTTGAGGTAGCGATCACTTCAATAAAGGCAATAGCAAAAAAGAATTTCTTCAATGAAAACACGCTTATGCTTATCGCAAGTATCGGCGCTATCGTACTCGGAGAATATGAAGAAGCAGTCGCCGTTATGCTGTTCTACACAGTCGGCGAGTTCTTCCAGTCGATAGCCGTGAACAAGTCAAGAAGAAGCATATCTTCCCTTATCAGGACAAAGCCTGAAACAGCCGATATTCTTATTGACGGCGAATATATAACAGTCGATCCCGAAAACGTTGAAACAGGCAGTATAATAAGAGTAAAGCCCGGTGAAAAGATACCGCTCGACGGCGTTATCGAAAGCGGTAACACCTCAATAGACACCTCAGCCCTTACAGGCGAGAGCTTACCGCGAGATATTACGGTCGGTGATGAAGTCCCCGCAGGTGCTATCAATATTTCAGGCGTTATCACTCTTAAAACAACGCGCCGGTTCACCGACAGCACGGTATACAAAATGCTTCAGATGGTCGAGTCCGCTGTCGAGAAAAAGACAAAGACAGAAAACTTCATCTCGGTATTTGCAAAATACTACACCCCTATAGTCGTACTTGCGGCTGTGATCATCTCTCTTATCCCTCCCCTGTTCACAGGCTTTGACTTCGGAACGTGGGTACAAAGAGGTCTTATCTTCCTCGTAATTTCGTGTCCGTGTGCACTGGTTATCTCTGTTCCGCTCGGATACTTTGCAGGTATCGGCAAGGCTTCGTCAAAGGGCATACTTGTAAAAGGCAGCAACTACCTTGAAGCAATTTCAAAAGCAAAGGTCGTACTTTTCGATAAGACAGGCACGCTTACAAAGGGTCAGTTTGAAGTGACAAAAACTGAACCTGTCGGCATGAGCAAGGAAGAGCTGTTACGATATGCGGCATACGCAGAGAGTAACTCAAATCACCCGATAGCCGTTTCCGTAAGAAAAGCATACGGTGCGGATATCGACCAGTCACAGATCACCGAATGCAGTGAGATAGCCGGCAAGGGCATAAAGGCTGAGATTTCGGGCGCGACCGTTCTCTGCGGTAACAGCAGACTTATGGCTGACTACAGCATAGACTGCCCCGAAGCAAACGGCACAGTGCTTTATGTGGCTGTCGACAATAAATATGCAGGTCTTATCGAAGTCGCAGATATGCCGAAGGAACATTCGGCAGAAGCCGTAAAGATGCTGAAAAATCACGGCGTAAAGGTCGTAATGCTTACAGGTGATAATAAATCTGCGGCGGCTGTGGCAGCTGAAAAGCTCGGTATAACAGACTACTACGCAGAGCTTCTCCCCGAAAACAAGAGTGAGATCACGCTTAAGATGAAATCTGAGCTTTCCGACAAGGAAAAGGTTATGTTCGTCGGTGACGGTATAAACGACGCTCCCGTAATAGCATCTGCCGACATAGGCGTTGCGATGGGCGGCTCGGGTGCTGACAGTGCTATAGAAACCGCAGACTGCGTTCTTATGAAGGACGATCCCATGCAGCTTGCCGACGCATTCGCGATAAGCAAAAAGACAAACCGGATAGTTCTTCAGAATATCATATTTGCGCTCGGTGTAAAGCTGATAATTCAGGTGCTCGGCGTTTTAGGACTTGCTAATATGTGGGCGGCCGTTTTCGCAGATGTAGGCGTTTCGATAATCGCTATCTTCAATTCGTTAAGACTTATGAGGAAGTAATATAAATTTAATACCGCCCGTATTTGCTTACTGCATTCACGGGCGGTATTTTTATTTCTTTTTCTTCAGCGCTTTTTTCATTGTCAATTCATAGCTCATATCGACAAGCATTTTTATCTTATCATCGGGCGCACTGCCGTCAAGGGCGACAGTTATCCAGTTTTCTTTATTCATATGATATGCGGGATAAAAGCCTTGTTCCATTCTGAGCGAACCGATGAGCAGAGGGTCGCATTTCAGATTGACAACATCTATAATATCCTGAACTCCAAGCCCGAGCCTGCTTTTCGGTATATCCATTATCATCGCAAACCACTTTTTCGTATCGTTGTGACGATAAGCCTGAAACCCGGGATTTTTTTCAAACAATCTTTCAGCGGTAACGCCGTATTTATCGGTTATGTATTTGTCAAGCTGTGAACGATTCATTATCACGCCTTCTTTACCGTGTATATTCCGCCTGCACCGCAGGATACAGCGCCGCTTATCTCAAGGTCGGCAAGTATCTCGCTGAGCTCCCCGAAAGATAAATCACTAACCGCCATAATGCCGTCAAGCGTTATCCCGTCGCTTTTTACGATAATTCCGAGTATTTCTGCGGCGGCACTCGCATTTTCGGGATTTGCCGCTACACCGCCGTTCTGCTCCGCTTTGACATCATCGGCAATTATCGGAGCTGACATATCTGACGGATCTGCCGATTTCAACGGCTGTACCTCTGCGCCTTTTATTTCGGCAACAGGCTTGATCTCTGTTGTTTGCTTTGTTGTTTTTCTGCGCTTTTTAAGCACATTTTCGGGTGTCACACGGAAATAATCTATTTCTTTTTCTTTGTCGGCGATACTTGTGATCTTAAAACGCGGCGCATCAGCCGCTTTCACTTTCTTCAAAAGTATATTCTCATTTTTCATCATTGGTGCAGATGCCGTTTCCGTATCTTTTTCAACCGCCACGATTTTCGTTTCGGGTACGCATTCATCTTTTTCCCTATGTATCACAAAGCTTGTCAGCTGTGCCTTGTCAAGATATGTATCGTCTATCACATTGCTGTAAGTCGGATAAAACTCGTTTATTATGTCGTAAAAATCAAACACAGGGTGAGCACCGTCACGCAAATATCTTATAACCCGACTGTAACGCCTGTCGAGCGTATCCTCCGGAACTGTGAAAAACAGCTCTCGATCCTGTTCAAAAGCGTGATTTGCAGTTAGCAGACTACCGCTTTGATTATACGAGCCTACAACCACAGTCCCGTGTGAAAGCCCGGATATTATGCGGTTTCTGAACTTAAAATAGTCTGAGTTGCACGGAGTATCCGGCAGAAGCTCGGATATTACCGCACCGCCGTTATCGGTTATCTCTTTTCTGAGCCCGAACGAGCCTTTCGGATAATCAACGGTTATCCCGCAGGCAAGTACGGCAACTGTCGGTTTTCCGTGACGGATACTGTTATTATGCGCGATCCTGTCTATTCCCTTTGCAAAACCGCTTACAAGTACAATATCACATCTCGCAAGATTATAACAGATATTCTCCGCCATTCTCACAGCCGCTGCGGACGGCTCTCTCGGACCTACTACCGCTACAGCAAGCTTATTGTCAAAACAGCCGATATTGCCGGATACAAACAGCACTACAGGCGGATCGAATATATTTTTCAGATTATCGGGATATATCACGTCATCAAGCGTCACTATCCCGATATTATTTTCTTTGCAATAGTCGATAATAGCCTTTGATCGTTCAAGTGTTGCTTTGCGTGCAGCATCCTGCCTGTTAGACGGAATAAGCGACATATCTCCGCCGCTTATACGCTCATACGCCTTGCGCGCATTTCCGCATGCTCTTATTACCTCATGTATCTTCGGGTTTCCGCCGCCGAATATTTGCAGCAAATAGATGTAATATTCCATAGGCCCTCTAAAGCTATCGCCGCAAGTATTACCCGCGGCGAAATTTATCATAAATTGTTTTTCTTGTTATCCTCGTTGCGAATTTGAACCCTTCTTATCTTGCCGCTGATAGTCTTCGGCAATTCTTCGACAAATTCAACTATTCTCGGATATTTATAAGGTGCAGTATTCTTCTTAACATAGTTCTGAAGCTCTTTTTTCAGCTCTTCAGACGGCTCATATCCTCTTGCAAGCACTATAGTCGCTTTTACCACCTGACCTCTTATCGGGTCGGGTGCACCGGTTACCGCACATTCAAGCACCGAAGGATGAGCAATAAGCACACTCTCTATTTCAAACGGTCCTATGCGATAACCGCTTGCTTTGATAACATCATCGTTTCTTCCGACATACCAGAAATAACCGTCCTCGTCTTTCCACGCTGTGTCGCCTGTGTGATAAAGCCCGTCATGCCACGCCTGGTCTGTAAGCTCCTCATCACGGTAATAGCCGTCAAAAAGTCCATCTTTACCGCGCTCGGCACGTACAACTATCTCACCAACCTCTCCGACAGGAACGGGATTTCCGTCATCATCAACAACATCAACATCGTAAAGAGGTGTAGGCTTACCCATTGAACCCGGCTTCGGTGTCATACCTACAAGGTTTGCAAGCAGAGCGGTAGACTCAGTCTGACCGAAAGCTTCCATCAGCTTTAAACCGGTAAACTCAAGCCACTTGTTGTATACCTCTGGATTGAGTGCCTCACCCGCGATAGCCGAATACTTAAGACTTGAAAGGTCATAATTTTCAAGTCCCTCTTTTATAAAGAAACGGAACATAGTAGGCGGCGCACAAAATGATGTGATCTTGTAGTTCTGCATTATCCTGAGCATATCTGTCGGAATGAACTTATCAAAGTCGTATACGAATACGCAGGCACCGAGCGACATCTGACCGAACAGCTTGCCCCATGCGGCTTTTCCCCAACCCGTATCGGAAATAGTAAGATGAATACCGTCCGGGTCAACATTCTGCCAATGCGCCGCAGTCTGTATATGAGCAAGTGCGTACCTGTGATTATGGATAACCATCTTCGGATAGCCCGTTGTACCCGACGTGAAATAAAGCAGCATATGCTCTCTTGTATCGGTTTGTACACGCTCCATAGTTTCGGGCATATTTGCGACCTCGTCGTCAAATGACACCCAACCGTCCTTGTGTCCGTTAGCTATAAACTTGATAAGCCCGTCGGCGTGTATCTCTTCCTGAGCCTCGTCAACGTATTTTGCGATATCGGGGTTATACCCGGTACATACTATTGCCTTAACACTCGCGCGCTCAAAGCGATACGTAAAATCGTGCGTTGTAAGCAAGTGCGTTGCCGGGATCGCTATAGCGCCAAGCTTTATAAGACCGATTATTGCGATCCAGAACTGATAATTTCTTTTAAGCACCAACATTACGGTATCGCCCTTTTTGATACCGTATGAAGCAAAAAGATTAGCTGCCCTGGTCGACAGCTTTGACAGCTGTGAATAAGAAAAATCGTGGCGGTTCTCCTGCAGATCGATATGAATAAGCGCTTTTCTGTCAGGATCTATCTCGCCGAATTTATCTATGATATCATAACCGAAATTGAAGTTGTCGGGGCAATCGATCTCGAACTTATTGAGAATGCCGTTCTTATCAAAGCCCTCTTTAACAAATCTCTTATAGTAATTTTTAACCTGTTCCATTAAATCTCTTTCCGTTCCTTATTTTATCAGATGAGTATAGCAAGGAACTTACAGTCCTTACCTTCTATGGCGATCATACCGTGCGGATTCATACTGTCATAATAAATACAATCACCTTCATTGATTATTTCAACATGATTGCCTATCTGAAATTTCATAGTTCCCGATATTATGTAATCCATCTCCTGACCGTCATGCACGGAAAGATATATCGGCTTATTCTGCTCTTCCTCATCATAAGGCGCTGTTACAAGCAACGGTTCGATCTTTTTATTCTTAAAAAGATAAGCAAGATGCTGATACGCAAACCTTTCACGGCGCTCAATAGGAAGTCCCTTATCCTTGCGTACGATCGAATATGTGTTGAGCTTCGGCGTTACTCCGGTAAGAAGCTCTATAAGCTCGATCCCAAGAGCATTGGCGGCTTGATTAAGAAACGAAAGTGAAAAATCCTTTTCTCCGTTCTCAAGCGAAACATATTCTTCTGTCGAAACGTTCGTCTTGCTTGCCATCTCTCCGACAGAAATATCGAGATATTCTCTTGTGTTTTTCAGTCTGCCGGAAACATCTTTGATATTATAATCCATACTGACCTCCATAACGGATATATTACTTGATTTTTAAAAATGTATTCATGCTTTTCGTGCTTTATTTATCATATTATAACAAAAAAGCACTTTAAAATCAATAGTTTCTGGTGCTATTCGGAGCATTTCACACTGTGAATTTATCAGAAATACTGTTGTATAACGTTATGCTCATACCCTCAACATCAAGCAGTTCGCTTACCGAAGTAAAATCTCCGTTATTTTTCCGGTAAAGAATAATGTTTTCAGCCAGTTCCTGTGTTACTCCCTCAACCGCCAGAAGCTGATTTATCTGCGCATTATTGAGATTGACCTTTGCAACGCCGTATGACTCGTTTCGGTTGTAGTAACCGGAACTGCCTGTAACGGTAAACTGAGTACACAGTATCTCATACACATCATCATTGACAGCGGGTATAGATTTCAGCTCATACATAGAAGAAATTTTCCCGACCTTATCGCGATAGTTGACTATGTCATGAGCTATCTGTCTGCCGACACCTTTTACCTGCATAAGCGTATCAAGATCGACTTTGTTGATGTCTGTCTTTTTCGTGTTAATGTTCTCGAATGAGGACGACACCTCGGCCGCAGAATAGATCCATGCGTTATCACGTTTTGACTTATCTTCATAATAATATAAAACAACAGTGAGCATTACGGTAAGGACAAGTACTCCTGCGCCGATGATGACCGCATTACGCACCTTCCCTTTCATAACACTCACTCCAAGCCGTTATATCATTTTTTACACGAAAAGAATTTGCAATACGCACCAAGCCTGCATTCGCCGCACTGCGGTGCTCTCGCGCCGCAAACAAGTCTGCCGTGCCATACAAGCCTGTGACAAAGCATAAGACCGTCTTTCGGGGGTATCACTGCAGAAAGCTGTTTTTCGACCTTGAATGCATCTTTTGTGCCGTCCGTTAATCCGATCCTGCCGCTGACCCTTATAACGTGTGTATCACACACAAGCGCAGGCTTCCCGTACAAGTCGCCCACAATAAGGTTTGCGGTTTTCCTGCCCACTCCCGGCAGCTTAACAAGCTGCTCAATGGTATCCGGAACTCTCCCGTCAAACTCATCGCGTATCATGCGACACATCATAACTATATCGACAGCCTTTGTCTTATACAGTCCGCAGGAACGTATATATTCTTCAACCTCGTCAGGCTCAGCCGCCGCAAAACTGTCTACATCAGGAAACCTCGCAAACAATGCCGGAGTTACAAGATTAACCCTCTTATCCGTGCACTGTGCCGAAAGCCTTGTTGCTATCAGCAATTCGTGCGGTTTTTCATAATTAAGCGCACATTTTACATCGGGATAACACTCAGCAAGCACATCAATAACAAGCCTTGCTCTTTCCTTTTTGGTCATAAATATCTCTTTTCTCGCGGTTATAACTATATATTATACGATATCGACACCGTTGTCAAGTTTTGTCGACAATTTTTTTGTAATTTTCTTTTGGAAAAACGGAACCGTTTCGGGACACCCTGCCTATAATCATTGCTAAAATCACATACGCCGATATACAAAAAATCCCCTTAGCAACTGCGTAAATCCGCATTGCTAAAGGGATTGTTGGTGAGCCACCCGGGAATCGAACCCGGGACACCCTGCTTAAAAGGCAGGTGCTCTGCCGCCTGAGCTAGTGGCTCAAAAGCTATAAAACTTTTGGGTTGTTTTCACAACGTGATTTATTATAACAAATCTTAACTTCTTTGTCAAGTCTTTTTTTGATTTTATTGTGAAATTCCGCAAAATCCGATGATATTGAGCGTTTTTTCTTCTTATACAGCTATATTTCAGACCGATAACGTATAACTTTTGTTATTGACACAAAGCCTGTGATGTGATAAAATATATTTAAGTTAGTTTAGATTAACCGATTTTTTGTGTTTTATACGGAGTTAATATGGAAGAAAAGAAAATCAACCCTCTGCTTACAGGCTCTGCCGAAACGATGCTACAAAGCTTCTACGCAAGAGCCAAGTATTCAAGGAAAAAGACCGCCAAGTTTTACGATGCAAAAGCAATAGAGCTTGTCAAAAAAATAGATTATGATTTTTCAAAAGCCGAAAAAGATTCAACAATGAGCAACGGAGTAATCGCACGAACCATCGTATTTGACGAATTGGTCAAAGACTTTATAAACAAAAATCCCGATTGCACAGTTGTAAACATAGCCAGCGGCCTTGACACAAGATTTTACCGTATGGATAACGGCAGAATAATATGGTACAATGTCGATCTGCCCGAAACTATCGCAGTGCGTGATGCAATATATCACGAATCAGGCAGGGTGTCAACGATAGGCATTTCCGCAACCGACCCCACCTGGGCTGATAAGGTCGCCAAAAGAGGAAAGATGCTTTTTATAATAGAAGGACTTTCCATGTACCTTACCGCAGAAGAAAACGCTCAGATGCTGTCGATCATCAGGGATAAATTCGATAACGCAACAGTGCTTATGGAATGCCTTGCCAAGAAATGGGTAAACAAGGAGCATACCGAAAAATCAATTCATGATACCGGCGCAAAGTTTGTGTTCGGTGCTGATACCTTTGATGATTTAGGAAAAGCGGCGGACGGATTTAAATGCGTCAAAGATGACGATATTGTCCGCGGAATGGCTGTTATAATGCCGATTTTAAAGCCGTTCAAAAAGCTTCCCTTGCTCAGAAAAATCGCACAAAAGATTCTTATATTTGAAAAAGCATAATCTAATATCATCAGCCGACCCTTTAGCGTGTCGGCTCTATTTGTACCCGTAACTTCACATTCGATTATAAAAAACACTACCTTAAGGATAAATCTTCCGTAAAAAGAAGTTTTCTATTGCATTCAGTCGGATTTTGTGATATTATTATTCTAATAAATTATGCCAAGAATACGGCAAATAAATTTACGCACAGCAAAAGTGCGGTTAGGAAGAGAAATATGCCAAAAAGACAGGACATCAACAAAATTATGATAATAGGTTCAGGTCCTATTATTATAGGTCAGGCGTGTGAATTTGACTATTCGGGAACACAAGCCTGCAAAGCACTCAAAAAACTGGGCTACGAAATAGTGCTTGTAAACTCCAACCCGGCAACTATTATGACAGACCCCGATGTTGCGGATATCACCTACATCGAACCGCTCAACCTCGACAGACTGACACAGATCATCGAGCAGGAACGTCCCGATGCGCTTCTGCCTAACCTCGGCGGTCAGTCCGGTCTTAACCTCTGCTCAGAGCTGGATAAGGCAGGCGTACTGAAAAAGTTCAACGTTCAGGTAATCGGCGTTCAGGTTGACGCTATCGAACGTGGTGAAGACCGTATCGAGTTCAAGAATGCAATGAAGGATCTCGGTATCGGTATGCCGAGAAGTGAAGTTGCTTACACGGTTGACGAAGCTGTAAAGATCGCAGAGGAGCTTAAGTACCCTGTCGTTCTTCGTCCTGCCTACACAATGGGCGGCGCAGGCGGCGGTATGGTATACAACGTCGATGAACTCAAGGTTGTGTGTGAAAGAGGTTTACAGGCTTCACTCGTAAATCAGGTTCTGGTTGAAGAATGTATCTTCGGCTGGGAAGAGCTAGAGCTTGAAGTTGTCCGCGATGCCGATAACAACAAGATCACCGTTTGCTTTATCGAAAACATCGACCCCATCGGCGTGCATACAGGTGACTCATTCTGCTCCGCTCCTATGCTGACTATTCCCGAAGATGTACAGAAAGAGCTTCAGGAAATGTCCTACCGTATTATCGAATCCATAGAGGTCATCGGCGGCTGCAACTGCCAGTTTGCCCGCGACCCCGAAACAGGACGTATTGTTGTAATCGAAATAAACCCCAGAACATCACGTTCTTCCGCTCTCGCATCAAAGGCTACAGGCTTCCCTATCGCCTTTGTTTCAGCTCTTCTTGCCTGCGGTCTTACCCTCAAGGATATCCCTTGCGGCAAGTATGGCACACTTGATAAGTACTACCCCGACGGAGATTACATTGTGATCAAGTTCGCACGTTGGGCATTTGAAAAGTTCAAGGGTGCTGAGGACAAGCTCGGTACACAGATGAGGGCTGTCGGCGAAGTCATGAGCATCGGCAAGACCTATAAAGAGGCTTTCCAGAAGGCTATACGTTCGCTTGAAAAGGACAGATACGGTCTCGGCTTTGCAAAGAACTTCCACGATATGACTAAGGAAGAGCTTTTAGCACAGCTCAGATACCCCACAAGCGAAAGGCAGTTTGTAATATATGAAGCTCTGCGTAAGGGCGCAACTATCGAAGAGATCCACGCTCTTACAAAGATCAAGGACTGGTTCTTACAGCAGATGAAGGAGCTCGTTGACGAAGAAGAATCTCTGCTTAAAGCAAAGGGCGCAGTTCCCGAAAAGGCTGTACTGAAGCAGGCAAAGCTTGACGGCTTCTCAGACCGTTATTTAAGCTCACTGCTTGAAGTAACAGAAGAAGAAATAAGAAATGCACGTATCGGTTTCGGCATAAAGGAAGCATGGGAGGGTATTCATGTAAGCGGTACCGAAAATGCGGCTTACTACTACTCCACCTATCACCTTGACGAGGATAAGAGCCCTGTCAGTGACAAGCCTAAGATAATGATTTTAGGCGGCGGACCCAACAGAATAGGTCAGGGTATCGAGTTTGACTACTGCTGTGTTCATGCGGCACTTGCTCTCAAAAAGCTCGGCTTTGAATCGATCATCGTAAACTGCAACCCCGAAACGGTTTCTACCGACTATGACACATCCGACAAGCTCTACTTTGAGCCGCTCACCCTTGAAGACGTACTTTCAATACACGACAAGGAAAAGCCGCTCGGCGTTATAGCTCAGTTCGGCGGACAGACACCGCTCAACCTTGCAAGCGACCTCAAGAAGTACGGCGTAAACATTCTCGGCACAACTCCCGAAACTATCGACCTTGCGGAAGACCGCGACCACTTCCGTGCAATGATGGACAAGCTCGGTATACCCATGCCCGAATCCGGAATGGCAGTAAACGTAGACGAAGCGCTTGAAATCGCAAACCGCATCGGTTATCCCGTTATGGTTCGTCCCTCATACGTTCTCGGCGGCAGAGGTATGGAGATAGTTCACGATGATGAGATGATGAAGGTCTATATGTCTGCGGCAGTAGGCGTAACCCCCGACCGTCCCATACTGATAGACCGTTTCCTGCACCACGCTACAGAGTGCGAAGCAGACGCTATTTCCGACGGCACAAACTGCTTTGTTCCCGCTGTTATGGAGCATATCGAGCTTGCAGGTGTGCACTCCGGGGACTCCGCTTGTATCCTGCCCTCTATGAACCTTACCGAAAAGCAGGTTGCAACGATCAAGGATTATACAAAGAAGATTGCTGTTGAAATGAACGTATGCGGTCTTATGAATATGCAGTACGCAATAGAAGACGACACAGTATACGTTCTTGAAGCAAACCCCAGAGCATCACGTACAGTACCGCTGGTATCAAAGGTCTGCAATATAAACATGGTACAGCTTGCAACACAGATAATCACATCTTCACTGACCGGCAAGCCCTCCCCCGTACCGGAGCTTCACGACAAGGTGATAAACCACTACGGTGTCAAGGAAGCGGTATTCCCGTTCAATATGTTCCAGGAGGTCGACCCCGTTCTCGGTCCTGAGATGCGTTCTACAGGCGAGGTGCTCGGTATAGCCCCCACATTCGGCGAAGCTTACTACAAGGCACAGGAAGCAACACAGGTAAGACTTCCTCTTGAGGGCACAGTTCTCCTCAGCGTATGCGACAGAGATAAGCCCGAACTGCTCGATATTGCAAGGTCGTTCAGTGAGCTTGGCTTCCGTATCCTTGCAACAGGCAAGAGCTATGAAATGATAAAGGAAGCAGGCATTGCCGCCGAGCGTATCAACAAGATGTACGAGGGCAGACCCAACATCACCGATGCGATAGCAAACGGCGAGATACAGCTTATCATCAACACTCCCGCAGGCAAGACAAGCGCAAATGATGACAGCTATATCCGTAAGTCGGCGATCAGACATAAAGTACCTTATATCACGACAATGGCAGCCGCAAAGGCAAGCATTGAGGGTATAAAGTCGCTCAAAACCAACAAGCACTTCGGCGTAAAGTCAATACAGGCACACCACGCCGATATCAAGTAATTAACGCATAATAAGCCAAAGGGGTTGTGGCACAACCCGAAAAAAGAAAAGTGAGTCGAAGCGCAAAAATATAGTGCGCTCGGCTCACTTTTTTGATATGTTGAGAAAGTCTGTTTTTTGTGTACTTCTGTTATAACGTTTTAGTAATTAACAATGATAGCAGGCTACCGATAGTGCTTTTTGTTGGATAGCACTTCTCGGGTTCGCTATTCTGTGCGATAACGTTGCTGCTATGAACGAGGGAGACAACCAAAGGGAACAGGATAAGGGACTTGCAGCCCCTAACCCTGTCCCTTAGGTTTTCTCCCTCGTGCTCCCTCTTTCCTTACTCACACCCGTACCCCGCAAGGGTGTTGGCGATAAGACACACAAACGACTGGGTTTTAAACGTTTGTATAAGCGGGTCGCTGACGCTCACTTAGTCCCATTTTAGTAC
>JABLTK010029663.1_pt1 | contig 73007 bp, 75 predicted proteins | sample 7160131 | NCBI WGS metagenome assembly JABLTK01 (sample SAMN14651221, study PRJNA627086) | human gut metagenome | isolation source: feces | host: Homo sapiens | reverse complement strand
TTGTGCAAACTTGATTTTTTCTTTAAAGTGCACTGTACAATTGACGTTTGATTGGCAGTTTTTAGTTAATATTTTTTTTAGCTCCACTTCAATATTATGGATTATAATATTTAAATTATATTTTCATATAATTCCTTTCTTTATACCAAAACCCCCGATACACAAAATGTGAGAAATAAAGAAAGTATGGAGCGTGAAATAACTTTATCATAGTGATGTTACTTTGTCAAAGCACAAAAAAAGAAAAATTGTCTATGTTTCTTGTCAATTATTTATTTTTTTCTTAAACAAAAATTTTTAAGTACTACGTTTTTTCGTTTACTAAAATTTAATAGTTGTAAAATTTCTATTTTTTTTAAAAAAAGAGCAAACGCTCTTTATATTGTAAGTTCACCAATTTTTAGTAGTTCAACCACTGCTTGAGCTCTTCCTTTTACTCCTAATTTTTGCATTGAATTTGATATATGATTTCTAACTGTTTTTTCACTAATATTTAACTTATCAGCAATTTCTTTAGTAGATTTGTTTAATACTAAGAGTTCAAACACTTCTTTTTCTCTTTTTGTTAATATGCTCTTACTCATTTTTCCCTCACTTTCTAAAGTATGGGTGGTTTATACTTACTCTAATTTTATTTTATGAGTTAGAACACATTAAGTTCATGTTGTTTAACTATTTAACTTTGAAATTTCACAGAAATATACATTTTTTTATCATACTCTTTTTGAATACTACGCATTATATCATTTGCTAGTTTTGTATTATGTTCTTTAGAATTAATTACTACACTTATATTATCATTATTTATTTTTACAAATGCTTTAGTTTTAAATTCATCCATCAGTTTATTTTCTAGCTCTTCTTCTTTCCCTTTAGTTAAGTTAAGATTTTTTAGTTCTTCAAATGCATCATTTTTTTCTTCGTTAGTAGCATCAGCACTAGTTAAAATACTTTCTAATTCTTCTATATTTTTTACCATTTCTTCATCTCTTTCAACTCTAAGTGCTACTAACATGTCACTTTCTTCTACATCTACTTGTACTTCCTTACTGGCTTGTGCTACTTTATCTGAGCTTTTTAAAAGTTCATTTGGCATAGTTACATAATATATACCTAGTACTAAAACTAAACTAAATAAAGTTACAAACCATAATTTTTGTTTATTTATCATAGTATCCCTCCGTACTATTAAATTATATTTGTTTTTTATTAATTTATGAAAAAAACTTACTTTCGTAAGTTAATTTTCAAATTGAGAATTATATAGTTTTGCATAAAAGCCATCTTTTTTAAGTAACTCTTCATGACTTCCTTGTTCAATTATGTCTCCTTTATCCATTACTAATATTAAATCAGCATTTTTAATTGTAGATAATCTATGTGCGATTATAAATGATGTTCTGTTTTCCATTAACTTATCCATTGCTTGTTGTATTTGAACTTCTGTTCTAGTATCTACATTACTTGTTGCCTCATCTAATATCAATACCTTAGGATCAGCAAGTATTGCTCTTGCGATTGTAAGAAGTTGTTTTTGACCCTCACTAATATTGTTTGTCTCTTCATTAAGTACCATATTATAACTTTCTGGTTGAGTTTGTATATAATGATGTACTCTAGCAGCTTTTGCAGCATCTATTACCTCATCATCACTAGCCGTTAGTCTTCCATATCTTATATTTTCCATAATAGTTCCACTAAATAGCCAAGTATCTTGTAAAACCATACCAAAAATATGTCTTAAGTCTTCTCTCTTTATATCATTTATGTTTTTACCATCTATTAATATTTTTCCAGAGTTTACTTTATAAAATCTCATAAGTAATTTAACCATTGTACTTTTACCAGCACCTGTTGGACCTACTATTGCAATTTTTTGTCCATGTTTTACTTTTGCATTAAAGTCATTTATTATAATATTATCACTATTATAACCAAATTTAACATGTTGAAATTCAACATTTCCTTTAACATTTTTAATAGATATTGGGTTTTTAGGTAACCCTTCTTCTGTTTCGTTTAAGAATTCAAATATTCTTTCTGATGCGGCAATTAATGTTTGAATAACATTTGATATTTGAGCAAGTTGAGTTATTGGCATAGTAAAGTTTTTGTTATACTGAATAAATGATTGGATATTACCAACTGTAATTTTTCCTTGTATTGCAAGATAACCACCAATAATTGCAACAAGTACATAACTTATATTACTCATAAAGTTCATTATTGGATGCATTAAACCAGATAAGAACTGACTTTTCCAAGCTGAATTATATAAAACTTTGTTATCTTCTTCAAAACCTTTAAGCATTTTTTCTTCTGCGTTAAATGCTTTTATGACATTATGTCCGCCATACATTTCTTCTACTTTACCATTTACATGGCCTAAATAGTCTTGATTTCTTCTAAAATATTTTTGGCTTTTTTTAACTACTGCCATAATTATTAGAAGAGAAATAGGTAAAATTAAGAAAGATATTACGGTTAATGTTATATTAATTGATAACATCATAACAAGTATACCAATTATAGTAACAATTGATGTAATAAGTTGAGTTGCACCTTGATTTAGGCTTTGACTTACTGTATCAACATCATTTGTAATTATAGAAAGCACCTCACCATGTGATTTTTTATCAAAATATGACATAGGAAGTTTATTTATCTTTTCACTGATTTCTTTTCTCATTCTATATGTAGTTTTTTGTGTGATATTTGTCATTATAAAACCTTGTATATAAGAAAATACCGCACTAATTATATAAATTATTATAAGAAAAGTTAAAATGCTTGCGATTTTTTCAAAATCAATACCACTTCCACCACTTATTTTACTTACTAGTCCGTTAAATAATTCAGTTGTAGCATCTCCTAGTATCTTTGGACCAATAATTGAAAATATTGTACTAAGTATTGCAAATATTACAACTATGATAAGTGGCCATTTATAATTTTTCATGTAAGAAAATAATTTTTTTAATGTTCCTTTAAAATCTTTTGCTTTTCTAAAATCTTGTTTTTTATGCTTCATATTCTAACTCCTCCTTACTAAGTTGTGAAAGAGCTATTTCCTTATAAACATCACAGTTTTTCATTAACTCTTTGTGTGTTCCCATACCAGCTACTGCTCCATCTTCTATAACTATGATTTGATCAGCTTGCATGATTGTAGAAATTCTTTGAGCTACTATAAATATAGTTGAATTTTTAAGTTTTTTACTTAAGCTACTTCTAAGTTTTTTATCTGTTTTATAGTCAAGTGCACTAAATGAGTCATCAAATATAAGTATTTGTGGTTTTTTAGCAATTGCTCTTGCGATTGCAAGCCTTTGCTTTTGTCCACCACTTACATTAGTTCCTCCCTCAGATATTTCGGTGTTAAATTTTTGAGGCTTATCTTTTATAAATTCCATAGCCTCACTTATACTAGCTGCTTCTTCTATTTCTTTTTCACTTAATTCTTTTTCTCCAAAGGCAATATTTGATTTTATTGTTCCAGTAAATAATCTGCCTTTTTGAGGAACATAACCGATTTTATCTCTTAAATCATGAAGTGTCACGTCTTTTATATTAATTCCATCTATTAATATTTTCCCACCTGTTGTATCAAAAAACCTTGGAATTAAATTTATAATTGTACTTTTTCCAGCACCAGTTGAACCAATAAACGCAGTTGTAGTACCTGGTTCTGCAATAAATGATATATTTTTTATTACATCCTCTTCTGCATCTGGATATCTAAAATATACATCTTTAAATTCAACTCTTCCTTTAACATTATTAAATTCTTTTGGATTAATGCTGTTTTTAACTATTACATCTTTATTTAACACTTCACTAATTCTTTTACCAGAAACTAAAGCTCTTGGAAGAATAATTGAAATCATTGAAAGCATTAAGAATGCTATTATTATCTGCATAGTATATGTGATAAATGCTAAGAGTGTACCTACTTGCATTACACCATTATCAATTTTATCTGCGCCTACCCAAATAATTAGTACACTAATTCCATTCATTACAAACATCATTGACGGCATCATTACTGTCATAACACGGTTAACAAAAAGGTTTGCTTTTGTTAAGTTAACATTTGCTTTATCAAATCTTTCTTCTTCACATTTTTCATTAGAAAACGCTCTAATAACAGGAAGACCAGTAAGTATTTCTCTAGATACTAAATTTAATTTATCCACTAATTTTTGTAGTATTTTAAATTTAGGAAGAGCTATACCAAATAATGTTCCAACAATAACAACGATTGCTAAAACGGCAATTCCAATTACATATCCCATTTCATTACCACTTATTTTTACAAAAGCACCTATTCCAATAATTGGAGCATATAAAACCATTCTAAGTAAAATAATTATAAGCATTTGTACTTGTTGAATATCATTAGTACTTCTTGTAATTAATGAGGCGGTAGAAAACTCTTTTAATTCAGCCTCACCATAATCCATTACTTTATGTACTACTTTACTTCTTAAGTCTCTACCAAATTTTGAGCCTACTTTACTTGCCAGATAAGCTATTACTATCATAATAACCATTGCTGCGAAAGCTATTAATATCATTTTTATACCAGTATCTATTATGTAAGCAGTTTGAATATCATCAGTATTTATTCCCATACTTTCATAATCTTTTTCAAGCTTTCCTACATTCATACCAGTAACAATGCTTTCTTCAAGCTTATCGCTTTGCTTTTTAACTTCACTAGTAATTTTATTAAAGCTTTCATTGTCCATGTTTTTAAAAGCTACAAATATATCTGTAGTATTTAGTTTATTTTTAAGCTCTTTTATTTCTTTTGTATCACTTTCAAAAACTGATACTGAAAAAACTGCTGGAGATAAAATATCATTTAATTTTTCTCTGTCTTCATTTGATATTTCTTTTAGCTCATATACACTTTCCTTCGCAAGAACAGGATATTTTTCCAAATAAAGCTCTAAATCTGCTTTACTTAAATCATTTTCTGTAATTAAATTGTAATTACTTAACACTTCTTTTTTATCTTTATCATCTAAGAAAAGAAGTATATTATTTAAATCCTCTTCTGTTATTGCACTGTAAACAGAATCTTTAATACCACCTTGTTGTATACCAACATTTACAATGTTTGATGTATATTCTGGTAGTTTTAAATCACACATTGCTTGTAAAACAAGTAAAACTAAAATAAAAAATATAACATGTATTTCCTTAAATAGAATCTTTAATATCTTCATAAGTAACTTCCTCCTCTAATTTTTTTTCAAGTTTTTTTAAAATATTTAAGTAATTTTTTATTTCTTCTTTACTAAGTGCATCACTTAATATTTTTTCTTGTTCTTTTTCAAATTTTTCAATTGTTTTTACAGCTTTTTTACCCTTATTAGTAAGATAGACTTTATAACTTCTATTATCAGTAACATCTAGCTTCTTATATATAAAATCTCTTTTTTCTAACCTTTGGAGAGTTTTAGTAATTGTTGCTTTTTCTCTATTACTTTTAATTGCAATGCTTGAACTTTTAATACCTGGATTATCTCTTATAATTTCAAAAATAAAATGCCATGATGGATGAACTTTAAGTTCAGAAAAAGTCTTAATATTTTTCTTTAACACAAAAAAAGTTATTCTTTTATATAATTCATTTATTTGTTTGATTTCGTTTTTCATTACTCCTCCAATTTAGTTAGCCGACTATCATTATATAATTATATTCTTAACTTGTCAAAAGATTTCACAAAATTTTCAAAAAAAGAATGTAAGTGTATTGAACTTGCAAACAAAAAGTAAACACATCTTTTTTGTGTCTACTTTTATCTTACAACTTCAAAGTGTTATACATTCTTTTTATATCTTTGAAAATCAATAATTTTATTTTCTTGTTCTTCTTTAAAAATGTTTTTAGAAAAACGTTCCTTTGAACTTTTATATAAGCTTTCTTCATCGAGTAATGCTTCTTTTAAATATTCTTTTTTTATCATTGGACTATCCTCATATAATGCATAAGCAAATGCTCTTCTTAATATTCTTAATACTAATGCTGGGTTATTTTCTTTTTCATTGTATTTTCTATATTTTTTATTAGTAGTTTCTATTAAATTATTTATTATATTAGAAGTTTCTGTGTTATTAAATTCAAAATTTACATCTGTTTCCATTTCTAACTTTTTTATTTCTTCTTTAATGATAAAATAAAGTATTTCTTCATTAGGTTCTTTTATTTCTATTTTATTAAATCTTCTATTAAAAGCTTTATCTTCTTTTATTTTTTCATATTCTTCTTTAGTAGTTGCTCCAATCATTTTTATCTCACCACTGTTTAGATATGGTTTTAACATGTCTGCTAAATCTAGATCTCTATCAGCGGTTGAGCCTGCTCCCATAACTGAGTGAAATTCATCTATATAAAGTATAACATCATCTACTTCTCTTAATAAATCAATAATAGTACTTATTTTTTCTTCAAAGTCTCCCCTATATTTAGTACCAGCAAGCAGATAAGAAACATCTAACTTTAATATTCTTTTATCTTTTAACATGTTTGGAACTTTACCAAGTTTAATTAAATAAACAAGTCCATCAACAAGTGCGGTTTTTCCAACACCTGCCTCTCCTACAATTAAACTTGAAGTATTTGGAGTAAGTAGTGAAATCATAAGTTTTTTAAGTTCCTCTTCTCTACCAACTGCTGGATTAGATACATAAATTTTTTCATCTTGAAAAATTCCATATTCACTTAATTCAGCATGTATAGAATTTTTAAATGTTTCATCATAATAATCATCATAAAGCATTTCTTCTTCATTATTTTTTCTCTTATAAATAAGTTTAGCAATATTATCATATGACGGATGCAAAAAAGGTTTTTTGTAAAAACCAATATCTTTAAAGAACAGTTCTACAATATTTGAACTACATTTAATTGGATAAAATAATGACTCTACTATAGATTCAATATGTAAATCTTTTTTGTCTTCTAAACTTGAATCGTTTTTTCTTATTTCCTCTAATAAATTTTCAAATAATTTTATAGTCTTTTCATCAGGATTTTTATCTTCATAAAAATTAGTAAATAAATCTCCAAAATTAGTAAATTGAAGTAAATCTTCTAAGTATATATCTGCATCTTCAAATGCTTCTTTTATATTAATATTTAAAAAGGATGCGATTAAGGTTGAAAAAACAACTTTATCAGAGTCAGAAAATAAAAATGTAGAATCTGGAAACTTTAAATCTTTGTCTTTTAATTTTTCATATATTTTTATTCCATTTCGCACTAATTTTCTAGTTTCATAAGGATAAACGGTAAATACTTCTTCATTCATAAAAAACACCTCTAATAAGTAAATATACTAACATAATTTACTTTTTAAAACAATAAAAAAAGAGCATTAAGCCCTACTACAATATTTTCCATCACTAGTAGTTATAATTATTTCTTCTCCTTCTTTTATAAAGATTGGAGCTTTTAATGTATAACCTGTTTCGACTGTAACATCTTTCATCGCAGTAGCTGTAGTATTTCCTTTTACTGCTTCTTCTGCATATGTTACTTTATATGAAACTTTCTCAGGTAAAGTAATTCCAATTATTTCTCCTTCATACATCAAAACTTCTACAGTTAAACCTTCTTTTAAAAATATTTCTTTTCCATCTAAGAAAGAAGCATCTATTTCTAATTGGTCAAAAGTTTTATTATTCATAAATACATATGTATTTCCAGTATTATATAAATAATCTAATTTTTCTTTAGTAACATGTGCTTTTTCAATTTTTATGCCTGCGTTAAAAGTTATTTCAATTGTTGAGTTTGTTCTTAAGTTTTTTAACTTTGTTCTTACAAAAGCACTTCCTTTACCAGGTTTTACATGTTGAAATTCAATAACTTGATATATATTACCTTCATAAGATATTGTCATACCATTTTTTATATCATTAACATTTATCATTATGTAACCTCTTTTCTATTTAATAGTTGCTTCATTATGCACAGTTGTTTTATTGCATCTTGGGCAATATTTTCTTAAACTTAATTTACTTTCTGTATTAACTTTGTTTTTATCAGTTGTATGATTAAGTTCACCACACTGGCTACATTTTAAATGTATTCTAAATCTGTTTTCTTTTTTTGCCATAAAGCACCTCCTTAAAAAAGCCTAGTAGTATTATAACAAATTATTCATATTTATTAAAGTATAAATTAGTAACTTTATTTGTAAGACGTTTTGTTATTTTACTTTTAAAGCTAGCACCTTCTATTCCAATATTAGGAGAAATTACTACTATACTAAGTTTCGGATTTTCCCTTGGCATATATGCACCAAATAATGTAGAGATTGTTTCAGTATCAATTTTACCGTCATTATCTGTATCTATAAAGCTTTGTGAGGTACCTGTTTTACCGCTTGGATTATATGCATCACTTATATATCCTGTTCCTGTTCCACTTTGGGTTACTTGTTTTAACCCAAGTCTTACTCTTGATATGTTTTCGTCTTTGGCTTTTACTTTATTAATTAAGACTTTACTGTTATCCTTAATTATTTCTTCATTAGGTGAAACAATTTTATTTACAAAATGTAGTTTATATCTTTCTCCACTTGTTCCAAGTGTATTTATATATTGTATTAGCTGCATAGGAGTATATGTATCATATTGTCCAATTGGAAAATCAAGTAGATGGTTAGGATTTTTATCGCTTCCTATATAACCTTTCCCTTCTTCTGGTAAATCAATTTCAGTTTTACTTCCTAAACCAAATTGTTTAAACATATCTCTATATACTTTAAATCCACTCTTATCTAGTTTTAATCCTCTATTATATCTATAATTTCCCTTACCAATTTTAATCGCAGTCATAAACTGGTAGTAGTTGCTTGAAAGTCTTAGTGCATCTAAGTCATCAATATATCCAAGTCTTTTCCATGAACATTTTTCTGGTGTATTAAGTATTTTTACACAACTATCTTGCATGCTTTTACCTGGATATATTGCTCCTGTTTCATATCCAACTAAATGAGATGCACCTTTTACAATAGAGCCTGGGGTCACAGGGTTCATAACAAGAGAACTTAAAGCATCAACAACCTTAGTACTATATCCATTTTTTAATATTTCTTTGGAAACACTAGCTAATATTTCTCCAGTATTAGGCTTACTTAGTATTACAAATTCAGAATTATAATATTTTGTATTGCTTTCATTTTTGGCTTTTAACATTTCATCTACAACAATATTTTCTAGTTCTTTTTGAAGTTCAATATCAATAGATAAATATAAGTCATTACCTCTTTTTGATTTTGTTTTTATTTTCTTATTTCCTTTTGAATCTAATGTATAAGTTTCTTTTACTCCTTTTAAGTATTCTTCATATTCTTTTTCTAAATAACTTATTCCTACTTTATCATTAAGTTCATACCCATTTTTTAGATATTCGTTTTTTTCTTCTTTTGGAATGTTTCCAACACTACCTAAAAATGTCTTAAATAAACTTCCATATGGGTAAACTCTTTTATAAGTCGTAATTGCTTTAAAACCATCTAAACTTTCTTCATTTTCACTAAAATAGGCAAATTCCATTTCAGTTGCTTCTTCTTTTATTATTTTTTCTTCATAACTATAACCTTTGTTCATTAAACTATATATTTTTATAATTTCTTTGTCTTCTTCATTTATTTGTTTTAAGTTTTCCTCCGTTATTTTACTTTTTAATAATATATTATATTCCGTTTCTGTATATTCTTTATTATTTTTCTTTATTTTTTCTTTATTGTTAAGTTTTTTTTCAAGTTTTTCTTTATTTATAACTAAATAATAGTTTTTAATATCTTCATTTGTTAGATCACTATAATCAACTTTAATTTTATCTTTTATTTTTTTTATTAATCTTATTTTTTCTAGTTCGTTTAATTCATCATTTTGAAAAACAATACTTTTAATTAATACATTTCCAACTAACATCTTACCATTTCTATCATAAATATTTCCCCTAGGCGGGGTTTCTCCATAATATATTTTTTCTGTTTTGGAAAGTAGTTTAGAATCGTAGTATTTTTTATCTAAAAACATTATTTTAGCAAGAAATAAAATAATAAACAAAAAAATTAATATAAGAATAATACTTATAATTTTATATTTTATTTTAAATTGTCCATTAAATGTATTAGGTCTCATATTTTTAGTATATACAAATATTTAAAACATAAACTTTTTTAGGTGATTAAATTGAAAAAAATGTTTATATTATACTACGCAAATAAACTTAGTAAAGCGGATATTATGGAGTTTGCTAAAAAAGAAGGTATAACGCTAAATAATAATGAATTAGATATAATATATTCTGCGATTAAAAATGACGCACAAATTATATTAAGTGATTTTGATAATTATGTAATAAACTATAAAAATAAATTAAGTCCAAATGTATATAAAAAAATACTTGAATTAAAAGAAAAATATAAGAGTTATTTAGATTAAAAAAGTTGTACTAATTAGCACAACTTACTTCTTCATAACTAGATCCAGTTTTTACTTTATCATTATCAATGCTTGAAATATCCATGTTACTGCTTCCTTCACTCTTAACTGAGTAAATACCATTTGATACATGATAACTTAAAACTTTTCCTTGAGCATCAATTTTAATTTTATAGTAAACATTATCACTACCGCTAAGTTCTAGTTTACTAACTCCTTCAGTAGTATTATTTACATCTTTACAATAAGTAATTCCGTCATTTGTTAAATTATCTGTTGAATCAAGTACAAATTGTTCTGTCGCAGCTCTATAAACCATTTGAGCTTGAGTAACAAATGCGTTTTCTCTTGAATTATCCATTAATCTTAAAATTCCAGGAACAGCTATTAACATTAAAACAGACAAAATAATTATAACTGCTAATAATTCAATAAGAGTAAATCCTTTTTTATTCTTAATAACCTTCATAACCTATATCCTTCTCTCTTTCTCATTATATCTAAATTATACATTTAATTAATTAATTAGTCAATAATTTAAATTAGGAAAATTTTATATTTTTTATAGTGATAAAGAATATGGATTTTCTAATGTTCCCTCTCCAGAGGTTATTTTTACTTCTGGTTTTAAATAAATGCAAGGACGAACAGAATACCCATTTCCTGTAGTATTACCGTTTACTCTGCCATCACTATGAAAAGTAAAAACATTATCATTGTAATTAAAATAGGGGGTTAAGGTCCAATTGTAAGCATTGTTATACATCCAATTTGTATTTTTACAAATTGTGTTATTATAATTATATAATATTTCTTCTACGGCTCTACATCCACTACTTGCATATCCATAATCTGAAAGATAGATTAATCCAACCTTACCTAACCAATTAAAAGTCTTAATTACTTTCACTCCTGTGTCAGCCGTACCGACCTTATTTGCTCTTTCTTCCTTATATGAACTATCTGCGGTTGCTCCATAAGTAGATATGGCTGTATACCATTTTGCATCCCCTATCATACTTTTTGCCTCTTCTGTTAAACCAGTTTCACTAAAATCGCAATGAGTTGACAAATTATTATACCCATTATAACATGTTCCGTTTTTTCTATTCCAATATAAGCTTCCGTGTACTCCACTGTATCCTGAATTTAAAAGTCTCATGAGATCTGCTCCCTCATATGTTCCACTCTCTCCCCGCTGATTTATTCCATATCCTGAATTAACGCTTGTAGAACTTGTGTCCCAGGAATATCCACTGATGCTTTCTTCTCGCATTATCTTTAGTTTACTTTCATACTTTCCTGTTCCATTATCTACTGGGGATACCCCTATTATTCTCCATGTTTCATTGTTAAACTCTACATAGTTTTTTACTTCTTCATTACTTCCACTATATCTGTATTCAACTAAAGCTGGGGTTTGTTCTGTTTCTGGTTGTTCTAATCTTATTAATCCATCTGTGTTGTTTTCTTTATACTTTGATGTTATTACTTCTGTTCCTAATCTGTTTCTTTGTTTAAAATGCACTATACAATTAAATTTCCCGTCTACTTTTTCTTCTTCTATACTTAGGTTTAATTTCCATGTTTCTTTATTAAAGTTTACATTTATATCATCACTTGTATCTTTACAATTTATATTACTATATTCATAATATTCTTTATCTGGGTATGTACTTGCTTCTATATTTCCTTCATTTGTTTCTAGTATTATACTTATATTTTTATTATTTTCTTGTTCTTCTTTTTTAAAAAGAAAAAATGAAATAAACATTAAACTAAATATTATTAAAATTATTATTACTTTCTTCATAAAATCACCAAAAAAACTACAGTTTTCTGTAGTTTATTTTAGTAAATCCTACTCCCCCCGCAATTGACAAGTGATTTATTTTTTATTGACTAATGCAGACTTTTTCTAGACTGATTTACTAATGCGAGTTTAGTTTCATGTTTAATTGAAGTGTGACATTTTTCTTATAAAAATATTTTTTTGTTCATTTAATAATTGTTTTTCTAAATAATTCATAATTTTTTTATATTCAGAATATGCCAAGTCATATTTTTTTTGTTTTATTGCTTTACAACAAAAATCAACAATATTTTTATAAATATATTCGTATATTATATCAGAATTTTCTGTTCTATCTATAGCCCAAACAATTCGTGGTGAAATATTATAATAATGTATTACGTCTTCTTTTAAAACAAAATTATCTCTAAACCACCTAATTAAATTTAGCTCATCTGAATTATCATTAAATTTTTCCTTGTAGTGAATAATACAAGCATTTGTAATACAACAATTAGTATCTGTAGTTGTCTTTTCACCGTTTTCCTTTTCTACAATTTTAACGTCTTTTTTGTCATAATCAATATTAATATGTATAGAATTGTGTTCACCACGTGGGTCATTATCATAAATATTTATATGCCCTTTCTCCTCATTACTATTTACATCTACCCATGTTCCACCATTTGTTTCTTTTGCCATTTACTATTTCCTTTCTTTGTTTATTTTCTCTATTAATTCTTTCAAGCCATACTCCAAATCTTCAGCATAATCAAATATTTCCACTTGTTCGTAACACTCATTACAAAAATTTATTATATTTACTACATTAATATTCATTAATATATTATAAATGTTTTTTGTTTTTCTAAAATTTTCATATTCATTAATAAAATATAATAAATATTCCTCACTTCTATCTTTTGTTTTTTCTTTTATAGTTTTTTTGTTTATACAAATTAATGAAGATATTATTTTTCTAAATAATTCTATAACTTTTTCCATAGTTTCCCTTTCATATTTTTATTCTATAATATATTTACTTTAATCTCAATATTTTTATTTTATATTGATAAAATATATGGATTTTCTAAAGTTCCATCTCGAGAAGTGATTTTTACTTCTGCTTTTAAATAAATGCAAGGACGAACAGAATAGCCATTTCCCGTAGTATTACAATTTACTCTACTATCGCTCAATTGATAAAAAATTGACAAAAAACACAGGCTTGACTGTGTTTTTTTATAAAGAATTTAATTTTTCATTTACTTTAGTACTAATTATTTTAAAATCTGCTTTCCCTTTTAGAGGAGAAAGTTCTTTCATAATTAATCCCATATCTTTTTTGCTTGTAGGCTTTACTTTTTCAAATACTTTTTCAATTTCGTTATTAATTTCTTCTTCTGTAAGTTGAGTTGGTAAGTATTTTTCAATAAGTTTTATTTCTTCTTTTAGTTTATCAGATAAATCAGTTCGATTTGCTTTATCAAATTCTTCTATAGAAGCTTTATGTGTTTTTATTTGTCTTGCAGCAATATCTATTACAAGTTCATCTGTAATTTCTTTCTTTTTGTCTTTAGCTTCCATATCAATTGCATTTTTTAAAAATCTTATGGTACTTAAAGTGGATTTATTTCTGTTTTTCATTGCACTTTTCATATCATTAACAATTTTTTCATATAACATATAATCACCTAGTTTGCTCTTCTCTTATTATTTTTTCTTGCTTTTCTAGCAGCAATTTTTCTTTTTTCGTTAGGTTTAATATAATTCTTTCTTTTCTTAACTTCTGAAGGGATTCCACTACGTTGTACCGAAACTTTGAATTTTTTTAGAGCTAATTCGATATTTCCATCTGATACTTCAACTCTAGTCGCATTTTTAGTCATTCTTCGCCCTCCCTTCCTAAAGCCAATTATATCACTTTTAATTTAGTCTTTCAACTTCTTTAGTTATTTTTTTCCCTAATCTCCCTAATAGAATTCCCAAGTGATCTACCTACTTCATAAAAAATAGTGAAAATTCTAGAAAAGGCATTTAAAAGAGTCCCACTAATCGCACCCCCATATATATTTAAAAGTTCTTTTTTAGAAAGCATGAGAACCACTCTTTTCTGCTTCATCTGGATTTAAATAACCATCAATTACTCCAATTAAAAATACTATTGCTGTTATTACGGCTCCAACTATTGTTACACTTACTTCTCCTCCATAAATTTCTTTTAGCTCCCTTTCTTTTAGCATATTCACCTCCTAAAATTTAATTACATAATCAAATAAACTTTTTAGTTTTTCATCATGTGTTATATAAATAATTGTTTTATCTTTATATTCTTTTTTTAAATTATTTATTATATTTATTTCTATATGTTTATCAACTTCGCTTAAAACTTCATCTAAAACTAAATATTCAAATTCATTCATAAGTCCTCTAGCTAGTATTATTCTTTGTTTTTCTCCCCCACTTATATTAAAAGAGTTTTCTTCGATAAAATATTTATCTTTAAGTCTCTTGTTATTAATTATTTTATTTACAAACGTAAGTGAGATAATTTTTTTATATTTTTCTTCATCATTATTATTTATTTTTATATTATTCTCTATAGTATCAGTAAATAATTTTTCTTTTTGAGAAATATATAAAATATTTTTATTTAAAATAGCATAATCTATATTTTTTAGTTCTTCATTATCAATTGTAATTTTTCCATCATAAGTATTAATATATTTTTTTAATATTTTAATAAATGTACTTTTTCCACTTCCACTTTTACCGTGTATTAAAACGTTTTTTCCATAAACAATTTTAAAATTTAAGTTTTTATTTATATAATCTATATTATTATAAGTTATACTTAAGTTTGATACATTTATATCTCCATTTAGTTTTTTTACATTATTTACCATTTCTTCTGTTTTATATTTTAGTATTTCTTTTACTTTGTATAATGCATTTTTATACATACTTACTTCTGGTAAAATATTATAAAATGTATTAAGCGAAGTTATCATTAAATTATAAATAATTGAAATTAGAATCAAGTCTCCAATGTTTTTATCTTTATTTATAATTAAAAAGTAAGCTGTTATAAAAATTATAAATATATAATTTAAGTCGTTTATAAAATATTTAATGGAAGTGTTGAAATTAATTCTATTAAGAAAATATTTTAAATTATTTGTGTTATCCAAATAAATTTTTTTAATTTTTTCTATTACTTTTTCTATAATATTTAAATTTTTAACTGTTTCTATATTTGTAATATATTCAGTTAATATAGAAGTAAAATATGCATCATCCTCTATAATTTTTCTACTTCTTTTTTTATAAGAAAAATACATTATTAAAGATACAAGTATATTAATTAAAATTATAATTAAGAAAATAATAAATATATTTTTATTTAATTTAAAACAAACAAATAATGAAGCTATAAAAAGTAATATATTAAATAGAATTTCTGAAGTAAAAATAATTATTACATTTTTAATTATATTTAAATCATTAAATCTACTTATTATTTCACCAGTTTGTTTAGTTTTAAAAAATAAATAAGAAGTTTTAAATAAATGTTCTATTAATTTATTACTTAAAAATCTATCCAAAAATATATTAGTTTTTATTATAAGTTTGTTCTTTAGAAATTGTAATAGTAGTTTGAGTAGTATAAAGAGTATAAATAAAAGAGTGATATTTTTAATTAGGGTTAAGTTTTTATTATTTGAAATTACATCTACAATATATTTTAAATATAAATTTAATAATAAAGAGAGGATTACTATAAAGAGTGTCAAAAATAATATAAGTAACATTCTTTTATAAAACATTTTAACATTAAATATTTTTATTTTTTCTTCTGTTTTACTTATTAATTTCTTTTCCGGGTACACAACAATTGCAATACCTGTATAAATACTATTTAATTCTTCTATCTTTATTTTTCTTAAACCATAAGCTGGATCCATTATAGTTGCATATTTTTCGTTTATTTTATATAGAACAATATAATGAAAAAAGTTATTTATTTTGGTATGTAGTATTATTGGTAATGGTTCAGTTATCAAGGATAGTTTTCTTTTTATTCCATATGAATTAAAACCAATATATTTTGCTGTTTCTACTAAATTATAAGCAGTTGTTCCATTAATTGATTCATTAAGTAGAATTGAAAGTTCTTCTTTGCTGTAGTATGAATTATAATATTTAATAATGGATAAAAGACAACTTGATGCACAATCTTTATTACCAATTTGTTTTACTACATATTTTTTAATCTCAACACCTCCTCATAAATATTATTATTTTTATCTATTTAAAACTCTTTTAAAAATTAAAAAAACTTACAAAAGTAAGCTATTTTTTATTCATTTCTTCTTCATCTATAACTGAATTTAATGCTTTTTTAATTTCTTTTCTATTGTTATTTATTAAATTAGGAAATCTTTTTAATAAGTGTAAAGTAAGAAATGAAATAAATTTTGGTTTTTTTTCAAATTCTTGTTTAGTAAGATTTTTTGTATTCTTTCTAAATATTAATTTTTTTCTAAAATTTGTATTTAAAGCCGTAAAAATATTTTTTAAATGAAGTGTTGAAATTAAAGTTATAACTAAATCAAAAATAAATACAAGTACGAATATTAAAGTTAAAACTAAATGCAAAGTATTTGGAATTAAATTAATTAAATAAACTACAAGAGGATGTAAAAACCCGATTAAAAGTACAGCGCTAAGACCAAAAACAACTGAATTTAACAAACATATTCTTCCATTTAAATTAAATTTATAGGTAGAATAATCCCACCATCTTTTTCCAAAAGCTTTTTCCATAACATAACTTGTTACGTATTCAAGAACAGTACATGCAGTCATAGAAGTTAAAAATAGTACAAATATATCATCTTTATACCCATTTAACCAATATATAATTATTAATGCTCCTACACCATATATAGGACACCAAGGACCAGTTAAAAAACCTGCTTCTTTAACAAATCTTTTCTCTTCAATAATACTTCTCCAAACTAATTCTGCTCCCCAACCTATCATGCTATAAATTAGGAAATATGATAAAGTATTTAATGCAATTTCCATAAATATACTCCTTGCTTATAAAATAATTATATCAAAATTCCAAAAAAAATTATATAATTTAATTAAGTAAATATAAAATTAATGGAGGAATACATGAAAAATAATTTTATGGTTGTAATATTAGGAAGTGATGAAAACGTATATGGAATTGCTAGAAGTTTTTATGAGGCATATAAAATTAAACCCATTGCCTTATGTAAAAGAAAGCTTATACCAACGAGATATTCTAAAATATTAAAAATCATTTGTAAAGAAAATTTTACAAATGAAGATGTTTTTGAACAAACTTTAATAGACTTAGCAAAAAAATTAAAAGAAAACTATGAAAAACTAATTTTAATTCCCTGCAGTGACTATTATGTTAGTCTTATTATTAAACATAAAAATATCTTAAAATATTATGAGAATAATTTTATTTCTGAAGAACTTCTAAATTCTTTTATTACAAAAGATAAATTTTACAACCTATGTGAAAAATATAATATTTTATATCCAAAAACATTAGTAATAAAATATAAAGATAGAAAAAGTGTATTAGATAATCTTAACATTAGTTTTCCAATAGTTTTAAAACCAAATAACTCAAACTCTACGGAATATTTAAATGCAAAATTCAAAGGAAAAAAGAAAGTATTTATTATAAACAACAAAAAAGAATTAGAAAACGTAATAGAAAATATTAACAAATCTAATTATAATGATAATTTAATAATTCAAGAGTTTGTTCCTGGAGATGATACTAATATGCGAGTAATAAACTCTTACAGTGACAAAAATGGAAAAGTAAAAATGATAGTAATGGGAAAAGTATTATTGGAAGAATACACTCCAAATGAACTAGGAAATTATTCTGCTATAATAAGTGATACAAATGAAAAAGATTTATTAATAAATATTAAAAACTTTTTAGAAAAAATAAAATATACAGGGTTTGCAAATTTTGACTTTAAATATGATGAAAAAGAAAAAAAATATAAGTGCTTTGAAATAAATCCGCGACAAGGAAGGAGTAGTTATTTTGTTGAAACTTGCGGAATTTCTCTTTCTAAACTTATAGTTTCTGATTTAGTAAATAATGAACAAACAAAAGCAATTATTGGCGCAAAAAAAGAAATTTTGTGGCTAAATGTTCCATTTTGGGTTTTAAAGAAATATATATTTAATAAAAATTTAAAAACAAAAATTATTGAATTTAAAAAATCAAACAAGATTGTTTATACACTATTTTATAAAAAAGATTTAAATATTAAAAGATATTTAACATTAAAAAAAGAAAACTATAATAAATATAAATTTTATAAAAAATATTTTATAAAAAAAGATAGTATCAACGGCCTTAATAAATAATAAAAACAACGTAATTACGTTGTTTGTTTTTATAATGGCGTCCTGGAAGGGATTCGAACCCCTGACCCACGGCTTAGAAGGCCGTTGCTCTATCCAGCTGAGCTACCAGGACAGTAAACCAAGTAATTAAATTATAATATGTTTTTACTTAGTTTTCAAGAGTTTTTGAATTAGTTTTTGCAATTTCCTTACCATTAACGTAAAATATTACTTCTTCTACACCATAATTATCTTCAATGCTTTTACCTATAGTATACTTTACTTCTTCTAAAATATTCTTATTTTTAAAGTCATCAAATATTTTGTCATTAAAAGTTAGATGCATTACGTCTTCTTCTATTTTATATTCTTCAAGTTCTGCATTTGAAGATAAAAAACTACTTAAATTACTTTGATAAGCAACCGAACTTTTTAACTCATCAATTATTACTGCAATTTTTTCTCTTTTATCATTTGTAACTTTTGTAACAGGAATATAATAAATAGTATCTTCTTCATTGTTTAAATAATAAACAGTTGTTTTAGTTATTCCTTTTGGACTACTAATATCAACTTCTTTATTTATGCCAATATCTCTAGTTAATACTCTATTATACTTATTACTAATAACTTTATTTTCTACCGTTATTTTAACTCCTTTAACTTCATCAATTTCTGTTAGAGAATAAACTATAGATTCTATTACTTTATCTAAATTATTAGTGTTTTTCAACTCACTAGAAAAATCTAAATACACAGTACCTTCTTTAAAATCTATTTTTTTAACCTTTGTGTTTTTAGGTATTATTGCATTAAAATTTTTAGGTATATTTTTATTTCTTTTATCAGTTATAGTTAATAAATTAATTATTTCTGATATTTTTTTTATTAAATCTTTATTTTTCAAATTTACATCTACTAAAGAAACATAATTATTTTTATCTATTAAAAACACTTTAGCATTAGAAGTAGTAGTTATATTGTTTTGTTTTAAATTAATCGTCTCTGGTTTAGCCGGAAAAAAATATAACATACAAATTATTACTAATGCAGTTGTAGTAACAGCTATTTTCCTAATACTAATCATTTTTAACATAATAACACCTCTACATAATTATATTAGTATTATTTTTATATATGAAAAGTAAAAATTTAGGATTTATAGACTTACAACATACGGGTCTTCTTTTAAACCACTACCACTAACTATTTTTATATCACTTTTAAGAAAAACTACAGTTTTCTGTAGTTTATTTTATATAAGTCTACCCCCCCCAATTGACGTTCGATTTAGTTTTTCTTGACTACTCTTCATCCATAAATTTACTTATTAAGCTAAATGTATTTACAATATTACTTATTTTATCCGTTGGCCTAAGTCCATATCTTTCTTTCATTTCATTTATCATATCTGTTATTTTTTCTGGTTCTCTATTTAAAGTTTTATACCAATGTGAATTTTCTCTTAAATATTTTTGATAATTTTTATCAGATTTTATAATATTTTGTACTCTATAATTCATTAGTCATCAAAAAATTTATTAATTGGCCTTTCATTATAAATTGTAGGAGACTCAGGTGTACTTTTAGGGTTTAAGGAAGTAATATCTTGTAAAAAAGAAACAGCTTTTTGAAGAGAATTAATGTTTTTTTGTACAGTATCCATGTTCATATTTTTGATATTATTAAATAAATCTTTTACATTCATATTTTCTATAGATTTTTCTTCTTTTTTTATATATTTATTCCATACATTACTATCTTCTCCATATAAATCATATAATTCATATAATTTTTGCCAAGAAGTCACCCCACTATTTACTTTATTTGCAAGCGTTGGATTTCTCTTAACAAACATTTTAAAGTTTTCTTTGTTACTCAATGTTATCACCTATAAAATTTTATGTATTTTTTTGTTTTTAAATACAAAAAAGATTTCTTTAAATCTTAAAATCATTAAAGAAATCACTCATTGTCATATTTTCATATTTTTTCTCTACTTGTTTTTCTTCTGGTTCTTGTTTTTTTTCTTCTTCTTTACTTTCTATTATTTTCTCTTCAATAATTTCTTCTTTTTGCTTTTCTTTATGTTCAAGCTCTTTTACATTTTTTAATTTTGTTTTAGTAAATATTTCTTTTACATTTTTTATATGAAGAGAACTTCCAACACTTTGTTTATCCATAATATTTATTTCACTTATTTTAATATATTTTACTTCGTCTTGGTGAATTAAACCAATTTCATCTTTGGAATTATTTGAAAATATATTTGTAATATTATATTTTTTACTTTTTGGACTTTTAAGTATTAAACTTCCTTTTTTAGCTCTACTAGTAGCTTCTATATCACTTATTTTAATTCTCTTCGCAGTTAGTTTATCAGTAAATATTGTAAGATAATCATTATTTGAATTTATAACAATCCCAGAAAGTAAATATGAGTCTTTTAGGTTAATTCCTTTTACGCCGCTTGTTTTAAGTCCTTGCACTGGAATTTCTTCTATATTATATTTTAATGCATAACCTAAAGAAGAAGTAAGAATTACGTCTGTTCCTTGTATTATACTAACGTCTATTAATTCATCATCATCTTTTAATTTAAACATTGTAACTGGCTTAGAATATCTAAGTAATTTAAAACTATTTACATCTATTCTTTTAACCATTCCTTGTTTTGTAAAACATGTAACATAATCATTATTATCGAAATCATATATAGCTACTGATTTTACTATTCTTTCTCCATCGCTTACTTTAACAATACTACTTATGTGTTTTCCTAAATCTTTATATTTAACCTCAGGTATTACATGTACTGGAACATATAAGAAATTACCTTTATTAGTAAACAGTAGTATTACATCTAAATTATTTATTTTATATTCTCCAGTTACAAAGTCTCCTTCTTTTACCGGTGTTTCTTCTTCATTTGAATTGTATGACTTCATTGATACTTTTTTAATATATCCATCATTTGTAACATATACAATATAATCATCTTTATTAATCATTTGTGTTGTATCAATTTTTATTTCAGTTATTTCATCTTTTATTTCAGTAAGTCTAGGAGTTGCAAATTCACGTTTTATTTCTTTTAATTCTTCTTTCATGGTCTTCTTTAATACTTCTTCATTATTAATAATATTATTTAAACTATCTAATTCTTCCATTAAAAGTGTAACATCAGTATTTGTAAGTTTATAAAGTTGCATCATTACAATAGCTTCAGCTTGAATTTCAGTAAAATCATAAGTTTTTATTAAATTATCTTTAGCATCTTTTTTATTTTTACTAGCTCTTATAAGTTTTACAATTTCATCTAAAATAGAAATTGCTCTAACAAGCCCTTCAGTTATATGTTTTTTATTTAATGCAACTTCTAAATCATATTTACTACGTCTTAAAACGACACTTTTTTTATGTTCAATAAATGCATCTAAAATTTCTAGTATACCTAAAGTCTTAGGTCTTCTATTAATTATTGCGACTACATTATAGTTAAAGTTTACTTGCATATCTGTATTTTTAAGCAAATAATTAATAATTAATTCTTTATTTGCTCCTTTTTTTAATTCAATAACAATTCTAACTAAATCATTTTTATCACTTTCATCTCTTACTTCAACTATTCCATCTATTTTTTTATCAATTCTTATATCTTCTATTTTTTTAATAAGAGAAGATTTTACAACATCATAAGGAATTTCTGTTATAACTATTTGCTCTTTACCTTTTACTTTTTCTATTTCATATTTGCTTTTAACTACTACTTTTCCTTTACCTGTTGTGTATGCATTTTTTAAGTTTTCTTTTCCCTCTACAATCCCACCAGTTGGAAAGTCTGGGCCTTTTACTATTTCTAAAATAGTGTCAAGTCTACAATTAGGGTTATCTATTCTTTTAATAGTCGCATCAATTATTTCTCCTAAGTTGTGTGGTGGTATATTAGTAGCGTAACCAGCACTTATACCATTACTTCCATTAACTAGTAAATTTGGGAAATTCGCAGGTAAGACAGTTGGTTCAAGTGCGGTATCATCAAATGTTGGTGCCATCTCTACAGAATTTTTATTTATATCTTTAAGCATAACATTAGCAAGTTTTGTAAGACGAGCCTCTGTATAACGCATCGCAGCTGGGCCGTCTCCATCTATTGAGCCATTATTTCCTTGAATATCAATGAAAGTTTCTCTCATCTTCCATTTTTGACTCATTCTTATCATAGCTTCATATATACTTGAGTCTCCATGAGGGTGAAATGACCCCATAACAAGTCCTACTGCTTTTGCTGATTTTTTATATTCTTTATCATAAGTGTTTTTATCTTCATACATTCCGTAAAGAATTCTTCTTTGAACAGGTTTTAACCCATCTCTAACATCTGGTAGTGCTCTGTCTTGAATAATACTTTTTGAATATTGTCCAAAACGGTCTCCCATGATTTCTTCTAAAGTTAATTCATAAATTTTTTCTAAATTTTCTTTCATACTTACCCCCTAAACTCATCTTCTAGAGTAAAATCTACATTTTCTTCTATCCATTCTTTACGAGGTTCTACTTTATCTCCCATTAACACTCTTACTCTTTTCTCAGCAAGACTTGCATCTTCAATTGAAACTTTAATTAAACTTCTTCTTTCTGGGTCCATTGTTGTTTCCCATAAGTCTTCTGCGTTCATTTCACCAAGTCCTTTATATCTCTTAATTGTTGCATTTTTATATTTTTGTTTTGCTTTAACAAGTTCTTCATCATTTAATATATATTCTTTATGTTTTCCACTAATAATTGCATAAAGCGGTGGATTTGCTATAAATAATCTACCATCTTCAATTAACGGTCTCATATATCTATAGAAAAATGTTAAAAGTAAAATTTGAATATGTGCTCCATCAACATCTGCATCTGTCATAATTATTACCTTACCATAGTTTGATTCGCTTACTTCAAATTCAGCACCTATACCTGCACCAATCGCACTAGTAATTAGATTTAATTCTTCATTTTTAAATATTTCACTAGTTCCAACCTTTTCACAGTTTAATACTTTACCACGCAGTGAAAGTATTGCTTGATGTTTTTTATTTCTTCCTGTTCTTGCAGTACCTCCAGCACTATTTCCTTCAACTAAAAATAGTTCGTTTTTTTCTTTTTCTTTACTTTGAGGCGGAGTAAGTTTGCCGCTTAATATTTTTTCTTTTTCTTTTCTTCCTTTTCCGCTTCTAGCTTGTGCTCTGGCTTTTCTAGCAGCCTCACGTGCAATTTTACTCTTGATTGCTTTATCTATTATAGAAGATGCTGCTTCTTTATTTTCTTCTAAATAAAATTGAAGTTTTTCGTATACTATACTTTCAACAACGCTACGTGCCTCAGGTGTCCCAAGTTTTCCTTTGGTTTGTCCTTCAAATTGAAGTAAAGCCTCAGGTACCTTTAAACTAATTACTACACTTAATCCTTCTCTTACATCACTTCCGTCTAAAGAACCATCTTTAGCTTTTATTAAATTATTAGCTTTTGCATAATCGTTAAATACTTTAGTTAATGCTGTTTTAAAACCTACCTCGTGAGTACCACCATCTATTGTTTTTACGTTATTTACAAAAGATAAAATATTTTCTGAATATGTTTCGTTATATTGTAGTGCAACATCTACAATAATACCACTTTTTTCACCATGCACATCTATTATATTACTAATAGTTTTTTTATCCTCATTTATATATTCTACAAATGAATTAATTCCGTTTTCATAGTGATATGATACATGTCTATTATCCTCTTCATCAGTTATATTTACAGTTAAATTACTAATTAAAAATGCTGTTTCTTGAAGTCTTTCACAAACAGAGGTAAAACTTATATTTGTAGTTGAAAAAATGCTATCATCTGGCAGAAATCTAACAGTTGTACCAGTTTTTCTAGTTGTTCCAATTTGTTTTAATGGTTTATCAACAACTCCACCATCTTTAAATGATATTTCATGGATTTTTCCATCCCTATATATAGTAACTACCATCCATTTACTAAGAGCATTAACAACACTTGCTCCAACTCCATGGAGTCCACCACTTACTTTGTAGCCACCCTCACTAAATTTTCCTCCTGCGTGAAGCATAGTATAAATAACCTCAGGAGTACTTTTCCCACTAGCATGCTTTCCAGTTGGAACACCTCTTCCCTCATCACTTACACTTACACTTCCGTCTTTATGTAAAATAATATCTATTTTATTCCCATATCCATTTATTACTTCATCTACAGCATTATCTACTATTTCCCAAATTAAATGAAGTAAACCACGTCTGTCTGTTGAACCAATATACATTCCTGGTCTTTTTCTAACAGCTTCTAATCCTTCTAATACTTTAATTGATGACTCATCATACTTAGCCATAAAAGTACCTCCCCAGTTTAAATTATAACACACATAAAAAAAGAGTTTCAAGCATATTATTCTAGCTTATCCCCTTATTCTTTGCACAAAAAGTAAAAAATATACTTAAATAAAAAAATAATGAAATAAATAAACAAAAATTTTACTTCATTATTTTATTAAATTAATAATTTTGTAAAACTACATCTAAATTATTAATATTTGTACTCTCTAAATTCATTTCATTAATTCTATTATTATTCATTACAATTATAAAGGACAGTATGGCTATCATAATATAAAAAATTATTACTCCTTTATAATTATTTAATACATTCATTTTTTTCATAACTATCCCTTCTTTCTGTATTTAATTTACCACATACGTTTGTTCGTGTCAATATCAAATCAGAACAAATGTTTGACTATTTTACATTTATGTGTTAATATTACACTAGGTGATAGTATGAAAGAGAAATTAACCGAAAAGCAAAGTGATACTTTAACGTTTATAAAAAAATTTATTGCAAAACATGGATATGCTCCATCAGTAAGAGAAATATGTAAAGGTCTTGGTTTAAGTAGTCCAGCAACAGTATTTGTACATATTAAAAAACTTGAGGAAAAAGGATATGTTTCTCAAGCTAAAGAAAAATCAAGAACTCTTGAAGTATTGGTGGATAATGAATACATTGAAAAAGATAAAGACATTATAAGTGTTCCTCTACTTGGTAAAATAACTGCTGGTAGTCCAATTGAAGCTATTGAAAGACCAAATGAATATATGAGTTTACCTGCGTTTATGATTCCAAAAAATGAAGAAATATTTACTTTAAATGTAAGTGGAGAAAGTATGATAAATGCCGGTATATATGATAATGATATAGTTATTGTAAAAAGAAGAAAAACTGCTAGGAATGGAGATATTGTTGTTGCTCTTACTGAAGAAAATGAAACAACATTAAAAAGATTTTATAAAGAAAACGGACATTTTAGGTTACAACCAGAAAATGATACAATGGATCCTATTATTTTAGATAAAGTTGAAATATTAGGTATTGCAATTGGATTATATAGAAAATTTTAAAAGAGTCTCAATAGAAACTCTTTTTTTATTTCATAAAAAACAATAAATATGCTGTAAAAATAAATAAAATTAAACTTATAACTATTCCATTTACTTTTTGCCTAGTACCTGTTTTATTACTAATTCCTACAGCCATTGATAGTGCAAAGCCTCCTATTAAACCTCCGATATGAGCAGACATATCAATACCAGGAATAACAAAACCTAAAAGTAAGTTTAGTATTACTAGTGGTACTATTTGACTTTGTAAAAAGCCACCTAAAACTAGTCTGTGATAATAACCAAAATACATTAGAGCTCCAAATAGTCCAAATATCGCACCACTTGCTCCTGCGCTTACTGATGTTGTAAAAAGACATGAGAACAAACTTCCGAGAATAGCACTACCTAAATATATAATTAAATATTTTAGTTTCCCGTAGTATCTTTCAACTTCTCCACCAATTATTTTTAATGCATACATATTAAATAATAAATGAAGTATACCAATATGTAAAAATGCTGCACTAAGAAGTCTATAAATTTCACCATCTTTTACAAAAGGAGCATAATTCGCACCAAATGCAAGTAATGTTGCAGTATCAGTACTTCCTCTACCTAATACATACATTAAAATAAATAATATTATATTTATTAAAATAAGTGTGTTTGTAACTATTGCTGGTTTCCTAATAAAGTATTTAGAAAACTTTTTTTCTTCTTCTAAGTTTTTATTATTCATATCTTCAGTTAATTTTATAAAATCATCCATATTTGTTTTTTTATTACTTATTTTTTCAATATTAGGATACTCCTCCTTAATATCTTTATCTTTTTTTAAGTCGCTTATTTTATTAATGATTTTAGTTTTAATATTACTTGAGTTAAGTGCATCTACACTTTCTCCGGCATCAATAAGTAAATTTAACATATTCATTTTAAATGAAAATGTTTTCTTTTTTATCTTTTTCATAATAAATTCAGCTTTTGCTAAATCAGTTTTACACTGTACATTATTATGTAAATAATTTATATTAATTCTTACTATTTTGTATGGAGCATTTAAGTTTTCAAGCCATATTTCATTAATCGCATCTTTAAAAAATATTGGCTTATAATCTTCTTCCGTTACAAAATAATGAAGAATTTTCATAACCATTTCGTCCTTTTTATCTATTTTTATATTTGTCATAATTTCTCCTTCATTAATATTATTTTACTAAATATCATAGATTTAGTAAAGGGTGATAAAATGGATATAATTAAAAAAATAGTAAAGTTTTTAATATTTTTACTTCCTTGGTTTATTGGAGGTTTAGTTTTTAGTTATAATGATGAGTTTTATTCTACACTTAGTATTCCTAGTTTTGCTCTTAGTGGTAAATATATTAGTATTATTTGGGTTATAATTTATATTTTAATCGCACTTAGTATTTATAAAGTTAGTAAAACTACTAAAATACTTAAAAACAATGATTACTTATATGTACTACTTACAAATTACTTAGCAAACATGACTTTCCCATATTTCTTTTTTACACTTAGAAGTCCATTTTTAGGATTTTTAAGTACAGTAATTGTATTTGTTAGTGCAATATTCTTGATTTTAGAAACAAAAAACATAAAAAAAGAAGCATCTTATTATTTAATACCATATTTGGTATATAACTTATATGCTTTAATTCTTAGTACTTTAATTTATCTTATGAATTTTTAAACATTTCAAGTATTTCTAAAAATTCTTTTTCAAGAGGAGCTTCAAATTCCATAAAACTTCCAGTTATTGGATGATTAAATCCTAAATAATATGCATGTAACATTTGTCCATAATCATTAATTATTTTCTTACTATAAACTTTATCATTAATGATTGGATGATTAATATAACTTAAATGAACTCTTATTTGATGAGTTCTACCTGTTTCTAAAACAAGTTCTAAAAGAGTTGCATCTTTATATCTTTCTAATACTTTAAAATTCGTTATAGCTTCTTTTGCATTTTTATCAGTTACCATAAATTTTTTTCTATCAGTATTACTTCTACCAATAGGTGCTTCTATTCTTCCTTTATCGTGTTTTATTACTCCACTTACAAGCGCAATATATTTTCTTTTAATTTTGTGTTTTTTAAATAGAGCAGCTAAAACGTTATGTGCTTTATTAGTTTTACTAACAAGTAATAAACCACTAGTATCTTTATCTATTCTATGAACTATCCCCGGTCTTACTTCCCCATTTACATCACTTAAGTTTTTAGTATGGTTTATTAGTGCATTAACAAGTGTACCACTTTTATTACCTGCGGCTGGGTGAACTACCATTCCACTAGGCTTATTTACAACTATTATATCCTCATCTTCATAATAAATATCAAGTTTTATGTCCTCAGGAATAATATTACTTTCTTCACTTGTTAAATCAAGAGTTATAATATCATTTTCTTTTAAAATATATCCATTTTTTACTTTTTTTTCATTTACAAGTATTTTTCCATCTTTTATTCTTTTACTAATATTACTTCTTGAATAATCTAGCTTATCACTTAAATAAACATCAAGTCTTACATCAGTTTTTTCTACTACTATTTTTTCCATTACTACCCTCCAATTTAAAACAACTTATAATTAAGATAATAGTTCCAATTACTATAAAAATATCACTAAAATTAAATATTGGAAAACCAAAAAAATTTACATCTATAAAATCTCTAACATACCCAAATAATAATCTATCTATTAAATTTCCAAAAAGCCCGCCAATAATCATACTATATGAAATTAATACTGGTTTAACTATAAAATATTTTTTTATTTCTTTTGTAAGTAAAATAAAAATAACAATAGTTATTATAATAATAAAATAAGTAAGATTATTAAACAAACCAAAAGCAACTCCATTATTATGAATATAAGTAAAGTTTAAAACATTATTAATAATAGAGACACTACTATTTAATTCAATATTTGATGAAATTAATAGTTTAGTAATCTGATCTATTAAAACACAAACTACAGATATTAATACAATATATAATTTCTGCATTTAAATCACCTAAAACAATATTACTAAAAAAAAGAGTTTTAATCAAGGAGTATCCACTAGTATAACATCTTCTCCAAGTTTTTTTATTTGATTAAATTTTATATTTATATCTCTTTCATTTGATAAAATACTTCTAAAAAGTCTTGTGGTTTCAATTACAATATACTCTATCTCTCCAGTTGATGCGTTTATATCAACATCAATAATTTTTCCAACTTTTCTTCCGTCACTTATACTTATAATATCTTTTCTTTGAAGTTCAGAAAGTCTCATATTATCACCTAATTAAATATATGAAAAACTTGCTAATTTATTTGTTTACGAACATTTTTAATTGCAGACTTCTCTAACCTAGAAACTTGTGCTTGAGAAATATTTAAAGTACTAGCTACTTCAGCTTGTGTAAGGCCGTAAATATACCTTGAATAAAGAATACTTGCCTCTCTCTTATTAAGCTTTAATAATGCATTTTTAAGTGCGATTAATTCACTTATATTTTTATTTGCCTCAGTATCAGCAACTTGGTCTTCTAAATATATAGAGTCTCCATTAGAACTATATATTGGTTCAAACATACTCATTGGTTCTTTTAGACTATCCAGTGCTAGTGATATATCATATTCACTAAAACCTAGGGCTTCACTAATTTCACTAGTAGTGGCTTCTTTATTATATTTTTTTTCATATTCATCTTTAAATTTTAATATTTTATATGCATTCTCATTAATACTTCTACTAATTCTAAGACTATTATTATCTCTTATATATCTTCTAATTTCTCCTAAAATCATCGGAACAGCATAAGTTGAAAACATAACATTATGAGAAAGAGAAAAGTTTTCTACTGCTTTTACTAAACCAAGGCAACCTATTTGAAATAAATCATTCATCTCAAACTTTGAATTATATGCACGTTGTACTAAACTTAAAACAAGTTTTAAATTTCCTTCTATTATTTTTGATTTTGCACTCTCATCTCCACTTTGATATTTTATAAATAACTCTGTCATTTCTTCTTTACTTAATACTTTTAACTCACTTGTATTTATTCCAGCTATTTCAACCTTATATTTTGACATTAAAAAAGCTCCTTTCACCTTATATTGGTAAAAGAAGCTAAATTTTATTCAAAGTCAGTTTCATCAATTTTAAACTTAGAGAAAATTTCAGGATCATCTACTTCTTCCATATATTTTTTCCCATCTTTAATAATTTCTTTAAATACACAATATACATCATTAATATCTGTTTCTTCTTCATTTATTCCAACAGCAAATATATATTTAGTACCATCTTCAACTATTTCTTTAAAATTGACAAACTTTTCTCCGTTAGCTAGTACCATTATTTTCTTTTCACTTTTCATTCTATTTTCTCCTATCTACTCATTCCACTAGTATTTTCTTGAGTTGTATTTTCTTGAACTCCTAATTCTACAGCTTTTTGCGCTTCTTGTTGTTTAATTGCTTCTTCTTTAAGTTCTTTTAATTTATTTAAATCTTCTGTTACACTGGTTGATTTTTTTTCTATAGTTGATGCAGGCTCAACTGAATTAGTATTACCTTGATTTAGATAATCTAATACAGAATCTTCAGCACTATTTGCTTCTTCTTCAGTTATATTTCCTTGATTTAATTCTTCATTTACATCAGGTAATTCTGAATTAAAGTTTTCATTACTTTCTTCAGGAGTATTGACTTTATCTTCTTCACTAGAAGTTATAGGAGTTGATGGATAAACATTTTCTCCTACTCCTGGAGTTGCTGGTGCAGGTTCAACAAAAACAGTTTCATTAACACTAGTATTACTACTATTGTTGTTATTATCATTAACTTGAGAATTATTTGTATTATTATCTTGTTCTGTTTCTTTTACATCATCTAAGACAATTTCACCTTTGTTAATTGTATCTACAATTGAAGCATTGTTATTAGATAAAGCTTTAAATACATCTTCTGTTAAATACATTTTACCATCAACATATGTAAAGTATTCTGGAGAAAGTTTAGCAGTATATGTTTTTCCATCTGAGCCAGTATAAACTACGGTTCCATCATATTTAATAAAACCATCAGACATTTGCCACATTCCACCTTCTTCAAGATAAGGTAATTCCACACTTATTTCTGGATCTTCAGGATCTACAGGAACATCTGGTTTTTGATCAGGATCAGTTTCATCAACCACTCCTGTATCTCCACTATGATCAAATTCTTCATCAACTTCTACATTACCACCGGCATCAGTATTAACTGTATTATTTGAAGTTCCAGTAACACCTCCACCATGTGAACCAGTAGTGTAAGTTTGTCCACCTACTTCAAATTCACTTACTTCTTCTCCAGTAGCAAGACCATCTTCTGCTTGTATTTCTTGTTCATATTTAGTTTCGTTATCCGCATCCATTGCATCTCTTCCGGCATCTCTTGCTTCTTTATCTGAGTTACATGACTTTAAAGCTAATAATGCTGAAGAAACAAAAATACCTAAAGCTACTACTCCAGCAACAACCCTTTTCCAAGGTTTATCAAGCAATTTACTCTCAAAAGCTTTTTCTTTAATTACAAGCATAGGACCTATAAATTTTCTATTTTTACTTTTAGCAAAACTATAAAGTAAATATGGAGAAATATTATATTCATCAGCTAAACTTCTAAGTTCAGGAATTGATTCTCTATCATTTCCATTTTCATCTTTTAGAGGAATATTTAGAAGTCTAATCATATCTTTATCACTTAATGAATTTTTAATGTTTCTTTTTTGTGAGAAATATAGTTTTTCATTTTTTCCGTTTAAAAGTTTTTTATCACTTTCAATAGCATCATAATTTATTAAAGCATCTTTATATTTATATACTTCACTTAATGTTAGATTGTATTTATCCATTATATTTTTAACTTTTAATTCGTCTTCAGCATCTATTTTACCGGTTTTGTCATATTTAATATCATCTATTTTATTCATTAAATCAACAGTGTCTTCTTCTTTAATAATATTATGTTGATTTTCAATTTCTCTTAGAATGTTACCATAAAAATCTTGATCAGGTAAATCAGTTACTATAAATGGTGGAATCATTTCACTAAAATCGTTATTATTTTGTTCTGCATTATACAAATCTTGATAATCAACTGTTTTTATTGCTTCATCAATTTTCGCAAGCTTTTCATCAATTTTCTTAATAGAATTATTAACTTGTTCTTTTACTGAAGAATTATCTCCATTATTTAAACGAAGTTCATTTTTAATATTATCTCTTTTATTTACCAAGCTAGCAAGGGATAATATTGAAGCACTTTGTTCTTCTTCAGTCATTTTATCTAATTTAGATATTTCTTTTTCTATTTTTGAATTAAGTTCATCAAGTTCTTCACTATTTAAATTAACATGCTCTAAAACTTCTGAGCCTAAAAGATTTTCGTATGCAGTTCTTCTTCTAATAAGCAATAATTTTTCTTCATTTAATAAATCATAAACTCTTTTAGTGTCTTCTATATCTTCGCTTTTAGATTCAACAGATTCTCCATTTTTTTCTTTTGCATTATCTAAGTTTGGAAAATCTTTTACTTCTAATTTAGCTATAGCTTCATTTAATTCAGTTAAAATTCTAGTGTGTTCTTTTCTAAATTCTTCTTCACTATCAGCATTTGCAAAACTTTCAAGTTCAAGATTTAAATCATGTTGTTCGGCTTCTAATTCTTTATATGAATTTTTAAGAGAATCAAGTAATATTATCTTTTTCCCTAAAAGATCATTAATCACTTTTACTCTATCGTTACATGTTGATAATTCATAATATGGTTCAATTTCACTATTTGAAGATGCTTGTTTTTTGACAGTTAACGTTTCATTTATTTCTTCTATTTTAGTTTCTAACATTTCTTTTTCATGATTTAAATTATTAATTTCCTCTTCTATTTTTTCTTGTTCAGTTTTGTTATTATTTAAACTAATATTTAAAGAGTCAAGTCTTCTTTCTTTTGAAGCTTTAAAATTACTTATATAAGTATCTATCATATCAGAATTTAAAGCATCATTATCAATATTTAATAATTCAGGTTCTACATAATTTATTTTAAATGATTTAAGTGGATGCAAATATTCAGGTTCTTCTTTGTTTTCTGCTTTATCTTTGTTTCCTGATTTAGTATAAAGTTTGTTCCTTTCTTGTTTTTTTCTTTCTTCTTCTATTTTTTTTGCTTCCGCTGCTTCTTTTGCTTTTTTGTATTCTTCTGCAGCATCAGAGAACGATTTAACGTATTCTTTTTTATCTTCTTTTTTAGTTACTACTTCTCTTGCTTTTTCTTGTGCTTTTTTAAATTCTTCTGCTGTTTTTATTTTGTCCATGTTTTCTGCGACAGTTTTAAGATCAACTTTTAGTCTATTATTATCTTCATTGTTTTCAATAATTTCTCTACCAACTGGTGGAATAACATCTTTTCCATCAGATAGCGCTTCAACATTTGGTTTATCAAGTATTGGTTGATTTAGTTTTCTTTCTAGTTCTTCATTTGTTTGATTTTTAAATAAATCACTTAAGTTTTGTTCTTCGTTTTCTTGTTTTTTATTTTGTTCAGATATTGTTTTAACTTCATTATATAAATCAACTGTTTTTACTCCATCTACTTTATATTCTGAAGTATCACTAAGTATTTTTAAATCATTATCATTTAATATACCGTCATTATAAAGTTTAGCTAAAACTTCTGGTTTATGATTATATACTGCATCAGAAATTACATCTTTGTTTTCTTCAATCCCTTTAATATGTTTTTTGATTTCTTCTTCATTCATAGTATCTTCTTCCTTTTCGCTTTTGTTTACAAAACTTTCAAACTTTTCTTTGTTAAAACCAGTATTAAAACTTAAAACATAATTAATATCTTCATCATCAAGTACTTTTGCATTATATCCCTCAGCAATCATTTGTTCCAAACTTTTTCCAAAGCTTTTATGTTCATTTATATATTTTTCTATTTTTTCATTTCTATTTTCATTCATTTTTATTCCTCCTATAACCTATTCCTGTAATACATTTTTACAGTATATTTAGCTTCTCCATTTTTTTCCATTATATCTTCTAGTGTTTTTACATTAAGATCTTTTTTGTTAAATAATTCTATTAGTTCTTTTTCATTTACATAGTCTTTTGATAAATCTTGCCATTTATCTTTAGTTTCTCCTTTTACTTTTTGTACTGACACTTGATTTTTCTTTTGAACTTCAGTGTTAGTACTTCCAGCTGGTTTTGTAACACTATAACTTGTCCAAGGTCCCCATGTTGTTTTACCAGTATATGTAGCAAGTGCATTTGGTGCTGCATAATTAAGTGTTGTGCTTTCTCCTACTTTTACGAGTTTATACCATTTATATGCAGTTGTTCTTGTTGCTCCATCTTTATAATATCCACTTGCAGGAGCAGTTGTATATAAAGCGCTCCCTGGATAATATGACTTTGTGTATTTATACCACTTGTATGTAGAGACTGTAGTTGAATCGCACAAGTCTGAAGATGTATCACATTTTGTTGCAGTATATGATCCATAACTTGTATAGTTACCACATGAAGATTTATCACTTCTTAAAGTTCCAACTGGACAAGTATAACATTTTGTACCAGCACTTACTTTATCAGACCCATTACAAGTATAATATGAACCTTTATTAATTGTAAAGCCATCTTCTTGTTCATTACATGGACTTAACGATACTTTTACAATTGATGTATCACTTCGTCCACACATATATCTTATTGTTGAATTTTTTACTGTAACATCACTTTGTTTATTCCATTTTCTAGTTCTATATACAGTAACATTAACACCAGAGTCTTTATTATCATATCCTCCGCCTGGGTTTGTTACACTGTAACCTCCGTTATTCCAGTATTGCTTACTTCCGTTTTTATAATATTTATATGCATTATTTGTACCAGAATCCTTATTATTATACCCACTTGCTGGGCTTGAAACATAATATTCTTTTACAGCTGAAGCTGAAGTTTTATCACCTGGATAATATCTTTTTTCATTTAAGTTCCATATATACATTTTATCTCTGTAACTATAGTATTCAGTTACTTCATTTGTTTTATATGCATCATATGGTACTTCATCTTGCCAGTACAATTCTGTATCTCCTAGTTCTGCATCTTCAATATCAAGTATTTTACCCATGAATTCAAATCTAATATCACTTTGATCTTTTACTAAGTCTTTTGGTTTTCCTTCTTGCCATTCGCTAAACTCTGTGTTTATTTCATCACAAGTTAAAAATGGTGTCCATTGTTCTTTTTCATTTTCTAATATACATACTTTAACTTTTGTATCTTTACCATGACAATTTCTAAAGTTATCCTTTTTAAGTAGTCCCTCTAAAAGTAATTTTTCAAGTGTTACTTCTTCACAACTTCCTATTGCGGTAGGCATTTCTTCATAATTTTTATTGAAATATTCTTTTCCAGCTTCTAATAAGTTCTTTTCATTTTCTGAAACTTCTACCACTGTTGTACCAGACATACATGAACGTAAACACAAAAATATTATAAGTAATAGTACTACAACTATTATCACAATGCCAATTATTTTTTTTCTTTTTTGTTTTATTTCATACATATCTTCATATTCATAATCACGTAGTTCTTCTTCTGTCATGTTCTTATTTTTTCTAGACATGTCATCCTCCTACTACTATTTTTAATTATACTATGATTTTAGCTTTTTTCCAAGAAAAAAACACCCTTTTTTTGAATGTTTGTTATATTAACACAAATTCATTAATTTTTCAAGGTGACTGATAACTTTTTTTTCAATTCTAGAAATGTAAGACTGTGATATACCTAAAATATCTGCGACTTCTTTTTGTGTATATTCTTTAGTGTTTCTAAGTCCATATCTCATTGTTATTATTTTTTTATCCCTTTCATTTAATTTATCTATTTCTCTAAGTAGTATTTTCTTATCTAATTTATTTTCATATTCCTTACTTACTATATCACCCTCTGTTCCTAATATATCTTCTAAATGTAAATTATTTCCCTCACTATCTAAATTAATTGTATCCTCAAAACTTACCTCTGCTTTTTTTCTTTTGTTTTTTCTTAGAAACATAAGTATTTCATTATCTATACATCTACTAGCATAAGTAGCAAGTTTTATATTTTTATCTAATCTATATGTATTTACTCCTTTAATAAGTCCAATAGTTCCTATACTAACTAAGTCTTCTAAATCATAACTTGTAGTATCATATTTTTTAGCAAGAAAAACAACTAATCTTAAGTTATGTTCAATGAGTTTATTTTTAGCTTCTATGTCTCCTTCATTAGAAAGTTTAACTAAAGCTTCTTCCTCTTCTCTTTTAAGAGGAGGAGGAAGTATATCACTAGCTCCTACATAAAATATATTATTTCTTTTAAATAGCTTACTTAATAATTTTCTTAATATCCTCATTTATTTTCCCTCCAATATCATATTATTTAAGATACAGCTTATACCATCCATTTTATAGTTTGTATCATTATAAGCAACAACAACATTTTTTCTTATTCCTACTCCCTCTATATAAACCTTTAAAGGACTAACACACTTTAAAAGCCCATGAGAATCTATTGTGTCATAAGGCACTAACATATATGGGTTATCTCTTATATAATTTCTTAATATTTTTGAATTAAGTAATATTACATTTTTCTTTGTATAAGGTGTAGTTAAGACATTTGCTGTATCTAAATATGCAGAAGCATCTATTATTACTCCTTTTTTTAAAAATATTTTAACTTTATATGTAAGCGAATAATGCCTTTTTAGTTCTTTAGCTTGTTTTATATAAATATATAAAATTATAGGGCTTAATATAACCAAAAATATATAATTAAAACCCATTTCATGATTAAAGAAAAAAGCTCCTACATTTTTATAACTAATATTTACTTTTAAAAAGTATAAAAAACCACCTAATATAATAGAACTAGTATAAAAATATAAAAAATTATTAAAATTATATTTAAAATCTTTAATTCCGAAAGTAATAAAAATCATTATTAAACTTAAAAAAATCTTAAATAAAAACAAAGAAAAACTATTTATATTAATAAATAAAATGATAATAGTAAAGGAACCAAAAAAACTACCTAAAGCTATTTTTTTAAAACTAACATTTCTTTTTAATACAATACTTACACAAAGTAAAATCAAAAAATCAAAACAAAAATTTAAAATTAACAAAAGATCTATATACATTTTATTCACCTAAAAAAATTATAAATAAAAAAGACAATATAAATTGTCGTTTCATGTTCTAGATTTACCTTTTTTTAAACCATAATATGTATATTTATAATTTTCTATTTCACTAGGAATAATAAATTTAAAATCTTTTTTAATATAATTTGTAAATAAATGTCTTTTTAAATTATAATTATCTTTATCATTTCCTAAAAGTGCATTAAGAAGTCCTTTTAAATCATTTTCATATATAAAATCTATATCTTCGTTTTTACTTCTTTCTACATCATAAAATTTCTGTTTATTTTCTTCAAAATTAGAAAAATAATTATCTTTAATATCAACTTCTTCTTTTTTATTTCTTTTTAAAAAAACTCTATACAAACGATTTAAATACTTATCATTTAATAATCTAGTAATAAAACCAGGTTCATGTAACTTACTTAAAAGTATTTCTTTTAAATCTTTTTGATTTAAAAATTCTTTACTATAAACAAAATCTAAATTATAAATTTTTACATCTTTTACAAAATCATTAGTATCATATAATTCTCTAAAATTATAAAAACCTAAATCAGTAATATTTGCAATTTTAACTTTAACTTCTTCATTAATTTCATCTTTTAATTCTTTAGAATATTCTTCTAACATACTTTCAAAGTCAGGTGTTGTATTTTTATATTTTAATACTTCGTCATCTAAAGTTTCTATATTTTTTACGTTTTTAATAAATTGCCCTTTTTTTCTAATAAATAAATTTATTACGCCATTATTTGTAGATAAAATTTTATATTCACCAAATGGTTTTTCTAAATAATCATCTTCTTCATCCATATTAATATAATATTGTTTTAATTTTTCTAAATTATTTTCATTAATAGATACATAATATTCAAAAGTTCCAAATAATTTTAATTTTGACATTCTTCCTCCTTATTAAATATTTTATATAATATTTCATTCATAATATATACTTTATCTTCAGGAATTTTTAAGTTTTTATTTTCTATTATAAGTAGTTTTTCTTTTAAAAGAGGCATTATATTAAATACATCTTGTATATTTTCATTATATTTGTTAAAGAATTCTTCAATATTTATACCATCTAATTTTCTAAGTCCTAACATAACTTCATTTTCCATTTCTTCTTGTTTTGAAATAAAAAGTTCATTTATTTTAAAACTACCCTTTAAATATTTAGTTAAATTTTTAGTATTTTCATATCTAACTCCATTTATATACCCATGAGCACCAAGACCAAAACCATAATATTCTCCATTATTCCAATAATTTAAATTGTGTTCACTTTCATATCCAGGTTTAGCAAAATTACTTACTTCATAATGCACAAATTCATTTTTCTTTAATTTACGAACAATATATTCATACATTTTATAATCTTCTTCTTCACTAATTGGAGTGACTTTTTTAATACCTAAGACAGTATGTTCTTCAATTATAAGAGAATACGTACTAATGTGTGGTATATCTAATTTTAAAAAGTTTTTAATATCACTTTTTACATCATTATAACTTTCAATAGGAAGAGCATAAATTATATCAATATTAATGTTAGAAAAATATTTTTTTAATATATTTATTTTATTAAAAATATCTTTTTTAATGTGTTTTCTATTCAAATATTTTAAATTTTTCTCTTCGAAGCTCTCTACCCCAACACTTATTCTATTAACTTTATTTTTATATAAAAATGAAACAAGTTCTTCGGTTATATCATTTACATTAACTTCAAAAGTAAATTCATAAATATCATTTAATTTAAAAACTTTAATTATCTCAAATAATCTAGTAAGATCTTCCATATCTAATGAAGAAGGTGTCCCCCCACCAATATAAATAGTAGAAATTACCTCATTATCATAAAAACCAATAATTTCTTTTTCTAAAGCGTTCATATACTTATTTACCATTTCTTTTTTATACAAAACCTTAGAAAAATCACAATAAGAACAAATACTAGAACAAAATGGAATATGTATATAAACACCTTTCATACTATCACCTAAATACATTATACAAAAAAACTAGCTTTTGTACAATAATACAAAAACTAGAATTAAATTATTATAAAGAAAGTTGATACATATTTTCTTTAGTTCCATCTCCGCCAACTATTTTAACGTCGGATATTAAATATGTGACTGGAAAAACATTATTAACATATGCAACATAGGTAGAGGTTCCAGAACCATCTTCTTGAATAAGTAATAATTTTGAAATATCTTCTGTTATTGATAGTAGTAAAGAAGATTTTCCATTATATAACCAGTTTGTGCTTGTACATAATATTCGATCGTAAGCACCACACACACTGAGTGTTCCAGTTCCACACCCACTACTTGCATATCCATAATCACTTTTGTATATTAATCCCACTTTTCCTATCCAGTTTTGTGTTCTTATTATTCCATCAGTTGAATCATACGTAATTACATTCTTTCTTTCTTGGATATATGATTCTTGGGCTGAGCCATTATATGTTGAAGGATGTGTATACCACTTTGCATCTCCTATCATGTTTCTTGCTTCTTCTGTTAAACCAGTTGAACTAAAATCACATGAGGTTGTTGCATTACCACTATCATTATAACAAGTTCCACTTCCTCTATTCCAATATAAACTATTGTTCACACTTTCACTTTCATATCTTGGATTAAGAAGTCTCATGAGGTCTGCTCCCTCATAAGAGCCAGATTCTCCCCACTGATTTACTCCAAAACCGCCATTAATTGTAGATTCGCTTGTATCCCATGAATAGTTTCCTATACTTTCTTCTCTTATTATTTTTAGTCTTTCTTCATAGTTTCCTGTCCCATTATCTACTTTAAATACCCCTATAATTCTCCATGTTTCATCATTAAAATTTACATAGTTTTTTACTTCATCATTATTCCCACTATATCTATATTCAACTAAAGCTGGTGTTTGTTCTGTTTCTGGTTGATTTAATTTGATTAATCCTTCTGTATTGCTTTCTGTGTATTTTGATATTATGTAATCCGTCGCTATTTCTCTTGCTACCTCTTCATTTGCATCTCTTACTTCTATCTTCCCTATTAGACTTTTCCCCATGTCACTACTTTGGTCTGCATCTCTATTTTTGTATGTTACTGTTAATGTATATGTTTGTGTTACTCCTGGCTGTATTTTTATATTACTTAATATTCCTATATGTTCTCCGCTATTTGGTATTTGTGTCTCTGAGAGAGTTCCTCCAGAATTTGTGCTTGTTAGAGTATACACTAAATCACCTTTATTTACAAATGTATTTGTTAGGTTTTCCCAGTTTATGTTATATGTTGCCTCTACTGTCCCTGTGTTTTCTACTGTAAAGGTTTTTGATAAGCTCCATCCTGGTAGGATATCTTCTCCTCTTAGTTCTTGTCCGTTTGTATAGACAATAGAAAGTGTTCCTGTTTCTACTACGTCACCTTTTGCGGTATCATTTCCTATTACTGTTGCTGTAAAGAATGCATAAGCTAGTCCTCCTATATTTAGTATGACTAATAAAGCTAATACTACTACTGCTGTATAAAATGTTACTTTTTGTTTTTTACCCATTTTTTCTATTTGTCTATTATAGTACTCTTTTAATCTTTTCATTTTATACTCCTACTACTATTATTTCTATTACTTTTATCTTATTTAAAGTATATAATACCCCCCCCGATTGTCAAGAAAAAACACGGTTTTTCCGTGTTATATATTATTTTTCATTTGTATTTAATACTGATAAGAATGCTTCACTTGGTATTTCAACATTTCCTATTTGTTTCATACGCTTTTTACCTTCTTTTTGTTTTTCAAGAAGTTTTTTCTTTCTAGATACGTCTCCTCCATAACATTTTGCTAGTACATTTTTTCTCATTGCTGAGATTGTTTCTCTTGCGATTACTTTACTTCCAATTGCTGCTTGTATTGGGACTTCAAACATTTGTCTAGGAATTATTTTCTTTAAGTTTTCAACAATTACTTTTCCTCTTTTATAAGCAAAATCTTTATGTACTATTACACTTAATGCATCTACTACTTTTCCATTTAGTAATATATCCATTTTTACAAGATTGCTTGGTTTATAACCACTAAGTTCATAATCAAATGATGCGTATCCTTTTGAATAACTTTTTAGTTTGTCAAAAAAATCATATACAATTTCTGAGAGTGGAAGTTCGTAATGAATGTTTACTCTATTTTTAGTTGTAAATTCCATATTTATATAATTTCCACGTTTTTCTTGACATAATTCCATAATTGGACCTATATAATCACTAGGAACAAATATATCAGTTTTTACAATTGGTTCACTTATATTTTTTATTTTTACTGCCTCTGGCATTTTTGTTGGACTATCTATTTCAAGTTCTTCACCATTTGTTAGGTTTACTTTATAAATAACAGACGGAGAAGTTACAATTATATCTATATTAAATTCTCTTTCTATTCTACTTTGTATAATTTCCATATGTAAAAGTCCTAAAAATCCACATCTAAAGCCAAAACCTAAAGCATCACTTACTTCTGGTTCAAATATTAAAGATGCATCATTTAATTTTAATTTCATAAGTGCTTCTTTTAAAGCTTCATATTTATTACTAGTTACTGGATAAATTCCTGCATAAACCATAGGCTTTACATCTTTATATCCAGGTAAAGCAATACTTTCTTTATCATTTTCATGAATTATAGTGTCACCTACTTTTACTTCTTCTATATTTTTAATATTACAACTAATAAAGCCAACATCTCCACTATTTAGTTCTTCTTTTTTTACTTCTTTTGGCGTGTTTATTCCAAGCTCTATTACTTCGTGAGTAGTGGCAGCTCCCATCATTTTTATTTTATCCCCAACTTTTATTTTTCCATCAAATATTCTAATATGGGCTATTACACCTTTATATGGGTCAAAATAACTATCAAAAATTAATGCTCTTAGTTTGTCACTTTCTTTTTTTGGTGCTGGTACATTTTTTATTACACTTTCAATTAATTCTTTTACTCCCTCTCCTGTTTTTCCGCTACAACAAACAATTTCTTCTTCTCTAAATCCTAAATTATCTATAAGTTCTTTTTTAACCTTTGGAATATCAGCATTTGGAAGATCAATCTTATTAATAACAGGAATAATAGTTAAATCATTTTCAAGTGCTAAAAAGAAGTTTGCTAGGGTTTGTGCTTCAATTCCTTGTGCTGCATCTACTACAAGTAAAGCTCCTTCACATGCAGCAAGGCTTCTACTTACCTCATAAGAAAAATCCACATGTCCTGGAGTGTCTATAAGATGTAATTTATACTCTTCATTATTATATTTATAATTTAATTCAACAGCATTTAATTTTATGGTAATCCCTCTTTCGCGTTCTAAGTCCATTGAATCTAATAATTGTTCTTTTAATTCTCTTTTACTAACCGCACCAGTTATTTCAAGTATTCTGTCTGCTAAAGTACTTTTACCATGGTCTATATGTGCGATAATTGAGAAATTTCTGATGTTTTGCATTTTCTTCACCTAGATAACATTATAAATATTTTTAACCTAAAAGTCTACCTAATACTCCAAAAGATGTTTTTATACCTTTTGTCATAACTTTTTCTATTATTTCGCTTGTTTTATTTCCTATGTCTCCCATTTTAGATGAATAGTCTTGATTTTTCACATGAGTATAGTCACTTAAACTTACATCTTTTCCATTTCTTACGTCTTCTTCAAATTTTTTCATACTTTCTTTAGTAAGTAACATTTCATTATGTCTTTTAAGTTCATAATACCCAGTTGATTGTGTTATAAAAAGTGCTAGATAAATTATAAAAAGAATAAATAAAGCTATTACAACTGGATTTTTTTTCTTTTTTTTCATAAGCTTTCCTCTTTATTTTTAATATAATTACTTAAAACTACTGCTAAGACTTCCATAGTATTATTAACCTCTTCAATTGTATTATCAATTCCACCAAGTTCAATTAAAATAGTATTAGGATTAAAATCTTGATTATATATTCCATTTACATTTCTTCCGCTTTTCTTTAAAACCCCTCTACTTATCCCAGGAATTTTTAAAGTTAAAGCGTTATTTATATTTTCAGCTAGTTTTAAGTTCTGTTTATAATTATCGTGGTCTGCTCCAATAATAAACATTACTTTTGCATATTTTTTATTTTTATATGTTAATGTTGTTAAGTTTTTCTTTACTGAATCTCTATGTAAGTCTATGAAATAATTTAATGATTTATTTTTTGTTTTTGCAATTTTCATAAAATGTTTAGATGCATTATAAGAGTATTTATATTTTAATTTGTTTTTATCTAAATATTCTTTTATGTTTGCTGTTTCTACTATGGTTGGAATATCTTGTTCATTTAATTTTTCCTTTAATATATATGAGGCCATTAATACATTTGGTCTAATGTTATAGTCATTTACAAGAACTCCTGCATACTCTTCAAGTTGATGAGAATTATATAAATAAACAATTGGCTCTTTTATTTTTACTGGGTTTGGGTCTTCAACATATGAAGTATTATCATTCTCATAATTATAGTTATCTTCTGTTATTTTAAATGCACTTAAATCTTCTTTTTTTACATTTTTATTTAAAGATGCATATAAAACATCTTCTGGCGTATATAATTTATTAAATACTTTTTTTAAGCTTTTATTTATATTATTTGTCAAATTATTAATAGAAATTTCTATTATATTATCCGTATTTGCTTTATTAAAAATAAACATACTAAAACAAAATGATATTAATATAATTATAATATAAGTTTTAAATTTTATTTTTCTTGTTTTTTTAGTTTTAAATTTTCTCATCACATCACCTATTATGATTTTAAACTAAAAAATATGAGAAAATTGTAGAATTGTAATAAAAACTTGTTTTTTTAAAACTATTTTGTTAAAATTAATACAGTTATTACATGGAGGTGAAGCAAAGTGCCAAATATTAAAAGTGCTAAAAAACGTGTTTTAGTTACTGCGAAGAAAAAAGTAACAAACAACGATTATAGAGCAAGTATGAGAACAGCTATTAAAAAATGTGAAGCATTAATTCATGATAAAAATGTAGATGAAGCTAAAACTGCATTTACTACAGCTGTAAAGAAAATTGATAAAGCATGCTCAAAAGGTGTGATTAAGAAAAACACTGCGGCTAGATACAAATCTAATTTAGCTAAAAAAATAAATGAACTTAAGTAGAAATATATCTACTTTTTTTTATTAGAAAAATATGTTAGAATAATTTTGTGATTATTATGAAGAAAATATATAATTTAATTTTTACAATTGTTTTAATTAGTATAATTTTAATAGTTTATTTAAATATTGATAAAATTGTAGATTTTACTGTTAAATTATTTGGAGACAATAAAGAAATAACTTTAGAAGATGCTAATGAATATAAAAGGAGTTATAGTAATATTCATTTAAAAAACTTTGATAGTGTTAGTGACTACACACCCTATAATATTGATGATATTAATATGATTATTTATAATGTATTAAATAATGGTTGGGAAAATTTTACATTTTATTGTCCTAAAGAATATAAAAATTGTAAGGAAGACGTAGAGACTGCTACTAAAGATAAAAAAACATTAAGTAATATTAGTAATTATGTTTCTCCATTTAACAGTTATAAAAAAATATCATCTAACGTATACGTAGATGGTAAAGTTGAACTTGTAGTTGAAAAAAATTATACTGAAGAAGAAATTGATAAAATTAATACTGAGGTAGATAAAATAATTAATGAACTTAATTTAAATAATTTAAGTACTAGAAATAAGATAATTAAAATACATGATTATTTTGTGTTAAGAACAAAATATGATAATGTAAGAAGTGAAAGTGGAGAAAGTGAGTTTTCTTCTAATAAAGCAATTGGTCCACTATTTGAAGGATATGCAATATGTAGTGGATTTTCAGATGTTATGGCAATATTTTTAGATAAACTTGGAATTCCTAATATTAAAGTTGCAAGTGATAAACACGTTTGGAATTTAGCATATGTTGGAGGAAAATGGTTACATATAGATTTAACTTGGGATTTACCTCTTGAAACAACCAAAGAAAATATTCATACATTTTTACTTATTAATACAACTAATTTAAAGAAACTTGATACAACGGAACATATATGGGATGAAAACTTCTATATTGAAGCAAATTAAAATAAACCTAAAGTGGTTTATTTTTTTTAATGAGTTTATCTTTTTCAATATTTTGTAATACTCTTTTTACTTCTTCTAATATTTCTGTGTTTTTTACTAACTTACTTGTACATAACATATGAGCTAACATCGCAGCTTCTACTTTATTTTCTTCGCTTATGTTTTTAATTAGTTCCGCTCCTTTTAAAGATACTTTGTTTTTTATTCCTGGCAGAAATGTTAAAACATCATAAACATAGATTGTATTATATTCATTTGTAGAAGTATTTATTAATATCGATGCTTTTCTTAAGTATTCTTTGTCCACATATTTTTTTATATCTATATTTGTATAAAGCTCATATATTTTTTTTGCTTTTACTTTATCAGTTGCATTTTTTATCATTAAAAGTGCATCAAATATAGTTTCTTTAGAAAGCGTTGCTTTGTTTTTAAATAATAAAGAAGCTATTTCTGCATTGATACTATTATCAAATGTACCAATGATTTTCGCAGCAGAAGTAGATATTCCCTGCTTAACTGCTAGTTCATTTGTTAAAACATCAAAAACTATGTTCATCATTTTAATGTTTTCGATTTCTAATAAAGTTTTTACTGATTCAAAAACCATATTGTTTTTAATAAGTATTGCGCTGCTAAATAATAAAGAAGCTTCAAATGTAAGAAAGTTATTTTCTAATTTTTCTAAATATTTTAAAGCTTTTAATTTATATGAAAAATCTGCTTTAAGTTGGGCTATCTTTAAACCAGTAAGCATTTTTTCATTATCTAATTTTGATAATTCTTCCATTAACTCATCATTTAGTAATACTTTATTTAAATAAGTAGTATCTAATTCATCTTTATATTCATTAATAAAAAAACGTACTCTTCTTTCTTTCATTTATTCACTTTCCTTTATGTAGTCTTCTACCTCTAAAACTGTATTATTAAAATTTTCATAATCTACTTTAAACCATTTAATATCCATTTGATTTTTAAACCATGTATATTGTCTTTTAGCATATCTTCTACTATTTTGTTTTATTTTTTCTTTTGCTTCTTCTAAAGAAATTTTATTAGAAAAATACATATTTAATTCTTTATATCCTATTATTTCATTAGATTTTTTATGTTTTTTTAAAGTTTCTGCTTCTTCAAGCAAACCGTTTTTAAACATGTCTTCTACCCTATTATTAATTATATTATATAGTTTTTCTCTTGATGTATAAAGACCAATAAAAATACAATTATAAAGAAGTTTATTATTATTTTTATCATTTACTTTTCCAGTATTACGATATTTTTCTAAAAATCTAATTAACCTTTTTCTATTGTTTACGTGGATATTATTATCTTTATATATTTTATCAACTTTAGATTTTAATTCTTGATTAGTATATTTCACTAAATTTAAATCATTGTTTTTATCCTCTTGTAATAATTCATAGTCATAAAGAAGTGCTTTTATATAAAGACCACTTCCTCCAACTATAACTACATTTTTATTTTCTTTTATAAATTTATCTAATAATTTTCTACCTTCTTTTTGAAAATTATAAATTGTATATTCTGTTTCTGGTTCAAGAAAATCAATTAAAAAATGTTTGATGCCATCCATTTCTTTTTCTGTAGTCTTAGCTGTACCAATATTAAAGTATTTATACATTTGTACTTGGTCAGCATTAATTATGACTGCATTATATTTTTTAGCTAACTCTATACTTAGTTTGCTTTTTCCCACTCCAGTTGGACCAACAATTGTTATAATCATGAATTTACTCTCTTAAATAATTTTTCTAATTCATATTTTGGATATTTTAATATAGTTGGTCTACCATGAGGGCAAGTATAAGGAAATTCACAATCAAGAAGCTTGCGCACTAATTCTTCCATTTCAGTATATGAGATATTTGTGTTTGCTTTAACACTCATTTTACAAGCAAGGTTAATAGCAAGTTGTTCGTTAAATTTTACTCTATCAAAGTTACCATTTGAATTTATAAATAAATCTAATATTCTTTTTATACTTTCTTCTTCATATCCTTTTAAAAGCCAAGTTGGATGTCCGCTTATCTTATATGTATTTATTCCAAACTCTTCTATTTTAATTCCCATTTTAGTTACTTTATCTAACAATTCTTTTAGTTTTAAACTCTCTTCATGAGAATATTCAATTACTACTGGGAATAACATTTCTGTTGTACTTATTTTTTCTTCTTTAAGAGCGTTAAGAAATTTTTCATAGTTTATTCTTTCATTAGCTGCGTGAATATCAATTATTTCCATTTCTTCTTCTTTTTGGCAAATTAAATATGTTCCCATTACAAGTCCAACAGGATAGAATATTTCTTTTTCTCTTTCATGGGTTTCTTTTATTTCTTCTCTTCCATCATTTGAAAAATCAAAAGTAACATTTTCTATCTTTTCATAATTTACTAAATCATCGTTAATTATATATTCTTCAGTATAAGACTCTTCATATACAGGTTTATTTACTTCACCTTTAACTACGAATTTATTATCTGTATTATTTAATTTATTTCTTATTAAATTAAAAAGTAAATCTTCTAACATATCTGTTTTTCCAAGTTTTATATCTTGTTTAGTAGGATGTATATTAACATCTATGATAGTTGGGTCAACCTCTATATTAAGTACAACTATTGGAAATTTATTTTCAGCTAAAAATGTATGATATGCGTCTTTTATTATTTTATTTATAAAATTATTTTTAATAATTCTATTATTTACAAATATTGTCATATGGTTTCTATTACTTCTATATACATTAATATCACTAACATATCCCTTAATTAAATAGTCTTCATTTGCTCCCTCAATATAAACCATGTGTTTAGATACATTAAGTCCGTAAATTTCATGAATTGTTTTAAGTAAATCTCCACTACCGTTTGTTTTTAAAACTAATCTTTCATCATTATATAAACTAAATGCAATATCTGCCTCACTAAGAGCTATTTTTTCCATTAAAGAAACTATATTATATAACTCACTTTGTGGTGTCTTTAAAAATTTTAAACGTGCGGGTGTATTATAAAATAAATTATTTACTTCTATAATAGTACCTTTTCTAAGTTCATAATTTTTAACTTCATCTAACTTTCCACCATTTATATGAACTTCTGTTCCTTCTTTTTCATCACTCGTTTTTAAAACTACTTCACTAACACTTGCGATAGAAGCAAGTGCTTCCCCCCTAAAACCTAATGTATTAATAAATGGAAGATCATTTTCAGTTTTTATTTTGCTAGTAGCATGCCTTAGGAAACAATTAACTGCATCTGTCTTATCCATACCACTTCCATCATCAGTTACTTTTATCATTTTCATTCCACTTAAAATAAGTTCAACTTTAATATTTTTACTTCCTGCGTCTATAGAGTTTTCTACAAGTTCTTTTACAACACTAGAACACCTTTCAACTACTTCACCAGCAGCAATTTTATTTGCAAGAATATCATCCATTACTTTTATTTTTGACACTTTACTCACCTATAAAAATTATATCATTTAAAAAATAAAAAAGAAAGCTTACAATTATAAGCTTAAAATGTATGGGTTTTTTATTGTTCCGTTTCCAGAGGTTATATTTGTTTCATTAATTAAATAAAAAGTTGGTCTAACACCCATTATTTTTTGATCTAAACTAACCCCTGCGGTTCCTACTGTACCAAATGATATATGAAAATTAGAATAAGAATACAATGCATATGGAGATAAAACCCATTCTTTACCATTTATATTTAACCAATTATTGTTACATTTATCATAGTTAAATAAATTTAAATCTTCACAACTACTATCTCCTGCATATCCATAATCACTTGCTTACATTAACGCTACTTTACCAATCCACGTTTTTGGATTGCTTTCATAATAATAGTCACTTCCACTTTTCTTTCTTTCATACCTTCACATATTTTTAGTATTAATCTCTGTTGTTTTATAACCTCCTAAATAATATTTTACTTTTCCAATTAATTTTCTACAATCTTCTTTTAAACTATTATAGAATGTTGTATTTAGTATTGTATTTAAAGTTGATGGTCTAGCCCAATTATGATAATTTTTTTCATCATATTTATAACTTCTATATGGTTCTGATTTAATTATTTTTATCATTTCTGTCTCTTTACCATATCCATCTTCTACTTTAAATATTCCTATGATTCTATATAATTCATCATTAAATTTTACGTAATTATCTACTTCTTTACCTCTATAACGATATTCTATTGTTTCTTCATTAAAAATGTTTTGTAAAGAATTGTCTGGTGTATGTATGATTTTTCTACTTCATCTTTTGTCTTTATTACTTCTGTTGCTTTTTTTATTTTTTCTTTAAAATATACTGTACAATTAAAGTTTCCGTCAATACTCTTTTCTTCTACACTTAAATTTAATTTCCATGTATTTTCATTAAATATTGTATTTATAAAATCACTAGTATTTTCACATTCTGTGTTTAAGTATTCATAATCATTTTTATTTGGAAATGTATTACTTTTTATATTTCCTTCTTCTGTTTCAAGTATTACACTTATATTTTTATTTGCTTTTTCTTCTTTTTTTAAAATTAAAAATGAAGTAAATATTAAACTAAATATTATTAAAATTACTATTACTTTTTTCATAAAATCACCAAAAAAAACTACAGTTTTCTGTAGTTTATTTGAGTAAATCCTACCCCCCCCGCAATTGACGTTTGATTGGCGTTTTTTGTGTAAATTTATGTTTTTTAGTAAACTGTTACTTTAGTTCCAACTGGTGCAGTTTCAAAAATTGTTTTAGCAACATTAAACGGTAAATTTATACAACCATGAGAACCGTTATATGTGTAAATATTTCCTCCAAAACTACTTCTCCATGTTGCATCATGTATACCTACTTGACCATAAATTGGCATCCAGTAATATACGAAACTTCTGTAGTCAGGTCCCACTAAATATGTGTTTCTAGTTTTTGACCTAATTCTAAATGATCCTTTTGGAGTATCATGTTTGTATCTTTGGCCAGTTACAATATTTGAACTTACAATTAATGTGCTATTTTTATAATACCAAATTTTTTGATCATTAATAGATATTTTTATATAAGTTGTCCTATCTTGATCATTTTGATCACCTACATAAACTGTTCTTGTTTTAGTAGTTTCATTATTCATTTTGTCTTTTACAGTATACTTTAAAATATATACTCCAACAACATATGAATTCACACTTCCTGTAACTTTCACACTACCTGTTAAATCTCCATCTACATTATCTTTTGCAGTATAACCAGGTTCTGTATACTTTTGGTTTAATTTTAATCTTATTTTTGAGTCACCTTTTAAAGTTAATGTTGGTTTAGTTAAATCAACAACTCTAACAATTCTAAGTGTTTCCTTTTTATTACCAGATGAATCAACAACAGAATATTTTACTTCATATGAACCCAACTTCTTTGTATTAACATCACTTTCAACCTGAACTTTATCTGTAATGTCTCCATCTACATTATCAATTGAAATATATCCAGGATCTTTATATTCAGAGTCTAATCCAACAAAATATTCTGCACTTCCCTTTAATGTAATCGCAGGTGGAATACTATCTAAAACTTTTACTTTTCTTGTTACACTTCTACGTTTTTTGTTTTTATCATTTTCTATAGAGTAAATAAGTTTATAATCGCCAGATTTTTTATTATTAACTTTTCCTTCAATTTTTACTTTATCTGTAACATCTTGATTATTCAAAGTTGCTTTTACTCCTGGATCAACAAACTTTTCATTTAAATCAAGTAATATTTCACTTTCACCAATAAGCTCAATTTTAGGTACTGAAGTATAAGCTACAACAAAGTATCGTACTACAAAAATTAATATTATTAATAATACTGCACATACTACTATCCAAAAGTTATTTGTTTTATAAAATGGCTTCTTATTTACTTCCATGTAGCTCACCTATATTGATTTTATCAAAATAAATAAATTTTTACAATTATCATATTTAGAAAATTGCATTTTTATATAAATTTTATATATAATAATTTATATTAGGTTGATTTACCATTAAAAATATAGTAAAATGAGTTTACTGGAGCAATACTCAAGAGGCTGAAGAGGCGCCCCTGCTAAGGGTGTAGGTCGGGAAACTGGCGCGAGAGTTCGAATCTCTCTTGCTCCGCCAATATATAAATAACAACGTATTTACGTTGTTTTTATTATATTTAATTTTCTTCTTTTAAAGCAATTTCTAATTTACTAACAAAGAAATTATTTTCTTTAATATTTATATTTAATTTTAAAAATTCATTTTTAATTTCTTCTAAATTTTTGTATTTTTTATTTTGGCCTTTTTCTTCAAGTTCAATATAAATATGTTTATCATTTACTATTTGGACTGCGAATTCTAGTTTTTCATTCTTATAAACTATTAAATGATCATGTAACTTAATTTTTTCTATATAATCAAAACTTTCTAAAAATCTTTTAGCTTCTTTTATGTTTTCTATTTTACAAAGTATATTGTTTTGTTTTTCTATTTCTTTTTTATTATTAATTTTTTTTATTTTATGTTCTAAAAAACATTTTTTATTATTATCTATTATTATTTCTCTTAATAATAAAGTATTTGTAATATCAATTTTTTTATTTTTTTGTACAAAATAAATATCATTAATATCATATATTTCTTTTATTTTAAAATTATTTTTTTGTAAAATACTTTCTAATTCTTCATAAGTAATATCCACTTCTACTGTCAGTTCATTCATCTCTTGCCTCCTAAAAAACAATTTTCTTCATGAGAATTTATAATACCTATTGCTTGAAGATAAGAATAAATTATAGTACTACCTACAAATTTCATGCCACGTTTTTTTAAATCCATTGAAATCTTATCAGAAAGTTCATTAGTAGTTTTATTAGTTTCATAAAATATTTTATTATTAGTAAAAGTCATTAAATAATTATAAAATGAGTTATATTCTTTTACCAAACTTTTAAATATTTTAGCATTATTAATACTAGCTTTTATTTTTAAGTTATTTCGCACTATATCTTTATTTAATAATAGTTCATTTATTTTTTCTTCATTATATTCACTTACTTTCTTATAATCAAAATTATCATAAGCTTTTTTAAAACTTTCTCTTTTATTTAAAATACATTCCCAAGAAAGACCTGCTTGAAAAGATTCTAATATTAACATCTCAAACAAATAATTGTCATTTTTATTTAACTTTCCCCATTCATTATCATGATATAAAACATATTTTTCATTCTTTAAATTGCACCAACTACATCTTTTCATTTAATTTTCCTTTCTTTGGTAAAGTAAACTTACTCATATCATTACCCTCAATTTCAAGAAGTTTAATTTTATTTTTAATTCCTCCTCCATATCCAGTTAAGTTTCCATTTGACCCAACAACTCTGTGACATGGAATAATAATACATATTGGATTAGCTCCTACTGCTCCACCTACTGCTTGTGCACTCATTTTTTTTATATTTCTTCCTCTAGCTATTTCTTTGGCAATATCATTATAAGTTATAACTTCTCCAAAAGGAATTTTTTCCATAATTTTAGTAACTTCCTCTCTAAATGGTGTAGAATTTATCACTCTATATTTTGGCGTAAAATCTGGATTTTTCCCACTAAAATAAATATTTAACCACTTTTTAGTTTCTTCAAATATTTCTAAGTTTTTCTCTTCGTATTTAGAATTAAATTTCATATTATCTTTAGAATCAAAAAACCAAAGTCCAGTTAAAGCTTCTCCATCACTTTCCATTAGTATTTTACCTAATTTTGAATTATAAGTTTGTCTATACATAATTTACTCCTTTTAAAAATTAACAAGTACTGCCATACATTCTACATGCATTGTTTTTATATTATGACTAGTTGATTTTGATATGTATTGGTATAACTGACTACTTCATAATATAATAAACTATTTACTCCAAATATCATTTTAATCATTTCATCAAACCATAACAATATTTTTTATAAAAACAATACCAACATATTACTATTAATTATATATATTTTTTTAGTTTAAAAATTATAATTTTTTACCTGGATAGGATGTAGTCCCAATAGTTTTATTCCAAAATTCATGTTGTAATAATTGTTTACTGCTTAAAATCTCACTTATTTGTTTTGTATTTTCATAAGGTATAATATTTAATTTACATCCAATAAATTCCATAAAATTCATATAAATTTTAAATTGGTTTTTCATATATTCTTCATAAGAAATATGATTATCCAAAATATAATTTTCAAATCTTTCATCTAAAAAATTCAAGTCTTTAGCCTTTGTAATATCTACTTCTGTTATTCCATAAGCACTTATGATATAAAATTTATGATCTATTGCATCAATTGATAATAAATCTGAAAACGATGGAAAAAGATTTGCCGTAGTACCATCATCTGGATGAGAATGTGCAAAAAATTGAATAACTCCAGTTGATATAAAATTATCTAATTCAATTGGAATATAACATGTCTTTTTATTCGAAACAGTGAGAAACCATATATTATTGATTAATAATAACCCAAATTCTCCCATAAATTCAGGAAATTTTTTCATTATATCAATTGGTGGCTGTTCGTCTAAAATATATATTGCCTCACCTCGCATTAATATATCTTTTATTTTCAACAATTGATTATTATTTAAATGTAAATAATTTTTTGTATTTTCCATAAACATATCTAACATATTTTTTCTCATAAAACACCACTTTCATATCTTGTTTATAAATTACTATATAGATTATTCAACCAATACCACTAGACCTTGTATGTGGAAACATATACTACTAAAACAACCTAGCATATTTTTTCGTGTTTTTTCTTAAAAATCTGCTGTTTTTGACTATTTTTTTGACTTTTTTTAGCACCCTATGTATAGTTGATTTTCCCTTATTTTATAAGGGTTTAACGCAGTTTTAGCAAGCACACACATTCAACGTGATATGTATTTGGAAACATATCTAAAATATAAAATTTTTCTATAACATATTTGCTTTTTAAAAAATTTAAATCTCTAGCTAATGTCATAGGATTACAAGAAATATAAATTATTTTTTCAAATTTTTTACTAAGCAAATAATTAGTAACTGTTTTATGTAATCCTCTTCTTGGTGGATCTAATATTATTGTGTTAAATTCTTTGTTTGTATTATTAATTATATTTTCTACTTTTTTATTAATTAATTCTACATTTGAAACATTATTTAATTTTAAATTTTCTTTTGCATTAATATATGCATATTTATTTTCTTCAACTGCATAAACTTTTTTTGCATTTTTAGATGCGACAATAGATAAGGTAGATACTCCTGAATAAAGATCTAAAACAATTTCACCTTTTTTTATATTTTCTTGTAATATTTCAAATATTTTTGAACAAATATAATCATTAATTTGAAAAAATGAATTTAAATGTATTTTAAATTTATAATTATTTATTGTTTTTAATATAGCTTCATTTTCTTTATAAATTACTTCTTTTCCATTTGTTCTTAATATAATATTTTTACTATTTGATTTAATTTTTCTTAAAACATTATTTATATTTTTATCAGCTATTAAACATTTTTCTATTTGAGTAATATTATTAGTTTTATTTTCATAAAAACCAAAATGATTATTTTTACAATGTAATGTAATTTTATTTCTATAATTATATTCTTTATCTGATGGTATAATTTTTTCTCTTACTTCTATATCCGCATATTTTTTTAATATATTTTTAACTTTTTGAGTTTTAAAGTTTATTTGTGCTTCATATTTCATATGTAATAAATCACATCCACCACATTTAAAAAAATATGGACATTTTACTTCTCTTCTATCATTACTTGCTTTTATGATTTTTATTGCTTCTGCGAGATTATATTTTTTATGTTCTTCTAAAATTTTTATATCTACAACCTCACCTATTAATGCATTTTTAACAAAATAAACTTTACCATTAATTTTGGCAATTCCTCTTCCTTGATGATCAATACTTTCTATTTTTATATTTTTTAATTCCATAAAGTCCTCACTTACATTTAAATTATATCAATTATTTATCGTGTATAAAAGTACTTTTACTGTAAAAAATAATTGTAGTGATACTATGAATACAAAAAAAATTATCGAAAACTTAAATAAAATGAAAAAACACTTTCCTGATCTTTTAATAAAAAAGATAAAGGTTAGTATTTTTAAGCATGTTTATATTATTACTACTGACTCAGTAAGTAGCGGAGATAAAGTAAATGATTTTATACTTAAATATTGGGCAAATAAAAATTTATTAAATAAGACATTTAGTAATATTGAAAAAGAAATAAATAACTTTTTACCAGCTATAAACATGAAAAAAATTACTAAAGAAAAAGATGTACTTTATTATGTTTATAATGGGTTTACAGTAGTACTGTCTGATTACGAAAAAGAAGGATTTGCTTTTGAAACAAGAGCCGAAATAGATAGAGGTGTAACTGAATCAAGTAGTGAACCTAATATAAAAGGACCAAAAGATAGCTTTACAGAAAATTATCAAAAAAATATTGGACTAATTAGAAAAAGAATAAAATCAGAAAATTTATTTTTAGATGAATTTACAATTGGAAAAGAAAGTAAAACTAGAGTTGGACTTTTTTACATGAATAATATATGTGAGGATTCCTTAGTAATCGAAGTAAAACAAAAATTAAGAAAAATAAATATAGATGGTGTTTTAGATAATGGATACTTAAAAGAATTATTTAAAAAAGAAAACCATAGTATTTTTCCAACAATATTAAGTACTGAAAAACCTGATAATGCAAGTAAAAATTTACTTGATGGAAAAGTAGTAATTGTTATGGAAAATAGTCCAAACGTTTTATTAATTCCTACCCTTTTAATCGATTTTATTAAAAACCAAGAAGATTACAATCAAAAAGCATTCTTTTCTACTTTTATAAGAATAATAAGAGCTATTGCATTTGTTTTAGCGATAATTATGCCAGGATTTTATATTGCAATTACAACTTGCGACCAAGAAATAATTCCAACTAGCCTACTTATAAATTTTGCTACACAAAGAGAGGGTGTTCCATTTCCTGCGATTATTGAGGCATTAATTTTACTTATTTCGTTTGAAATCTTAAATGAGGGGGACAGTAGAGTTCCAAGTGCTAGAACAACTTCCTTATCAATTCTAGGTGCTTTAATTCTAGGAGAAGCTGCGGTAAGCGCAGGAATAATATCACCTATTATGGTTATTGTAATCGCAATCACTAGTATTTGTTCATTACTATTTAGTTACTTAGATATACAAGCGGCGATTAGATTTTGGAGATATATTTTAATGTTTTTTGCATCTTTCTTTGGAATAATTGGATTATTTATTGGTATTCTTTTTATGCTAATTAATTTATGCTCTATTAAAAGTTTTGGTAAGCCATATTTAATGCCTTTTTCTCCAATTTATAAAGACTCTTGGAAAAATGCAATTTTAAGGTTTTCACTTTCAAATATTGATAAACGTGATAAATATCTTGCCAGAAAAAATATTATAAGGAGGAAAGGATAATGAAAAAAAGATTTTTGATTTTAGTTTTATTTATTCTTACCTTATTTACTACTGGATGTTTTGATTATACAGAACTTAACGAACTTGGAATAATTAGTGCTTTAGGTATCGAAAAAGAAAAAAATGGAAACTACCTAATTTCTGCACAAATTGTAAATATTAAAAAAACTGGTGCAGAATCTGGTAATGAAGGAATATCTAAAGTTGTAACTTATACTGGCAAGGGAAAAACAATAGAACAAGCTATAAAAAATATTTCTAACTTATCAAGTAAAGAAGTATTTTTAGCTCATTTAAAATTAGTTATTATAGATGATGATGTAATAAAAAATGATACTTCCAATATTGTAGATTTTTTTGTAAGAAATACTAAAATTAAATCTAATTTTGCTATTAGTACATCTTCTAAAGATTCACCATTAGAAATTTTAAAAACCCTTACTCCACTTGATTCTTTACCAAGTGAAGATATATATAATATGATAGAAAGCAGTGAAAAACTAGTGGGAAACGCAACAATACTTACATTTGATGATTTTTTAAACGATTTATTACAATATGGAATTAACCCTGTATATACAAATCTAGAAATAAGCGGAGAAAAGAAAGGAAATGAAGATACTGAATCTTTAAAAAAGTCAACTCCTAATAGCATTATAGAAATAAACAATCTTATAGCTTTTGATAAAAATGGTAAAGTAACTAAACTTAACAAAGAAGAATCAATTGGATATTCTTTTATAAAAAACAAAGTGAAAACTCCGGTAATTACTGCGAAATGTGAGAATGAAAAAAATTATTTTTCAGTAAATATTTTAGGAAGTAAAAATAATATAAAATTTAGTGAAAAGAATAATACAGTAACATTCGAATTAAAGGCAACTGGAAATATAAGTGAGGCCAACTGTAAAAAGAATTATACAACTAATCAGTTAAACACTATGATTAATAAGCAAACTAAAAAACAAATAAGTAAATACATTAAAAGCTCATTTGAGCTTGCACAAAAAAACAAAAATGATTTTTTAGGTATTGGAAACTATATTTATAAAAATAATAAAAACTATTTTGACTTTAAAAATAAAAATTGGGATAAAATTGGTTTAAATAAACTAAAACTTAAAATTAAAATAAATCTAAAAATTACTAAAGAAGGAAATACAGAGGAAACTGTTTTTGAAAGGAATAAAAATGAGTAATGAAAAAGTAAATAGTATAAATATTTGTATGTTATTATCTTCACTTACTAAAGCAAGTTTTTTTGGTTCTGGTTTTCATTATATTTATAAAAACTCAGGAACTGGAGCTTTATTTAGTGTACTTTTGGGTGTAATATTAGGCTTTTTTATTGTATTATTATATCTTAAAATAATAACAGACAAACCACTACATTTAAAGATAAAAGAAAGTTTTCCAAAACCAATTGCTTATATTATCAATTTTTTTATAATTATTATTTCACTTTCAATCGCATGTTTAGTATTTTTTAGAATAATTGACTTTTTATCTACTCAATATTTAACTAACACTCCATCTTTAATATTAGGTTTATTAGTTATATCCCTTATTTTTTACTTATTATGTAAAAACTTAGAAGTCTTAACACGTTTTGGTATAATATGTTTTTTTATAACTGGTTTTCTAATTTTAATAAATGTTGCTGGTTTAATCCCTTTTGTAGAACTAGATAATTATAAACCACTTGAACTAAATTTCCCTAGTGGTTTTATAAAATCATCACTTACTTTTGCTTTACTTTTTGCTGGGCCTTGTTTTTTTACGACTATGTTTGGAAGAAATAATATAATAGATAAGGATAAATTAAATAAAAGATTTATTATATTTTATTTTATCTCAGCCCTATTTATATTTTTAATATTTTTCTTTGTTTTAGCTTGTTTAGGAAACGAAACAATTAAATTATTTACCTACCCAGTGTATATAGTACTTAAAAAAATCTCAATATTTAATTTTATTGAGAGTATACAAAATATTACATTTTTCTTATGGTATATTTATTTACATATATTAGCAACTTGTTCTTTGTTTTTTGTAAAAAACACAATTATATCAAATTTAAATATTAAAATTAATACCAAAAAAAGTGTAATTATTTCTTTAATTTTATGTTTAATCATTTTTGTTTTATCTTTTGCAATTTTAGAAGAAAACTATTTAATCTCTAATGCAATTTATAAAATATTACCAATATTATTAAATTTAGCTTTAGTAATTATTAGTTTTATTATATTTATAATTTTTAAAATTAAAAAGATAAATTAATTAAAAAACATTTCCACTAACCAAATCCTTAAAATTATTTAATAGTAATCTAAAATACCCAGCTTTTTTTATTTCTTCTTTTACAATTAGATTGTAGTTTTTAGTTCCTTCTTTAGTCTTTAATATTAATGTTCCAACTTTTTCTCCTTTTTTTAAAGGAGCTTTTTTATTTTCAAGTTTTATTTCATAAGTATAATTTACCTTTTCATTCCCTTTTTTAGTAATTAATTTTACATCTTCTTCTAAATAAAACGGATATTCTCTATTTTTTGAGTTGCTTATATAAATATTACCTAGTTTTTTATTTTTATTAATTAATATATCTGAACCATATAAACTATATCCATATTCCATTAATGCAATTGTTTCACTGCTTCTATCTTCTTTTTCTTTTTCATTCATTACTACACTAATTAATCTCATATCATTTTTATTTGCAGTTCCAACTAAACAATAACCTGCTTTGGGAGTATACCCAGTTTTTAAACCATCCATTCCATCATAAAACCTAATTAAATTATTTGTATTAACTAGCCAAAATTTTTCTCCATTTGGTTTGGTCATATATTCTTCATAAGTACTTGTAAATTTAAGTATATCTTCATGTTTTACAAGTTCTTTTGCGATTATACTTAAATCTCTAGCTGTAGTCATATGTCCATCTTCATCTAATCCATGTGGATTTTTAAATGTGGTATTACTAAGTCCTAATTCTTTTGCTTTATTGTTCATCATATTAATGAAGTTAGCCTCTGTTCCTCCGATTTTTTCAGCCAATGCAACGGCGGCATCATTAGCTGATGCGATTGATATACCTCTAATTAAATCTTTTACACTTACTCTTGAGTTTGCCTCAATAAATATTTGACTCCCACCCATAGAAGCTGCATTCTTACTTATAAGTACCTTATCATTATAATTTATTTTCCTACTTTCTAGTGACTCCATCGTTAAAAGCATCGTCATTATTTTTGTAAGTGATGCTGGTGCTAGTTTTTTATCTGCATCTTTTTCATATAAAACTTTACCAGTAGATGCTTCAATTAAAATTGAAGAAGTAGCTTTTGGAGTTAAATTATCTTCCGCATTTATACTCATTACACCTAAAAATAAAGTTAGAATAATAAATATTATTTTTTTCATTAAATCACCTATCTAAATATATTAATTAAATTATTAAAAATTACTTTTATTTAATTATTTACTTTTTCATAAAGATGTTTTTTTTACATATTTTTATATAAAAGGAGAACATATGAAAAAAATTATTATTGTTGTTTCATGTTTAATGTTTTTAATAATATCTTTAGTTATAATAATTATAAATTCCAAAGAAAATGAAAAGGAAAGTATCTTTTCTGATATAAAAATATATGAAAAAGAAAATGAAGAAAGATACAAGAATTTCTCTTTAAAACATAAAAATATGTCTAAAGAAAAAATAGTATTATATGTAAATATGGGATTAGATAACTCTTTTTATACTGATATTAAAACAATAAAATATGTTAAATTTAATACACTTGTAAATAAATACTATAAATTAAATGAACAATATTATTTAAAAGAACCTTATTTACTTAGTAAAGAATACACATATAAAGACGTTTATGTAAGTAAAAAAATTGTTAAAGATTTAGAAAAAATGATTAATGATATGAAAAAGGAAAACTTAGAAATTACTGTAGTAAGTGGTTATAGAACAAAAGAATACCAAGAAAATTTATATAATAGATATAAAGAAAAAGATGGCAAGAAAAAAGCTGATACATACTCTGCAAGACCTAGACACTCTGAACACGAACTAGGTTTAAGTATTGATGTATCAAGTAAAGGCGGAATAATGGAACAATTTGCATTTTCAAAGGAATTTTTATGGATGCAAGAAAACGCATATAAATACGGATTTATTCTAAGATATCCAGAAGGAAAAACTCATATTACTGGTTTTAAATATGAGTCTTGGCATTATAGATATGTTGGGAAAAAACATGCAAAAAAAATAAAGAAAGAAAATTTAACTTTTGATGAATATTATGAGTTATATTTAAAACGTTCTCTTTTTTCTAATGAAGAGTAAATAAAAAGTTAGATATAAAATAGACACACAACTTAAAATCAATAAAATTATATAAATAATTTGTTTTAAATTTGAACTTTCACTTACTACATTACTTTTTTCTTTAAATACACTTTCTATTTTATTAACTTTTATATTATAAGTAACTTGCTTTTTACCATTTACTTTTATTTTTACAATATTATTATTTTTATTAAAATTACCATTTCCAGTAACTGTTACAGTATCCTCATCATTATATGTTTCAAAATCAAAAATTAAACTTTCCTCATCTTTTTTTAAATCTATTTCATAGTTATATTTATCGTTTTTAAAATCAATTTCATAACCTTTAACAATTAAACTTTTTAACCCACTTTCATTTTTATTTTTACCTCTTACTACATTTATTTTATATAAAAGGTTATTACATTTAACTCTAAAGTCATTATGTCCATTTTTAAGTTTATATGTTTCATTTTTATCTTCATTTAGACATGTATAAGAAAATGTAATTTTCTTTTCATTTTCATCTACAAAAACATTATAATTGTAAATGTTTTTATTAAAACTTGGAATTAATTTACTTACACTAGGCTTTAATTTTGTTAAATTTTCTTCTTTTGCATTTAAAACCAAACAAAATAAAAAAGATGTTATGAAAAAAAAGCATAATAATAACATTTTTCTCATAACATCACTCCTATCTTATTATTTTTAAAATAACACTTTGTATTTTCTTCTTTCTAGGAGATATTGTATAAGCATCAATAAGTCTGTTTTCTATATTTTTTATTTTCTTATTATAGTAAATAACGGCTAGAGTATCTCCAGTATTTACCTTATTTCCAACAGTTTTTTCAAACTTAATACCAACATTTTTATCAATTTGTTCATTTAAATGTTTACGTCCAGCACCAAGGTCTTTTACAAGCTCTCCTATTTTTTGTGCATCTATATCATTAATATAACCAGTTTTAGGGGATTTTATGTATAAAACAGATGCATTTATTTTCATTTCTTTTATCTTTCCACCTTGAGCTTTTATCCATTCATAAAACTTTTCTTTTGCTTTATTATTATTTAAGACTGTATTTACTTCCTTTTTAGCGTCTTCTATACTCATAACTTTACCATATGCGATTAAATATGTTGCGATATTTTTAACAACTTTATCTAATCTCTTTTCTCTTACTCCATCAAAATAATCTTTTGCCTCTAGAACTTCAAGTGCATTTCCCACAGTAAAGCCCAAAGGATAATTCATATCAGTTAAAATGCATATTACTTTTTTATTAAAATGTTCTCCTATTTTAATCATTGTTTTAGCAAGTTTTGTAGCGCTTCTAATGTTTTTCATAAACGCACCTTTTCCAACTTTTAAATCGATTACTATAATATCAGAAGAGGATGCAAGTTTTTTACTCATAATAGAAGAAGCAATTAGAGGAATCGAGTCAGTTGTACCTGTAATATCTCTTAGTGCATATATTTTTTTATCAGCTGGTGCGATAGAAGCGGTTTGAGAAATAATACCCATACCTACTTTATTTAATAAATTGATTAATTTTCTTTCACTAAGATTGACATCATACCCTGGGATACTTTCCAATTTATCTATAGTTCCACCAGTAAGCCCTAAACTTCTCCCACTCATCTTAGGCAAAGCAAGTGAATTACTAGCAACAATAGGACCAACTATTAAACTTACTTTATCACCAATTCCTCCAGTTGAATGTTTATCAACTTGTTTTTTACTTACTTTACTTAAATCTACGATTTCTCCAGTTTCTAGCATGGCTTGTGTCAAATAAATAGTTTCTTTTAATGATAAACCATTTTTATAAATTAGTTTTAAAAATGCAGTCATTTCTTCGTTAGTTATTTTATTATCGTTAAAATCATTTACTATTTTTTTTATTTCTTCTAAAGATAATTCTTTTTTTAATTCAAGTTTTTTTAAAATATTTATATTTTTCATTATTATCTCCTATTTTTTGATTCAAAATTTTGTAATTCAAATCTATATTCTTGTGTGACATTTGGATATTTTACTTTATCTACTTTACTGACAAATAAATCATAAGGTCTAGCAAAAAGTTCACATTCACCATATAACGCTTTATAAATAACTAATTTTTCTCCAGTTTCACTATGTTTAGCAACTCCAGTAACTAAATAATAATCTCCTTTAAAATGTTTATATATTCTATTTATTTCTACTTCCATAAATTTCCTCCTATTTTAATAATATTACATAAAAGTTTCTTAATCAAGAAAAAAACTTAGGTTTCCCTAAGCTATCCAATTTTTTTATTAACTAGTTCTACTCCTCTTAAAGGATCATCTAATAATACACTACTTAAATATTTATTTTTTCTTAGTTCTTCAATAAATCTTATTTCTTCTTTTGTCATAAGATAATTTTTCTTTTCTTTATTTTCTATTGAAACAAAAATATCAGTTCCTAAAACATAGTCAGCACTAACTCCAAAAAATTCTACTATATCAAGAAGTGTTTCTAAAGTAGGAGTTCTAGTTCCTTTTTCATAACAACAAATACTAGCTTTAGTAACGCCTAAAACTTTACCAAGTTGTTCTTGAGTAAGATTTTTACTAATTCTTAATTTTTTTAATCTTTCTCCTTTTATCATATGTTTTATTAACCTCACTTTATTAGAATTATATCCTAATTTTAACAAAGTATACCTAAAGTTAATCTGTAGTTAATATTATGTGTTGTTTTTTGTTATCACATAAGTTATAATGGGATATAGATGGAGGTAACTTATGCATCAAAAATTAAAAGATCTAAGATTAAAAAAAGGTTTGAGGTGTATTGATGTAGCTAATGCCTTGGGAATAAGTAAAACTTTTTATTGGCAATTAGAAAACGGTAAAAGGAAACTAAGTTATGAAATGGCTTTTAAGATTGCTACCTATTTCAAAACAAAACCTGACTCTTTATTTTTCGAAGATTTTAAAAGAAACTGCGGTTAAGCAGTTTTATTTTTTTCTTCTTTTTTAGATAAAAAAGTAACACGTTCAGCAATAACTTCAGTTATATATTTGGTTTCATTTTTTAATGTGTATGTTCTAGTTTGCAATCTTCCTTTTATTCCAACTAAATCACCTTTTTTACAATATTCTTTAGTATGTTCAGCAATTCCATTCCAAAGTATACACCTTATATAATCAACATCATACACACCATCTATATTTTTAAAACCTCTTGAAACCGCAAGATCTATTGCTGCTCGTTTTTTATTATTCTCATGAATAATTACTTCTGGGTCTTTGGTAAGTCTACCAACTAATATTATTTGATTCAACATATTTCCTCCTTCTAAATTTAATATAAAATATTTTAAAAAAATATGCAAATCGCAAAATTTGAATTTTAGAGCAGCTTTTCATGCAAAAATTAAATTTTAGAGCCAAAAAATAGAGGTCAACCATAGTTTTCCTCTACAAAAATTCAAATTTACCATAACCACCCAAAAAAGTAAATTTTTTTAATAATTATATAAAGACTCCTTATCTTTAAGTACATTTATTAAATAATCTATTTCTTCTTTAGTGTTGTAAAGTGCTAGACTAATTCTAACTGTATTACTAAAATTAGTTTGTTCTTTTAACATTTTTACGCAATGATTACCAGCACGTACACAAATATTTTTACTATTTAAATACATTGCAAGATCACTTGCAAAAACACCTTTAGCATTAAGTATAACTATTGAACTTTTGCTTTCCGGATTATAGACTTTAATATATTCTATTTCTTTTAACTTCTCTACTAAATATTCTTTTAATTTAACTTCATAATTATTAATAACATCTAAATCAAGTTTTTCTATAAATTTTATTGCTTCATTAAACGCAATTATACCAGCTATATTTATTGTACCAGCTTCTAATTTATATGGAAGAGGTTTAAATATAACTGCATCATCATTAAAGCTCTCATTCATTCCTCCACCCATATTAACAGGTATAAATTGGTTTAATAGTTTTTCTTTTCCATATAATACCCCTACTCCAGTAGGTCCATACATTTTATGAGCAGAAAAAACTAAAAAATCACAATCCATATCTAATACGTCTGTTTTTATGTGGCCAATACTTTGAGCTGCATCAACCACGGTATAAATGCCACTTTTTTTAGCAAGTTTTACTATCCTTTTTACTTCTCTTATATCCCCTATTACATTTGTAATATGTGCAAGTGAAATTACTTTTGTTTTTATAGTAATCATTTTTTCTAATTCTTTTATATCAATTTCATTTTTTTCATTTAATGGTATATATTTTACTTTTATTTTATTTTCTTTTTTTAATTTAAGCCAAGGAAGTACATTGCTAGCGTGTTCGCTTTTACTTATTATTACCTCATCATCTTTTTTTAATTTATATCTAAAAAAGCCATTTGTTATCATATTTAAACTTTCAGTTGCTCCACTAGTAAAAATTATTTCTTCTTTTTTTAATGCCCCAATAAATTTTCTTGTGTTTTCTCTAGTTTCCTCAAGCATCTCATTAGTTTTATAACTAATAAAATAATCTCCTCTATGAGCATTTGATGTATATTTAGTATAATACTCTACCGTTTTATCAATTACTTTTTTAGGTTTAAATGTAGTTGCTGCGTTATCGAAATAAAATATATCATTTTCTAGCATTGGAAATTCTTCTCTATTCACTTTTACACCTCACTCATTATAATTTATGAAAATATATTTTTCTAAACTATAATAAAAGTATAAAAGCATTGTTTTTTTTAACTTTTTTTCTTATAATTATTATAGGAGGAATTAAAATGGATTGTTTATTTTGTAAGATTATAAATAACGAAGTACCAAGTAAAACTTTATATGAAGATGATTTTGTAAAGGTATTTTTAGATATACATCCTGATAATCCAGGACATACTCTAATAATTCCAAAAAAACATATATTAGATTTAAATGATTTAGATAATGAAAGTGTTTTACACATAACAAATGCAGCTAAAAAAATGTATCCTATATTAAAGGAAAAATTAAATTGTGATGGATTAAAATGCATTCAAAATAATGGAATAGCCCAAGAAATTAAACATTATCACTTACATTTACTTCCAATATATAAAAACCCACCAATGTTAAGCGTTGATGAAGTTTATGAAATATTAAAAAAGTAGAAAAGAACTAACTTTTAATAAATCAGTTCAAATCTACTTTTTTTATTTTTTATAAACACCAATACCAACATATTTTGGCAGTTCTTTTAAACTTGGAAAATTACTAAAAGAAACAATTTTATCAGCTAAAGTAATATACCAACCCTCAATAAACTTTGGAGGGTAAGGATTAAGCGGAAACATGTGTCTTAAAATTGCATCTTCAATCTGTGGAGTTAAATATTTCTTATAAAACTTTCTAGCATTTTTTAATGCATCACGAGCATGTGTAAAACCATGAAGATCTCTATTATTTGCTTTATCATTAAACCTTGCACTAAAAGACGGTTCTAAAAGTTCAAGCGTTTTTGAATATTGCCAAGCTCTAGGATAAAAATCATGAAGTAAACCAGCTATCGCACAGTTATAACAGAAAAATTCATCTCTTTTTCTTTTGGCAGCCATTTTATAACTACAGAAAGAAACCGCTACAGAATGATCATATACACTCTCATCATGATGTTTCATTAATTTTCTTTTTTTAAATTCTTCAGAAGTTATAATTGGCTTAACAATTTTATACCATTCATTAAAATAATTATCTTCTTTATATTTAAATAATTCTTTATCCATATTTACTCCTTTTTAATTCCTTGTATATTATATACTTTTTTTTATGAAATATCAATAAACAAGAGATATTTAGGTGGTAATTTGATAATTCTAAAGTTCTTAGTATAATTATCACTTAAATATGATTCTGTAAAAAAAATTAATTTATTAGTATCCCATATATTTCTTCTTTTTTTATTTATCATTTAATAAATTGAAACAAAAAAGTGGGCCTGTTGTGGTGTGTTTAATATAAGAAAAACAACGTATTTACGTTGTTTATTATCTAAATGGTGACCCGTACGGGATTTGAACCCGTGAATGCACGCGTGAAAGGCGTGTGTGTTAACCATTTCACCAACGGGCCGAAAACAAATAAATGGTGGGCCTGAATGGACTTGAACCATCGACCTCACGCTTATCAGGCGTGCGCTCTAACCAGCTGAGCTACAGGCCCACTTTTTCGTTTCAAGACTATTCCATTTTATACTATTTTTGATACTTTTGCAACTGTTTTTGACAATTTTATGAAAAAAAATAAAGCTTACGCAGAAATACGCAAGCTTTAACTATCTAAAACTATCTTTAATCTCCTAGTTCCAGCAGCAACACTTTCTTCTTTTTTTATCCTAACTTTTCCTATCATAGAAGTGTTTTCTACATGTGGACCACCACATATTTCCTTTGAAATATCACCTATAAAATATACTGTAACAATATCATTATATCTATCTGTAAAAACTCCTTCAGCTCCTATTTCTTTTGCTTTTTCAAGTGACATTTCTTCTTTCGTTACTGGTAAATTAGAAGAAATTATCTCATTTATTCTACTTACTAATCTTTCCTTTTCCTCTTCTGTCATTTTATGATCTAAATTAAAATCAAACCTTAATCTCTCAGGAGTAATATTTTGTCCTTTTTGAATTGTATCTTTACCAAACATCTCTTTTAAAACAGCAAGTAAGATATGTGCGACTGTATGATATTTTACTGAATTTTCTGATGAATCAATAAGCCCGCCTTTAAATTCACCAGAAGAAGTTGTTTTACTTTTTTCTTTGTGTTCCTTAAACTTTTCATTAAAACCATCTATATCTACTTCTAAACCATCCTCTTTGGCAAGTTCTAAAGTCATTTCAATTGGAAAACCAAATGTATCAAAAAGTTTAAATGCACTAGCTCCATCAATTACTGAACTATTTAAATTTTTTGTTATTTTTTTATACATCTTCATTCCAGAATGTATAGTATTTTTAAACTTTTTATACTCCAATTCTAATTCAGTATAAATATGTTTTTTATTTTTATCAAGTTCTGGATAAGTCTCCTTAAAATCTTCTATTACAACATCTGCTAGTTCATTTAAAATATAATCATTTACATATAACATATTAATGTATCTAATAGCTCTTCTTATTAGTCTTCTTAAAACATATCCAGCTCCAACATTTGTTGGTTTTAACAAAACATCTTCACTTAAAATAAATGTACTTGTTCTTATATGATCCATTATTATTCTAAATTCTTTTTTATTCTCTTCATATTTTTTATTACTTAAAATTTCTAACTTTTGTTTTAAATTTTCAAAAATTTCTGTATCATATACACTTTCTTTACCATTTAATACAGTAATAACTCTTTCAACACCCATACCTGTATCTACATTTTTACTATCAAGTTTAGTATATTCTTTATCATGTACTTTATATTCCATAAATACATCATTCCAAATTTCTAAAAACTTACCACAATTGCAAGATGGATTACAATTCTTATTACATTTATCTACTCCTGTATCATAAAACATTTCAGTATCTGGTCCACATGGTCCCTCACCAGTTCCCATTTCCCACCAGTTATCATCAGCACCTAAATAATATATATTACTCTCATCTACCCCGTTTTGTTTCCAGTATGAAAAACTTTCTAAATCCTTGGGTGCGTGCTCACTTCCACCAAAAACAGTAAAAGAAAGACTTTCTTTAGGTATCCCTAAATATTTCTCATCAGTTAAGAATTCATAACTCCATTTTATAGCTTCCTCTTTGAAATAATCGCCTAAACTCCAATTCCCTAACATTTCAAAAAAAGTTAAATGAGAATTATCTCCTACCTCATCAATATCACTTGTTCTAAGACACTTTTGTAAACTTACTAATCTTTTACTACCAGTAGGATGTTTTTTCCCAAGTAAATATGGAGCAATTGGTTGCATGCCAGCAGAAGTAAAAAGAACAGAGTTATCATTCTCAGGTATTAAAGAAGCACTTGAAAGCAATGTATGATTTCTTTCAGTAAAGTATTTAATATACTTCTCTATCAATTCTTTTCTTGTAATTTTTTTCATTTTTCTTCCTCCTTAAAAACAAAAAAGAATGGCAAGGAGTGCTTATGCACGGTACCATCCTTTATTAACTTAATTTAATATAACGGTTTTACCCGGAGACTATTAATCTCACTAAAAGAGTAGCTTTTCAAATTAAAATGGATTCACTTTCACCAACCGTGAACTCTCTAAACCTGCTTTTTAACTTTACTTTTCTCTTTATGATAGTTTTCTTCTGTATATCCAAAGAAATTATATTTTTTATCTAAGAATATATATATAATTTTTATTAATGCAGCAATTGGTGTTGCTAAAATCATTCCTATTATACCAAAGAAAGCACCGAATATCAATAACATTATAATAATAGTTATTGGACTTAAATTCATCTTTTTACTCATTATAATTGGTTGTAAAAACATTCCCTCAAGCGTTTGAACAATAACAATTAATATTAAAACTAACAGTCCAGTTAACGTACTTTGTGAAAGACCTATTAAAACTGCTGGAATACCTCCAATATAAGGCCCTAAATAAGGAATTAAATTAGTTATTCCACAAAATAGTCCAAACATTAATGGAGCATTTAAACCAATTATACTAAATCCTATCGTATTGATTATAAATACTATAAAAGAAATAAGTAAAGTTCCCTTAACATAACTGTGCAATGATAAACTAATCGCACTTATTAACTCTTTACCCTCTTCTCTATGCTTTTTAGGTAAAAATTTAAGCAAATAATCATTAACTTTATCAAAGTTAAATAGCATATAAAATCCAATAATAAACCCAAATACAATTATTCCTATACCACTAACCATACTTTTAACAAAAGAGACAAAAAGTTCTGGTAAATTTGTACTTAGACTCATCGCAAAATCTGTTATTCTAGCAAAAAATGTTTCTTTTACTGAATCTAAGTTTGTAAGTGAAGTCGAAGACAACTTATCAAATATATTATTTATAATATTTTGGGCATCACTTAAAATAACTGGAATAGACGCTACTAAATCATTAATTTGACTAGCTATACTTGGTATAACCAGTAATGTAAAGAAATATAAAAATAATATAAGTAAAAAGTATACAAGTATAATTGCTGGTATTCTCCTCATTCCCCTTGTAGTTAATTTACTTACTAAGGGATTTAATAACCACGCAATTACAAAACCTATAAAAAACGGACTTAATAGTTTTAAAAGATTTAACAATATAGGAACAATTTTCCATTCTTTTAATATTAATACAATTATATATATAGCAACTACAATTAGTAAGAAATACAAAATTTTTAAGACGTTATTAGTAATTTTAAAAATATCATTTAATTTTTTTATATTTAAATCTTCTAGTTTTTTCTTTAATTTTTCCATTCAGTTGCCTCCTTATTCTAATTATATCAAAAAAACTTAAAAATTACTTCAATTTTTATAAAAAAATAAAAAATAGGCATTAAACCTATTTTAAAATTCATATGTCATTATTTTCTCTCCATTGATATCAAGTTTACCATTAAATTTAAAACCAATCTTTTTATAAAGTTTAATAGCATTTACATTATTATCATAAACACTTAAATAAACTTCTTTTCTTTTATACTTATCTTTAAGCATTTTCAAAAGTTTTAAAATGGCATTTTTTCCATATCCTTTAGATTGAAAATGTTCATCAATTAATAATCTATCTAACCATACCTCACCACTTGGTGTTGTATCAGTAAAAAGTCCATACATAGCAAAACCAATTAAAGTATTTCCATCATAAATTCCAACTGGCTCATAAGACTTATCATTTTTTGCGTCTTCTAAACATTCAGTTACAGACTCAACAAACCCAGCTTGGTTTTTAGCCACACTTAAAAGCTCGATTTGTTTTCGATTATTTTTGTTGACACTTTTAAAGTGTAAATTCAATATATCTCTCCTTTTCAATAGTAAAAAATTATACTTTTTATTAAGCATACATCTTAGTAATAATTAATAATTTTTACACTACACAGTATCAACTCAAATCTTTTTATAATATTTGTGATTGAAAATCACTAATACAATTATACTCTTTTTTTGCATTTTTGTCAAAACAGCTAGCTAATTGCTAATTCATATGGAAAATCTATTGTACCATCACCACTGATTATTTCAACCGTTGATTTTAAATATAATGATGGATAAATAGCTGGTAAATGCACACAATAATGACTAGTCATTTGCCCTGTACTACGTTTACTTAAAGCATCGCTAGTTGTAGCTCTTAAAGGGGAGATTAATCTTATATAAGTCTTAGGCATCCAACTAGAATTAACGCAATTTTCTGCCCTATAATCATTAATTGAATTATTATTATCATTTAAAACAACATTTTTATAACATTCTTTTGATGAATAGGCATAATCGCTTGCATAAATTAAAGCAACTTTTCCAACCCAAGAAATCGTTTTTGTAATTGATACGCCACTATCTTTCGTTCCAACTTCACTTCCTCTTTCCATAATATAAACATCATTAGATAACATGTTATAATAAGATACTGCAGCTGTATACCATTTTGCATCTCCTATCATATTTTTCGCTTCTTCAGTTAATCCTGTAGAAGTAAAATCACACGAAACCGAAACATTATTTCTAGCGTTATAGCATTTTCCAGTTGTTCTATTATAATACAAACTACCATTTACTCCTATATAACCTGGATTAAGTAGTCTCATTATATCGGCTCCATTGTACGTTCCACTTTCTCCCCACTGATTTATTCCATTACCAGAGTTAATTGATGTTGCACTTGTATCCCATGAATAATCTCCTATACTTTCTTCTCGTATTAATTTTAGTCTATTCTCATAATTTCCTGTTCCACCATCTACTGGGGATACTCCTATAATTCTCCAAGTTTCATTGTTAAAATTAACATAGTTTTTTACTTCTTCATTACTTCCACTATATCTGTATTCAACTAAAGCTGGAGTTTGTTCTGTTTCTGGTTGATTTAGTTTGATTAAGCCTTCTAAGTTATCTTCTTCATATTTTCTTATTATAACATCACTTGCTAATTTACTTTTTTCTTTAAAATATATGTTACAATAAAAATTTCCGTCAACACTCTCTTCTTCAATTTTTAAATTTAATTTCCATGTTTCTTTATTAAAATTTACATTTACTAAATTACTTGTATTTTCACATTCTGCACTTAAATATTCATATTCTTCATTACTTGGAAATGTATCACTTTTTATATTTCCTTCTTCTGTTTCTAGTATTACACTTATATTTTTATTTGTTTTTTCTTCTTCTTTTTTAAAAGCAAAAAAAGAAATAAATATTAAACTAAATATTAATAAAATAATAATTACTTTCTTCATAAAATCACCAAAAAACTACAGTTTTCTGTAGTTTATTTTATATAAGTCTA